>WYEB01000021.1_pt1 | contig 78671 bp, 85 predicted proteins | sample 6343061 | NCBI WGS metagenome assembly WYEB01 (sample SAMN13812332, study PRJNA600296) | hot springs metagenome | biome: ENVO:00000051; feature: ENVO:00002007; isolation source: sediment sample from Evening Primrose shelf | place: USA: Yellowstone National Park, Evening Primrose Hot Spring ... | reverse complement strand
CCTTCGGTAACCCAGTTGTTCCTGATGTGAATAGTAGTGTTGCTGGTGTTCTCTCGTCTATTTCTGGGAATTCCCTGAGTGGTTCGTGTTTGAGGAGGTCCTCATAGGGTATCATCTTAACGCCATAATCCTGACCAGGAACCCTACCCCTATCACTCATATACACAACAGCCCTAATAGACTTAACATTATCAAGGATTGGCTTGAGTAATGGTTCGAAGTAATCTATGTTCACGATGAATACCTCAGGCCTTGCAACACCCATTGTGTATATAATCTCCTTGGGCGCCAACATGGCATTTACCGTGAACAACGCAGCGCCTATCGATGGCACGGCATAATAGAGATCTAGGTACCTTAGGGTGTTCCACTCAAGAACAGCCACCTTACTACCCAACTCCCAAGCCCTTCCTGGTTTTAGGTCTAGGTCGAGTAGGGCTGCGGCAACCCTACGAACCCTATCAGCAATACCAGAGAAGGTAACGGAAACCCTAGAACCACCAGGAGGCCAATAAACAATCTCATTATTAGGGAAGGCTGTCACCGCGTAATCCAACACCTTATCTAGCGTTAGTTGAAACTCATAGAAGAAAGACTTGATCTCGCCACTCATCAAGTTATGATGTTTGTTAAGGATTTTTATTAAGGTTCTGTATATAATACATATATAGAGATAAATAATGTAAAGATTAAATATAATGAAAGTTTAAAAAGTGGTACATTGCAATTCTAGGTATGAGGATTACAATCCTAGTTGACAACTACGCGACACAGTTAACATCCCTAAGCAAACGCCTACTTAGTGAGTGGGGCTTCGCGGCCTACATTCATGATTACAGGATCTTATATGACACGGGACTATCCGGAACGGCGCTTATTAATAATATGAAGGCTCTCGGGATAGACCCCAACGAACCGAATTATCTGGTAATAAGCCATAGGCATATTGACCATACGGGAGGTGTTAAGAGGTTCTTGGAAGCGAGGTCCAGACCAATAACTATGATAGCCCACACCAATTTATTCACGAAGGCCTATGCGAAAGATGAGAGGGGCAATCTTGAGGATATAAGCGTTGACTTCACACCTGAGTACCTCAGGGAGAAGGGGGTTAATCTAATCCTCATAAGGGAGCCCTATAAAATAACGGGTGACGTAGTCGTGTCGGGTGAAATACCGAGAAAATGGGGACCGCCTCACCTCGGCGCTGTAACTGACGAGATACTGGACGATATGGCTCTATACATAAAGCATGGGAATGGCCTAATCGCCATAACGGGTTGCGGGCATGCTGGTGTGGAGAACATAATTGAGTACGGTCTTCAAATCACGGGTTTAGATAGGTTGTACGCGGTAATCGGTGGTTTGCATTTCTTGGGCTTGGGCGATGATAGGGTTAGGCAGGTCGTTAAGTATTTAGTTGAGAAATCGCCAGGCATTGTGGTTGGGTCTCACTGTACGGGTATATTTGGTATGGCGGCACTACGTGATGCGTTACCTAACGCGTTTAGGCTTGGTGGTGTTGGTGTGAGTATTGAGCTTTGAATGCTGGTGGGGAGGTATTTTAAATTAAGGGTGGGGTATTTAGTTGATGGGTGATTTGGACTTTCTCGAGCGTGGTGTTGAGTATATACGCTGGTCCTTACTAATTGTGTCCATTGATGCATTAACAATTGCAGCGCTCCTTATCATATCTTTACTAATTACTCCCCTCGCTACGTACATATTAACGGTGATACTCTTCTACTTCCTCCTCATATCCACCGTGATACCCTACGCATTAATTGCGATACTTTGGTTGTTGGGTTTTAGGGACCTTGCTAGGTACGACGGTAGGTATACCCTTGGCTTTGTTGGCGCCATAATAGCAATGGTTTCCTACTTCATGAACATAGTGTATATGGGCTACCTGGTGATTAATATGCTCGTTGGTAATTTACTAATCCCCAAGCCGGTGATTACTCAACCGTTAATAATAGCCCGTAACCAATTCCTCATAGTGTTCTCGTTATACCTACCATTACCCGTATTCGCATCATTAATTCTAGGTATTGCGGGTTCTGTGCTGAGTATGATAGCCCTGTATAGGTTGAGTAGGGACTTTGCGTCACCAAGTACTAGGTTGGGTTCGATAATTACCATAATTGGTATATTATTAATTGAGCTACAACCACTCAGCACTGCCTTGATTGGTGTAGGTACGGCATTACTGTTTCCTGGATTAAATAATGTACTTACCAACGCTGAAAAGCAAGAACTGAATTTCTAACTAAGGTATTTAAGCGATTACATCTTAAACACACTGTGGATAGAGCCGTTGTAGTATTACTAATAATTGGATTGGTGATCATATGGTTGTTATCATCATCAATTGGCACATTAATAAAGGCTAATCAAGAAAGTTCATCTTCGGGGGCACATTTACCAATAATACGTATAGGTACATTACAGCCACCATTTGCGCTACCCCCAATAAACATCACAATACCGCAGCACGCGAATATAACAGAGGCCTCAGAAGTCTACGTGCCCCTGGTTCCATTACCAATTATAATACCAAACATGCCCATCAGCATTGCCAATTACATACCAACGAGCCCACCAAGGACCCAGGGTACTACGTTAAGTGGAGGTTCCGGATCAACAGGTTTACAGGGTGGTGTCGGAGGTATGGGGGCTCAAAACCATACGGTGGTTGTGCCTCTAAGGATATCGCCAATTCTCATTATATTGTTGTTGGTCTCCGTGGTTATAATCATGGGTATAGGCTCATTAATGATCGTGAGGAGGAGTATCATTAGTAAGGCCGGTGGGTATGGTTCTAGCGATCAGCGCACACAACCCGCGGTTCGAGTTAGTAGGAAGGTTGCTGATAAGGAGGTTTCTAGGGCATTGGTGGGTGGTATTAATCTACTTCCTGGTGAGGTGATTAGAGAATTGAAAGGTTGGGGAGGCAGCAATCTTGTGGATCTTGGTATACCCAGGGATTTACCATTGATTTGGAGCTTTGGTGAGCCATTACCCATGTCGGTTAAGAACGAATACTCGGTAAGTGTGATAGGTTCTGGTAAGATTGAGAACTCCTCACTAATCATGACCAAACCAGGCTGTTACGGGATTAAAATAGAATCTGACAAGCAAGCCGAGACTTTATTCATAAGAGCTGTGGATTATGACGAGGATGTTGTTAAGCACATTAAATTGAACATTAATAATTACGGAATCGACAACCCATTAACCGTGAGAGAGATCGCTAAGAAATTAACCGATGAGGGCTTAATCGTGGGTAATTACGCTGATGTAAGAGATCTAATCCGAATGTTCGAGGAGGTTAGGTATGGGCTTCGAAAGATCGATAGAGCCAGGTATGAGGAATTCCTGAGAACCCTGGGCAAGGTTTTTGGGAATGCTAGGGTGATTGTTTGTGAAGACGCATGAGATCACCAGCTTTACGGGATATGTAATAGCCTACGTGGTATTAATTACGACAGCCCTATTGCTTATGCCCATGCCGTTTGGCATATACGTAATACTCGTAGTGGCAGTCCCATCGTTGGTACTCGTAACCCTATTATTGATTAGTGATTTATTGAGGGGGCGTAATCCGCAGTTATCTGGCTTCGTAAGGGGTACGTTAGCCCCATCATTATTCATATACCTACTCATTGATGCAATATCAAGCATGCTGGTCACGATTTACCACTTAGCAATTATTAGTTACCTAATGAACTTCCTAGCTCTAGTTATCATAGGCGCCTTACTAATCAGATCATCTAATCAATACGCATCTACGAGGCATGACGTATCACAATCATTGAGGTACATAGCCTACCTCCTGATAGCCCTAGGTCTTGGTTACCTATTCGGAGCAGTATACAAACCACTGTTTTACCCCTTCGCCCTAGTCTCGATAATATACCTAGTATTAGCATCATTAACCGCCTTAACAGGAGCGGTTGATATTGACATTAACAGGTTTCTCACGAGTTCAAGATCCCTGGCCGCAGCCGTGTTTGGTATAGGTTTGTTCTATGTTGTGTTATCGATACCTAAACCAGCCCAGTGGAATATTTACGTGCTAATCGCGTTCGTAATAATAGCCTCAATAGCAATAACCTATGCTGGATACAAACTACTAATTAGTGGGCTGGGTAATGTTGAGGCTATCGAGGATGAAGTTTACGAAGCTCATAAACGTGAGATCAGGATTGTCGCGTCGCCTGAGTACGCGAGACTTGAGGAAGCAATAAGCGACTTTGTGGCTCATGGAAAGAAGGACAAAATAATAATGTACTTAACCCATGAGCTTACTAAGGATGGGTTGGATTATGAGGAGATAATGGCGAGGCTTGATAAATTAATTAACTACTCGAGTATCGTTAAGGGTAGGGGTAGGGTGAGTAGAAAGTTGATTGAGATGGAGATTAGGGATAGGGCGAATCTGGTGAATGAATTATTCAAGCAATTATATGGTGGTGGAAACACTAATAATGAGGGTTGGTAAGGGGTGGTAGATAATGAGTAACAAGTTGGGCATTGATTACGTGACCGGGAGGGTTAGGGCTGTGGTTGATGAGGTTACGAGGTTCTTTGTTGGTGATGAGGACGCTATCAAGAAAATACTGGCAGCAATACTGGTGGGTGGTCACGTACTCATAGAGGACGTACCCGGTGTGGGCAAGACTTTCCTATCGAAGATCCTAGCCAGGGTACTAGGGCTTAGGTACAGTAGGATACAGTTCACGCCAGATCTACTACCCAGTGACATAGTTGGCACCAAGGTTTGGAGGCAGGATAAGGGTTCATTCGAATTGGTCCTTGGTCCAATATTCGCGAACTTCGTACTTGCCGACGAGATTAATAGGGCTCCACCAAAGGTTCAGTCCGCACTTCTCGAGGCAATGCAGGAGGGCCAGGTAACGATTGAGGGTGAAACAATAAAGTTACCGAGGCCGTTCATAGTCATTGCCACTGAGAACCCAATAGAGCTTGAGGGTACTTACCCATTACCCGAGGCACAGCTGGATAGGTTCATGATAAGGATAAGGCTTGGTTATCCTAAGGATGAGGTTGAGTTGCTCAGGAGGAGGGTTTCCTGGCGTAGTGATGATCCAACAGCGCAGGTAAGGACTATATTGAACGGCGATGAGTTGTTAATGATTAGGGACTTCATAGAATCTAGTGTAATTGTAAGTGAGGATGTTATGAAGTACATAACGAGTTTCAACGCAATAAGGAGGGACCCAAGGGTCCTGGCTGGTCCTAGTCCCAGGGGTTTAATTACGTTAATGAGTATGGGTAGGGCCATGGCTGTGCTTGAGGGTAGGGATTACGTTATACCTGATGATATAAAGAGCGTCGCAGTCGAGGTGCTTGGGCATAGGGTTGTCCTCAAACCCGAGGTTTCACTTGAAGGCGTTAACGGTGAGGATGTGGTTAGGGAGTACTTGGGTAAATTGCCTGTGCCGAAGTGATTGTTAATGAAGGATTCAATAAGGATGGTGGTGATACTCACCGCGGTACCAATATTCATGGCAGTAATTGCTGTACTAACAACATCAAAGTGGTACATACTAACCATAATCTTCCCATTGATTGTCATAACAATGGCATTGGGGCTTAGTGAAAGACCCAGGGTGATGATCACACTACATGTGGATAAGGATGTTATGTACGTTGGAGACGAACTAGAAGTAAGGCTTACCGTGAATGTGGATGGCGGGTTCGGACTACTGATGATTAGGGCACCGCCAATCCCTGGTTCATCGATGGCGGAGGGGTTCAATCTCGTTAAGGGCACGAACGTACACATTGTATTTAAGGGCTTCGGAAAGGTCAGTAGGGAGTTTAATTACACCTTAAGGGCTGTCAAGAGGGGTTACTATAGCCTTGATTCTATCGAGTACGTGTTTTACCACGGTCTTGGCATTCATGAACCAATCAAGGGCTCGGTAAAGACGGACAGCTCAATCCAAGTGCTACCTAGGGTGAAGATTGTGAGGAGGGTCTTGGGTCTCGCGAAGCCTAGGCAGGGAATACCCAAATACCCACCCTCCAGGTTAGGTCCTTACTCAACCGAGTTCAGGTCTGTTAGGAATTACGTAACTGGTGATCCGTATAAACTCATCAATTGGAAGGCAACAGCAAGGAACCCTGAAGGTAGGCTAATGGTTAATGAGTATGAGAGGGAGGGTCTTAGAACAGCCATAATTATAATGGACACTGGTTGGTGGATGAGGCATGGAACAGTCGAGGAGAACCCACTTGAGTATGGCATATCATTGACTTTATCGTTAAGTAGGGTATTGCTTAGGTACGGTTATAACGTGGGTCTGTGGGTCATGCCCATGGGTCCGCGGGTGATACCGAGCTCGGGTATGGACCAATATCAAAGGTTATTAAGGGTCCTCATGGTGATTAAGGCATTGCCCATAAAAGGTTATGTGGTTGATCAAGTGTTGCTGCGTATTGTGCAGGAGACTAAACCTGTCGTAGTGATCATAACGAATCTAACTAGGGATAATGTAAATAGGTTGGGTGGGCTTATCAGGGAATTGCCGGTGAGGATTCTTGTAATAGATGTAATACCTGACACGATACTAATGAGAAATTTAATACAAAACCCACCCTGCACCCACTGGTTCGTTAGGGATAGGAATAGGTTGTACGCTATATTGCCTAAGAACGTTAAGGTCATAACCTGGGATCCGGCGTGTGAGGGTATTGGTCTGGTGATGTCTAGGGTATCCGCATACATAGGTAGATGGTTATGATGAGATTTATACAACCAGTACTAATTGTACTGCCGATAGTGCCATTTCTCATATTAGTAATGTTAGGGTATCAATCATTAGGTTTCTTAATCATAACAGTACTCATTGTAGTTGGTTTAGTAGGTGTTGCTGTCAATAGTCCTCATTATGAATCCTGGCTCTCGTTAATAACCTCACTAATCATATCCGTTGCATCCCAGGGTTACCTACCCTATGTAATGCACATAACCCTCATTGCACTGCAGAACCCAGGACTATTCAACGCATCAGTACTCGCACCAGAATACTCACTCACACTATCCTACCTATATAGATCGTACAATAAGTACGCAAGGGAGTTTAGGACAAAGGGCTTTGATAATGTGGAGGTCGATAGGGAATTGAACATGATGATTAAACACACACTCGCAATACTCACAACAGCACTATTAATAACAGCAGTCCTATATTATCTAATAATCGAGGCCTCCATACCAATAATAGACCCATTCACAGCCCTCGTAATATTCACAGTAGCCTACCTAATAATTTCCAGATACGTTATAGCAAGGATAAGGTCATAATCACAGTATCTCAAAGAAATCACTAAAGCACTCAAGGACATTACCACCAATCAACGGACGCCACACAACCCTAAACCTACCCCTACCAACCTGCCTACCATCATTATCAAACTGAAACCAAACAACAACAAAGGAGGAGCTGGGATTAATCATGATTTGAGGAGGCTCAATAAGGTAAATCGTCTTACCAAACTCATCAACAATACCCCAAGAACCAACATACAAAGGAGAACTACCCAAATTAACCAACGTAATGTAGATAGGCTCACCAACAGCAAAAACCCTCCTATCCAGGTAAACACCACACGACATACAACAAAAACAGGAACACATTAACTAAAAACTTATCCTACACATGAAAAATTACAGCCGAAACAATGAAATTCATAGTGCCGGGGCCGGGATTTGAACCCGGGCCCCCTTGCGGGGACGGGATGTCTTGTTATTTACCTATTCACCTCGAGTCCCGCGCCTTGGACCTAGCTCGGCCACCCCGGCTTGTGGTAATTGTCTTCACCGTTATTTATGCCTTTCCCTATTAATGTTGGTTGCAGGATTATCCATGTGAGAACCTAGTCATATGATTTGTCGTTGAGTTGCTTGTTTCTGTACATTGTTTTACCGTAAAGATATCAAAACCCCGCCACTGCCATATATGTTGGCTTAATGGTTTTGTGGAGGTGCTTTTCTTGATGATTGTTGGGATTTCATGTTGTTTCTTCGAGTTCTTTCTTGAATATTGATAATGCGTAGTTTATGTCATTTAATGGTATTCCCAGTAGTTCTATTGCTCGCCTGTTACTTAGGCTACTATCCCTCGGTCTTCTGGCCCTGTAATTCACGTCAGCGAGCCTTATTGGCTTTACGAGGTCCTCATTGTACCCAAAGTACCTGGCTATGGCCTTTGCGAACTCGTACCTGCTCATTCGTGGCCCAACGACGTGTAGTGTTCCCGTGAATTTGCTATCGATCAGTTTTGCAAATGCCTCACCGATTATGGTGTTCAAGGTTGGTGCCGACCACTGATCGGTTATTGCCCTAACCTCCTCACCCCTCCTCAACTTATCAACCACGGTCTTGCCGAAATTCGCCCTACCAGGGCCTGCGCCGTAGATCCAGGCAACCCTAATGATTGCACCGCCAAAGGTCCTGGCGATTTCCTCAGCGAGCAGTTTCGTTAAGCCGTAGTAATTAACGGGTCTCGGCACATCATCCTCCGTGTACAATCCCCTCTCACCATCAAACACGTAATCCGTGGATAGGTAGTAGATGGCGGCCCCAACCCTATAGGCATTGGCAATCAGCTCCCTCGAGGCTACGACGTTAACCCTATAGCAGAGGTCGGGTTGCTCCTCACATTGGTCCACATTACCTATGGCTGCCACGTGAACTAGAACGTCAGGTTTATAGTTACGGATTAGTTCCGCTGAGTTCTTCGTTAAATCAACCCTGACCAACTCGGCACTGGGTATTTCGACCCTATGCTCATTGTACGTACCAACCACCTGGTACCTACCCAATAATTTAACAGCTATCTTATAGCCCGGCGATGAACTAACGCCAGTAACCAAGACAATCATCAAGAATCACATCAAATCAAGCATTAATAAGGAGTACTCCATGAAACGCAGGACTTATTAATCACCGGTTTTAAGTAAAATTGAGGAAATGCTCGAGACCCGCGGATTACGCGGGCCGATGAAAAGCATCCCTCCGGCACGGCGTACAATTTTGTTTAATTAATCCGTTGAATTTATGATTTATGTTTGGATTTTAACGGTCTTATTTAAACTTTATTTTGTGTTTTCGGTTTTGGTTTGTGTTGGGTTCCCTGTGGGTGTGGGTTTGTGGGGCCGCTCGGGCGAGGACATCCAAGCCGTTATTCCTCTTTATGTCTGGTGCTCCGCGTTTGTACTTTGTTTGTTTGTAGAGTCTCTTGAACTTCTCATAGTCTATCTTACCATCATAGAGCGCCAGGATTAGTTCGGCTCTTAGGCGTCGGAGTGGGTGATGCATGTACATAACAACATGTCTAAGTAACCTAACGGCGTTTTCGTCATAGAATGTTAATTTGTAAGTTTCTTTAGTTGATCTAATGTAGCTAATGATGCCGAGTTTCTCGGCAATTACCTTTTTCAGTACATCATGCACCACCCTTTTTGGACAATCTTTGCAAAATGTGATTTCCACAAAAATATGACCGTGTCTATACAGCACTGACCCGTCTCCATCCAACAACCCCGCTATGAACATTGCTAGCTCCTCATCGGTGAAGCCCTTGATCCTCTCGAGCTCATTGATGCTTAACTTGATCGGCCAAGGCCACTCATCAACGCCTAGGGCTATGTAGTATATTAAATTGATTGATTTAGATACGTACCTCATCGTTGGTCTTTTCCTCCCCCACTCAATGATTAGGCTCGGTGCCTTGACTGCATTTAACAGTGCTGGGAAGAATATGGCGCTAACACTATTCGTAGTATCTAATTTTAACTCAACTCTTCCCGTGTGCTCTCTAACTACCATGTCGCTTCTAACTAATCCGAACCAGTACGGATTCCTTAAGTCGCTCAGTAGCTCTAAGCCATCGAGCCAGATACATGGTTCTATGCCGTACCTCCTGAACTCGTTAACGTCAATACCAACGAATTTCCACATCTCCTCACACATTTTGGTCTCGCTCCAACTAAACTCGCTCCTTAGCAAGTCCTCGATGACTTTAACGGCATCGTTTCTCGTTACTTTGCTTTCCCACTCAATGCCGCACCTCCTCAACCACTTGTTTAAGGTCTTCGTATTTCTGTTTCTTAACATTGTTTTCTTAACCCAGATCTTCGGCATACCGAGATCCCTAAACAGCATTAACAACCTACACCTATACTCATTATTGCTCACTAACCACAGCTCATGAACCTCATCCTTAACCTCATCAGCAACCTCCTTGCCGATTAGCCTACCATTGTGGCATTGGTTTCGAACCAACTCCTTAATGAGTCTCGTGATGCAATCCTTATCGTTGCTTTCTAGGCATCTTCTTGCTTCCTTGATTGCTTCTTGGCAGAGTTCTATCCTCCCCGCCTGGGTGGGTTGGGGCAGGGAGGCTTCGTTGCTTGTATCCGAGACTTCCTTGCTAGTCATTGGGCCTTTGCCGTTTTTCGGCGGCCCATTGATTTTAAACCCACCCATAGCTGAGGCAGTAAGGCACCTAATTCGGTGCATAACAAAAGCACCTATGCTTCTCAAGTTCACCCACGAGCATTTTAGCCACCTCGCTGCAAAGTTCTGATTCCATGCACTTATTGTAAACAAAGCTCCACAGTTGGCAATCGACTCCTCGATACGTCATTAGCCAAGCAAGCGGCCAGTCCACACCCACACCCAACAATACTTATCTTATCTTATCAAATAGACTTATAAGGAACCACGAATGACTCCTCAATCCCGATAATGGGCTTCAATACTCGCTGGCTCAGGATTGTTAATGCAGTCCTAACAGTCATTCTGTCAAAAGTCAAAAACGATTTAGAGGTGCTTAGGAACATAGACACAAAACAATAACACATGCCATACTCATGAAGAACAACCACAACAAACACCCAACACAACAACACGTACCGAGGAAAATAATAGAGAAACTACCGAGGGTAATGCTGGCGTGAGGACCAACAAGCAACCCAAGAAAACCCAAAGCACAACCACTATAAAAACAAACAACCTACCACGGGAGATCACGGGTTCAAATCCCAGCCGGAGGTACCACTACAATTCCTTATCCTTATTGGTGATTGTAGCCGATACTGCATCATTTTGTCCAGGTTGTGATTAAATGTATTTCTATTCCTAATAACAACGCTACCAATGTACTCGGGCTAGTACTTCTATGCCGTATATCGTGATACTAAGTCGATAAGCATTTAATTTATTGCTGGGTGGTTTTGGTTGTGATGTTTGGCTTTGTTTTTGTTGGTGGTGTTGTTTATTCATCCTTCGAGCCATTGGTCAGGGCTGAGTCTCTCGTCGTTGTTGGTGATAGGGTCGTCTATGTCGGTAGTGAGGATAAGGCCCTGAGGATTGCCGATACGCTTGGGCTTAAGGTCATTGACCTAAGGGGTAGGGTTGTAATGCCCGGCTTCATTGACTCCCACGCACACCTAGACTCACTAGGCATCAGCCTCAACTCACTCGATCTACGCGGTGTCGATAGTATAGAGGAGTTGAAGAGGAGGCTTAGGGAGTATGCAGACAGGGTTAGGGCTAGCTGGGTCTATGGGCGTGGTTGGGATCAGGAATTATTTAGGGAGGATAGGTGGCCAAGCAGGTTCGACCTGGACTCCGTGATTAACGATAGGCCTGTTGCTTTAGTGAGGGTTTGTGGTCATGCTGCTGTCCTGAACACGAAGGCCCTTGAACTGTCCGGCCTACTGAACTCGAGGGACCCGGACGTCGTTAGAGACGAGAGGGGTGAGCCAACGGGAGTTGTAGTGGAGAGGACCCTGGACAGGGTTAGGGAGCTGATTAATGAGTCGTACACCGTGAGCGATTATGAGGATTTCATACTGAGCGCCATGAGGTATGCAGCATCCCTTGGAGTTACTACGATAGGCTTCGTCTCGGTCAATCTAAGAAGCCTCCAAGCCCTAGTGAATCTCGAGAGCAAGCTCGGTGCGTTGCCCATAAGGGTTAGGGTTTACCTAAACCCTGAGGATCACGGAGTCAACGTGATAGACCTACTTAGGCAGTTGGGGGTTAGGAGGGGTTTTGGTTCTGAGTACCTTAGGATAAACGGTATCAAGGTTATTGCCGACGGATCCCTGGGCGCGAGGACTGCGTGGCTCTCCAGGCCGTACAACGATGAGCCAGGTAATTCTGGGAGGCTTAATTACGATAAGGACACGCTGTTAAGGATTGCTAGGGAGAGTGATGAAGCCGGTCTTCAATTAGCGATTCATGGTATTGGGGACGCAACGATAAACCTAATCCTGGATATTTACGAGGGCTTAGGCGGCACGTCAAGGCTTAGGCATAGGATTGAGCACGCCTCAGTGCTTAGAGAGGACTTAATACGGAGGATCGGTAGGCTGGGCGCGGCAGTGGCTGTTCAACCGCATTTCGTAGTAAGTGATTGGTGGATTATTGATAGGGTTGGTGTCGAGAGGGCTAGGTACGTTTATCCATTTAGGACGTTAGTTAATGCCGGTGCGAGGGTTGGCTTCAGTACGGACGCCCCAGTCGAGCCATTGAACCCCTTCGAGACTGTGTATGCCGCAGTGACCAGGGGGCGCTATGAGAACATTGAGTTGCTAAGGTATACGGAGAATGAGACCCTAAGTGTTAGGGAGGCGCTTCATCTATACACGTGTGGTTCCGCGTACCTACTCCATGAGGAGAATCACGTATGTAGGCTGGAGCCTGGTTACCTAGCGGACTTCATAGTACTCGATAAGGACCCATTAGGTGTCGATGATAGGGAGTTGAGGGAAATGAAGGTTCTCGAAACCTACGTTGGAGGTGTTAGGGTGTATCCTGCGGATTAGAAAGCCGCAACCTCATTAACGCCTCTAATCAACCTGCCCATCCTAAACCTATCCAGCGCGAATGTGTTCCTAAACGTCCTCGACTCACCATACTTAATCATTTCTGTTATCATGAGTGCAAATGCGGGTGCTAGCTTGAAGCCGTGCCCACTCAGGCCAACGCAGAGTATTAGTTTTTTGATAGGCTCATCGATTATGGGCATCCAATCAGGCGTCACATCGTAGAGCCCCTGCCAACCACCCATCAGCCTAGCCCCCTCAAACCAGCGGAAGCGCTTGGCGGCTCTCTCCATAACATCGAGCGAGTAATCGAGGGATGGTGGAGCCAATGGATTAAACGTGTCTGGGTCCTGCCAAACATCCTCCGGTGGGTACAACAAGCCCATTAGGGCATTGCTGGAGCCCTCGGGCCTTATGTAAAAGTTATTCACGTAATCAAACACGTTGGGTAGGGGCCTACCAGTATCTACCCTGACAATCCTCTCTATGATGTTCCTAATCGGCAGATTTAGTTGTGGCAGGACCTTGGGCGTCCACACGCCTGTGGCTATCACGTAATGCTCAGCCCTTATAGTATCATGGCTCTTCACCAACTCGATGCCACGTACCTCGTTGTTTTTAATCAACGCCCTGGCATCATCAATCACAAACTCGACGCCTAACTCCATAGCCCTCCTCATTATCGTGTTCGTGTACAACCCAGTGTCGGCATAGCCTGCATCCTCCTCATAAATGCCAAGCTCGCCATCCATAACCTCAGCATCGAGCAGCTCCCTAATCTCACCACCGCCTATCAGCCTAACCCTCGCGCCGATCTTCCTCAGCATGTCGTGTATTGCACGCATGTTAGCCTCGTTATTGCCTATGACCAATAACCCCGTTTTTGTGAAGACGTTAACACCAAATTCTTTGCTGAAGTTCATGAAGAACTCATGGCTATAATGCGACATCCTAGCCACATCCTCATTGGTGTAATAGCTCCTAACTAAACCAAGGGAGTAGGCGGTCATGCCCTGGGCAACACCCCTTGAGTCAACAACCAAAACCCTAAAACCCTCCCTTGCTAGGTAATAGGCTGTTGTAGAGCCCGTAGAACCGGCACCAACCACAACGACGTCAAATCCTTCACGCATAGTGCATCCTTTATTGTCATTAAAGCCAACTTTATAACTGATATGTTGTTTCCCACTTAGGGTATGGTTGTCGCATGTACAAGGGATTGCTACGATACGTGCATATTCGGTGAGAAGTATGAGCCATTGAGGTTGTTCCCAGTAAATGGTTTCACATGTGCCAGAGGTAGGGCGGATTTGATTAGGAATGAGAGGAATAGGGTTTTGTCTGCTTATATCGATGGTAGGGAGGTTGGGGTCGAGGAGGCGATTAGGTATGTGGCTAGGCTGTTTAAGGAGGAGTTGAAAAGAAATCCTGCCAGGATATTACGTACAGACTATGATGGTAATCAGGGATTGCTAACGTGGTATTACCCAGACAGGTTATTCAATGTGATTGGTGCATCACAAACTGATAGGTCCATATGCTCCTCAGAGGGTCATGCAGCCATTAAGGCTCATTATGGCACGAGTATGGGCGCATTACCTGAGGATTTCCTTAAGTACGATACGGTGGTACTCTGGGCCTTTCCAGCCAGTATCTCGGCCCCGCATATTTGGGCGTTGCTTGTTAAGAAGTTTAAGGTGGCTATAGACGTTAGGCTTAGTGATACAGCGAGGAAGTCTGATAGGGCAATCATTGTTAGACCTGGCACGGACGTATTCCTCGCAATAGGCGTAATCAAGGTCTTGATAGAGAAGGGTCTCGTTGAGGGTAAGGTTAAGCATATTGAGGAATTGGCTAATTACGTTAAGGTTTTCTCCCTTGACTATATAGCTAGCGTAAGCGGTGTATCCGTTAATGATATTACCTGGCTTGCGGAACTGTATCATGAACGCAAACCCATAACTCTCATCGGCTTTGCCCTTGGCAGGTCCTTAAATGGTGATGATGCAATAGGCATGATATCGCTAATCCCAGCCCTAGTCGGTATAAAGAGGGGCTATTACTACTCGAACTCCCTGGGTTGGGGAATAGACTTTGACTACTTACGTGGTCTCCACATGGCTAGGTCATCCAGGGTGATACCCATGGCGGAATTCGGGGACTATATCGAGCGAGGAGAGGTTAGTGTTGTGTATGTTTGGAATGAGAATCCAGCAATCACATTGCCAGGTGGTGATAGGCTTATTGAGGCGGTTAGGGAGGGTAGGGTCACGTTGATCGTTCATGACCCATTCTGGTCAGACACGGCTAAGATTGCCGATGTAGTTATTCCAGCGCCAACATTCCTCGAGAAGTATGACGTGGTTTATAGCTATTGGCATGATTACCTGGTATATAATGAACCAATAAGGCCATTGAGAGGTGTTACCGAGGTGGACCTTGTGAGGTTAATAGCCAAGGAGGTAGGTATAGACCATCCACTTCTTGCTGAGGACCCGTGGAAAGCGGTTGATACGGCAATAAGGGGTGCTGGTGTCACGTTGGATGAATTGAGGAGTAAGAAGATAGTTCGAATGAAACCCAAGCACCTACCTGCAGAGGAGCCAGATGCTCTGCCCCTACCTAACCCTATCGAACCAGAGCCTCTTAAAAATAACGAAGTGTATCTAGTGTTTACATCGCATCCATTGTATACGAATACCCAGTTTCGTGAGGTATACGGTAAACTGGAACCGATTGTCTATACGCACGACCATGAAGGCGTGTTACTGCTCGGGACCAGTCGTGGTATGGTTAGAGTTAGGGCCGTAAAGGATCCAAGCATTCCACCTGGTTTGGCATTGATTTATAAGAATAGTCTTGTAGATCTCGACGGCAAACCTATAAACGGCATTATTGAACCATATAAGGGGAAGTACGCTGGTACGCCTAGATTAAATGGTATCAAGGTTAGGATTATTGCGACATAGCCTAGTGATAAAGATCCTATGTCATTTATAGTTATTTCAACATATCTTTACTAATGAATTAAGTCATGGTGGCTTTATCATCATATGTATATTGTCACTTTGAAGGTTATGCTTTAAATTAATTTACTTAACGGTGTGGAAATGGTCGTTAAGCTAGTGAGGAATTCGGTTAAGGAGGTTAGGAATTTCCTAAGTAAACTTGGTTTGTCTGTGGGTAGATGCTTTGATGATCATGAGTTGGTGTCACTATTAAGGAGCATAAACACTGGGGATAATGATTATTGGTTATTGGGGTGGAAGGAGTATGATACATCAGATCGCGCATCAACCTTCATCGTAATGCTCATGGATAATGAGTATAGGGAGTACGTGATCAAGGTCTTAGTGAGTATTGGGACTATTGGTATAACGCTTCCCATCAACTACCTAGATCTTGGTGATGATGCCACTGGTGTGACTATAATGATGGGTGACGGGGTGGCTCACATATCAGGGAGAATATTGTGCATAAGGAAAATTAGGGTGAAGAGGATACCTTAGGAACTTCCCTGAACCTTAACACGCACCTTACTCCTAAGCTCCTCTATCTGCTCCCTCGTAACCTTAACATACCTACTCAACAGCTCTATTGGGACGTAGGCAAACCTGTCACTCATTCTCCACGTTGGCTGGACCTTACCGCCAATGTTTATTTTGGCACCACAGAACTTACACCTACCATCCTCAGTTAGGTTGACCTCGAGTATATCGAACCCCCTCCTCTTAATCACGACCCTACCGCAGTTAGGGCAGTACGTGTTTTCCAGCGGATGTCCTGGCACATTACCGACATAAACGTACTTAAGACCCTCCTCCTTAGCCACCCTAGCGTGCTCCTCCAAGGACTTTATTGGTGTTGGTGGTAGGTAATCCACCTTATAGTCTGGGTGAAACCTCAGGAAGTGTATTGGCGTGTCAGGCCCTAGGTTATCCACGATCCACCTAGCCAACCTACGTGCATACTCCAGGTTATCCCCTATTTCAGGCACCACTAGGTCCGTAACCTCTATGAATACACCCTTACGCTTCATTTCAAGGAGCGCTTGGAATATTGGTTCTGGGTCAGGGACTAATGAGAATTTCCTAAGGAATTTTGGTTCAGCATTACCTTTGAAATCCACCGTGGCTGCATCAAGGAACTTGGAAAGTAGATCCACGGCCTCATCAGTCATGTACCCGTTGGTCACGAACGTATTAAATAACCCCCTCTTCCTAGCCAGCACACCCACATCATGTGCGAACTCCATGAATATTGACGGTTCATTGTACGTATAAGTAACACCCTGAGCACCATAATCCTCAGCCAACTCAACAATCTTCTCAGGAGTTACCTCAAAACCCTCGAGAACCCTACGTTGACTAATATCGAAGTTCTGGCAGTATTGGCAAGCCCAGCTACAGCCATACGTCGATAGAGAGAGGACCATGGAACCCGGATTAAAGTGGTAAAGGGGTTTCTTCTCGATAGGGTCTACGGCGATTGCCGATATCTTTCCATAAACCATGAGGTAAAGCTTGCCTCCTAGGTTCCACCTAACGCCGCAAAAACCGTACTGCCCATCGGATAGTTTGCACCTCCTCGCGCATGCTGTGCATTCAACCTTCCCGTCAGGCAATACCCTGTATAATGTGGCCTCTTTCATTACTCCCTTAGAGATCTTCAAAATAATAATTAAAAACCTTACGAGAACACTCAAGCAAGGCTCCTTGATTGATGATGGAGATTATGTGGGGGTATGTTTTTTAAGCTGTGCGTGTTTGGTTGCAATGTATGCCAAAGAAGAGGAAGAATAGAGGGCGTCATAAGGGCGATAAGGGTAAAGAACCAATGGTCTATTGCGACAATTGCGGTAAGCTTGTGCCTAGATCTAAGGCTGTTAGGGTTACGGTACCCTACTCACCAGTACCTGCCGACCTAGCTAGGGAGTTGGAGAAGCAAGGTGCCATTGTGCCCAGGTACTACGTAACCAAGACCTACTGCATAAACTGCGCGATTTACTTAGGTATACTGAAGGTTAGGGCTGAGGATGAGAGGAAGAGGAAGGTAACCATTACCAGGGCGCCAGTACGTAGAGAAGGCACTACAATACCTCCAGTAACTAAGCCGGCTCAATCACAGTTACCACCGCCAACACAACCCGGTAGTCAGGAAGCACAAACCAAGTCCTAAAATCGATATCTCCTATCTCCACATTTAATATGTAAGGTAAATAACATACCTCACTCTAATGTAAAGTAAACGCATCATCTATCGTTACCTATCCATACGGCTTAGTTCATCAGTATCATAGAGGGAACTCTTATTAAGCCGTGAAATCCAAATATGAGGTAATGGCATTTGGTGTGGACGAAACAAGGAGAGTTGAAATTCCTAGTAGTGAAACTATTAGAAGGGGTCCCACAAGGCTTGAGTTAACCTTTGTGGAGAGCCCGAGGGATTTCATGAAGGATTTTAAGGTCGTGTTCGATCTATCAATAATTAGGGAGATAACTCTTGGTAGGAGTCCTGAGAACGTGGTCGTGATACCGGACCCAACGGTGTCGAGAAAGCATGCCGTAATTACTGTGGTTGGTAATGAATTATTAATCAAGGATTTGAACAGTACCAACGGTACATACGTACTTGATGGTAATGAGTTCAAGAGAATTAGTGAGTATAGGTTTAGTAATGAGACCGTTATTAGGTTAGGTTATTACACAGTAATTAGGTTATCAGTGATAAGCGAATCCTCAGACTCAGGTTAATTAGGGAGGGTTCTTCATCATCCAAGGCTTTGCAATAATCTACTCAGCACTGCGAGCACCTCATCGGTGTTCGAAGGTCTTAAGCTTGGATTTACCTCAAGACCTCTCATTATCATTGAAGCCAACTCGGGCGGTACATCAGGTCTGTAATTGCTTATTGGTGGTACAATCAATTGCCCACTGCTCAGCCTATAAAGGTGCGGGTTTATTCCAGTGAGCATTTCGTAGAAGATGCACGATAGGGAGTATATGTCAGACCTCACGTCGGCAATACCCTTACTAACCTCGGGCGCTGCGTAGGCTATGGAGAATTGGGATACGTAGGACTTACCACCAACCATGATCTTAGCAGCCCCTAAATCACCAAGCTTCAATACCCTCCTATCCTTATCCTTAAACAATATATTCTCGGGTTTCAAGTCCAGGTGCAGTATATTGGCCTTATGAAGTTCGGAGAGGGCCAGTGTTATTGCGTAGGCTATCTTAAGGAACTCCCTGAGATCGAGCGGACCCCTTTCTCTCAATAAATCCCTTAATGAGCCTCCCTCCATATACTCCATAATCACGTATGGCGGCTCATCCAAGTAATCCTCCAGGGTCTTGTAGGGTATCTTCCCATCAGGTGGTATGTGAACCTCAAACACCTTAACGATGTATGGACTATCAATCAGTAGGTACTCACTCATTTCCTTCTTGAACGATGAGAGGACCCTCATATCGCTAGCCAGCTGGTTGCCCCTTGAGTCCCTGTCCTTAAGGACCTTTATTGCGTAAACCCTGTTCAACTCATCCCTACCCCTAAGGACGTAACTAAAGCCGCCCATCGCAATAATACTATCTATCAGGTACTTACCGCCGAGCCATGCGCCCAACCACGATAACGGCGGCCTAAGACCCCTAATGAACCTTAACCTAGTAGGTCTCAGGTACATCACCACGAATATTAATACTAGGATTACGACGCTAACCCAGGTTAACCTAAGTAATGGATATAAGCCGTACATCAACGTTAGTAGTGTCAATGCTATGGCGATATAGCCCGCATACCTCTTAACCATAGGCATCACGGAAACCACCGCCGGAACTAGCGTAATGTAAAGGTAGGGATTCTTCAGGGCTAATAATGTGTATGCTGACGGTATGAGTAGCGAGACCCCCAGGTAGGTGATTACAGTATCAAGTACATCCTCAGTAAAATCAATCCTATGCATGATTACGACATTTCTTATGGCTATAGTGAACGAGGACATGAATAATAATAATGAATTAGCGATTATATACAAACCTGTGGGTATGGGGTTCACGTAACTCATATATAGCAGGTAAGCCACGTAAATGCCCAATAACGTAAGCAGCGCCCTTACATCCGCAACCCTTAAGGAAAGCATTAATACTATTAAACCTAGGAATACCGCTATCGCATCGTAAAAGCCGGTGGCTATTATCAGGTAAACCATGGATATTGCCATCACGACCTCAGCCATAACCTGTATCAATAACCACAAGTCCTTGAGTGGGTATTTCCTAAATAATTCGTAGGAAATAATAAATAACGCAACCACAGAAAGGACGTATTGAATACCAATTCTTCTCATTATGAATAATAGACTGATGAGCAGTATAACTCCAGGTAATGCCTTAACCACCTTACTAAAGTCCACAACCACTCACGTTAAGCACAACTTAAAAGGCTAATTTAATAAGGGTTTTCGAAAATGAGGAGGGTTCACATAATAGTTCACGGTTTAGTGCAAGGCGTTGGCTTTAGATCATTCGTGAGCCGAAACGCGAGGAGACTTGGTGTTAAGGGCTTCGTCAGAAATCTCGAAGACGGCTACAGCGTTGAGATAGTTGCTGAGGGACCTGATGAAGCCGTAGAACAATTAATAAATATTGTGAGGAGGGGACCGCCAGGCGCCGTAGTTGAGGATATGGAGATTGAGGACCAGGAACCAAGGAACGAGTTTAAGGACTTCGAAATTAGGTACTAGGGTACTTAATCATTCCACCACCACACGGCTTTGGTCCTGAGCTCAATAAATCCTGGACTAACTGCCTTGCGGTGTCTGTTAAGTCGAGATTTAGCGCCTCACTTAAGCTAAAGAAATTGACCTCTAGGGCGTCGCTCGAAGCTCTTGGTTCACCACTAATGGGATCGACTAGGTAGTCCATGAGTAGGAAGTGGTACTTAACCCTGCCTTTGGCGTCCAGCTCCACATATTGATAAATGCCAAAGAGACCAAGCACCCTACCTACAATACCTGTTTCTTCCATTAACTCCCTAAGTACGGCATCCTTAGGATCCTCGCCAGCCTCAACCATACCACCCGGTATTGACCACTTACCCCTATTTGGTTCCGCACCCCTTCTTACGAGCAGTATCTTGTTGTCCTTAATGACTATGGCCCCAACACCAACCAGGGGATAGCGTGGGTATTCACGGCTCACGGTGATAAACCCTCAACATTAATAATTTAAGTACTAACTCGCATTATATTTAATAAGGCTTAACAACCCCTAATTCTCGTATGGAGTGCAATAACGATAGGGTGAGGAGCATTGTTGATGGTTTGGGTGATAAGGAGCCTCTTGAGGCTTACCAGACGTTGATTGAGGAGAACTGCTTTGGTAGGGCCATGATCTACGATGTTGGTGGTAAGTACCTGGTTTACATGAAGGATGAGGAGAATGCCTGTATTGAGGAGACGAATTCCATAGATAGGGCTAGGGATTTAGCGAAGGCGTTTGTGGACTCCGTGTGTTCCTGACTATGTTGGTTAAGGTAATTCTCTCGGCCGATCTCCATGAATTGATTGGTGCAGAGAAATTGAATGTGAGCTTACCAGAAAATTCCACCGTGAAAGACTTAATACTACGTCTTGGTTCATTAAATAATGCCATTTTGAAATTATTGCTTCGTAATGATAAGCTCAACGAGAATTACATAATCATAGTCAATGGGAGGGATATTCATTGGCTCAATGAACTAAATACCGCTCTTCACGATGGTGATGAAGTCTTAATAGCGCCAAAAGCCTTCATTTCCTAACGTATAAACCATAGCGTCTAAATTGTGGGACCTAACTAAAGGCTTAATTATTCCTTGGATAATATATTAGCTTTAATGCGTAGGGGGAAATTATTAGGTATTTCCGAGGCTCTTGACCTGATAAATGATGGAGATGAAATAGCGATTGGTGGTATGAGCTTCCACAGAAACCCGATGGCTATGGCATTGGCAATAGCGAAATCCAATAAGAGGGACCTGGCATTGATCGATAGGGAGCCAGGCCTTGCCTTCGACCTATTAACCATATCAGGCAGGGTTAAGAGGATTAGGGCTGCCATGGTGACCTTCGAGCATTTTGGAATAGCACCCGGCTTTAGGAGGATGGTTGAGAACGGGGAGGTTGAGTTCATAGAGGATGTGTGCGAGGGCGTTATGAGTGGATTAAGGGCTGGCGCCTATGGACTCCCATTCATGCCCTCAGGAATAACTCTAGAGAGTGATTTAGTGAAGCTAAATGTAAAGAGAGGTTTATGGAGTATTATTAAGGATCCATTTAGCGGTGAGGAGTTGGTGGTCGTTAAAGCCATAAGGCCTGACGTAGCGATAATACATGCGCATAGGGCTGATGAGAAAGGTAACGTAGAATTGCTAGGTCCTAAGTATGAAGATCTGTTGAAGGTGCAAGCCTCCAGGAAGGTCATAGTCACGGTTGAGGAGTTGGTACCCGAGGACTATTTCAGGGAGAATCCCGAAAGGCTAACAATACCAGGTTTCCTGGTGACCGCTGTTGTTCATGCACCGAGAGGTGCCTGGCCAACATCGATGTATGGGCGTTATGGGGCCGATTACGGCATTATAAAGAGGTACTTTGACTCTGTTAAGGCTGGTCTTGGCATTAATGATGTGCTCAAGGTGTTTGAGAATGCCTGGGATGGATGATGCGATTAAGTGCATGGCTCAGCAGTTGAGGGATGGTGACATTGTTTACACAGGTTTAGCCTCAGTACCGGCGGTACTTGCTGTAATGCTTGCCAGGTATTGGGGTCGCGAAATAACATTCCTAAATGTGGCGGAGATTTACGAGCCAGTCGACGTATCAATAACACCCTCATCGGGTGACCCGAATGTATTCATTGGTGGCAGGGGTATCGTAACAAGCCTGGACGTGTTTGATCTAGCAAGGCGCGGGTTCCTTGATGTAATGTTCTTCTCCGCAGCCCAGGTTGATCGTAGGGGTAACATGAACCTCTCGGTAATCGGTAATTACGAGAAACCCAGGGTTAGGCTACCCGGTGGTGCCGCTGCGGCGTATCTGTACAGGAGGGCCCGTAGGATTATTATGTGGTTGAAGGAGCACTCGAGCAGAACGCTTGTGGAGAGGGTTGATTTCATAACAGCTCCAGGCCCCACGGTGAATGGGCCTAAATTATCGATTTGTACGCCAAAGGCTTTATTCGAATTCGACAATAGCATTGGCGAGTTGGTGTTGGTGGGGTTATTGCCGGGGTCTACAATCGATGATGTCATTAATAACATGGGATTTAGGCCTAGGATTAGAGAGCCCGTGTCAATTCTTGAACCAGTTACGGAGGATGAGGTGAGATTGTTAAATAAGTGGGATCCCAATAACGTAAGATCAAGGTGAAACTTAGGTGAATATAGTCATTAGGAAAGCCGTGGAGTCTGACGTCCCCCAGATAATCAGTTTCACAATGAACACATTTCCCTGGGGCGATTATGTACCTAGGGTAATTGATGGGTGGGTTAGGGATGGCACAGCCTATGTAGCCCTAGTTAATGAGGAGGTTGTTGGTGTGATAAACCTGGTATTACTACCAACGGGCGTTGCTTGGCTTGAGGGTCTTAGGGTAAAACCGACCTATAGGAGGCATGGCGTGGGTACGGCATTAACAAATTACGCGCTGGACCTCGCTAAGGCAGGAGGTGCCAGGTACGCAATGTTGATGATTGCTGAATGGAATAATGCCAGCCATGGACTAGCACGTAAACTCAGTTTTAGGCCTGTGCTTAATGTATATGGAGGAATTACGAGGGGATCCCCAGCACTTCGTGTGACGGATCGTGATGAGATCAAGAGGTTTGTTGAGGAGGCACTGGATAAAACCAATGGCTACTTCTGCAGTACGGTTAATCATTGGGTTTGCACGAGGGCTGATGTTGACTATGTCCTATCAATGACTAGGGAGGTCTATATTAGTAATGGAGGTGTGGGGTTCAATGGAGGCTTCTCTGTTGGGAAACCTACGTCACCGGTTAGGATGGAGATGCTGGCCACCGAACGCGGCGATTTTGAGGAGTACTTCGGCATGTATATTGTTTATGAACTAGCTCTATGATTGAGTTCACAGCATTTTATTCTCGATTTTATAGGCACCAAGTATTATCGCACCTGCACTCCTTGACGCTTCAACAAGTTTCTTACCCATTTCATCACCACCCTCTGCGGGGTACACCAGTAATGCGTAGCCTATGGCTTCTCCAGGCCATCCATAAGCATACGCCAACAATAAATTAAGCCCTGTGGCCGCCTCGATCGTAGTTAAAACCTTGCCCAGGGTACCCGGCTCATTGGGCATAGCTATGTGTATTATGAAGACACCTCCCTGTATCGTCATGGCTAAATCATACAGTTTAGTAAATAACCTCTGCATATCCTCAACCATTCTCAGGAAATTAGCCCCAGTACTCGAGCTCACAAACCACACACGCAATGTTGATATTTCAATTAATTCCTCAAAATAAAGTAAATGAAACCCAACCCCAACCCTGAGAGCCAAGTTATGAGAGTCTCGGGAAACCCCTTGGCGGGTTTTACGGCGTTAGTTTAGGCTGTTCGTTAAATAAAAAGTTAATACATTATATGACGTTGCAATTTATCGGAGAAATTCGTGATACATTGACAAGGTATAAGACTATTGAGGATATCCTACAATGGTGGACCGGCCGGGATTTGAACCCGGGATCTCCCGCGATCTGTTACCTTGAGCAGACGGTTCGCCAAGCCTATGCGGGACGTTCGTCCCTGGGCATCCTTCCAGGCTAGACTACCGGCCCGTATTTATCGCTGTTTGTTTGGGATTTAAGTTTTTTGTTGGTGACTGATAGTGTGTTGATTAGGGGATGGCAGGTCTTGCTTGAGTGTCTCGTTAATTATTGGAGTTAGGTTTTTGTGACCTATTCCTTGCCCTCATTCTTGATGGGTCTGTGGCTTCTTGGTGCTAGTTTTGGTTTGGTTGGTTTGTCCTGGGTTATTATGGAGTTTGCATCATCCTTAAGGTTCAGTGTTGATTATAGGTTTGTGTACATTAGGGAGAGGCTGAATTACCTTATGCCGCTCTACCTCGTGGGTGTTGGTGCTGTGGTTCTTACGCTCATCACGCCTTTCCCTTGGCCCAAGGCTTACCTATCCTACGTGACTGTGCTTGGTTTGACGGTTGGTGGTAGGGTCTTCTTTAATAGGGTTAGGAAGAGGGTTGTTAGGTCTCTCGACGTTTACGACCTAGACCTAGACCTACTGATTGTCTCCATTACTATCGCTTTGTTGCCAATAAGCCTAATGCAGCTTATGCTCACGATGAATTTAGTTTCCACCGCAGTTTTGTTCGTGGAGGTCATAATCATGTACGTTAGGGCACGTAAGAGGCAATTTGATGTTGGTCAACTCAGTGCCCTCATTTACTCCATGCCATTGTTAGCGATGTCCCTCTACTCATTGGTGCTGTCGGTGATCGACATTGCGATCTTCGCGGTATCCCTATTCGCCCTAGCCCTATTCATGAGCGACTTTGTATACCTCATGATGGTTAAGTAAATAAGGCGAACAGTTAAGCCCGCCTTTTAAAGAGGGCCAGGTTTTTAAGGTGTTGTTTTTGTTGTTTGTTTGTGCCCTCCCTCGGTGAATTCTTTCAAGATGGGGAGCGGGGGCCGACTACTCCCGCAATACCGGGGGAGGGCGTCTATCCTGTCGAGTACAAGAACAGGAGAACTAACGTAGTTCGTTTGTTACCGAACGGAGCCCAAGAGAGGAAGTTGCAGAGAATAGCTGATGCGACAGCCAAGTTGTGGAATGAGTTGAATTTTGAGAGGAGGAGGCAGTTCTTTAGCAGTAAGGGAGTGGACTTCAGGGGTACATGGAGCAAGTATTACGAGAAGTACAGGGGTGTGCTTGGTGTCAATGCCCAAGCGGTTATGCAGAAGAACAATGAGGATTGGAACTCCTTCTTCACCCTCCTCAACATGAAGAAGGAAGGTAAGCTTCCTCCTCATATGAATCACGTTTCACCGCCCGGCTACTGGAAGGATAGGGAAACTGGGAAGAGGAGGATGATAATTGTGGTTAGGCAGGATAGGTATGTTGTGGATGAGCAAAGACACGTCATCATCCTAAAGGACTTCAACATGGAGATAAAGTTCGTTGGTAGGCTTAGGTGGTTTGGTAAACAAGGTAGGCTTGAGATAATTTATGACGATACTAGGAATGCATGGTACGCACACATACCCGTGGAGGTCGGCGTTGAGGAAACAAGGACTGGTAAGAGGAGTAAGCACATTGTGAAGGGTGAGAGGAGGGTGATTCAAATTGAATCACCTAAAGGCAATAAGGTTGCGGCTATAGACTTGGGTATCAATAACCTGGCTAGCGTTGTTGTGAGTGACGGCACCTGGCTACTCTACAAGGGTGTGAGGGCTAAGGAGGACTACTTCTACATGCAGAGATTGATTTCAAGGATTCAGTCCTTGAGGGATTCCCTCAAGGATAAGCTTCTTGATGATGCCATTGATGAGTTGAACCACGAGATGAGGAGGCTATTTGGTAAATTAATGAGGAGGTTGCTCCACCTATATAGGAACCTCGCGAAGCACCTAATCGAGCAACTCCACGAACTCGGAGTATCAACAATATACCTCGGCTACCCCTTCAACATCGCCCAACAGAAGGGCAACAAGTTTACCGTGAACATGTGGTGTTACAGAAAACTCATGGAAGCCATTGAGTTGAAGGCCCAGGAGTACGGTATTCGTGTGTTTATAGTCATCGAGTACAATACCTCAAGGTATTGTGCCTATCATGGCGTGAAGGTAAAGAGGCAACCAAGGGGTGTTATCCACTGCCCATTTGGGCATAAACTACACAGCGACCTAAACGGGGCATTGAACATAATGAAGAAGGCAACAGGCAAAATACCAATTACAATCAAAAAGCCCCTATCATTCACCGTAGACCACAACAAAGTAGCCCCGACAAAGCGGGGTAACACCCAAGACCCCAACAAACCCCGCCTCATAGGGCGGGAAAGGGGTCAGGCGGAGAACCCGGGCTGATTTGGGGCTGAATGTTTAATAGGGGTGGTGCATGTTAATTCTCGTGGGCAGGTACCTCAGGCTTTTCTACCTATACATGAAGCAGAGGTATAGTGCCTGGTTCCTATTGGTGCTGCTCTTCACGGTAATCATCGAGGTCGTAGACGTAATCTCCGTGGGCAACACCTACGTGGTCAACCCCCTCCTTAGTGTTAGCAGGTACATGGTCCTGGTTTTATTCCTCGACTTAGTTATCGTGTTGATGATGGTAATTACCGTATTCTTCATGCCAACCTACTTTAGTCGTTCTGAGATTGAGTTTGTATTCACCACAGGGTGGGATCCTGGTTCTTTCGTGATGATGAAGGTTGCTGGTGATGGTGTGTATATACTACTGCTTATTTTGGCGTTAACGATCTACTACTCATTACATCTAATCATGATCAACCCTTTGTTACTAATACCGCTTTACATAATCAATACATCCCTGATAAGCTTCATAATGTCGGGGCTGCTCCTCTACCTGCATGTCTTGGCTATGCGGTTTAGGGCGATAATAATTGCGGTGTTTACGGTATACCTCATTGTAACAACACTGCTCAATATAAATGCCAATGTCTTATTCAGTGCGATAGAGCCCTTACCGCAGTACACAATTGCCCTATCCATGGTATCCCTAGCCATGGTGATGCACCTACGTAGGTTTGCCAGGGAGATTTCAGTGAACATATACGGTCTTCATCAGGATCACGTGGTTGGAAGCTACAGGGCGTTATTCGACAACGTTGGTAGTAGATTTTACGCGGTCTTCATAACGTCCATGTATGGTCAACAATCTAGCAGGAGGGTTTCCATACCCGTTAGGTTAAATGGCTTACTCGTGTCCGTGTTATTATCCACGTTATTCGCGGTCATGTACGGAATCCTCATTGTGAGGAATGACCACCCTGAGTTGGTGAGTTTCCTCATATACTACGTCTCATTCTATGTAATACTAATGGCGTCCCTAATACTTGGTAGCACATTGACTTTTGAGAGGCCTTGGATCAACTTTACTTCGGGTGTTGCCCATATTGACTATATTAGGTTAAGGATGGGATCCAGGTTGTTGATAACCTACCTGGTTACGCTACCCTGGATCTTAGTTAACGCCCTCCTATACTATTTATTTCATGAAGTTGTCACCATCATGATCATAGTCCCGTTGATCGCGTATCCACCACTCATGGCGCCCCTGTCCTGGCTATTAATGATACTAACAAACCTACCACAAACGAGGGATTTAATGCTTGATTATAGGCCGATTAGGTTTAGTGTGAGCGGTGCGTTCAGTGGTATTGTTGTCACGGTATTGGCTGGCTTATTGTTAACTCCAATCTTCGTTTGGCAGTACCTTCATGTAAGTATTGAGTTAACATTGATCGCATTACTCGTGGAATTGGCAATCTCATTGTTGGTGTACGTCTTATTGCTGTATTCGGGAGTTGGTAGGTATGTTTGGGATTGGTTTATTGAGAAGTTGAGTGTGATCGGTTATTCCTAGAATGGTTTTTATATGGAACGAATAATTGGTTGCTGAATGGTACATAGTAGATTGAGGAATTATATTCTATTCCAGAACCTAGCCAATGGATTGGTATCCCCATTTATAAGCTTCCTAGCCACAATCATAGGCGTGCCCAGTATTGGTGTGGGCATCGTCTCATCGGCATCTTCATTCTTTAGTGGTGTTGTTCAATTACCACTGAGGAGAATAAGGAGTGTTGAATCCCTACTAAAGTCCTCCACATTACTCCTCGCGATTCTATGGCTAGTAATGGCCCTGGTAGCCTACGGAAACCCACTATTGTATGTGGTAACATACATAGCCATAACGATAATTGGTGGAATGAACTCCTTTGCCTGGTTGATAATACTGGAAAGATTAAGTAGGGGTAGTAGAGGCAGGGTTTTAGCAACATACGCGTTCTACGGCTCCATAGGTAGCCTAGCAGCTACGTTGGTTACGGGCTTCATAGTCGGTAGTAACTACGCCTTGATGCGCTACGTATTTCTCGTGAGTGGTTTTCTCATTTTAATCAATGCCGTCAACATATGGGCACTCGAATCAATAGATCCAGAATCACCGTCGATACTATTAGGTGTGAGCAATCCATTGGATATGCTAATAAATAATGGGAGATTGGGGAGGTTCTTATTGATAAATACGCTGTTTGCAATAGTGTGGAGCTTTGCATGGCCGTTATTCCCACTCGCCCAGGTGTATCTGCTTAGTATGAGCGTGGAACAATTGGCCATAGTCAATGTAATCAGTGGCGTCTCCACAGTAATCCTACAGAGGCATGTGGGTAAATTATTCGATAAGAACAGGAGGTTGGTAATGTTCTTGGGGAGGTTATTGCTCGTGACATTCCCATTATCCTACGCCCTGGCGCCGAATGTGTACGTGATATACCTAGCAAACACGATAGCGGGTTTCACAAACTCCGCGTCTAACATAGCGTACATATCCTTTGTTTACGATAATTCTGAGGATAGGAAAACCGCGGTTAGCCTCTACAATCTATTTTACGGCATAGGGACGTTCATTGGGTCCCTAATGGGTGGTGCCTTGGTGGCTTTGGTTTCGAACTATGTTGGGTTGAGGCCTAGTATTAGGTATCTTCTTCTTGGTGATGCGGCGGCTAGGGCTTTGGTTTCCACGTTATATATCGGCGTTTAGCAAAGATTTTATTAGCAATTCCACGCATTTCATTTGTGGGAGGATGTTCACCGTATTCATAGTAGGTACGGCAGGATCAGGCAAGACCACCCTTGTCAATAGTTTTGCTGAGTGGCTTGAGAATAACCAGTATGATGTAGCCATTGTTAATTTAGATCCAGCTGCTGAGTACGTACCTTACATACCTGACATAGACATTAGGGACGTTGTTTCTGCGAGGGAGTTAATGAGGAAGTACAAGCTTGGACCTAATGGTTCTATAATAGCTGCCATAGACATGCTCGCGGTTAGGGCTCAAGAGATAAAGAGCCAGGTCATGGACATAGGTGCCAACTACGTGCTTGTGGACACGCCAGGGCAGATGGAGTTGTTCGCGTTTAGGAGTGTTGGTTCACTTCTCATAAATAGGCTTAGCATGGATAGGTCGGCTGTAGTCTTCGTAATAGATGCGACCCAGGCCCAAACACCCAGTGGTTACGTGTCATCCATGCTGCTCGCCTTATCAACCCAGTTTAGGTTTAACCTGCCCCAGGTCAACGTAATGAATAAGGTCGACTTACTAGATAGGTCAACGCTTGATGAGATCCTCGAGTGGAGTGAGGAGACAGACCTACTCAGGGAAACACTCCTATCCAGTCAGGCCAATAAGTTGGAGTCTGACTTAAGTGTGAGAATTACGGATGTTCTGACGGCCGTGGGCACGATGCCCAAGCCAATACCGGTAAGTGCGAAGACTGGCGAAGGCCTCGATGTGCTATATAGGATCCTTCATAATATCTATGTTGGCGGTAGCGATTATGACTACCTAGAATAGGGCGTGTAAGCCTCACCAGTGCTCCTAAGCATCACATAGCCAGGTCTTGGGCTCACCTTACTTATTCTGCGTATGAACTCCCTAACCGTCGGTTTGTTAATGCTTGACTTAGCCACCACTATATCGAACTCCTCGAGGGCTAATGGTCTTGTGGTTAATCCCATGGTTAATGCCTGACCTGCCGTTGCAATGCCGTAATCCGCAATACCCCTAACAATCTTCTCGGTGACCTCCACATGGGTCTTAACCACATCATTATAACCCCTAATGTTCCTCCTCAACTCATCGACACTATAGCCCGTTTGCGCCGCAATACCATTAAGTAGCAACTCAATCACTAACCTAGTGCCCGATCCCGGGTTCCTATTAACCATCTTAAGGCCCAGTATGTCGGTGATATCACTAATGCTTAGGTGAGGTCTATGAACTATGCCCAAGAGCCTCAGGTAACCCCTTATGAGTACCACATCATCCCAGGCACCGAACGAGCTTATGTAAGGCACATTGTACTCGCCACTTGATGGGTCGACCAGGTGTATCCCGGCAATATCGGCTAGTCCCAGGGTCACCATATTGAGTCCACCCATTGATCCAACCCAATACGCGTCTATGCAGTAGCCCTCATTCCTCATATCCTCAATCACATCCCTAACCAAGCAATCATCACTACCCGCGTAAACGGTATCGCAAACTGAACCGTTGGGATTCCACACATACCTCTGGGTTATTGACCTGTACCTATTCAATAGATCCCTTCCCTCATCCGTTAATACCATACCACCTCTATAACCCCTCCTGGGATTCACAACCTTAGTCTCAACCCCGCTCTCCAGCCTATTTATTAACTCCCAAGCCCTTGAGTAGGGGATACCAAGATCCTTAACGGCAGAGAGCAATGACCCCTTCTTCTCAAGCGCCTCAAGGAGCTTAGCGGTTATATTGTCCATGACAACCTTACCATCCCTCTCAAGGACCACTTCAAGTCTATACCTGAGCCTACCCACAGATATCGCATTAAGTAATTAACTGGGAATTTAATATACATTGCCCTCGCTCTATACAGAATGGTTTATTAATTAGTCATGGATTAGACATACTCCCTTATGGTCATCAAGGCATTAATACTAGATCTAGATATGACACTTGTTAATACACTACCCAGGTTCCTAGCCATACTAAGGGATTGTGCCGCTAGGTATGGCGTAATGATAAGCGATGATACGAATCACTTATTGAGTATTTACTATAGAGATCCATCATTAAGTGAGGTTCTGCATGATTTATCCAGGAATTACTGGTTCTGGCATAATTGTTGGCTGGAATACATAAACAGGAGAAGTTATGGCGAGGTATTCCCTGGCGTATTGGATGCCCTACGCACGCTCCGCAACATGGGTAAGAGACTTATGATAGCAACAGGTAGGGAGTTGGAGTGCTGGCGCATGGATGATGAACTTAAACACTATGGTTTTAAGGAGTTAATAGAGGGTTGCGTATCGCTTGGTGATTTAGGACCTGGGCACGACAAATCTGATCTAATTAAAAGAGCCCTTAACATGCTTAACCTGGAACCGCGTTTTGTTGCCTACGTTACTGATCACCCTAGGGATATATTGATGGTTAATGGCCTAGGTACGATAAACATAGGGGTTGCTACGTGGGCCAAGGATTTCCCAACAAGGATAATAATAAGGGGTGTTTATGAACTACCTAGGGTGATTCATGAGCTTGATGGTTAGGATAAATATTATTGTCTAATGATTTTACGGCTCACGAGCATCCCAAGAGCTGCGCCCAAGCCTAAAGGTACTAGGTAGGCAATGAAGATGTACCAGGGTATTCCCAACATGCCAGGCAGTACGGTTACGTAGTATGGCCCATATTTCGTGGAGTTCACATAATCATTACCTGGGTACATAATTATTACCCTGTAACTACCTGCCTCATAGAATGGTACGGTAGCGACTAGATGCGTACCCTTAATTGGTATCGTTAATACATTTACGGTTCCTCTATCACTCTCTATCATTATTGTTATGTTACCACTAATGTAGTTTGTTGGTATGTCTGTGATCAGGTCTATGGTAAACACCACATTACCACCCATTGCGATCAAGTTTCTATTCTCCTCTACATTCATTCTCAGTGATGCCTTATTAATGTCCAGGACGTAATCTGCTTGGCATGATTCATAATTAATGTCTCCAGGCCAACTCACCAACACCTCATAATTACCAGGAAATTGTGGTGTGAATACGTACTCACCAAGGCCGCTCGAGTTTATGTACATGACCCCGCTCGTTATGTAATTACGTCCACTTATTACCACATTGACCTTGGCATTGACTATCGTAGGATTCATACGCCCTATTATTAATACGTCGTGAAAGACCACGGGCGTCCCATTTATTATTATTGAGATGGTGCACGAAGCCTTGTTAACCGTCAGCGTCATGTTTGTTGAGCTTGGTAGATAGTTGGGTGGGTTTTGGTAATAAATGGTTATTACATACACGCCAGCCTGTGGCGGTATCCATGTAACCTGTACATTACCGTTAATGGGTGTATAACTGCCTATAATCGATGATGTTCCATTGACTACGTAACTAATCGTTAATGTACCACCGGTTATTGGGGGTGAAAGGGCTATGCTCATGCTCACTGCATTACCATAGGTAATGTTTGTACTGTTTACATAAGCCGTTATATAAACGGTACCTGGCATGACGGTGAATGTATAGTTAACAGTGGCGCTTTGAAAATACGTTGTGTTTGTAAATGATACCGTCAATGTATGAGGTCCAACATTGTAATTAATGGGTAATGCATATTGGGCGATGCCTACGTTATTCGTCGTTACTGTTGTTACGTAATTGTTATCAACATAAATCTTCAGCGGTTGGTTTTGAAGCGGCCCTATTGGGGTCTTTGCGGTTATTGTTATAGGTAGGGTACTCCCGTAACTAACAGTGTAGGATTGAATACTAACCGTCAACGTCACCGGCGTCTGGACTATTGGGATCGTTAGGGTGTAGTTGGCACTCCACGTGTAACCACCAGCGTCAACATACGTCGCCCTAATTATGAGCGACGCATTATTTAGGCGGTAGGAGCCAGGTATAAGCGTTATGCTCACGTTGGTTGGCGGTTTAGCGCTTATGACTCCAGTGCTGACTAGGGCATTTATCCCCGTTACGACCATGGAGATCGAAGTTATGGATATTGGCGTTGAACTACCTATGCTTATAACCACCTGCTGTGGCAATCCACTATAGAGCTTAGTAATTGTCGTGCTTATCACAATCCCCGGTGTTAGGTAGGATACCGTGAAGTAGTACGTCAATGAGTAACCGACAGCTGATATGGTTAGGGATGCATTATAGACACCCCGGCCTAATGCTGGCGCCGTCATATTTACAACATTAACGCCGGGTTGCAGGGTTTCCGTAATCGTCTCCGTGCTACTACCCACGTTGAGCGTGTATGTTGCGTTTATTGGGATTTGTAAATTGTTTGTGGTGCTTATTGATACCGTGGCATTTATACCAACCCCATTATAAATACTGGTATTATTAATAATAACTTCCGCGTAGGTTCCGTAGTACCAGGTGATGTTGTTCACGGATATGGGCATCTTCGGATCCATGCTGAGTACGGCTAATATTATATGCAGTATCAGCAGTATTACCGTTCACCCGCACAAGTGGTTAGTAACCCCTTTAAAAAGTAATGCCACACGCGTTTAGGTTTATAAGGTCGTTACTCTCCACTAATGATTGTTTATGGTCAGTAGATTTAGCGTGATCACCTTTGGATGTTGGTTGAATAAGGCTGATAGTGATATAATGATTAGTAGGCTTAAGGCGTTGGGTTGGGAGTACGTTGAGGATATCAACTTAGCCGATGTGATTATCGTAAATACATGCGCCGTCAGGGAGGAGGCCGAGAGGAATGAGTTAAAGTTACTGAATAAATTGGGTAAGGAGTATCCTAACAAGAAGGTGGTTGTTGCCGGTTGCCTAACTAGGGTTAGGCCGGCCACCATTAAGGACGTAGTACCTAACGCCATCCTCGTGACGTCGCACGGCGTAGAGTCGATAGATAGGGTAGTCAATGGGGATTTGGATATGTACGTATTCGATGACAGACCAATGACGTACCTACCCACCTACTACCCCGAGCTTCATGGTCATAGGTACGTGGTGCCCATTCAGGTTGGTTGTTTAGGAAATTGTAGCTTTTGTGTTACTAAGATTGGTAGGATGGGGTTTGGTAGAGTGAGGAGTTATGGTAAGGATGACATAATCAGGGCTGTTAGGGATGCCGTAAGTAGGGGTGCCCGTGAAATATACCTAACAGGTCAGGAAATCAGTGCTTACGGCCGCGATAGGGGGTATGACCTGGTTGACCTACTTGAGGAGTTGTTGAGGAGTGTTGATGGTAGGTACATGGTGAGGTTGGGTATGATGGAACCCCTAGAACTTAGTAAAATTATTGATAGGCTCATAGATGTTGTTAAGGGTGATTGGAGAGTTTACAGGTTCTTCCACATACCAGTCCAGAGTGGTAGTGATCGTGTGCTGATGCTTATGAGGAGGAAGTACTCCGTTGAATTGTTCAGGGACATTGTTAGGAAAATTAGAACCACAATACCGGACGCCACAATAGCCACAGACATCATAGTTGGTTTCCCAGGGGAGACCGATGAGGATTTCTGGGCTAGTGTTAAGTTGATTGAGGAGTTGGGTATAGATAAGGTTAACCTGGCCAGGTATAGCCGTAGACCATTCACAGAAGCCGCGTACATGGAGCAGGTGCCTGAGCAGGTTAAGAAGGAGAGAAGTAAGATAGCCACTGAGGTGTTTAGTAGGGTTGCTTTCGAGAGGAATAGGTTATTTATTGGTAGGGAGTTGTGGGGTATTGTCAGTGAGATTGATTTTAAGGGTGAGAATTACGTTGTTCGTTCATACAATTACAAACCAATAGCCGTTAGGAAAGCCTACATAGGCGCCTTCGTTAAGGTTAGAATAACTGACGCAACACCGCAGAGGCTGTTCGGGGAGCTTCTTGAGGGTGAGGAGTTGGGTGTTAGGTATAGGGTTGATTTCAGGCTTAGTGAGGACCTTGACCTAGTCTCGTAAACCTCGCCTCCACTACTCAATTCTCAGGACTTCCATAGGCCTTATCTTCGTTATAGTCATTAATGATGGTATCGACGCAACAATCGACGTTGCCACAGCAATAACCAGCGAGTAAGCGTAGAGTGTCGGGAGTAGTATTACGGGTATTATTATTGGCAGGTTCAGCTTAATCATTATGTACCTAGCTAGGTAGGCACCGCCTATGCCCAACGCTATGCCCACAACCGAGCCTATGGTGCTCATTATGAGGATTTCAAGGAGGAATATCAAGATCACCTGCCTATTAGACGCACCCAGGGCCTTTAGTATGCCTATCTCCCTAATCCTCTCCCTAACATTCATTATAGCCGTATTAGCCACACTAAGCCCCGTAACGATTAGGCTTAGCGCAATTATTACTATGAAGAAGAGGTTTATCATGGACACCGCATTGGATATAGAGGCAAGAACCGAGCTCTGCTCATAAACATCCGCGTTTGGGAAGTACTCACTGAGTGCCGTGGCTAATTGGTTGAGGTACGCTGGATCCTCCTTAGTTAATTTTATGAACATGGCATTGACAAAGCCCTCATCGCTCAAGTCGCTTTGCAATGTGCCTATCGATGTTACGACCATGTTTAGGTGGAAACCCAGGAAACCACCCAATATACTACTAAAGGTCCCCGTGACCTTAAGCGGTATTATCTCCGTACCTCCCTGAATACCCGTTAAAACCTGGACATAAATCGTATCACCAATGCCAATGCCATCCTTACTCGCCAGGGTATCCTGAATTATAGCCTCACCATTACTCACCGGGAGGGAGCCGCTTTCCATACGTACCTCAAAGTACGAGAAGTATTGACTAGGTATTCCAATCAGTGTTACGGGTTGTCCGTTGACCTGCGCCGTACTGATTATTATTACGGGGACTACGTAAGCAACATGAGGAAGCTTGGCTATTACCTGAGCCACGGTCTCGGGTATCGATACACTGTCTGAGTAAACCATCAAATCCGTCGGTAATATATTCTCAACCTCACTCACAACAGCCACTTTAAAGCCGTACGTCATAGTCTCCAGGGTTATCATGAGAGCCACGCTATATATTATCGCAAGCATAGTTAATACGGCCCTAGTCCTCCTACTACCCAAGTTCCTAAGTGATATCGTAAAAAGAGTTCTAAAGCTCATGCAACAACTCAGCATTAACCAAGCGCTTAAAAATGCTTCTAACGATCATCAGAAATCACCTCCATCGTCATTAATCAGGTCCGTCTGTTGATCCATCATCACCACAGTAAGTTCTTTCTAACGACTTAAAAACATTAATTTCCGAATTCACACTTGGTAAAATAAAAATAAATACATTAGGATTCAATGGAATTCAATAAGGTTAATTTTATTCTTACCAATAGTTAATAATAATGCTTAAATAGTGACACTCACTCTAGGTTTATCGTGCCAAAGAAGATCCTTGTCCTAGGGGGTGGTGTGGGCGGTGTTGTTGCCGCTAAAAGAATGGCGGAAAGATTGAGGGGTAGGGTTGATGCGGAAATAACAATAATAAGTGATACCGATTACTACCTACTACCACCGCTCCTTGTCAACATAGCACTGGGCGATATAGAACCAAGCGCCGCACAGTTGCCGCTATCGTTGTTAGGAAAGAGAGGTGTTAAGTCCGTTAAGGCCAAGGTGACGAAGATAGACCCTGACAATAGGGTTGTCGAGACTGACCAGGGCAAGTTCAACTATGATTATTTACTGGCAAGTCTAGGTGTTGAGAATGATTTTAAGTCGTATAACCTTGGTGTTGGCTACCATAATTTTACGCTGGAGGGTGCATTAAAACTTAGGGAGGCATTGAGATCCTTTAATGGTGGTAAGGTTGTTTTATTAGCTCCGGAGCCTATATATAGGTGTGGTGTTTATCCCTTCGAATTCGCCTGTCAGTTGGATACCTTATTTAGAAAAAGAGGTATTAGAGATAGAACAAGCATAACCCTTCTATACCCATTTAATAGACCTTTAGAACCCTTAGGTCCCGAAGCCATTAGGATATCCGAAGAAACTGCTGCTAAGAAAGGCGTTGAATGCATAGGTGGTATTAAGCCACCAATCACTGTTGATGATAAGGAGAAGGTTGTAGTACTCTCTAACGGTGAGAAGGTTAAGTATGATCTCCTTATAGTGACTCCACCAGCCAGATTGCCAAAGCCATTTGAGGACACGCCATTGGTGGCTGAGACACCAGCAGGTAAATGGACAGCAATTAACGTATACACTGGCAGGAGCTTAAAATATGATGATGTTTACCTACCTGGTGAGCACTCAATGCCCTACGTGGGGCTCCCAACAGCCGGAGTTCCCGTTCACTTCACAGCGCTCGCGAGCGCCGCTGCAATAAGTGGCGAATTACTCGGTGAACCTGTCGACCCAGCACAAATAACCGCAATGACGTGCGCACTCGACTACGGAGATTTCGGCATGATGTTTAACTGCGATATCAAGCTCGACCTCAACAATAACAAGGCCGTGTGGGCCGGCAGCTGCTATAGTATATTAACGTCGCCACTGGGCAGGTTAATAAAGGATCTATTTTATAAAACCTGGCTAGCAACAACAATGTGAGGTGAGCAGCATGACCCAGACACAACAAGTCGAAAAGAGCCCTGACGAAAAATTGGCAGAGGCCCTAAACGTGCTTGTGGAGAACATCGACGAGATAAGGGGACTCCTTGACCAACTCATTGAGTTGAAGCGTAGCGGTGTAATTGACGCATTAATGCTTGTAGTTAATAGGTTTGAGGAGGTTCTGCAGTACTTATTCCAGGACCCCGCAATATTTAGGTTAATATCGATGCTCATCGACGGTAGTTTACAGGCAATGAATAAGCTAGATACGCAGGACGTAATAAGGCTCAAGGGTATGGTGCAGGACATGGGCGGCTGCTTAGGTAAGAATGTCGATTTATCCAACGTTAAGCCCGTGGGAGGATTAATGGGTCTCTGGAGGGCTATGGGCGATAAGGACGTGCAAATGGGCCTTGGGGTAGCGCTCGCATTATTGAAGGCGCTAGGTAAGTGCGCCCAGTCCCAGCCGAAGTAATAAGCACTTAATAAACGGTTAAAGTCAAAGTCTACCTTGTCTACCTTATCCTCACTAGGGAGTAGGGTATTAATGAGATTAGTAGCATTAGTGATGACAGAACTATAGAAATCTTCATCCCATACATTGATGCCAGTAGGTACGTCATGTATGGGGCAAGGATACCACTCAATTGCCAAAACGTATTCGCGGCAGCTGTGGCCGTGGATACGAACTTCCTATCCACCGAAACCGCTATTAACGATGACTGCATTGGTGTTGTTACGAACCTACCAACACCAAGTAGCACAGCAAGTATTAATGCGTAGGGCATCCTGGGCATTAGGGCTATGGCGACACCACTAAGTGAGTACACAACAATATCCATGAGGAGCATGGTCTTTGCACCGATTCTATAGGCTAAATGCCCGCTTAATGGCATTGCCACTAAACCAGCTATTGTGAATAGTGTGAAGGCCAGTGACGCGTAGGTAATCCTGAGCCCCGAGAACACCAGGTAATCATAGAGCCAGTACGCAATGACCCAGTTCATGTAGAGTATGAAGAATCCACCAACCCCTATGAGCATGACGTTCGTATTCCTAAGGGCCCCTAACGCCCTAATCACGCTCTCAGCCCTCACCTCACTCATACGCCTAAAAGCAACTAAATCCACTACACCGCTCGCCATTGTGATGAGGCTGATTACACAGAATACTAGGTTAATGGATATGCGCGCGAGTGGTGGGACTATGAGGGCTGAGATCATGAATGGCAGTGCCCATGCGATGGTGTAGATACCCATGGCCTTCTCGAGAATGTCGCTAAACAGTTCCCTGATTATCTTAACCGATGGCGCATATACAAACCCTGCGAAAAAGCCTATGGGTATGGAGAGGGCTGTTTCTGTCTTCATTATTATTTGCGGTTACTCATAATTATTAGTGTTTAAGCCTTTTATGGCTATTAGGTGTGCTGATGCTGTATGCCTATCCAGTCCATATCTCCTCATTAACTCGTCGTGTTCTGTTGAGTTTGTTGTTCCCCTTGGGTTTACGTAACCGACCCTAATTGAGTATAGTGGTGCCTTCATGGTTATTTTCTCGATGATTGAGCTCCTGAATACCGAGACTTTATAGTTGTAGTTCTCATGTTTCCTATCGCCATTCCTAACCCACATTAGCCTCAACCTACCGAGAACCTCCGGGTTCTCTAGGAACAGTGTCTTAACGCCGTGGCGGTAAGCGTAATCAAGCATCTCATGAATCCTCATGCCGATGATACTCCAAGCCCTGTGCTTGGGGAATCCACGTGCAGTCACCTCGCTAAACCAAAACGTCTTATAATCCCTCAAGCCACCCTCCTCATCAATAATCGCCAGGTTCAACCTATCGGTGTTAACGTCAACGCCACCAACGAGTTTGCCAGCATTACGCCTATACCTAGACATGTGCTCGTAGTAGATGTCCAACGGTACTGTCATTTGAATTTCACCGTGAACCCATAATTGGTTATTCCTGACGCCGTAGTCCCTAACCACAACCCTACCCATGTACTCAACACGCCCAGCGAGGACTGCATCGAGCAACCCCTTGTAATTCTCCGGCACGGTTGGCCTAACAACAACCCTACTAATTAACCCATCATACCTGACCGTGGTGATGTGGAACTCATAGCCAGGCTTCAAGGTAATGTTCTTTGCTGGGTATTCTAGCCAGCTTTGCTGGAACATGAGCCAATCACCCAACTCAACGCTCCTAAAGTCAATGCCCAACGCCCTGCAAGACTCGTAGACACCCATCACGAGGGTTACGGCACCGTCAGCATACCTACGGTTTGGAATAATTTCGTAGGCAATGCTCCTAAACATACTCACCCAACCAATCTTGTTACCAGGCAAGACCTGCTGCTGTTTCGCCAAAGACAAAACTTAACTGTACCCCTGGAGTCCCGAGACCCGCAGTGGCAAGGAACCCCTGGCGACCGTTGGCAAGCCACTACGGTGAGGGGGCCCGGGGAGACCGTCGAGAAGGAGACGGCGGGAACAACCGCCATCTCCGGAGAGACGGTACCCAAGTGCTTAGTGGTAATACGCCGTATAATGTGTTGAGAAATCCAGAAATTATTAACCCAATACCCATGATGAACCCAGTACCTAACCTATCGGCTAGGACACCACCGATTAACTGGGCAATGACATAACCTATGAAGAATACGGAACCAACAAGCCCAATAACGGAACCACTAACACCACGTTTTAGGAGGAAAGGCGTCAACTCACCCCAGAATACCCTAAGCAACAGCGACATTAGAAACGATGTAGAGGCTAACGCCAAACCAAACCACCTAAACCGCATTAAACAAACCATGTCTACTGCATTTTTAAGCTAATTTCGGCCATAGTCTTGGTTCAATAATTATAAACTAGGGAAAAGGTTTTTATAATAATGACTATTTATACCGAATCGATGAAGGTTGAGGTCAAATTTTTGACTTTGGTTTACGAGTTAACTAGGAAATTGAGAGTTGAGATTGAATTACCTGATAACGCTACGTTACTTGATTTAATAAGGAAAATTGATGAGGAGGTATACTCTGGCTTCTCAAAGGTTATGCTTGACTGTAATAATAATGTTAGGGAGAAGTATCTCGTGCTTATTAATGGTAGATCGATAGACTTCCTGAATGGTGTAAATACGAGGTTAACTGATGGAGATGAGGTTACATTCCTACCTCACTGCGGTGTTGCATAGTTATTTGGCATGGAAATTAGGTTTTTAAGGTAATAATGCTTCTCCTTAGGTTGATGAAAGTTCAGGTTAAATTCCTGGCCTCCCTATATGATGTGACCAAGGTGCTTAAGACGGAGATTGAGCTTCCAGACAATGCCACAGTTATGGACTTAATCAAGACAATCGATAAGGCAGTGAGCCCTAACTTTTCAAGTGTCATACTTGATGATGATGGTAAACTTAAGGATCAATACGTAGTGCTCATAAACGGTAGATCAATTGACTTCCTAAGTGGATTAGGGACAAGGTTATCTAATGGCGATGAAGTAACATTCTTACCACCGGCAGGAGGTGGCTGATTAAATTTTAAAAATAGAATTCTAAATTTCACAAGATTTTACGAGCTAGCTTCACCACCAACCTCACTGTTATAATTCAACCACGAAGGCGATGAGAGAAGTGCCACGTACCCACCAAACGTCTGCGTTAATGTTAGGTTCTCCTCAACAGACTTGGGCATGACGAAGAGTTCAACATCCTTCCTACCCCTGAGCATTAGCGTTAGGTTCATTATCTCGTCCTCACCAACATCCTCGCTAACAATTACCAGCCTGGCTATGCCCTTCTTTATTGAGTCCATCACTGCGTCCTTACCGTAGACTAGGTACTCGGGTTTCTTAACGGCTAGGTACATGACCTCCTCCATGAGCTTCTTCGCCTTCACGTACTCAGTCTCCTTGAGTTTATCCTCAGCGTTCCTGATAGCCTCGAGGACGCCACCAATGTCTGCACAGCACGCCGAGACAATGGCTATGACCTTATCCCTAATCCTATGATCAAGCTCACCCTCCTCAAGGAACTCCTCCTTAGTTGGACCTGGACCAGCAACAACAATACCCTTTAGGTTTGGTATCTCAGTAAATATCTTATTGGCTCTCTCAGCAACCAATTTATAGAATGTCTCGGCGAGATGCTCCGTCTGCCTCTTATACCTAAGGGCTGATTGACCACCGGCTGCGTGCTTATTGGGTACGAAAAATTCCACCTTATCAGCAACCTCCCAGTAATTACCCCTAAGCAATGCTATAACAGCCTCGCCCCTCTCTATAACTATTATACCGTAGGTATCACTGCTCTTAACCATGGACTCCAGGATCTCCGTGTGGAATGATGTATCGCATATGTACTTAAACGTCGATATTGGTATTGGCGGTATTAATGCGTGGAAAACCCACTCATAATTACCCGGATTAATCATGTGAAAACCTGCGAAGATGGCTAAACCATTCTCGGGAGCCTTTGATATACCCTTTATGGAGTTGATGATCCTCTCAAGGGCATCCTGGACATGGGTCCTCGTGGTCTTATCCTTAATATTACTAGCCAAAGCCCACTCCTGCCTAAGCATCGACACAACATCAGGTATCGGCCTATTACTATTTATGTAAAGGCTAATGAGCGTGGTTGCATAACCCCTATACCTCCTAAGCAGGTTTATCATAACCTTAAGCTCCGAAAAATCCTTTATTCCAGTACGTCCACGAAACCGTAGAAATACCCAGCACTTTAAAAACCTTACGTTATAGGTAAATTAAAGCCAAGGCTATTAATATGACCACCGTCGAATGGCCAAGGCTGAAGAAGGTCCCTGTGAGTAATGACCTCTTCCTTTCCTGAACCAACTTCCTAAGTTGAGTTATCAATGGCCGCCAGGTGATCGGCATCAAGACCATGTCTTAGCCCGAATAGATAGGCTAGGATACCAAGGAAGGCTAGTGTGACGGCACCGTGAATATGAGCCACATTAGCCAGGGTTGAGGCAGCCTTACCCATCAAGGCCATGTTATGTGCCAACTGAACTAGGTCATAAAACCATAACTAAGTAAACCCCATGGCCACCACCAGCAGTATGGCACATGTCGAACCCATCACAACCCAAGCTCACCTTGACGTGTTTGTCTCCATCGTATTTACCCTGTCTTTATCCTTGTTTATAAGGAATATTTTCATGTACGTGATAAATAATTACGTAATACTTGTTATGATTAAATGTAGTACATCACATTCATGGCAAAGTAAACGGAAAAACCCTGCCCTTTAAGATGGAGTTGTTTTGTTTAAATCCTTAAATATAGAACGTTATGATCAGCGAGGAGAAACCACCGTGCCAATCCAGGGCAATCCCATGAACACTGCTAAAGAGGTTAATGGGAGGGAGAGGAAACCAATGAACTATCCCAAAAGGTGAGGAGAAAGTCAGATGCTAACGTGATGCATAATTTCATGTGAGAAGGGTATGTTGTTTTATAGCATTTCGATGGCCACTGCCGTTGCTCCACCTGTTCCATGGCATAGTGCGGCTATCCCCCTCCTGCCTCCCGTGTGCATTAGGGCTGATATCAATGTTGTCACTATCCTGGCGCCGCTGGCGCCGAGTGGGTGCCCTAGGGCTATTGCGCCACCGAATATGTTCATTTTCTCGTATGGTACACCCAACTCCTTGTGAACTAATACATTAACAACTGCAAAGGCCTCGTTAACCTCGAAAACGTCTACATCGTTTATTGACCAACCGACCTTATCCAATAGTTTCCTGATCGCATAAATTGGTGCTTCGGGGAATCTCCAGGGTTCGAGCATGTGCCATGAATAACCAACGACCTTAGCCACGGGTTTTAAGCCAAGTTCCTTGGCCTTCTCTTCAGTGGTTAGTAATAGTGCGGCTGCTCCATCGGATATTTGTGATGAGTTACCGGCTGTATGGAGGCCGTTTGGTCCGAAGGCTGGCTTCAACTTAGCCAGTTTTTCCAGGTTTGTGTCTGGTCTTATTCCCTCATCCCTATCTAGGTATACCCTCTCGCCATTTATAACGGTATCTACGGGTTCGAGTTCTCGGAAATACTTATTCTCGGTCGCCCTCAATGCCCTCATGTGGCTTTCGTAGGCAATCTTATCCAGCTCCTCTCTAGTTATCTCGTGCTCCATGGCTACCTTATCTGCCTCCTGGCCCATTAGCATCATGTTTGTTGGGTCGGTTAAGCCATCATACACCATGAGATCCACGAGTTTGAGGTCTTTACCTATTAGGTGTTTAATTCCCCACCTGACTTCGTGATTTAGGGCAAGTGGTGATGTGCTCATGGACTCAGCGCCGCCAGCTATTACTAGGTTTACATCGCCAACCTTTAATGCCCTGACTGCCTCGATTATTGACTGCATGCCCGATGAGCAAACCCTGTTAACAGTGAAGGCGCTCACGCTATTTGGTAAGCCAGCTAGTAGTGCGGCGAACCTACTAAGGTTTTGTCCCATGCCTCCCTGCAGGGTTGATCCGAAGATTACCTCATCAATGAGTTTCCCATCAATACCAACCCTATTTATTAGTGATTTAATGGTCTCGGCAGCTAGGTATGGTGTCTTAACGTTCTTAAAGGCACCACCGAACTTACCGATTGGGGTCCTCACGAAGCCTACAATAACGATTTCCTGATTCACATTAAACAAGATTTCTCCATGATTTTAAACCTTATTCATTTTTAATATTAACAATTAAGGTTAGACGGTGGGCAAATAATTATTCAACAATCAGTGCAGGTGGAGGGAAACGCATTAATTGCCCGCCTTCTGTTAAGCTCGATGGACATTCTGGAGAAGCTTCATGGGCTCTACGGACGTGAAATAGATGATCAATTAATTAAGTACTTAAGTAAGGATGCCGATGCGGAGTTTAGGGAGGCAATTACGTATCAGGTATCCACTGGTGGCAAGAGGTTGAGACCGTTAATAACATTAACAGCAGCCCAGGCCTGTGGTGGTGATTACAGGGATGCACTACCTGCCGCGGCAATAGTCGAGTTAATTCATAATTACTCGTTGATCTATGACGACATAATAGACGAAGCCCTATTAAGAAGGAATAAACCAACGGTGAGGGCTAAGTATGGCGATAATGCCGCAATCCTCATTGGTATTTGGTATAGGGAGGCTATTGAGGAGGCTATCCTGGAGACGAGGGATCCACCATCCTTCGCTAGGGAGGTTGCTAGGGTTATACGCGAGATCGATGAGGGTGAGAGGTTGGATATATTGCTCGAGTATGCTGGTCGTAAGGATCCGTACTTCGTGAGCAACAGGTTGGGACCGAGACTCCTAAATAATTGGGGGTCTCTATATGAGACCTATGTTAGGATGATTAGCCTTAAGACGGCGGCATTAATAAGGACGGCATCCGTATTTGGCGCCATGTCGGCGGGGGCTCGACAATGTGTAAATCCAATGGCTGAGTATGGTACATACCTAGGGCTAGCCTTTCAAGTCCTCGATGACATACTGGACATCTTCGGTGATGTTAGGAAGTTTGGTAAGGAGATTGGTAAGGATATTAAGGAACATAAACTTGGTAATGCCGTGATTGTGATGGCGCTCAGAGAGCTTGATAATGAGGGCAGGTCTGAACTGCTGGGCGTGCTTGGTAAGGGTACTGTGACTGATGAGGATGTAAAGAGGGCTGTTGAGATAATATCGAAGACAAATGCTAGGGAGAACGCCCTAAGGATGGCGATGGAATACGCAGAGAGGTCAGAGAGGGCGTTGGATTCATTGCCTAGTAATGAGCATGTGGAGGATCTTAAGGAAATCATAAGATTTACTGTCACTAGGGAGTTTTGATGAAGCTCTTCCTAATTAAGCTTGGGGGTAGCGCAATAAGTGATAAGTCAAAGCCGCTCAGTTACAGGGAGGATTGGGTTAAGAACCTTGGCAAGACCCTACTTTCGCATTATAAGTTGGGTAGTAAATTCGTGCTTGTTCATGGAGGTGGTAGTTTTGCGCACCCAGTTGCGTTGGCTTATGGATTGAGTAAGTACAGAGATTATGAGCAGTTGATAGGTGTCTCACTAACATCCTCGGTGCTTAATTACCTCAGTATGAAAATAACGAATACTCTATCAACGGTCGGCTTACCGATATACCCAATAAGGACGGGATCTATATACACAATCAGAGATGGCAAACCCCAATTGTTGATAGACCCCACCCACATCATGGAAATAATCAATAGGGGCGTTATACCGATGCTCTACGGCGATGTTGTACCCAGTGACGAGGGCTTCTCCATAATAAGCGGTGACGACATAATGCTGGACCTAGGTATTAAATTAAGGCCTCACGCGGCGATATTCCTAACAGACGTTCCGGGCATACTGGGCAGGGATGGCGGTGTTATCCGGGAGTTCTCGAGAACATCCATTGCGGATGAGAGGGATACTGGACATGCAATCGATGTGACTGGAGGATTAATAAGGAAGGTTAGGACTGCCTTAGAACTATCTGGTCACGTAAGGACGTACCTATGTGCAATATGGGATTTGGAATCAATAAGCAAGGTACTCAATTGTGAAGACCCGGTTAATTGCACGAAATTCGTACCCTACTGATCATTGAATAAAACCTCATTAATGTATGTGGAGTTACTCAATCGAACCCCATAAATTACACCACCAGCACTAACTGTGTTATGCGGTTTGATCAGTATGAGCACTGGGAAGTACACATTGCTAGCATTAATCCCCAGGTCAGTGAGTAGGTTTGGTAGTAATGTACCATAGCCCACTATGGGTATTGAGACACCCGTGAAATTACCCCAAAACGCGGTGGTTATTAGGAAGTTGGTTGATTGAATATTGAATCCACAAAGCTCATACACATAACCATTGAACTGTTGGATTGTGGATGCAGTCGCAGGCGCCTGTGTTACTGGTTCTGGAAACACGACAACCACCACCTCATAGCCATGGTAAGCCGTGGCATTGTAAAGCACAGGCCATACATTACATGCCTGGTTTATCAAGTATGGGTCATCAATTGTTAGGTACATAATTATGGGTCTCGTATTATTTATCAAACCCAGCGCCGTTGAGTTTATGAAGGACATGTTGTATGGGTTTATTAACGTAGCCAGCATGTACGTAGTAATTGTTGTGGCATTTGGCTTAGGTGCCTGTTGCGCCACCCCTAACTTACTTAACATACCTGGTAGGAATAAAACGGCTATGAAGGCTGCCTCGCCAAAAATAACAAGTGCCAACGCTAGGTAGAAAAACCTCCCTCTATGCTTTTTGGTACCTCGGGTCTTCCTTGACTTCGACATGCCTATGGTAAGCATCACTAACAATTATTTAATATTTCTCTCTCACCTTCCACCTTCCTCCTTACCATGCGCATTTTCTCTACTGGTCATTAAATTTTATCGTGGTTTGCATGCTAAACATGCTCTATCCTTTTCTTTATTCGATATAATTAAAATAAGCTCCAATGCCATGAGTAACGTGAGGATACAAAGCGTGCACTTAAAGCTTTAATTAATTGTGTTCGCACATACCGTTTAATGAAGGCTATCGCACTACACGGTTTTGGTTCAAGCCCTGAAAAAATAAACTGGTTAATTGGACCATTAAGAGCCCTGAATATTGAAGTGCTAGCGCCATCGTACAGGGATTTCGAGGATGGCTTAAATAAGGTCAGCGAATTGATAAAGGGTGGTGGGCGATTTATAATTGCTGGGCACTCAATGGGTGGTGCCATAGCCTTATTGACTGCATCCACGCTGGAGGGTGTTGATTGCGCTATTTCGGTGTCAGGTCCAACTGATAGGCTTGCCCAGGTAAGGTGGCTAAGCGAGGGTGAGCCTGGCAGTATAAGGAGGAGGACGTACGAGGAATTGTTGAGGATTGATAGTAGGCAGGTAACGGAGGAATTCCTGAGGAGAACCTCACCAATTAATTACCTAAGACCTGGTCTACCACCAATATTGCTAATTCATGGTGCTAATGATGAATTAGTGAATATAAATCAAGTCATGAATTATTATGAGAAAGCCAAGTCTCTTGGCAATGTTATTGAGTTCATTAGGGTTGAGGGAATGCCCCATACACCGAGAGGTAAGGACATTAGAATCATTGCTGATGCTATCGAGAACTTCGTACGAAGGTATTGCATTAGGTAAAATTGAAAAGTAGGAGAATTTTAAATTAATCGTTAATCAGCTACGTAGGTCTCCAGGTGGGAGTCCTCATCAATGTACGGTATTTTAACGAGTTTATGTCCCTTATGGAGAGGCAGTAATGACTTATGTATCATGGTCTTACAATCAACGCACCAAAAGAACTCCTCCTCACTCTCCTCATTAAATTCCATAAAGAACGGGCACTGCCAATCAATCATAACCATTCTCATGTAGAATGGACTATCCTTGTTCATGCACATTCCGATGTTGTCATGTAACTCATGAAGCCTAAAGTACCTGCAATTTAGGCACTTAATTTCCATAATAGCACCCAATTTTTACTTATAACTAGTATTAATAAATCTATCTCTAAGGACATTAATTATATTTCTATATTCATAACTATGGATCATAATATTTAAATTCTCTAACATAATGCAAATGTCATATGAAGGTCACGGTTATAGGCGAGAGGGAGGTCAATGAGCTACTGGATTTCCCTGAAAGTGCGAAGAAGCTTGTGGATGCAATTGCGTTGGCATTTAGGGATTATAGTGTTGGTAGGGTTGTGATGCCTAGGAGAACGGTTATGTACATCGATAATGATTGGTGGGGCGTAATGCCCTGCGGTTCACGTAATATGGGTTTTTCAGTTAAGATAGTTAATGTCATTGAGAGCAATAAATTACGTGGTTTACCGACAACTCAGGGTATCGTCATCCTCTTAGATGATGTAACAGGCGTACCCTTAGCTGTAATTAATGGTACAGCCCTCACAGCCTGGAGAACAGCCGCAGCTAGCGCTGTCTCCATTAAGTATGTCGCGGCAAGTGTAGATAATGTGGCGTTGATAGGTGCCGGTCTTCAGGCTAGGTATCATGTTCTTCTACTAACAAGGGTCTTTAATATAAAGAGATTGCTTATTTATTCTAGAACGAAAGGTAAGGCAATTGAATTAATGAACCTTGCCCGAGATAGGGGTGTGGACTCAGTTATAGTTGATAGTGGCTTTGACGCCGTTAAGCAAGCCGATGTCGTGATCGCATTAACCACGAGCAAGGAGCCTGTGATTTACGGCTCGTGGCTTCACGAAGGTATGCATGTGATATCCGTTGGAGCACCAGAGAGGGAGTCAAGGGAATTTGACGACGATGTTATTCGTAAGGCCTCAGCCATAGTGGTTGATTCACGTGAGGCTGTCATTAACGAGACTGGCGATATAATAATTCCAATGAAGAATGGCTTATTAGCTGAAAATAATTTGATAGAGATTGGGGAAATAATTGCCGGTCTAAGGCAAGGTAGATCTAGCAGTAGGGATATCACCGTTTTTAAGACCGTTGGTATTGCTGTTGAGGACCTCGCTGCGGCATCGTATGTCTATAGGCTTGCTAGGGATAGAGGTATGGGTGTAACTATAGAGCTATAGAGTTTTTGTTTATATAAATAATATGCAAATGATGCAATGCATCGATGGAAACTTTTGAAGAAAAAGGTTTATAAATACACCCTGTGACACTGATGTTAGTGATTAACGTGGTGTCTCTCGTGACAATAAAGGAGAAGAGTACCGAGGAAATCCTCGAGGATGTGGATATTAAGTACATCCTTAGATGCATACTTAGGCTCTCACCAACCGAGGTGGAGATTTATTACCTGCTACAGAATAGGGCTAGGGAGCCATTAACGGTTGCTGAAATATCTAAGGAAATGAATAAGTCCAGAAGCACCATTGAGAGATCGCTCGTTAAACTTGTACAACTCGGTTTAATAGCCAGGAGGCCCGTCCTCGCTAAGAACGGTGGCTACACGTACGTTTACTACACAAAGCCTATAGATTACGTTAAGCAAAAACTATTACAGCTCATAAATGCTTACTACGAGAGGTCAAAGCAACTGGTTGAGAACCTAACATCCGCGGCACTGATGGAATCATTAAATAGCATGGCTGCTGAGGATAATAGTGACAATTGATTTATTTAGAATTAAAAACTATTATTACTTAATCCTAAACTAATCATTAAATCCCGTAAACCTTCCTCAACCTCATACATTATGAAGTCAATACCCAATGATTTGTCGGCAATAATCAATAATGCTAATTTACCCATGGACTTTATTATCAACATATCCTGACCGAGTGATATAACGAGCTCTGACAGAGATGCATTACCAAGGGCCTTTCTTATATTACCCTCTAGGTTCTTTATTGATGATACTATAAGGGCTCCTAACCACTTTGGGTTTACGTTAATATTGTCCCTCATGGCCGACGATATCGTGAACCCATCCATTGTAACTAATGCGACGAATTTAATGAAATCGCTAGACTCTAGTATTTCGCCTAATTTCGATCTAACGATCTCGCTGAGGGTTTTTCCTGGCGTAGCGTTATTTGTTGTTGAGAGCACATTTTCTATTCTAAATACACCTTTTAAAATCTTTATTTGCAAATAAAGTGTGGTTACTTAATAATCACGCAGTTGTATCTTCCTGTTGATTTTGACTGATTTGCTGTTCATTCTGTGTCTTGAGCCATTGCTCCACGATGTCATAGCCATAAATTGCCTTAAACATCTCACGACCAAGTCTGGTCATTTTCAGCGGTGTCCATGGCGGATCAAACACGACATCAATCTCTATATCCTTAGCGTCAGGTATTGCCTGCTGTATTGCCGCACCAACCTGATAACCGAGGTTCTCCGAGAGTGGACATCCCACGGCGGTTAGGGTCATTTTGACGTGCACAACCTTATCGTCACCCATTGTAACCTCGTATATGAGGCCTAGGTCATACACATTTATTGGTATTTCTGGGTCATATACATTACGAAGTATTTCAATTAATTCCTTAACTTTATCATTAGGTAGATTGGTCTTGAATATTGGTTCCTCGCTTTCCACGGCTTGTTCATTATTTGCTAGTTCCTCGTTTGACACTACCATCAGTAATCACCAACAGTGTCACGGAGGGTCATTTAAAAATCTAACTAGCTTGGTGATTGATGTTACACGTGCTCTTACGGAGTTCGGATTATCTTCATTAGGTAGGGATTTAAAGTCAAAGTCATAGTGTAGGCTGTCGTTAGGTATGCTTAGGGTATATAGGGTTGATCCGATAAACCCAAGCCTAGAAGCCATAAGGATTGCTAGCGACTACATTAAACGTGGAGACCTGGTTGCCTTCCCAACGGAGACAGTGTATGGTTTAGGAGCGGATACATTTAACGCCAATGCCTGCTTAAAGGTCTTTAAGGCTAAGGGTAGACCCCCTGACAACCCATTGATTGTTCACGTATCTAGCATTGATGAATTAGGTAAGATCGCAATAGACATACCTGACATAGTGTGGCAGGTCGTCAATAGGGCATGGCCTGGACCATTAACATTAATACTGCCAAGGTCTCCCGATGTTCCTAAAGAGGCGACTGGTGGTCGTAACACGGTGGCGGTCAGATCCCCAGCACACCCCGTCGCACTAATGCTAATTAAGTACTCGGGAACACCCATAGCTGCACCTAGCGCTAATAAGTCAGGTAGACCAAGCCCAACACTCGCTGAGCACATAATCGAGGATTATAAGAATGATAATATCGACATGGTACTACTCGATGCAGGATCTACGTTCTTCGGCGTTGAATCTACAATAGTGGACGTAACTAGAAACCCACCAGTACTGCTAAGGCCTGGGCCGTTCACACTTGAGGAATTAAGATCCCTATTTGGCACGGACATAGTAGTGCCTGAATTCGCCAGAGGTCTTGGTGAGGCCGACGCAGCCTTGGCGCCAGGTATGAAGTATAGGCACTATGCTCCACGCACCAGGCTGCTCATTGTTGAATGCGGCGATTACGACATGCTAGTTAAGACGATTCACGACACCACCGTTGATTATCTAAATAAGGGTATGAGGGTTGCCCTGTTAATCACCAAGGAAACCGCCGAGCTATTATCCACGAGGTATACCGAGATTAGTGAGTTACCGATAATATTACTAGGCTACAGAGGAAATCCATACACTATAGCCACTAATCTCTTCGACTCACTTAGGAATCTTGATAGGGTTAACGTTGATATTGGTATTGCCGAGGGCATCGAGGAGAGGGGCATCGGTTTGGCAATTATGAATAGGCTAAGGAAGGCATCTGGGTTTTCCATTATTAAATGTTGATATTGTATTATCCTTACGGAAAACCTTTCATCTCTTTATCATTCGTGATTATTATGTAATATAATTGATTTAGTATTGTAGGCAGTTAAAGCTTAAATAAAGTATTAATCTGCGTATTAATGGGTCGGGTATGATCACGATAATAGGTAGTGGGCGTGTTGGCGCAACTACAGCCTTCGCTCTAATGTTTTTCGAGGTGGATAATGAGGTCGTCCTTATAGATGTAATAAAGAATCTACCCCAGGGTGAGGCTGTTGATTTAAATCATGCAGCGGCAATTTTAGGTAAATCCGTTAGGTATAGGGGTAGTAATGATTATAAGGATATGGAGGGCAGTGACTTAGTAATAGTCACGGCGGGTTTAGCCAGAAAGCCTGGCATGACTAGGGAGGAATTAGCAGGTAAGAATGCGGAGATCGTTGCTTCAATAGCCGAACAGATAAAGAGGTATGCACCAAACTCGATAGTTATAATAACGACAAACCCACTGGACGCCATGGTGTACGTTCTGTACAAGAAACTAGGCTTCCCAAGGAATAGGGTGATTGGGTTCAGTGGAGTGCTTGATTCTAACAGGATGGCTTACTATGCCTCTTTACTTGTCGGTATAGCCCCAGAGTCGATAATACCAGTCGTACTTGGACAGCACGGTGAAAACATGTACCCTGTACCCGAGGCCTCGTTCATATATGGAAAGCCACTCACGGAGTTCATAACTAAGGAGCAGTATGATGATATCGTTAAGAAGACCGTGCAAGCCGGCGCAGAGATAACGAGTTTAAGAGGATTCAGTAGTAATTGGGGTCCGGCTGCAGGTTTAGCAATGATGGTGGATTCAATAAAGAGGGATAGGAAGAGGGTTTTTGAGGCTTCGGTCTATCTCGATGGTGAGTATGGCGTTAGGGACGTCTTCGCCGAGGTGCCTGTTGTGCTTGGTAAGAATGGTGTGGAGAAGATAATAGAGCTTAAGCTCAATGACGAGCAGAGGAAGAAGTTCCTTGATAGTGTTGAGGCAATAAAGAGGAATCTGGCACAGGTTCCGCCCCAATTCTTATCGTAAGTAAAAATTTAACCACATATTACATCATATTACATCAAAATCTTCATCCCATCGCGCACAACCCTCTGTAACTCGGTCATAACCCTTGACGCTAACTCTTCATGGTTCACCATATACTTAGCAATAATCCTCAACGCGTCTGTGAAATTACTTATATAACTACTCACAAACTCAGGGTCACTTACCATTAATAATCCATTATTAATATTACTTATAAACTCGCCAATCGTATTGGCTAAATCATTACCTACACAATCATTCAATCTGGCTGTTTCAATCAATCTCTTTTCTTTATCGAGGTGATCCCTTACTAGGTTTAGGAGTTGGTCTTGTAAATTCACATTATTTCTGGCCTTTATTATCAGTAGTAATATCATGTAATGTTCAATCATTATTATGGAGTATGCCGACGCTAGTAGATTGATTATATTTTCTATACAATTATTATTCATACGTATTATGTATGATAGTTCATTTTTATTCTTGATTTCATTTACTTGATTTGCCGCTTCTCTTTACCTCCCCTAGAACTTCTCCATACATGCTTACCGAGAATTGCTTACCACACTTTGGGCATGTTATTGAGATGCCCATGTTATACCAGGACTCCCCCATCTCGACCTCAAAGGTGTGTCCGCAATATGGGCACTTGGCCCTTATCCTTAGCAACCTCTCTGGAACACCACCGCTGTATTCCCAATCCTCAGGAAACTCCCACGCCTCACCTTCGCCAGATGACATACCAGCCATGGACTTAATTATAATATAAAAATCTTACTGACCAAACCGCCCACGAACCACAAAAACAGGGGAGGAGGCCTGTCTTAAAATAGGGTTTTAAATCACGAAAAACCTTACTACTTTTGGTGAGGGTTTGTTCCCTATTCTCTGGTGGGAAGGATTCAACCTACGCGCTGCACTGGGCTGTGCTTAAGGGTTTCAACGTGGCTTGCTTATTAACACTAAGGCCTGGGAGGACTGATTCATGGATGTTTCACTATCCAAACATTGAGTGGACCAAGTATCAAGCGGAGGCTCTCGGCATACCCCAGGTGATCTACTATACCAGCGGTGTTAAGGATTTAGAACTCATTGATTTGAGGAATGCTCTCATTAGTATTAAGGGGGATTTCGGCATTGAGGGCATTGTGACTGGCGCACTGCTTTCGGATTACCAGAGGATGATGATAAACATAGTCGCTAAGGACGTTGACCTCAAGGTATACTCGCCGCTGTGGAGAAAGAACCAGGTTAACTACCTTAGGGACCTGTATAGGCATGGATTTCGTTTCATACTAACCTCAATAAGCACCATGGGCCTGAACCCAAAGCTCCTCGGTAAGGTCCTGGGAATCAACGATATTGAGGAACTAATAAACTCCGCGTTGAAGTACGGCTTCAATCCCGCACTTGAGGGTGGGGAGGGCGAAACGTTTGTGGTGGATGCACCATTGTTTAGGTACGAGTTGGTGGTTGAGGATGGTGAGGTCAGGAGGCTTGGTGAGTATTCCTGGGTATACATAATTAAGTCCATTAAAACTAAACCTAAGGTTCAGTGATTGGGCATGGGTTACGTACTTAAGGACTGCGATTACGCGATATCCTGGGTTAATGGCGAGTTACGAATAATTAAGAATGCTACTGTGGTTATTGAGGACGGCTTAATAGCAGGTATTGGTGAGGGTGCGTACTCACGTGGGTTCGAGAATATTGACTGTAAAGATCACATACTAATGCCAGGCCTTGTGAATGCGCATACGCACACACCAATGTCGTTATTCAGGGGCTTCTTTGATGACGCAGAGCTACCGCTTTGGCTAAGTAAGATCTGGAATGTTGAGAGGGAGTTGAATTATAACATCGTTTCGGCGGCTAGCGAATTATCGATAATAGAGATGATAATGAGCGGTACCACAGCATTCATAGACCAATACTTCTACCCACAAGCCACAGCAGAGGTTGTGCTTAAGTATGGATTAAGGGCAGCACTTGGACCTCCATTCATGGACACAATGAGGGATCCCAAGCAGGTTGAGAATGAGCTTAGGAATTTCGCCAGTGAGTACGCTAGTTCGCAATTAATAAGGCCTATAATAAACGTTCACAGTGTCTATACTGTAGGTAGAGATACGTTATTGAGGATTAAAGAATTGAGTGATGAACTTAACCTGCCAATCCATATTCACGCATCCGAGACTAGGGATGAGGTTTATGAAATTAAGAGTAAATATAGCGTATTCCCAGTCGAGTACTTAAACGCACTAGGTCTGATGTCGAGCAATTTACAGCTGGTGCACCTCGGTTGGGTCACAAATTGGGAATTAGGGATCATAGCGAAGGCTGGTGCAAAGGTCATTCACGCACCCACATCAAACATGAAGTTGGCAACCGCGGGCCATTTCCCAATGAGAGAATTGATGGATATGGGCGTGATCATAGGCATAGGCACCGATGGACCCGCCAGCAACAATTCCCTGGACATGTTTAGGGAAATGAAAATGGCAGTACTCCTCCAGAGGCACTCTTACTGGGACGTTGGCATCAAGGCACATCATGTGTTTAGGGCAGCGACAATCAACGGTTACACAATACTGGGTCTAAGGGGTGGATGCCTAGATAGGGGTTGCGTGGCCGATGTTGTACTCCTGGATTCTAAAAATCCGCAACTCCAACCCTTAAGGACAGACAACCTATTATCAAACATAGTCTATTCGGTAGATGGTTCAAGTGTGGATTTGGTGCTCGTTAATGGCAGGTTAATTTATGAAAAATCCAGGGATTATTACGCGCTCAGAGAACGGGCAGTGAGGCTTGGGAAGGAAATAAATGAGTTTATAGGGAGGTTCCTTCCCTAAGGGAATTGATCCGTAGCGAAGTGGGCGATCACAACCCTACCCATGTCCTCCCTGCTCCATGCCCTTCCCATAACCTCGGTGTTAAATGCTGAGGCGACATTACCAACCTTGTCAATAGCTATTAACCCAATATTGCCAGGTCCGAACAATTTCGTGACATAATCCACAACCTGCCTAACGGCATCACCAATACTAACGCCGTCCCTCACCAGATTGGCAACCCTTAATGATGCCATAGCCCTAATAATGAACTCCCCAATGCCTGTGGCGGATACGGCGCAGACACCATTCTCAGCCCAGTAACCAGCCCCAGGTAGAGGGGAATCACCAACTCTACCTGGCCACTTAAGTATCGTACCACCTGTTGAGGTCGCTGCAGCCAAATTACCATCTCTATCCAGTGCCACAGCACCAACCGTGCCCATTAAACCAAACCTTCTTGCAAGTTCGGTATTTCTTTCGTAGCGTGTACGTAAACTCCTAATTAATGAATTATACCTATTGATCTTATTTTCATTGATCAACTCCGTAGATGGTACCCAAAGATTGAACTGCTTAGCAAGCTCCTCAGCCCCATCACCAACAATAAGTACGTGGTCCGTCTTCTCCATAACTAACCTGGCAAGCCTTATTGTATTAATCACATGCCTAACAGCGGCGACGGCACCAACGCTTAAGTCCTTGCCAAACATGATACCAGCGTCCTGCTCAACCTCACCGAAGAGGTTCAGTACCGAGCCCTTGCCCGCATCGTATGATCCATCAAACTCCATCACGGACACCGCCTCAACAACCATATCCAAGGCATTACCCCTCCTCGCAGCTTCCAAACCGGCATTAACGGCATTAATTAATCCCCTAAGGTACCTTTGCCTATGCTCCTCGTTTATGAAATAACCCATACTACCTGCCCCTCCATGGACGGCTATTGTGGCCTTTATGTTCATCAAGGCTCGTTCATTGGGCATGCTTAAATGCATTACTTATTTATCGTATATGCGCAAGTGATATTTACATATTTTATTAATTTAAGAGCATAACTTGATTTTTATCGCGATTGGATAATTAATGTTAATGTCAAGTAAGCTTACGAAAACCGAGGAGCTAGCCGCTAAGCTTTACTTTAATGATGGATTAAAGCCCAAGGAGATAGCCCAGAAGTTGGGCATATCCGTAAACACGGTGTATAAGGCAATTTCTAAGTATAGGTCCTTTACCATGAAGAATGGCGAGCAAACCGTGTCGCAGATGTATAATGATCATGGCACCACTAATCCTAAGGCTGAGGATAATTCCTACTCGTCTAATAGTGATTACGGTAATTATATATTCAATGTAAAATTATCAATAATAACAAACTACGCCCCCGATTCATCGCTTAATAATTATTCCGACCTTATATATCAGGGTGAGTTGATGAAGGAATTGAAGGCATTAAAGGAATTGATTAGTAAATTGATCGATAAGGTGGAGGAACTTGAGAGAAGGAGTAATATTAACTGCCAGAATAATATACAAACGCGTGATGAGCAACCTGACAATGAATTCCAAGTACCAGACTTCATCCGTGATAATCCATGGGTTGATGTCCTAAGATTAAAACGAGACTCATAGGGCTGGTTTTGATCCATAGGTAGTTATTTTACGACTTTACGCTAATTACTAGACTCAGTTCAGCTCAACTACAACATTGACACTCTTATTAATTTTAGATTAATGCTTAAGGTAATATGTTATTGAGGTTTCTCTTAGTTTCTTTTTGTTTCTCTCTTTCAATTATTAAGAGGAAAATGGTTTATATAATGTTTCGTTGTTTTCATTATGTGAAACAGAACGTAATGAGAAACATGTTTTATGCGTTAATGGACACGGTAGCGGCAATACTACTCTATTTTGTATTTCCAATAATACCCATCTACGTCTTCATACTGCTCCTAATAATGGTACTCACGGCATCAATACTTACTAGGTATGGTCTATCCTCAGCCATTTTAATAACGTACGTAATACTCATCTTCATAGTTTCGCTAGGCCATGCATCATTATTAATAATGCCATTATTACTGCTCACGTACTTAATAACGGAGGCGGGTGTCATTACTGACGTGGCGCTCATATCATGGACACTGCTTTTCACACCACTTTATTGGTTATCTATACCATTATCCACAATCCCATCAATTAAGGGATACAGCATCAGATCTGCCGTTGTATTCACACTGCTATTACTACTCTATGTCATCGCAGCCGCATTCATGGGCATCAAATGGGTGCCAGTAATTAGGGTATCAATATCGAACCTAAACTTTATTCATGGTATCGAATCCATGCTCTCCAATGAACCGCTATCGTTAAGTGTAGGTTATGGTAACCTAATCAATGCATCGTTATACCTATTGATGATCATTGTGGTAGTCATACCACCGGTAGTAAGTAAGTACTTAATCACCACCATCACCCAGGTAAATCTTAGCGGAAAAATAATCCGCCTACTCACGAACTTTATACCCCCCGTATTAACCACAGCCATACTTTATGTATTACCCATGATAGGGAGTTCCGAAATAACTCCCCTATTTTTATTGGGTTCAATAATCACGGGATCCATAGGCTACGTGATCGATGAAGTATCACTTAATAGAGAAAGTATTGCATCATTCATTGATAAGGGGAAGAGGACACCAACAATAATACCAATCACAGACCCCCTGGTTATCACGGAGTATGGTCATTGGGCTAAGAAGTTACCTAGCGAAGATTTGGAATTCATAAGTAACGCTATAGATGTGATCTCGAAGTCCAGGGTAATAGCATTACGTGCAGAATTACCACAAGATAAGTTGGACATAATCAGTAGGGTATTGTTTGGAGTAACCAGAACTAAGGGTTTCATAGTTAAGGGAGACGATATAGAATACATACCGGAGGATGTTAGGTGGTTCGTTAGATCCCATGAGAAATCCCTGCTGGTCTTAACGTCAAGTCATATAAGTAAGGGCGTTATTCGTGAATTAATAAATTACGCCGAGCAAATGAAATCTAATGTAATCTTTATAAATATTAATAATAATTTAGCCAATAAATTAAGGAAGTATGGCGTTGAGACCCTTTATTATTACGATAAAAGCGAGCAATTAAATCAGCAACTGAAACAAATAAATGAGAACGTAGCACAGTCAACCCTAGGCAATAACGCAATTACCACTATTGAGGATGTGACAAGACCAAATTCTCAGGTAGATATTAAGAACCCCTCACCCAGACCTATCATTAGCGATAATTCCAATGAAGTCGTCAATAAGAATACTGATAACGTCATAATTCGTAGTATAGTACCTAACGTTAATAATACTATGGAGGAACACACCACAAAGCAGGCACCTAAGAAACAACCATCAACTATTGAGGTGGAAAGCAAGAAGCCTGGCGTGGACAAACATGTGGTTAAGGAGGTTACGGTAGCGCTAGACCCAATTGACTTAATAAACATGAGTGTTAAGTCTAAGTTAATTGATTACCTGGACTCATCAATTAGGCTTAGGGATATGCTTGCAAATTTAGGTCTTAGGTACATGTCGACAATATTGGTAATAGGACCTCCAAGATCTGGGAAAACAGCCCTCATAAATTACGTGGCTAAACACCTCAATTTGCAGATCATTAATTACGCAGATCCAAAAGCGTTTATAGCAGATAATGCTATAATTCACGTACCAAATCTCGAAAATGCACTCAACGAGAACCTGGATCATATACATAACCTAGTCAATAATGCCAAAGCTAAGCACATCACCGTGGTTTTTGAGAGTAGTAGTCCGTGGTTAATTGATGAGAGTTTCATAAAGGATAATGTTGATGCCGTGGTGACCGTGTTACCACCTGATGATGATTACATCGATGAAATCGTAAATAACAAACTGGGCATTAGTGGTGATGATGCGGATATTATTAAGGCGATAATTAAATCATGCCCAGCGGTGGAGGCGATTGAGAAAATAAGGCATTACCTATCCTCCCACGGTGCCTTAGGCGTGATATGTAGTGACTCCTTTAGTAAGTATAGGGAATTTGCTAAGACACTAAGTTTTACTTAATAAGAGGTATTTGTAGAATTATTGTAATGAGGATTAGGATTGCAACAAGGGGCAGTAAGCTATCACTGATACAGACGGGGATTGTGATGGATATGATAAGGAGGATTGAGCCCAACATCCAATTTGAAATAGTTATTGTGAAAACAACAGGCGATATTGTTCAGGACAAACCACTCTACGCAATCGGTGTTAAGGGGATTTTCGAAAAGGAGGTTAACCTGGCATTACTAAGGAATGAGGCCGACATTGCTGTACACAGCCTTAAGGACCTACCCAGCGAAATAAGCCCCGGCTTAGTACTGGCTGGGTTCTCACCTAGGGATCCACCCTATGACGTATTGGTCACAAGGAATGACGGCCCAAACGACTTAGCGTCATTACCCAGCGGTGCCAAGGTTGGTACATCAAGTGTTAGGCGTAGGGCGTTCCTACTTAATGTGAGACGTGACTTAGCGATAGACGTTATTAGGGGCAATGTGGATACAAGGGTGAATAAATTAATCAATGGCCAATACGATGCTATAATCGTGGCCGAGGCAGGTCTTACTAGATTATTTAAAGATCCTAGGAAAGTAGGTATTAAGTACTGGCGAATACCGCTCGACGTATTACCTCCAGCGCCTGGGCAGGGCATAGTAGCCATCGTTGCGCGCGAGAAGGACACAGACCTCGTGGATTTACTCACTAAGGCAAGCGATCCCAGGGCTAGAATTGAGGCGCTCGCTGAAAGGGCTTTCCTAAGGAGCGTGGGTGGTGGTTGCCACGTACCAGTTGGCGGCATTGCAGTGCACGATGGTCATAACCTCGAGTTCATAGCCGGCATCGCGGATATCGATGGACGTAGAAAGAGGATAATAAGGGTCTTAGGTTCACCAGATAATCCAGAGAATGTGGGGATTAAGGCAGCTAACGAATTATTGGCAGGGTGGAGTAGGTGACAAAAAGAAATAACGGGTCTCGCCCCTCAGGACGGAAAGGAGATCAGTAATACCCCCTCGCCTTTAATGGGTTTCGTAAGAATCTCGAATGTTACCTTCACCCTTTTATCGAGATTGTATCTATTTTACTTTATCTTACTCTTAGAAGACAGGTTTGCCGTCCTGTTGTTAATACTTTTCATACAGGTTTCATATAAGTAATTTATACAAGATAGAAGATTACTTACCTGTGGCCAAGTTGTACTTTGATGGAAATATGGAATTAATCAGGAATATGGTGATATCAATAATTGGTTTTGGAAACCAAGGCAGTGCCCAAGCGCTTAATTTAAGGGATGGTGGGTTTAGGGTATTGATTGGAAATATCGAGGATGAGTACGCTAAGAGAGCCAGAGACCTTGGTTTTACCGTACATTCAATACCCGAAGCCGTGAAACTAGGTAATGTGATAGTTATGGCAATACCAAATGAGGTACAACCTGAGGTGTGGGTTAAGGATATTCAACCGAACCTATCCCCAGGTAAAATAGTGATATTCCTAAGTGGCTACAACGTCTTTTACGGCTTCATAAAGCCACCCAGAGACGTTGATGTAATAATGGTCGCGCCGAGAATGATTGGTGAGGGTGTTAGGGAAAACTTCCTAAACAATAAGGGCTTTCCCGTCCTTATAGGGGTCTCCAACGACTACAGCGGTAAGGCCTGGGATTACGCACTGGCCTACTCAAAGGCGATAGGGGCCATTGGTAGACCTGGTGGTGTGGCTGTTGAGTCAAGCTTTGAGGAGGAAACGATTACGGACTTGTTTAGCGAACATACCTGGGCTGGTGCATTCCTATTCCTACTAGCTGAGGGTTATAACGTGCTTATTGAAAACGGTGTATCACCAGAAGCCGCAATGCTTGAGCTATGGGCCTCGGGCGAGTTGGTGGCAATAGCAAGGGCTATCGTTGAGAAGGGGCTCTTTGCACAGTTAAAGGGTCATTCAACAACTAGTCAGTATGGGCATTTGACATGGGGCCCTCGTTTCGTCACTGATGAGGTCAGGGGTTTAATGAGGAAAGCTATTAAGGAGATTAAGGATGGTACATTCGCTAGGGAGTGGGCTCTTGAGAAAATGCTTGGTTATCCCGTGTTCAATAGGTTATGGGATGAGGTTATGAAGAGTAGGGCTTGGCAGGATGAAGACAAACTTTATAGATTGCTAAGCCGACGTAAGTGATCGCTAGTTTCACGTGATTATCGGCATTCCCAGTGCCATGGCTATTAATGATGTGGCGATCGGTATCGCCAGGTTATCCTCTAGGCCGTAGGCCTCGGCTAATGCGGCGGTTACTGTTATTGCTAAGGTGCCTATTAATTGTCCCGTGATTACGTACAATACCAGGGCTAGTGATAACATGCCAATAAGTGTTCCCTCCATGGTTGCATTGGTAAATGGCAACCTAACCCTACCTACCAGCACACCACCAAGTGCGCTCATTGTGTCGTACACTATTATCGATATTATACCATATATGACGTAATTACCAGTCAATAATTGGCTTATTAACACGCCCAGGGCTCCCATGAGTATGCCTAAGTAACCGCCCCTCCTCTCGTAATCCCTCTCCACACTCTCGAGTAGGTCCTTAACCATCCTCTCAAGCCTTATTAATCCATCATCCAGTATTTCGAAGGGTATTGCGGAACTGATTGGTGACTTCATCATTTGTTGGAGTATTGATCTCCTTGCGCTGGTGAGTGCGTCAAGGAGCATTATTGTTATTATGGGTCTTTTGACCTGGATTACGTATATTACCGAAACTCCCAGGGTTATTATTGTGAAGTACAGCGTGTTTGTTAATCCGTATGTGCTTAGGTTAATTATGAATGGTATTACTAGGAATACGGATAATACCACGTGGATTAACTTCCTAAGGGCCATAGCCTTAAGTGCCTCTATCCTGCTCAAGGTCAACACCTACGATATAAACTAGTAAAGGTTCCCCCCTCTTTAACCTATCTACGAGCTCTCTACTTAAGCCCGCGGCAGCCTTACTGGCCCTTATCATCAGTGTTGCATCATCAACATACTCACTCCTCCTAATTATCAACTTCTCATCGCTACTCAACGTCAACCTTGAAGAACCCATGCCAACAACATAGTCGAAGTAATCACCAACAGAGAAAATCACAATCACAATAGACCCATCCTTACTGATAATACTTCTAAGTCCAGGATTGAGTTCTGACAATGCCTTGTCGGCTCTAATACCTACGATACAATCACCCCTCGGCGTTAGGTACTCATCCTTAGTTACCTCAATCGTAGTCTTATGCGTAGCCCTGACATTAGCATGACCCCATGCCTTTATTAAATCCACGGCGACATTAACCATCACTGCCCGCTTAATGTAAAATAAATTAAACCTTATTACGTTACTTACCGAAGCACGTTGTTTCGATAAATTCATGGTCTGCATCACAATAAAACTTATTATTTTAACCCTAATAGTGTTGGTGATGGATGTTGAGGAGAGGCTATCGTTAATAATGAGGTACCCCACGGAGGAGGTCCTCACGGTTGATGAGCTGAGGCAGTACCTGGAGAGCGGGGCTAAGTTGAGGCATTACATTGGCTTCGAAATAAGTGGTTATATACACATTGGTACTGGCATAGTGAGTTTATCCAAGGTTGTTGACCTACAAAGGGCTGGTGTGGAAGTATCAATACTCCTTGCCGACATTCACTCCTGGCTGAATAATAAGCTTGGTGGTGATTTGGACACGATAAGGAAGGTCGCCAACACATACTATGTAGAGACCTTCAAGAAGGTCATCGAACTACTTGGTGGAGATCCAGGCAGTGTTAGGTTCCTAATGGCTAGCGACTTATACCATAATAATGATGAGTATTGGTACTTAATACTCGACCTGGCCAGGATTACGAACCTGTCAGATATTAGGCATAGCCTAACCATACTGGGTAGAAAGATGGGTGAGTCGGTGCCGATGTCCTGGCTTGTGTACCCGCTGCTTCAGGTTGCTGATGTGTTCGTGATAGGGTCCCACATAGCCCATGGAGGTATTGATCAAAGGAAGGCCTATGTGTTGGCTAGGGAGGTTGCGCTGAAGACTAAGTTTTACCCATTGATGCTTAATGGTGAGAGGGTGAAGCCAATAGCCCTATTCCATAGCCTAATCCCAGCGCTCAACATAACCGGCAGGGAGTCCAAGGAGGAATTGAGTGAGATGAAGATGAGCAAGTCCTTACCTGACACGGCAATTTTCCTACACGATGCGGCGGAGGAGATCAGGCAAAAGATACTGAAGGCCTACTGCCCACCAAGGGAGGTCACCATAAACCCAGTCATAGAGTTAGCCCACCTATTCGCATTTAGGGAGCGCAGGAGTAAACCATTTGTGATAGAGAGACCGCAGCAGTACGGTGGTGGTCGCATGGAGTTCTGGACCTTTGAGGAGCTAACGAAAGCCTATAGCGAAGGTAAGGTCCACCCACTGGACTTGAAGAATGCGGTTGCTGAGGAGGTGATTAACTACCTAGACCCAATAATTAAGTGGTTTCATGGAGGTCCAGGAACTCGCCTACTAGAGGATATGAGTAACATTATGAGGATCACAAGGTAACCTTATTTCATTAACGACTTAAGCAACTCATTAATTCTACCAGGCTCTATCAAGGATAACTCCTGCGCAATACCAATCACGGCCTTAACGAAGGCCCCTGGTCTCTTAAGGGCTGCGGTCATTATGGCGTCTATATGGTTATCATAATCGTTCACAGTAACACCTAACCCACCTAATAGATTTAATGCGTAATCTAGGCTTTTGTCGATCATCATGTGTAGAATGTGCGATGCAGCGCTCAAGGCCTTAACCTTACCTTTAACGTACCTTCTATATGCTTCGTCGTAAATCAGTAAAGCATCACTTATTGTTAAGCCCTCCCTAATTGCTTCGTATATGCTCTCCGAAAGCATTTTTGCGCTAAGCATGCCCATTACTATCCCACCACCTGTCATTGGTTTCACAAAACCCGCCGCGTCACCGATCACTGCTACATTGCCTGCAACAACATGTTCGGGGGAGCCGCCAATTATTATCCTGCCCCCAAATGGTTTATAGTACTCTGCACCAACCATTTTTAGTAGCTCTGTGAACTTAACCCACGTGTTTGAGCTATCTGCAATGCCGACCCTGAACTCGTGGTAATCCCTCGGTACTATCCACGCAAAGAAATGCTCACTCAACTTCCTATCAAAAATAACCACGATCTCATCATCACCCCTAGGCATCAGGTCACTCGTAATGTATGATTTAGTGTCGGTTTGCACACCATAAACATAGCTGGGATTCCATGGAATTAACCCTCTACCTAATCTACCACTGGCTCCCTCTGCGATCACGGCGAGTTCATAGGGTAACTGCCTCGATTTGGTCCTTATATTCTTCGAAGTAATCTCAATAACACCTTCACCAAGTACTAATGATGAACTACCCAACTCATTGGCAAGGTTATACTCAAGACCGGGTCTATCGACCATGGCTATCACCCTCCTCTTAAAATCAAAGGTTATGCTATGGTTCTCAAGATCCGTTATTCTCACGTACCTATAGGTATTTATGATTGGCGGCGAAACATTAAGCACCTTTAGCGAATCGGTATTAACGAGGCCTGTGCAGTGCGGCGGTAATCCGAGCGCCTTATCCTCCTCAAAAACCGTCACGTTAATTACCCTACTTAATTCACGGGCTAGGTAGAGGCCGCTAGGTCCTGCACCGATTATGATTGCGTCGCTTATGCTCACTGGGCTTTGCCTAAGAATTAACAATTTAATAATAGTTTAGCCTTTAATCTCAAAATGACCCTCAACTATACAAAGGCCATTGCGGACCCGGTGCTTGGGTGGATTAGGCTTACTGATGATGAGGCTAGGTTTGTGGACTCCTGCAAGTACATACAACGATTAAGGTACGTGCATCAACTCGGGTTTACGTACATGGTATACCCATCAGCGCGTTATAGCAGGTTTGAGCACTCACTCGGTGCCCTGCAGGTTGTTACACTCATGTTTGAGAGGTTGATGAGGCAGGAAAATGTTCGTGGAATATTGATGGATCTTGGCAAGCGCGTGGGTCTTGACACAGAGGATGAGTTATTACTTCACATGAGGATCACGGCACTACTCCATGACCTCGGTCATCTACCATTCTCACACGTGTTCGAGGGCGTGTTTGGGCAGGGCATTGACCCATTAATAAGCAATTGCAGTGGGGATGCTCACGAGGCATCCCTGGGTATGGTCCTTAAGGGTCCCTTTAAGGAGCATGAGGTTATAACTTACTTCATACTCACGAATAATGACGAGTTTAGGAAGGTAACTAAGGAGATAATGCCCCATATAGACCTGCGCATCGTGAAGGCGTTACTACATATGGATATTGTGGGTAAATTGATGAAGGTGATGCCCCAATACGTAGAGGTAATTGGTCAGGAGGATAGGGAATTTCTTAAATCACTGGGTGAGGATGCGTTAAAGCCACTTAACATACTAAAGAGCCTAGTCTCAGGTGACTTAGATGCCGATAGAATTGAGTACATACTCAGGGATTCATACATGACAGGGGCAAGTGTTGGTTCAACAATTAGTATTGGTGATGTGGAGAGGATATTCGATAATATGAAGATTATGACTAATGACGGTAATTACACAATAGCATTCGATGAGAAGGCTAGGGCTAACCTTGAAGGTTTCGTAATAGCTAGGTTCAACACGTACAAGCTCGTTTACCTGCATCATAAGGTTGTACTCTTTAATACGCTGGCTAGGAATTTAATGAGTGAGCTTCTGAGGCATTATGAGGAGCTTAATGATGAAATCAAAAACTACCTATGCCTCCTCTACCGTTTCTCCGTAGGGCTATTGAAGGGTTACGATGTTATGTACATAATAGATGATTACCTAATATCGTTATTACTGAGGAATAGGGAGTACCTGACTAATAAGATAAGGGGTATTTCCAAGTACCTAGAGCCCCTGGTTACTAGGAGCACCGTTTATAAGGCATTGTGGAAGAGGGACTTCGAGTTCATAGACCTGGTCAGTAGGCAAGGTATTAATCTCGAGTTAATAAACGATGTCCTTCCCTACCTACTAAGTAAGAGTGAGGTCAGGGATAAGGTTCTTCAGGCATTTTATGAAAAGCTACGTGAAAAATTGCGCGAGGCATCAATACCCTGCTTAAGCGGGTTCATCAATGATGATCTAACCTCCTCAATAATAATAGGCTATAGAACCTTCGAACCAGAAACCAGGTTGCACATAATGCATGGTAATAAATTGGTTGATATAAATAAGTTATCGCCATTGGCCGCATCCGTTACAGAAGCATGGAAGAGATCGCCACACATATTCGCGTTCATTGATGTAACAAGGATGAGAAATTGCATCAATAGTTATGATAGCACGGTCTTTGATAGCATTAAGAGTATAGTCATTGTCTCACTTAATGAATCGTTAAGGGAGCTTGGTGATGTCGTTAATAAGTATCTCGAAGGCTCTCAGGTAGCGAATACCATCCTCACTTAAGGTTATCTTATCTCCGTCAATAGCTACTATGTCAAGTAAGTAAATCATGTAGTTGTTTGCGTTGTTGGGGTAATTAACGGCATGTGTGTATTGTATAACCTTAGTGATTAAGTTGGGGAATTCTATTACGTTGATGCCTCCAGTCCTTTGGAGCTCTTTTGCGATCATGGCCTTGAGAATAAATAGGCTGGGTACGTTGTCTAGGCCCATCATTAGTAGATCACGGTAACCTGCTTATTAAGCTAATGATTAAGTAAGTGAACTAGTATTAGCCAAAACTTTCATTTAATTAAAATAGATATACTGGATACTTACTAATTAGCCTTGGACCGCTCTCCGTGACCAATATCGTGTCTTCAATCCTAACACCACCAACACCCTTAATGTAAACGCCAGGCTCTATCGTTATTACAAAATTGGCTCTTAACTCTTCACTACTAGATGGTCCTATGACAGGTTTCTCATGAACTTCGATACCAACCCCATGCCCCGTACTATGTATATAATACGAGCTATACCCATACTCAGAAAGTACCTTCCTAGCTACTGAATCAACCTCGCTGGCCTTAACGCCAGGTTTCACATAATTAACAGCCTTCCTATAGGCCTCAAGTACCGCGAGGGCCATGTCTCTCAATTCCTTACTAACCTGACCAACAGCTATTGTTCGAGTCATGTCAGTACAGTACAGGTGGTACCTGGCGCCAACATCTATTGTCACCAATTCACCCCTCCTAATGACCCTATTCGTAAACACGTGATGCGGGTAGGCCCCATTAGGTCCTGAGGCCACTATGGGTTTAAAGGCGACATCATCAGCACCACCATCTATCATTTCCCTGTAGAGCATAGCCGCAATCTCATTCTCTCTCCTTCCCTCAAGGCCGACCTTAAGGACCTTATCGAGGGAGTCCTCGGTTATTTTGCTCGCCTCCTCAATAAGCCTTACCTCATCCTCATCCTTGACCTCCCTAACACCCAAAACCCTATCATTAATATTGATGGTCTTAATGCCAACGGACCCAAGCTCCTTAGCCACGGGCGAGTCGGTATTGTCAATACCAACAATATTATTAGGCTTAAGTCCAAGCTCCTTAAGCAAGTAATCACCTAACCCCTTCGATACAAACAACACCTCATCACTCCTTCTCTGTGGCACTTCAACAGTCGAGTAACCAATAAGTCTAGTCTCATTACCCACGATATCCTGAACCCTTTGGAAATCGAGCCTTGGAACTATCAATGTTGTATCCAGCGATCTATCAATCACAAGCATCAATCCACTATCAATCCCTGTGAAGTACGAAATATTGGTTCCGTCTAGTACTACGATGATGTCCAGACTTAGCTCGTCAAATAAATTTGCTATTTTTCTAACCCTATTGTTGATCAAGCCCACGGCATAATTAAAAGTTACACATTTTTAAATTGCTTCCTTAAACTTAAAACCAATGATTAACTGGAGCCTTGAGTCTGAGGATGCTGTATTAAGCACGTATGTATATAGGTACTCAGTGCTTGGTAAGACTATAGAGGTTCGGGCGGTTCTTGATAAGGCAATTAATAAATTTAAGTTGAGGTTCGTATCAATAAAGCCATCGGATGAGAATGAGGTATCGCTACTCACAATACTCACACCACACTTTAAGTTCACGATAGATTACATACCCAGTGATAAAATCGTAATGATATATCCAAGCCCAGAGACCGAGCTATTTGATGATCTTAGGTCAATAAGCACGTACATTGATTCGTTAATAGCGCTGATAATCGAGGTACTGAGTTACTCAAGTAATCCATTATTAAAATCAGAAATTAACTATGAATTACTATCGAGGGGTTGGATACTTGACCTAGGCGAATCGGCAACGAGCATGTTTAAGGTCTATGATACTAAGGTTGGGATAATGAGGGTTAATGTTGAACTTGAGCATCACCAATTAGAGCTTGGCAAGGTCAAGGTGGATATACTAATCAGAGCAATAACGGCGTTGAACTGTATAGTTAATTCCCTAGCTAGTAAGGGGTTTACTGAATCTATAATTTACGATGATCTCGGTATCGCGCACCTTATCGGGGAGTTTCCAAGCCTTGGTATATTAACCCTGATAGCCGATAAGATTGACGGTATAATCAATGACGTTGTTAAATCCTGCTCTCAATGAGTAACCAGGATCTATATTATATGGCTAGGTATTATGTGCAGTGTAACTTATAAATAGTCTGGGTTCATTACTGTTAAGTATGGTTTTTGCAGGTTCCTATGATTACTACGTGGTGATCGCGATAGCCTTCATCCAATTAACAGTGCTGGCATCATTAATTTATCAAATATTCAGCGAATCGAGAAAACATATGGAGAAGGAGCAGGAATACCCTAAAAGCCCTGGGTCATCATCCGTGAGACAATTAGAATTTGATACACCCAATAATAAACTACAAAGGATCATAGACGTTAATACATCAATAAAGAACATAAATGAAGACGAGGTTAAGGTATTATCATTCTTACTAAGTAAGGGTGGTGAGGCGTATCAGGCGGAGATCGCTAGGGAGCTTGGGCTTCCTAAGAGCACGGTCTCTAGGATAATTAGGAGGCTTTACGAGAAGGGCTTGATCACGGTTAGGAGGGTTAGTAGGTTTAGTTATGTCCAGGTTACGGACATGGATTATGTAAATGACATAGTCAGTAAACTACGTTACGATCAATCTTGAGCGTAGTTTATCAACGATATTGTCGACAACATCCCTACTTATGGAGCCATAGGGTCCTTCACCCATGGTCTTTGCCACAGCAACAGCGTTAGAGTAAATAAAGGACCAGGTTAAATCATCCCCCTTACCCATTAGGTGTGTCATTGTGCATGTAAGCACATCACCAGCGCCGGTGGGATCCTTAGCATCAACAATGCCACTAGTTAGAACCTGGATCCTTTTACCGTTATGCATCATTATTGAGCCACGGTGACCCATCGACAGTATAATCACCTTATTTGGAAATTTACTAACTATGGAGTTAAGTACCTGAAGGTCTGCATCGTCAATACTGATTTTAAGTAGGTCGGCATTTTCGAGTATTCTAATTAAATCATCCATGTTTATTGCCGTACTTACATAACCATCACTATCAAACACCCTAGTAAAACCCTGTAAATCAACACCCAGAGTGTCCACGTGCTCCCTGATATGTCTAAGCATGTCAATACTAACCTCCCTGGCAATCGGATTCACAGTCACAATGCTGGGTAAATCATCCAAATCCTCAAGCGTGAAATCCCTACACCTGGATAATAACCTCAATACTCTTTTACCATCATCGAGATACGTTATTTCATACGAGGTAGTATTGCAGTCATTGATAATGCGAATTCTATGGGTAGGTATTTCCCTCTCGATATACTGGTTTATGTACTCATTGAAGTCCATGCCAGCAACGGTTATGGGCAGCACATCAATACCCACCTGCCTTAAATAAAATGAGCAGTATGTCGGAGCTCCGCCTGGCGATCGCCAGGACTTTAAACCCTTCCTTATTAAATCGATCGCCACATGCCCAATGACGCCAAGCACATTACGATTACAGCACTATATTAATAAGCATTAATATTGATGAAGCCCTAACGCACAGCATTAGATGTGGCTATTCTTTACACCTAATGCTAGGTTGCTTGGTATGAAGATATCGAGTATGGTCTTCACAGAATGACCAATTCTACCTAGCCTAACATCATTTATAATCCTCGACATCCTCAATAATGACATTATCATCCCAACGAACTGCTCAACGGCCTCTATGGTCGAGATTAGGGAAATCCTAACCTCATCACCGCTAGTCTCCCTAATAATTACAATACCATCCCTAACATAGACTCTTACCCTACCTCTAACGTACTCCCTATACCCGGGTAACTTGATATTACCACTAACCACAAGCTTTAGATATGCAGTATAGATCATGAAGCTTGATCTAATGTAATTCCTCAACACAGTCTCAGCCACACTCAACACGTCGCTAATCCCATTACCAGAAAGACTTATGCCTCTCAGGAATTCCTCATTAACACGATACCTAACATACGATGCCCTACCATCCCTAATACTTAATTCATAAAGTGCCAACTCATCACCAAGTAGGGCATATACGTCCATACTCAAGGTACTACCCCAGGTTATTGGTTCAATGGGCTTGTCACTCACATAAGCACCTTGGTGGGGGAGAATAATTACGTAATTATTCCCGCCCTCGCAAGACGTTAAAAAATCCAAATACTTACCCCTATGTACAATACATAAAGCATCATTACCCAACCTAAGAGTCAATAATGGATGCCTCCTTGTTAGCAATAACTTAGGTAGCACGTATCATCATCTATACGATAAATAAATACTTAATACTTATAATCTAAGGAATTAGCCACTCGCGTAGAGACGGTGGAGAGGTCGATAATTTAAGCGATGGTTATTGGCCATGGAGTATAAGTCCTGGGTTATCAATTACGTGACCCGCTTAAGAAAAACTAATGATCCATACCTCTCGAGGATATCAGCTATTAGACCGAGGTAACCATCACTCTTGCTGGAAAAACCCACCACCCTAACGTCCTTATCACTCAATCTAATGTAATGATCAAGGTCAAACCTAATTATGACCTCCCTGGGCCCAAAGACCACCTTAAACTTGACCCTATTCTCAACAAGTCTCCTCACGGCATCCGCGGTCACGGATAACTGCTTAGGCGTTGGTTTACCCTTAGGGCTTCTTTTGCGTAGCTCGCTGAGCTCCTTCTTAGTCTCCTCATCCTTAATTTTCACGATACCTTTAACATCATCAACTAGTATGTAATCGCCCTGATAATCAACAACCTCGAAATTCTCTACATTATTAACCATACTTATCAACTCATTAATAGACACTTGCCTAGTCATTATTATTACGGGGAGGTGACAGGGTTTATATGCATTTCATTAACCTACTCCGACTTAATCAACGATAAGTAGCGCTTATACCTACTGTCATGAGTTGCCAAATGCCTAATCGCATCCTCCAAACTAAAGAATAGGGCGCCGCACTCCTTACCATCCTTACCCCTATACTTACACCTTATATGTGCAGCTTCGCCCTCATACACAATCTCAAGAACAGACCTTAAATCTCCAGGTATTTCTGGGAATGTACCACTCATACTAACCTGAATAATTACGATTTAGAACCTACTTATAAATGGTGTGTCTCGGTATTTACAGCTTTACACGCCTTTAATGATGTGATGTACGTGATTGGTTATCGTGCGTTGTTAGTTAAACATTTATTAATTAGTTACTTAATGATGTGATGACCTAGATGGTTAGCCAGAGGGATGTTAGGGATGTATTATTATCGGTACCCCATTATAGCCTAAATCCCTACATAAATAAGTGCCCTAGTTGTGGATCAATAATGCTAATTGACGGCGAGTGGGTTAGGGAGGATAATAGGCACAGGGTTAAGCTTATTGAGAGGTCACTAACATGCCCAAACTGCAAGGTTAGGATAAGGCAATACGTGTACCTACAGTAACGAGGGCACGCCCCTATGTACCCCGACGAGATACAACGATTAATGGATAGGGCCTCGTTGTACATGTTCATATCAGCCATGACGGCCTTAGTATCGGTAATACTAGTGGTTACGGCGGCAAATTTCCTATCAAATGAATTACCACCATCAATAGCCGTTAAGTACTTTCAAATACTCTCATTCCCCGGGTTGAATGCGGTGACGGGTCTCATAGTCCTATCCTCAATAATGGCCGTGATTGGCGGGTTCGTGGTTTACATGGCAAGGTCAAGCCTGAATAGGAGGGAATTCAGAGGTTTAGTATCGATAATAACCACTGGACTTATCTTCCTGGCAATAGCGCTTCTCTCGTCAGTCGGCATTTACTTTGTTTATCAGTACTACGTAGGTTCACCTGTGATGCTAGGACCATTACTACTAGGTACCTCATCGCTATTCACATCAATAATACTACTAGCCACATCATTAGTACTGACGTACTTATCATTAACGATGTCCAAGGAGTTAGGAAGGAGGTATAAACCACGTGGGGTTAGGAGACAACGCCCACCACCTCCACCACCTCCAACCTAACTTATCCCTATATCAATATCAAGTAATAATTTAGTAAAGTGTTGCGTACGTACTCCGACGTTAAAAGATTTATATATCAATTTAAATTGGGCACGGTGTATGCCGAAATCCGTAGTTGTAATAGGTGATTCGCCAATACCAGATAGGCCGAGCAGGGACTTGGTTATTTACGCAAGAGACGCTGGTTTAAATGCAACCTATATGCCGATCTCGCGAATATCGGTCAAGGTTGACAAGGAGGGGTCATTCACCGTAATTAGAGATAAGCCGTTTAAGGTCGATGGGGTTTTCCTTAGGAGCCTGGGCGTACTTATCGACGTTGAGACATTCTTCAGGAGAGCCATAACAATCAGGATGCTTGAGGGTGGTGGTACAATCGTGATAAACCCACTAGATGGATTATTAAAGACTAGGAACAAACTGGAGACCACGGTTATACTCAAGAACAGGGGGTTACCCGTACCCGATACCGTAGGTACTGAGGACATATTGTACGCCTACGATGTTGCCAAAAGCATGAAGGAGGTCGTGATTAAGCCATTACAGGGATCAAGAGGTTATGGTGCAGTTAAGGTTGATGATGCCGATGTTGCGTTCCAAATAATGAGGACATTGCTCACGTTTAAGAAGCCGATATATCTACAAAGGTATATTGAGAAGCCAAACCGCGACATAAGAGTAATGGTCATTGACGGGGAAGTCTTTGGATGCATGGTGAGGGTTGCGCCGAATGGTCAGTGGAAGACCAATGTTGCCCAGGGTGCGGTGGGTAAGCCATGTGTTAATATTGATAGGGCGGTCATGGAACTTGCAATAAAATCCGTAGAATCCCTCGGCCTAATTTACGGTGGTGTTGACATTGGCGAGGGTAAGGACGGTTACGTGATATTCGAGGTCAACGGTTCACCTGACTGGGCAGAGTTAACCGCAGTGACCGGTAGAAACCCAGCAAAGGCCCTTGTTGCTTCGATGATTAAGAGATTGAAATCTTAATCGCGTAAGGTTTATTTTACCACCTAATTCGATAATTCTGCAGTGACTAGGTGGTTAATTCGTTGTGATAGGTGCGGTACGGAATCCACACTAAACGTAGGCTTCGACCTAACGAACCTAGGCAGTAAGCTGTACATATACTGTGAGCATTGCAGGAGGAATACTGAGCATACCGTGCTTGGTTATTACGATGACGACACCGGCGAGTTCACGCCCTTCGAGAAGGCACTATCAATTAAGTATAAGTCGTTATAGTTAGTAGCAATCTTTCTCGAGCTCCATCCTTAGGGAAAGCAATTCAGACCTGGTCTTCCTCAATTGGTTAAGTAGCTCCTCAATACCAGATAATTCCCTCTTCTCATCATCGCCGAGATCGCCAACCACCTGCTTAATCATTAACTCACCCTTCCTCTTCTCGGCATCGCCTATCTTCCTATCCAACTCCGCGATTAGGTCGTTTATAGAGCCAACCTTGTCGTTACACTGCCTTATCCACTTAACCCTCTCCCTCTCGAGCCTCTCCCTAATGTCCCTATACAAGTCCTCCTTAATACCACCCTGGAGAAGCAGGTCGCTGAGTCTATTCAATTTGTCCACTATGTCCCTAAGCCTCTCCCTAATACTGGCAACCTCATTCCTAAGGGTACTCACAATACTTGCATATTCGTCATTAAACCTCTGGAAAACCACCTTATCGGCCATAAACACGGCACCAACCTCATTAACGTTAAATTCCTTAGTACTGCCATCGCCCATTCTCACTATTATGGATATGGGCTTAAGGTCATTCTTACTAAGCTTTATACCGTCAACCGTACCGATGACTCTACCGTCACCTAGAGTAACGGGCCTACCCACGTACCTCTTAAACCTCTTCTCTACTGATTTCGGAGAATTAAAGAATTTAAATATCATCAATCTCACGACTAAACTACAATATAAATAGATAATCCATAATGCACTACTGTATTGAGATAGGTATTACATAATCACTAAGCAAGGTGCAATATAATCAATGAAAAAGTATACGTTGCTTCCAATAAACGAAACATTTTAACTATGTATTAATTGATGTACTTGTTTCTCATATCTTTACCCTTATTTCCCCACGGCTCTTTCCAAAGCGATATATTTATAAATATGCGTTCTGAAGATGTTTATGTATGGTAAAGCTAGAGGATCTGGCTAAGAGGGAATATGAAGTGGAGGGTAGGAAGTTGAAGCCTACGAAGGTTTGGAAGGTGCAGCCTAAGGGTAGGAAGGGTTTTGTGATGGCGTTGTTCAAGACGCCAGATGGTAAGACTGTTAGGAAGGTAATAGCGAAGGTAGACGAACAAGGAAACATAATAACCTAAACAAAACAAAAACAAACCAAAAATCAAAATTAAAAACAATCCCTTTATTTTTATTTCAGCACCCTTAGGCAAAATAAAGTATTAATACTAACATCGTCACTACCTCATTAGTAACTATGAATTGTTGGCTTAGTATAACCAGGGACTGTGCAGAACCCTGCCGTTGCTCAAGTCAGCATCCATTAATGCTAAGTTTAAATCCTGGAATAGAGAGTGGGGACATTATAATAATTGCAGAGGAGACAGGTGTGCCATGTTGTATAGCCGTGGTGCATGGTATTAATAGCCCTAGTGAAAACAGGGTTTATGTATATCTAAGTGATTGTAAAGATCCCAATATCCTCAGCGAGAGTTCGAGAACCATGGTTGTAAGAATTGCAAAATCCACCAATCTCGTAGAATCAATAATAAATATTGATTTGAAACTATGTAGATAAAAATATAATACTTAAAAAGAAGGGGTCGAAATATTCGTTTACTATGAGGAAGGAGCAGGGTCGTGTACTTAGGAGAAGCAATATTAGATGGCTTGTGGTTGGTTTATTGTTCCTCGCGATAACGTTCAACTATGCAGATAGGGAGATCTGGGTACTGACGGAACCTGCATTTTCAGTGTCATTTGGATGGTCAAGACCAGGTGCTCCCTTATCACATCTTGCATTGGCTAATATAGGTCTGATATTATTTATATGGTCTTTATCCTATGCAATCTTTAACTTTCCTGGTGGGTGGATTACTGATAAATTGGGTATTAGAAAGGCAATGGCTGTATTCTTTGGATTGTGGTCCACATTTACGGCATTTACGGCGGCTACGTTCAACTTCTTATCAATGGCTATAGTGAGAGGCCTAATGGGCGCTTCTGAGGGTCCCGTGTGGCCCATAAACTCAAAAGCTAGTAGGAATTGGGCTAGTGTGAAGGATCCTTCAAAGGCATTTACGTGGGCCGGGTCTGGCCAGGCCATAGGGCCAATAATAGGCTTAGCAGGTGGTGCAGCCCTTTATTCACTATTAGGTTGGAGAGGGGTATTCATATTCTTTGGTGTCTTAGGTGTAATACTTGCTGTTGTGTGGTATTTCGTGGTTAGGGATAATCCGGAAAAGCATCCATGGGTTAATGAGGCAGAACTTAAATATATTCAGGAAGGTAAGGTTTTACCTACAGAACCTGTTTTAAACTCGGGCGATGCTTGGAAAATAGCATTACGTATTGTGTTCACAACCCAGGCAGGCATTGGCGTTCTCTTAACATTCATCTCCTTTGGATACATACTCTACACATTCCTGTACTGGCTACCTCCATTAATGTATGGTGCCTTTGTCCACTCTGTCACAAAATCCGGTTATTACTCAGCAGCAATTGATACGGCACTTTTCGTGGGCTTCGTAGCATCGGGGCCATTTAATGATTGGTTAGTTGCACGCTTTGGTAAGGTTATGGGTAGGAGACTTGGTTCTATCGTACCAATGGCATTAATGATCGTTTTTGTTGGTTTATCGTACTTCACAGGTACGGCTCATGAATTATTACCAACAGCGTTATTATTAGCAACGGCTGCGGGACTTATGAATCTTACGGTTGGTTCATACGCAGTTAATGGTTTTGATATAGCACCGCCAGGAACAACAGCAACAGTGTATGGCATATACAACGGTATACTAAATCTAATGGGCGCATTCAACTCGATAATAGTGAGTTACCTATTCATTAAGTATGGACTATTCATCGGATTCACAAGCGCCGTATTCTTTATGGCACTATTTCTAGCAGGATACTTAATATTCATAAGAGAGAGTACATGGAAAAGGGCTGTTGAGTACGGCTATAAACTAGTCAATGAGGCCGTAAATAGAGACCATAAATAATTTACTTCAACGGTAATAGTATTTATATTAAAATCAAATAGAATTTTTCAAGAATTTAGCGGCCCCGGTGGGATTTGAACCCACGACCTACGGCTCCGAAGGCCGCCGCTCTTCCTGGCTGAGCTACGGGGCCGTATTATTAGAGCTTTAGTGTTATTTTTGCTTTTGCTTAGGGTATT
>WYEB01000020.1_pt1 | contig 79485 bp, 89 predicted proteins | sample 6343061 | NCBI WGS metagenome assembly WYEB01 (sample SAMN13812332, study PRJNA600296) | hot springs metagenome | biome: ENVO:00000051; feature: ENVO:00002007; isolation source: sediment sample from Evening Primrose shelf | place: USA: Yellowstone National Park, Evening Primrose Hot Spring ... | reverse complement strand
CTATGCCCCGCGGATCGCGCAGCGCGCCGGGCCGGACCTCCTCCGCCCCGGCCATGAACAGTATGAAGACTATCCCCAGGTCGACGAACTCCTCTATGTACGGGTTCGGCGCCAGGGCGCCCAGGACGCCGGGGCCGAGCAGCAGGCCCACGACTATCGCCCCGGCGAACGGCACCATCCTCAGCCTCGAGAGCGCCTCCTCCCCAAGCTTGCCCAGGAGGAGCATCGCGCTCAGCGCGAATACCGCCAGCAGCGCCGGGGGTATCGTCATGGGGATTTCCCAGTCGATCAGCCGCGGGGGGTCTCCAGGAGATCCCTCAGCCCCGCGAACAGCGCGGGGTCCCCCATCACGACGAGCAGCGTCCCCGCCTGCAGCACGTAATCCCTGGTGAAGTACGGTGTGGGCGGTTCGTTCCCCCTCCCGACCAGGAGCGGGATCAGCCCCTTGGGCAGCTCGGAGATCGGCCTCCCCTCAAGCCTGGAGCCGGCGGCGACCCTGAAGAACCCGATCGATAGCTCGCCGAACCCCTTCGTCTCCAGCATGAATCCGCCTATGTTCCCGGACACGGCGACCGACGCCAGGACCCTGCCGGCCAGCCTGTGCGGGGACATGACCAGCTCGGCGCCGGCGGCCTCGAAGACGTCCCTCATCCCGTCATCGTTTATCTCGACTAGGACCCTGGCGCCGGGATTCATGCGCCTTATCCTCAGGAGGACGGCGAGCGCGTCGTCGTCCTCCGACATCATGACCATTATCACGCGCGCTGCGTCGGCCCCCGCGGCCCTCAGCTCCCTTTCGTTCAGCGGATCCCCTATTATGACCCTGCTGGCCGGCACCTGGCCCATCATTTCGCCCTTGCTCGTGAGCACCATGTACTCGTCGCGCATCGACTCCAGCTTCGATGCCGCGTGAATTATGTCCGGCTTATCGCCAACTATGAGCACGTGGCCCTTCACGTGGGATCCCCTCCACCTCGCCCTGGCGTCGCGCCATGTCTGCCTGTTCGATACCGTGTTTATTATCGTTACAGCGGCGCTCGCGTACGCGGAGACGGACGCCACCATCACTACCGCCAGCACGAGCTTCTCCGCGGAGCTCATCTCGCCCAGGGACGGCGCGTACGCGCTTATCGTGGTGACGAGGCTGACGCCGGCGTACAGCGCCGATATCGGATCGAGGTGCTGATACGACATGTATATGTATGATGATATGTATATCAGTATGCCGAGCGGTATATCAGTATGCCGAGCGCGACCGCCTGGGGCAGTACGCGGTAGAACACGGAATACGGCGCCGCCAGCACCTCGAGGATCGACATCAGGTGGCGGTTTCTCAGCCTCAGGAGCGGCATCCGTTAACCTTCGCCGATCTCCACTATATATTTGCTGAACGCCTTCCTGAACGCGTCGGCGTCCATCAGCGGCGCCCCGCCGGAGTCCACAGGCTCGGCCGCTGGCGGCACCTTCAGGTAGCCGGGGAGCCTCCCCGCGATCCTGTCCTCGAAGCTGGGCACGTGCGCGTTCCTGTAGAACACGCCTATCGGTATCCTGTCGCCCCACTCGAACGCCTTGGCGTACGCCTCCGCTGCCTTCCTCGCGGCGTCCGACTCGTCCCTCACGTCGGGGTCCCAGCCGGACTCCTCCAGCGCGTAGACCCTCTTGTCGTAGTAATCATATGTGAACACGTCGTTGTACGTGACGCACGGCTGCAGCACGTCTATGAACGCGGCGCCCCTGTGCTCGACCGCGGCCTTTATGAGGTCCTTCAGGTGCTTGACCCTCGATGAGTACCCCCTCGCCACGAACGTGTAGCCGGACGCTATGGCGAGGGCGACCGGGTTCACGGGGTCCTGCAAGTTGGGCATCGGCAGCGCCTTTGTCCGGATGCCCCTGGGGAGAGTCGGCGAGGCCTGCCCCTTCGTCAGCCCGTAGACCTGGTTGTCGTGCATTATGACGGTGATGTCGATGTTCCTCCTCCCGAGCGCGACGAAGTGGCCGGCGCCTATCCCCAGCAGGTCGCCGTCGCCGCCGTTCACTATGACGTTGAGGCCGGGGTTGGCCAGCTTTATCCCGGTCGCGAACGGTATCGCCCTACCGTGGAGGGTGTGGACGCCGCTCACGCTCAGGAAGTGCGGGATCTTCCCCGAGCACCCTATGCCCGACACCACGACAGTCGCCTTGGGATCGGCGTTCAGCTCGGCGAGCGCCTGGTACATCGCAGCCACTATGCCGAAGTTCCCGCACCCGGGGCACCAGTCGTTCCAGACGTCGCTCCTGTAGTCGCTCGGGGAAGGCCTACGCGCCATAGCTCAGCACCTCCCTCTCGGATCCCGAGAGCACGGACTTCACGGCGCGCGCCAGCTCATCGGCGTACATCGGCCTCCCAGTGAACTTGAGCACGCTCCTGCGGATCCTGAAGCCGGTGTTCATCGCGAGGAGGCTGGCCGCCTGCGCCGTGTAGTTGTGCTCGACGTCGATCACCCTGTCCGGCTCGAAGCCCGCGAGTATCCTGCTCACGAGCCTGGATGGGTACGGGGAGAACATGCGCACGTGGAGGTAGGCCCCCCTCAGCCCCTCGGCGGACAGGTCCTCGAGCGCTGCCAGGGCGGCGCCCTTCACGAAGCCCCAGCCGACCAGCAGGAAGTCCGCGCGCTCGGGCCCGTAGTAGGAGGCCCTCGCCTCCTCCGGTATCTCGGAGTCGGCTATCTCGAGCTTCCTCATGCGCTTCTCCATGATCTTGACGCGGCTCTCCGGGTCCTCCGTTATGTGGCCCCACTCATCGTGCTCGTCCCCGGTGTACCACATCACCGCCTGACCCAGGAAGGCCCTGGGCGATATGGGCGAGGAGAAGTCGAACCTCTTGTAGCCCCCCGCGCCGGCGGCCTCCCCCACCAGCTTCCCCCGATCTATCCTGATGCTGGACAGGTCGGGCATGGGAATGGACGCTATCGTGTTGGCCAGGAACTTGTCCACCAGGTGGATCACGGGCATCTGGTAGCGCTCCGCGTAGTTCAGGGCCTCTATCGCGTCCCGGAACACCTCCTCGTGGTCGCCGGACGCGATGACTATCCTGGGGTACTCGCCGTGCGACGCGAACACCGAGGACAGCAGGTCGCTCTGCGCGCCCCTGGTGGGCTGGCCAGTGCTCGGCCCGCCCCTCTGATAGTATGTGACGACCACCGGGACCTCGTTCATGCCGGCCCATCCCAGGCCCTCCACCATCAGGTCGAAGCCGGGACCGCTCGTGGCCGTGGCGCTCCTGGCGCCGGCGAGCGCCGCCCCTACTGCGGCGTTTATTGCCGCTAGCTCGTCCTCGGTCTGGAGGACGACCACCTCCGAGTCGAAGCCGTCCAGGTGCAGGCTCTCGTACTCCTCCAGCGTGAAGCTCTCGTCGGCTGCGGGCGTTATCGGATAGTAGGACTGGAAGCGGAGGCCGCCGACTATCTTCGCCATCGCTGAGACGTCGTTCCCGCTGGCCACGAGCAGCTCCCGCTGCCCAATGGAGGAGGCCTCCAGGGCGAGCGGGGCCCCGAACTTGGACTTGACGTACGACGCGACGGCGCCCGCGACGTACCTATTGGGCTCGTACAGCTCCTTCTTCGGGAACCTCCTGGACAGCCCGTACGACACTGGGCCGTCGCCCAGGCCCGTCAGGCCAGCGACGGCGCCCACGAGTATCGCGCTCACGTACCTCGAGGCCTGTGACGCGGCTATGCCGACCTCCTTCTGGGCCTCCGATAGCACGGACGCGTAATGGAGCCCGACCGGCACCACGCGGCGGGAGGCGGAGAGGTACTTGACCAGGGATCCGAGCGTCCCATCGAGGCCGGCCTCGCGGAACGCCGCACGGAGCCTCGCCTTGAGCTCCGGCTCTATGCTCGGTATGGATTCGTAGACCTTGCCCTCCTCGCCGGTGTCGTACACCAGGTAGGACCCGGGCGCCAGGTCGCCGAAGTGGGTGAAGACCGTCTCGGCGTCCATGGCGCCCAGCAGATGTATGGGATACCTGAGCGCCCTGGGCAGCCCAGTCGCCGAGACCTCGGCGTGCACGTAGCTGTGGCGGCCCCTTATGTTGGAGAAGTACTCGCGATCGGAGATCACGCCGTATCCGGCCCTGGCGAAGGCCCAGGTCAGGATCTGGGAGGAGGTCTCCAGGCCCCCGCCCTGCGGGCCGCCGAGTATGAAGTCCAGCGCGCGGAGCGTCAATCCGCGACCAATGCCTCCTCGGCGGCCACCGCGTCCTGCATGAACTCCGCGGTGAGCAGCTCGCCCCTCCTCAAGTGCGCAAGCACCTCCTCAGCGTCGAACAGCGCGCGGCGGCAGTCGACGCAGTACACCCATCCGCGGGCCCTCAGGACGTCGATCAGGCGATCCGCGCTCATCGGAGTGAACCCTTCGCAGTACTGGTGCCCGAAGACAATGCCGCGCTCATCGCAGTACCCCATGTACCCGTACTGGGGATGGGGTAAGTAGTGAGCGCACATGTAACATGCCCCTTGTTTAGGCGATGACTCAACCATTGTTCTCATCTTGAAGCCGAGCGCTTTTAAACCTTGGGCTACAACATCCGCGCCGGATGCCGCCCAGGCGAAGCGCCGCCGGCGCGGTGGCCGGGCGCAAGCTTATTTCCCGATCGGACCATCACGGCGCCCGTGGGATCGGTCGGCGATGCGGGCAGGCACCTGATGAGGCTGCCGGAGCGCGTGGTCGTCGGGGAGGAGCTGCTGGGGAGGATGGGGGAGGAGATCAGGGAGCTCGGCGACATCCGCAGGGCGCTGGTGGTGACGGGCCCGAACGTCTGGCGCATATTCGGGGGGAGCGTCGAGAGGAGCCTCGAGGGCTCCGGTATAAAGCCGACCGTGACTTTCGCGAACGCCGCTACGAAGGAGGAGGCGCTGAGGATAGCGGGCGCCCGCGGAGGATTCGACCTGATCATAGGCCTGGGCGGGGGCAGGCCCATCGACGTGGCTAAGTACGCGGCGCACGTGAGCGGCGCCTGGTTCATAAGCGCCCCGACGAGCGCTGCGCACGACGGAATAGCGAGCCCCATGGCATCCCTCAAGGGATCGGACGCCCCCTACAGCGAGATGACGTCCCCCCCGAGGGCGGTGATAGCCGACATATCCGCCATAGCATCATCGCCGCCCAACCTGTCGAGGAGCGGATTCGGCGACCTGCTGGCCAAGATCACCGCGACGAGGGACTGGAAGCTCGCTAATTTGGAGAGGGGGGAGTACTATGGCGAGTATGCAGCCCACTTGGCGCTGCTGAGCGCAAGGGTCGTGATCAATAACAGGAAAAGGATAGGCAGGATGAGCGAGGACGGCGTAAGGGTGCTAGTGGAGGCGCTGATAAGCGCGGGGGTCGCTGCCGGCATAGCCGGGAGTAGCAGGCCCTGCAGCGGATCAGAGCACCTGATAAGCCACGCGCTGGATCTGATATCGCCGGGCAAGGGGCTCCATGGTGAGAAGGTCGGGATAGCGACCATAGTGGCTGCCAAGCTCCACGGATTGAATTGGATGCGCATCAGGAAGGCGCTCGAGGACGTGGGCGCCCCGACCACTTTCCACGAATTGGGGATCTCGAGGGATCAGGCCTGCCGGGCCATAGTGATGGCGCCCAGCGTGAGGCCGGATAGGTACACTATAATTCACAAGCTGAGGCCGGATTACGATCAGGCCTGCTCTCTTGTGGACGAATTAGAGGTAGCCTGAGATTTCGGCGCGGAGCGCCTGCGCCTCCTCCCGCGCTCGCTTTCCTCTGCTGGCTTAGCGCTTTCCTCTGCTGGCTTAGCGCTTTCCTCTGCTGGCTTAGCGCTTTCCTCTGCTGGCTTAGCGCTTTCCTCTGCTGGCTTAGCGCTTTCCTCTGCTGGCTTCTCATAGATCTCCTGGAAAACGAGCCTCTTAATGCCTGGCACGTACTTGAAAACGTAGCTCGCGGCTATTCTCCTCATGTAATAAGCCCCCTCATTGTATTTATCGACCGGCAGCGTCACCGTGGCGGACTCCGCATCGGTTGATACTACTATGTCACCCTCGCGTATCTTGAGCGTGTACGACACCAGCGCCCTGACCTTCTCGCCGACATCCTTCAGTGCCTTCACGACCTCGACGTCATATATCAGCGTCTTGCCGGCCAGCCTGTGATTGAAGTCGATCGCGACGCGGCCGGACCCTATGTAGCTCACGACGCCCACCTGGCCGCCGACGTCCACCTGGTCGCCCACGCGCATCTTGGAGGCATCGGCGCCGAACTTCCTGAGGGGTATCAGCTTTATCCTCGCGGGGTCCCTCTGGCCATATGCCTTCTCCGGCGGAACTTCGAGCGTCCTCTTCTCGCCCTCTGACATCTGCAGCAGCGCCTCATCCAGCCCAGGTACCACCCATCCGTCGCCCACCGCTACCAATGAGGGTTCGTACCTGACCTCGGGATTGTATATGCCAGCCTGCTTGGCGACATCCTCAAGCGTGGTATCGACCACTTTACCCTCGTCTTTTATCCTTAAAGTATAATTAATGTAAACCAGCGAGCCCTTCTCCAAGGCTGTCGGCCATGAACTATCGGATCGTTTTATAAAGGTTGCTTGCCACGCCATCCCCCTGAAGCCGAGGAGATTGAGCGCCGCTGATGCGGCATGCGCGTATCTGGATGGGCGTCGCCGCGACTGCGGCGCTCGCGCGGCAAACGCGAGGAGCGTCACTCGCGGCCTCGATCCGTTCGCGCGAAACGCAGAGGGAGGCAGGGGCCATCGATGCCGATCAGCTCATCAGCGGCTTCAGGTAATCCCTCGCCGCCGCGAGCATCGCCGACGCGTCCACCCTCACGCCCAGATCCGAAAGCGCGCCCGCTATCCCCAGCAGCGTCTGGGTTATATTTATCGGGCTGATGTCGCCCATGTTGCCTATCCTGAAGATCTTGCCCCTCAGGCTCCCGAAGCCGCCGGCGACAACGACCCCGAACTTCCTGTCCAGCAGATCCCTGAAGACCGCATCGTCGACCCCGGGCGGATACTGGACGGCTATCACCACGTTGGACCTGACGCGCGGCTCGACGAACGGCTTGAGGCCAGCCGCCTCCAGGGCGCTGTAATACGCGCCGGCCGCCAAGCGGTGCCTCTCTATCCTCTTGTCCAGGCCCTCCTCCAGGACCATGTTCAGGGATTCGTCGAGCGCGTAGAATATCGGGATCGCCGGCGTGAACGGGATCTCCAGCTTCTTGTTGAACTCGAAGTACTTGCTGAGGTCGAAGTATATTGTGGTCGACGGCGGATTGCGCGATATGTAGTCCTTGAGCTCCCTGCTCACGGAGATGAGGGTTATGCCTGGGGGCAGGCTGAGGCATTTCTGGGCGCCCGCCACGACCATATCGATACCCCAATCGTCCTGGGGCAGCTCGTCACCGCCGAAGACCGAGATCGCGTCGACCACTACGAACGCGCCCACGTCCTTGGCCGCCCTGGAAACGTCCCTCAGCCACCTATACGTGACGCCCGGCGACGTGTCGTTGTACACCACGAACAGCGCCTTGGCGCCGGACGACTTCAGGGCCCTCTCCACCTCGGACGGCTCGGGGGCGGTCCCGTAGGGGGCCCTGACCTCCACGACCGAGCCCCCGGCGCGCTTCACGTGCTCCACCATCCTCTCGCCGAACTCCCCGAAAACGGGCACTACGACCTTGTCGCCGGGCCTCACGACGTTCAGCGCCGCGGCCTCCACGCCGCCCGTGCCCGACGCGGATATGACGACGACCTCGCCCTCCTTCGTCCTGAATAGCTCCTTGGATTTCCTGAGTATGCCCTCGTACAGCTGGTGGAACTCGGGACCCCTGTGGTTTATCATGGGCCTGGCCATGGCCAGGAGTATCCTCTCAGGGACGTTCGTGGGGCCGGGGAGCATCACGAGCTTGCGCCTGGGGTAGAACGAGTTATCCGTGGCCGTCACCATCCCGGCCGCCGCGGCCCAGCTCACATAAAAACGTTCACGGAGCGCGCTAATCTCTCATGAGCCTCCGCACCCTCTCAACGGCGCCTATGCTCCGCAGGTACTCCGCCACGGGGGCGGGCACGAGGTCCTCCCACCTGCCTCCGTTAGCCATCCTCTGCCTCACCTCGGTCGCCATGTAGAGGGGGCGATTGACGAGCGGCACCTCCACGGCCTCGTAGCCCTCGGCCCGGAACAGCTCGAGCGTCAGCTGATCGTTGGAGAAGACTATTGAGAACTCCGGCACGGAAGTCACGACGAGCCTGACCCATGTTGCGTGGTTCTCGACGTCCTGCACCGGCACCATGAGCACCCTGTCCAGCAGCCCCTCGGCCCTGAGGGTCCTCCAGATCATCTCGATCCTCTCGCCCAACGTGAACGGGTTGCGCGGTTCATAGTTCCTCTGGGCGCTCCCTATCACGATCACCAGGCGATCCACCACGCCGAGGGCGTACTTGACGGCCTCCAGATGTCCCCTGTGGAACGGCTGGAACCTGCCCACGAACAGGCCGGTGCGCACGTGCTGCACCGTCAGCCGGCGTTTAATAAGATACCGCGCCCATCCATCCGTCCCTAGATATGCGATAATTCCTGGGCACCCGGGGACCTCCACCTCGCCCACTCCTCAAGGGCTATCGGAGTGGGCCCATGGGCGGCCGTCGGGCCCAACGGCAAGGGGCCCCATCCACGGGAACAGCCTCAGGCGGCGCGGGGCACTCAGGAGGAGGTCGGTGCCCCGAGTCTGCCCTCCAGTGGTCGTCGAGCCACGTGCTGACGCCCCTGACCTCAGGGTAGGCTAATGCCCCGCCCCTCTCCCTCGGCCCGAGGAGGGAGTGGGCACTCCCGGCGGCGCCCTGGCGGGCGGCGTAAGCGTGGTGGGAGGTCGGCCTCGAGCCCGGCGGACTTGGTTACGCGGCTGCCCACGGCGTATGGGGCGATCCGCTCGTCCGGGCCTATCAGATCAAAGCCACTCGATCGTGGTTCCACGGGATATTTCCGATGATCAGGACTGCCCTAGGACCAGCCCTTGGACCTGAGGACCCGGGCCAGGGCCTCCGCCTGCGCATGCGCGGCGGCCAGGACAGCCGCCGCGTTCTCATCGGTCACGTATCCTGCGCTGCTGGCCAGAGCGTTCGCCTCTGCGCTTGCCCTGATCAGGAGCGCGGGCAGCACCTCCGGCGTCGGGTAGCCTATGCCCACCGCCAGCGCCAGGGCCTCCGCGTGCGCGGCCCTCAGCTCGTCGGCGTAGGCCTCCGGATTTATCCTCAGCTGCTCGCCCGGGATAATTCTACCCTTCCAGTATATCACCTCGAGCGATATGCCGCGCCTTATCGGCTTGATTCCCAGCTTCGAGAGGAGCGCGGCTAGGTCAGCTGATATCGTCTCGCCGGCCTTGGCCACCACCGTGTCCTGGGTCACGAATATGCTGCCGCTCTCTATCCTAGTGGGTATCTTGAACTGCTTGAAGGAGCTCAGCACGGGCCCCGGCTGCAGCCCGGTGTTGCCGCTGGGCACCACGATGTCGGAGGTCGCCACGTCGCCCGCCTTAGCGGGCATCTCGACCTTTGACTTCTCGAGGAGGAGGCTCAGCTCGAAGGGGTTCATGTTGGTGAAGATCAGCATCGTCTGGCCCCTAAGGTAGGGCTCCAGCTGGTCCACGCCCTCCAGCCCCGCCTCCCTCAGCGCCTTGAGCGCCAGCCTATTCTTGATCCCCAGCATCACGACCTTGCCCCGGAGCTTCCTGCGTACCTCGTTGATCAGCGAAGCCTTCACCTTGTAGAGCTTGGATACCCCTATGACGGAGTACTCCCTCGGCAGCCTCTGCAGCTTGGCGTAGAGCTCGCCCTTCTTCCCGCCATATCTGCGTTGCGCGGCCACCACGCTCAAGCGCTGGTCACCACCGCCTCCACGGGCTTGCCCATCGTGGCCTTCACCACAACCTTCCTGATGGCCCTCTCGCCCTGCGGCAGCTTGTTCCTCAGCGCCTCGAGGACGGCCATCGCGTTGTCGGCTATCTCCTCGTCGCTCATGCCCTCATCGCCCACCTTGACCGCGAGCGAGAACTGGCCCCTGGCGCGCACCCTGACGCTCGACCTCGCGCGCGCGATCGCGGCAGCCATCTGGGAGCTGGAGGGCACCGGGATCGGCATCTTGCCCCTGGGCCCGAGGTACCTGCCGAGCGTCCTCCCCACCCTCGGCATTAGGGCCGCCTCCGCGAGGAAGAAGTCGTACGACTTGACCAGCCTCCTCACCTCGCTCCTGCTCGTGGAGATGCGGTCCACCTCCTCCGGGGGTATGACGGCGTCGGCTCCGGCGTCCTTCGCCCTCAGTGCCGCGTCGCCCCCTGCTATCACCGCCACCCTGGGCGCGCGGGAGAACCCGTGAGGTAGCGGCACCACCTCGTTCAGCTGTATCTCCTCCTTCTTGATCCTGTTGGCGTCGAGCACGACGTAGAGGTCGAACGACTGCTTGAATCCGCGCCTGCCCGCCTTGGCGCGCGCCTCCCCGATGAGCCTGAGGATCTCATCCCTATCCATGGCGCATCGCCTCAGCCCGCGGACCCCCTCAGGAGGGAGTCCCAGGCGCCGCTCTCCAGCTCCCTCATCGCCTCCTTGGGAGGTCTGCCCTCCACCTTCAGTCCGAGGCTGACGCAGGCGCCTATGACCTCCTTCACAGCGGACTTGAGGTCCGCCGAGTTCATCTCGGGCATCTTCAGCTTGGCGATCTTCACCACCTGCTCCATGGTCACGTTGCCGACGAACTCCTTCCCGGGCTGCGATGACCCCTTCTCCACGCCCGCCTCCTTGATCAGCAGCGCGGTGGTGGTCGGCACCCCCACCTCCACCTCGAACTCCTTCGTCTCCTGGTCCACGTGGACCTTCACCGGCACCTTCATTCCGCGGAAGTCGGCCGTCAGCTCGTTTATCCTCTTGACGACCTGCATCACGTTGAGCCCGAGGGGGCCCAGGGCGGGCCCTATGGGCGGCCCGCCCGTGGCCTGACCCCCATCGACTATGAAGGACAGCGTCTTCTTCTCAGCCATGATGAACCCGGCTCACCGGCGGACCCTTATAAGGGTTCTGAGCCGGGGGGCGCGCGTCGCTCCTCGATCTTCCTCAGGTAGTTCGCGTTCACGGTCACCTGGAGCTGATAGGGCACGTCCATGAGGTTCACCGTCGCCTCCTTCTTGCTCTCCTCGAACCTGACCACGCGCGCCCTCATCCCCTTGAAGGGCCCGGACGTCACCTCGACGAGCTCGCCGGGCTCCAGCTTGATCTCCTCCTTCTTCCTGCTCAGCATCGGCTCCAGGTCGCTCACCTTGAACATCCCGGGCATCACGGACTTCACGTTCTTCACGCCGGCCACCGCCTCATTCACGCTCTCTATGCCGTCGGCCTCGAGCACGACGTATCCCCTGATCCTCGGGAGCACGAGGATCGAGTAGACCTTCAGCCCCCTGAGTTGCACCCTGGTGGCGATCAGCTTAGCCACGTTGGCCTCCTGCCCGCTCGCCACCTTGACCGCGAACAGCTGAGCTCCGGCGCCTCCTGGGCGCCCCGCCCCTGCGGAGTCGCTCATCGTATAGCGCCCGAGATAACGGTCGCTATTAAGTGTATTATGAACGCGATGCCGCCGACCACCAGCAGCGCCAGCCCGACGACCCTCAGGAACAGAGCGTACTCGTCGCCTCCCGGCTTCCTGCTGTACCTGAACACCCTGATCACGGACTCCCAGCGCTCGCGGAGCCCGCTGCCCTCCCTCCGGGGCCGCTCCCTCCTGCCCCGATCCTTGGAGCCGGCGCCCTTCACGCCCCCTGCGCGGATCAAGATTTAATTAAGCATTGCACCGCCGGATGTGATGCGTGAGGAAGGATCTCCTGTCCGCCTCCGACCTCGAGCCCTCGGACGTCGAGGCGATATACTCCCTCGCCGATCACCTGCGGGCAGTCCCCCTATCGAGGGCGCTGGAGGGGCGCGCCGTGGCGCTCCTGTTCGAGAGGCCCTCGACCAGGACCAGGGTGAGCTTCGAGGTCGGGGTGAGCCAGCTGGGCGGCCACCCCGTGTACTTGGACTACACGACCACCCAGCTGTCCAGGGGGGAGAGCGTCGAGGACACCGCGCGCACGCTTGAGCGCTACGTCAGCGCGATAGTGGCAAGGGTCAGCCGCCACGACACGCTGGAGAGGATGGCGGCGGCCGCGAGGATCCCGGTCATAAACGCGCTCTCGGACCTGGAGCACCCCTGCCAGGCGCTGTCCGACTACTACACTGTGAGGGAGAAGCTGGGCAGGCTGAGGGGGGTGGTCCTGGCCTTCATAGGCGACTCCACCAACGTCTTCAACTCGCTGGCTCTTCTCGGCGCCATCCTCGGGGTCGAGGTGCGCATAGCGTCCCCCAGGGGCTACGGTCCCTCACGCGCCCTCATAAGCAGGGTGCGGGACCTAGGCGGAGACGTCCTGGTCTACGAGGACCCGGAGGAGGCTGTGCGCGGCGCGGACGTCGTCTACACCGACGTGTTCATCAGCATGGGGCAGGAGTCCGAGCGCGAGGCCAGGCTCAGGGCTTTCCTCCCGCGCTATCGCGTCACGGAGGAGCTCATGTCGAGGACCGGCAAGCGCTCCATATTCATGCACTGCCTCCCGGCCCACAGGGGAGAGGAGGTGGAGGACGCGGTCATGGACTCCGAGAGCTCCGTGGTATTCGACCAGGCCGGGAACAGGCTCCACGTGCAGAAGGCGATCCTCGTCAGGCTCGCGGAGGAGGGCCACCTGCGGCGACGTCCCATCGGCCTCGGCCGCCCAGCAGCTCCCCCACGAGGGCCTCGGCGCTGAAGGGCCTCAGGTCCTCGTATCCCTGGCCGACCCCGAGGTACCTGATCGGCCTCCGGAGCTCGTAGGCCAGGGTCAGCACGACGCCGCCCCTGACGTCCGCGTCCACCTTCGTGACGATCACGCTGTCGACGCCCACGGCCGCGTCGAACTCCTTCGCCTGCGAGACCGCGTCGTTGCCGGTCAGCGCGTCCACTATCATTATCCTCTCGTGAGCGCCGGAGACCTCCACTATCTTCCTGAGCTCGTCCATCAGGTGGGACTTCGTGTACATGCGCCCCGCGGTGTCCACGAGGACCGCGTCGTAGCGCCTCGAAGACGCGCGCTCCACCGCGTCCCTCGCCACCGCGGCCGGGTCGGCGCCGTACCCCTGGGACACCACCTCGACCCCTATCCTCTGCGCGTGGAGGCTCAGCTGCTCTATGGCGCCGGCCCTGAAGGTGTCGGCCGCCGCTATTATCGGCCTGAGCCCGCTCCTCTTCAGGGCGTACGCCACCTTCGCGATCGTGGTCGTCTTGCCGCCGCCATTGATCCCGAGGAAGACCGCGACGTAGGGCCTGGCGCGCCTCACCCCCTCCTCGAGCGGGGGCGCCTCGAGGGGCCTCAGCCACGACAGGAGGACCTCCCTCACCAGGGAGGACACGTCCTCCTCCTGGTGCCCGCGCCTGACCTTCGCGCCCAGGAGGGCCCCCCTGAGGTCGCGCGCGAGCCCCTCGGCCGCGTCCAGCGCGACCTCGCCCTCTATTAGTCGCCACTTGAGGTCCTCGAGGGCCGCCGAAACCTCCTCCTCGCTCAGCTCCTTCGTGGAGAGGGCCCTCCTGAGGTCCGAGAGGGCCTCCCTCAGCTTGCCGAACATCGCGCGCTCCCCGCCCCCGCGGCCCCGTAGATCGCGTTGATGCGGTCCTCGAGCTTCGCCAGCTCCTCCTCGACCCTCCTCCGCTGCTCGGCGACCTCGCGCAGGGCGGACTCGAGCTCCTTGAGCTTCCTGTCCAGGAAGGCCACGGTCTCGTCCCTGCCCTTCTTCATGAAGACGCCGGCGCCGATCGCGACTAGGTACATGGAGGACCCCCTGACGGTGGCCGGGACGCTCACGCCGCCCCCCAGGGGCATCATGCACGGGACCTCCGCGTCGCCGCTGGGGAGGCTCTCTATGGCCTCCAGGGCCGCCTTGTGGTCCGCTATGAGCCTGGACACGAGCGTCTCGCGCGACACCAGATCGCTCAGGTAGTCCCTGAGTATCCTGACGCTGTAGGCGAGCGTCTGGAGCTCCTGCTCCTGGCTCCTGTCCTGACCGCTCACGAGGGCGCTGGCGCCTAGCCGCCCTTAAAGACTTTGCTCACGATGAAGAGCTCGGGCCCCGTGGTCTTGGAGCCGACCAGCACGGCCCGATCGTTGGCTATGATGCCGGAGGAGACGAAGGGCACGCCCTCGTTGACGGTGCCGCGGTCCACGTCCCTGACCCTCAGGACCTCGGCTATCCTGGAGAGCTCGTCATCGCTGGCCAGCGGGTGGACGAGCGCGCCCAAGTTGTTGGCCGCGATGACGGCGCCGACCTGGCTGAACCCGGCCACCCTCATGGGCTCGACCTCGACGTCCAGGACGTCCCTGATCTGGGACAGCTCCTGCGCCCCGAGCGAGCTGGACGCGATGGCGCCCCGGTCGTTGGCGGCCAGCAGGTTGCCGACGGCCGTCGCCCTCGAGCGGAAGCGCTCGATCGCCCTGCCCGGCATGGCCCTCCTCAGGGCGGACAGCTCCTCCTCGCCCGCCATCCAGCTGAGGAGGACGCCGCTCCTGTTCATCACGCTCAGCGGCCCCAGCAGCCTCGTGCCGGCCACCGAGATCTCGATCAGCGAGCTCCCCAGGAGGTCCGCGAGGCGCCTCCCCTTCTCGAGGGGGAAGCCGCTGGGCAGCAGGAGGAACTCGTCATCGGCCCTCGAGTATATTCCTATGTTGGGGTTGTTGTAGAGCGCCACCCTGTGGATCTCCATGTTGTCATCCAAAGCCGGAGACGCGCCCTAGGAGGGGGACACCCTGTAGGTCTCCTCCTCCTTGGTGACCTTGACCCTTATCCTCCGCAGTCCCCCCGCGCCCATACCCCTGGACCACAGGATCTCGTTCAGCGCCGGGTCCAGCCTCACGGAGCCGGGCTCCACGCGCAGGTGACGCGCCACGAATTCCCTGATGATCCTCACGGCCCGCTCCGCGCGCTTGTACCTGGGCGCGAGGACCACCCTGCCGAGCGGTATCGTGTAAGTGCGCTCCTCGGCGCCCAAGCCCACCACCTCAGATGTCTAGCTTGTGCGTCCTCCAGTTCCGCTGCGCGGGGCTGCGCATCACCCTGCGCTTGGTCCTCACGATTACCCAGGCGGGCGGCGGCCTGTTTGACTTCAGGTACGCCATGTAGCGGATCTTCTCCCCCGACGTCTTCCTGCTGCTCATGGGCGGGCTTCGCCCCCTAAATGAACTTAAATCTTATCTCGCGCTGCTTGGGGGTGAACCTCTCCAGTATCTCGCGCAGCTCGTCGTCGTCTATGGGCCTCCTTATCTTGCCCGCTAGGCCCAGCTGCAGAACGTAGCTCTCGACCTGCTCCGCGACCTCGGGCCTGACCATCCTCACGTTGGCCAGCCTCTCCCTGGCCTCGGAGGTCAGGAATATGCGCAGATATTGTTCCCTGAGCGCGCGCTCCTTGGCGCGCTCCTCCTCCCTCGCGCCCTCCGGCTGGCCGCGCTGATCCCAGCTCAACTCCCCGCCAACACCCGCTTAATCGGCGAGCTCGGGTCCGCCTTAACCATTTCCTTGAAAATCTCCGTGCTTATGGCGTCCAGGATGCTCCTGCCCTTGGAGGTGATGACCCTCCCCTTCGGAGTCTTCTCGATGAGTCCCACGGCCTCCAGCTGGTGCAGGACGTGCCTCACTATCGAGCTGCCGGACCTGACGTGATGCGCGGGGGCGACGCGCTTCCTGGCCCTCCCCCCGTACTCGGAGCGCAGGTCCTTGACGCTGAGCGGCCCGTGTATGTAGACCTTCCTCAGCACCGAGGCGCAGCGCACGTACCACCAGTCCCTGTCAGCCGGCGGCCTCTCGCGGTCGCTCGACGTCTTGACGTAGAGCGACCAGTCGGGGGGCCTGATCTCCGGGAACTGCTGCTTGAGGTACTCCGCCAGCTTGGCGATGAGCGCGTCCGGTGGGACATCGTATACTGTCGGCATTCCCAGTCCCACGTGAGCCCCGGGGGGCATAATAGGCTTTGTGCGCCCGCCCGCGCCGGCGGGCCGCAGCGCCCCCGTACCACACGCGGCTGATCGAGCCGCAGACCTCACAGTGGAGGACCACGTAGCCCCTCCTGAGGCGCACGCTGCGAGTGACGCCGACCGGGGAGTACCTCTTGCACTTCCTGCAATACACCAACCTGTACTCGTAGGGTTTCCTCTCGCCCGCCTTCTCGAGGAGCTCCCTGGCATACCTGGCTAGGAGCTCCCCCGGCTCGCCCCCGTACCTAGCTGACAGGTAGAGCGCGTCCAGCGCCACCGAGCGGACGAGCCTGCCCCTTCGCACGCCGAAACGACGCGTGCCCCTGTTTTTTTAATTTCGCCGGGGGGTCTGCGCCGACGTGAAAAGGCTCCTCCTAGTGATAGTGGAGGCAGCTGTGGAGCTGGTGCCGCGCGAGCTGCTGGGGCACCCCGCCGTGAGGAAGCACGCCGCGAGGACGGGAAAGGACCCCTCCCGCATGCTCCTGGACAGGAGCTATCACCACGCAGCGATGAGGAGGCTCGAGGACTCCGCCAAGAGGGGGAGGCCCGACATCCCGTACCATATATTGTTGGACGCGGTTGATTCGCCGCTCTACGCGTCGGGGGGCCTCGGATTGTACGTCAGCACCCGCGATGGCATGGTCTTGGAGGTGGGCGAGCGGGTCCGCCTGCCCAGGTCCTACCACAGGTTCGTGGGGCTGCTCGAGGACCTCTACGTGAAGGGCATCGTGCGCGACAGCGCGGGCAACGTCCTGCTCAGGATGAGGCGCGCATCCCTCGGCGAACTGCTTTCGGAGCTCTCGCCGGATCGCGCCGTCCTCCTGAGGGAATCCGGCACGCCCATGGCACTCGAGGAGCTCGCGCGCGAGCTCTCAGCCTCCGACAGGCCGCTCGTGGGCATAGGGGGCTTCCCGGCCGGCGACTTCTCGGGCGAGGTCCTGGGGCTCTTCGGCGAGCAGGTGTCCCTCGGTGGGACCTCGTACAGCGCGAGCCTGCTGGCGTGCCGCTTGATCTATGAGGTCGAGAAGGCGCTCCGGCCCGCTAACGCTTAAAGGCCGGCGGGCCGTGGCCGCGATTGCGGCGGTCGTCTAGTCTGGACTAGGACGCTGGCCCTCCAAGCCAGCAATCGCGGGTTCGAATCCCGCCCGCCGCACTACCCAGGGAAATCGCGCGTGGCGCCGGGCGGTTGACCTGATCGGATCGTCCACGGAGGACAGGCCGGGCCCCGGAGGAGGTATGCCCCACGGGCCGGCCAGGGGGACATCGCGCAGGCGTCCGACCTCCTCCCCACCCCAAAGGGCGAGGCTTTCAGCTGTAAAGTTCTAGTAGTAAGGGTGGTACGGACATAGTAGAGGTCCCCGATCGCAAAAGGGGGGAGAGGGAGGAGCGGGATCGCCGGATGGACCTCGAGGCCCCCGGCAATCGGCGCTACGCGCGATATGCGGTGTTGACCTCGTACGCGTCTACCTTCCAGCTCGGCTTGAGGGAACCGGCGACCTGCAGCAGGTGATCGATGCTCTGACCCCCTCCCCGCCCTTCTAGGGCGGGGGTTCCCCGGGGGATCCCGGGGCGGGGTCTCGCCGGTTACGCCCCCTTGGCGGGCGCTACTCCGCCGTGGTCCACGAGGAAGGAGAGCGGCCCTTCGAGCGTTGCCGGGATCGAGCCCGCGCCGCGCCTCAGTATGTTGAGAGCCCCGTTGAGATCCGAGTGTAGCTTGTGCCCGAGCGGGCACTTCACCACTCCCCTCGGGCCCCTCGCCACCTTCGTCCCGTGGATAGCGCAGTGATTAGAGGTGCTGTACTCCAGGACCTCGTACACGCGGATGCCGTACTCCTGGGCCTTCAGCTCGATCGCGTCCATCAACTTGCGGTAGGTCCAGAGGTTGGAGGTGAGCTTGTTCCCCCTCTCCTGCGCAATGATGAATGGATATCCGATGTAGATCCTAGACACGCCGAGCTCCCAGAGGCTCCTCACCAGATGGTTGGCCAGGTTCCAATACAGGTGCGCCATGCGCCCCACCAGCTTCCGGAACAGCCTCCGCTTCCTCCTGTTCTGCCTCAGGGACTTAGCCTCGTCGCCCGCGTTCCTGGCGATGTCCGCCTCGGACTGTATCTTGGCTATTTTCCTGGTGAGGTAGAAGAATTCCTCCTTGGCCCTCGACCCCCTGTAGAGGAGCCAAGTACCACTGCTCGTCACAGCGCTCGCTAGTATATTGATCCCTAGGTCCACCCCCGCGGCTTCATTGCCCCTCGGCCCCGCGATCCGGATCGATTTCCTCTCCCCGCGAACGATATGCTTCGACCTATTACCGTTCCTAGTGGTCTCAACTCCGACCTCAACTGGCATGGAGGCGTGCCAGGCCCCCCTCGCCTCGTCGTGGCGTATCTCCAGCCTGCCCTGCTTTCCGTGCCACCTCAGCCCGCCCGCGAACTCTATCTCGAGGCCGAAGTCCCTCAGGACTAGTCTGTGATTTTGCTCATCCACCATATATCTGTCCTGCCTGACTACCAGTATGAGCCTCCTCTCCTTACTCCCCCTATCTTTCCAGTAACGCAGCGGGCCGACGCGCCTCATGTGGGGCGGCAGCTTCCCCTCCTTCCTCAGCTTCAGCAGGGAGAAGAACGAGCTCCAGGCCTCGTTGTTCTTATTGAGCACCTGCTGCGCGTTGACGCCGAGCACGCTTCTATATTTCTCATAATATTTGCGGTATGTGCCCTCTAAGTCCACTCCCTCCCCGCGGAAGAACTGCTGCCTCCTCTCGTAGTTGACCTCGTTGAAGAGCCTCGCCGAGACGCTAGCTAACCTCCTGAGCCTCCTCCCCTGGGAGCCGCTCGGCAGGAGGCGGACCACGTTCGTCCTCCTGCCCGCGTGCTTGACTTCTTGGATGCCCTCCCCCGGTATCGCGGGAGAAATCGGCTCCCGCCCCTCATCTCCGAGAAGTTGACCGGAGGCTGGCATCCGGAGGGAAAATAGTGGCTTGAATTTAAAAGCTTTCACCCCACCCCTGGAAGGGGCGAGGCTTGCCGTTCATTTTGTCAACGCTCCACCTGCAGATCGCCACGTTCTTGCCCTTGGCAAGGAAGACCTCCTGGAGCTTGAGGCCCGGCGGCAGCTTCCCGCCCTTCGCCATCGCCATGACGTCCCCCGCGAACTTGTCGAACGCCGCCTTCTGCGAGTCGTTCCAACCGTGGATGACTATTACGTCGACCATATTAAATATTGCTCGGAATGCGCGCCGACGCTCAGACATGCGGCACGGGAATCGAGACGATGATCCAATCGGCGCATCGAGCTGCCCCGCGCGAGCCGGTGCCGCCGTCGATCGACCCATGCTCGATAGGGGACGCGGTGAGTCGCAGCTGCTCCACGCAGAGCGTGGCGCCGGGGGTGGGATTCGAACCCACACGGGCTTTCGCCCACAGGCTCTCCAGCCCTGCACGCTGCGATCTCGAGGCCTGCCCCTTAGCCGCTCGGGCACCCCGGCTCCGGTCGTCTCGAACGAGCCCGTCTAAAACGATTTCGCAACCCGCGCGGGGAACGCTTTTAGTGAGGAGCGCCAGATCGACGGAGCGCGGGGGTTGCCGAGCGGCCAAAGGCGCGGGGCTTAGGCCCCCGTCCCGAAGGGGTTCGTGGGTTCGAATCCCACCCCCCGCACCAGCTGCGCGCCCCCGAGCCGGCGCCCGCAGGTCGAGGATCCCCGCGCGGGGCGCGACATCCCTCAAGTTTATCTCGAGAGCCTTTGTTGCCCGGCGCACATGCCCGGCTTCGGCGAGCTGGCGGCCGGCGCAATGCTGGCTTCACTGACAATCTTCCTGGTGGTCAGGGTCAGGTATCCCAGGGTGCCCATCTGGTCCTTCATGTCCTTCCTGGCCTTCCTGAGCGTCGTCCTGGGGCTCGTGCCGGTCGACAGCATAGGCGAGGCAGTGAACTACGACGTCGTGCTCTTCCTGATAGGTATGTTCAGCCTAGTGTCCATAGCCGAACATGCGGGGCTGCTGGACTACCTGTCGTACCGCTTCCTGGGCGCCTTCAGGTCGAGGCTGGGGATGATGACCGCGGCCTCGCTGCTCTTCGGGCTCCTGGCCGCAGTCTCGGTGAACGACACAGTCGCCATGGCGGGCGTTCCCATCGCGCTCTCGGCCGCCTACTCGGCGGGCGTGGACCCGGAGGCTATGGTGCTCCTGCTGATGTTCTCGCTCACCGTGGGCTCCGTGTTCACCCCCCATCGGGAACCCCCAGAACGTCCTGATAGCCGTGGAATCGGGCATGGAGGCGCCTTTCCTGACGTTCGTGAAGTACCTGGCGATCCCGACGCTGATCAACCTGCTCCTGCTCCCCCCTATAATCATGGCCTTCTACCGCGGCGCCGCCGAGCCCGGTGGAGGCCGCGAGCGCCCCCAGCTGAGGGACAGGAGGGACGCCGTGATCGCGGCGGCGGGGCTCTCGACGGCCGTCGCGGCGCTCGTGGTGAACGACCTGCTGGAGCTGAGGGGGCTCCCGCACGTGCAGAACGTCGGCTTCATACCGTTCGTCGTGGCGGCCGGCACATACCTGTTCGTCAGGGACCCGAGGGAGGCCCTGAGGGGGGTCGAGTGGGGCACCGTGATATTCTTCATATCAATGTTCATCACGATGTATGGGGTGTGGAGGAGCGGGCTGTTCTACTGGCTCGCGCGCCTGCTGATGCCCAGCGCGACCTCAGGCATGGTGGGCATCCTCCAGATAAGCGCCGTGTCCCTGGGGCTCAGCCAGCTGCTCAGCAACGTCCCCTTCGTGAACCTGTTCATCGAGTACATGAGGGGGATCGGCTACGGACCCGGGTCCGCCTGGGCCTGGCTGACCCTGGCCTATTCGTCCACGATCGCCGGGAACCTCACCCTCCTGGGGGCGGCTTCCAACATAATAGTGCTGGAATCCCTGGAGTCCAGGCACGGCAGGACGATATCTTTCGCGCGGTTCGCGGAGGTCGGCGCCCTGGTGACGCTGGTCAACGTGGCGGTCTACTCGGCCTTCATCTACCTGATGCTCGGATAGCGATCCTCCGAACGGCGCGACATCTGGAAGTCGTTCGACCGCCAGGGATGGCGCCGCGGAGTGGACCGGGGGGGACTCGAACCCCCGACCTCCTGCGTGCAAGGCAGGCGTTCTACCCCTGAACTACCGGCCCGACCGGCGTGCGCCCGGGGCGCGATTATCCTTTTCCCTCGCTCCGCCCCTCGTACAGCCCCTGGAGCTCCTCCGGGGATTCGGGGACCTTCCTGAAGAGGGGCCTTGGCTCCCCGAGGGGGCCGCGCGGGAGGGCGGGCGGCGAGAGGCGCGAGTCGGCCGGGGAGCCCGCGCGGCCCAGCGAGCGCCAAAGTTCCTCTGCCCTGGACGGCATGAACGGGTAAGACATGATCGCCAGGGCGTCGAGCGCCGCCAGATGGTCGCAGAGCGAGGCGTCGAGATCGGGGCCGGGGCTCCTCATGAGCTCCCAGGGCCTGTCGGAGCTGAGGCGCTCGTTGCCGGCCGCCGAAAGCTCCAGGATCCTCCTAGCGCCCTCGCGTATCCTGAACGAGTCCATGTCCGACGCGTAGCGCGCCAGGGTGGCGGAGGCCGCCGCGGCCATCGGGCCCGAGCGCGCTCCCCCGCAGCTCGGCCGCTCGGGCCCGTACCGCCTGCGCGCCAGCGTGAGCACCCTGTGCACGTAGTTCCCCAGGTTGTCGTTCAGCTCGGAGTTCACCACCCTGGCGAACTCCTCCCATGAGAAGCTCACGTCCCTCGACTCAGGCCTCATGTACATCGCCACGAACCTCCAGGTCTCGCCGTCCGCCACGTTCAGCGCCTTATCCATCCAGACCCCTATGCCCGCGCTCTTCGAGAACTTCTCGCCGCCGAAGGTCACGTACTCCGTCGAGGACACCTGCCAGGGGAGGACGTAGCCGTCGCCCGACGCCATGAGGAGGGCCGGGAATATTATCGTGTGGAAGGGGACGTTGTCCTTCCCTATGAAGCAGACGGGCCTCGAGCCCGGGGTCCTCCAGAACCGGTCGAAGAGGCCCGGGTCCCCCCTCAGCATCCCCAGCTCCTTCACCGCCGATAGGTACCCCAGGACCGCCTCCATCCAGACGTAGATGGTCTTGCCCTCGGCGCCGCGGAAGGGGGCCGGTATCCCCCACCTGTTGTCGCGCGTGAGGGCCCTCGGCCTGAGGCCCTCGTCGAGCATGCGGAGGCTGGCGTTCCTCGCGTTGTCCGGCAGCCTGTCGTTCGACGATATGTACTCGCGCAGCGCCCCGGCGAACCTGGGGAGGTCGAAGTACCAGTGGACAGTCCTCCTGATCTCCGGCGTCGAGCCGCAGATGGCGCACCTGGGCCCTATGAGCATCGTGGGCTCCAGCAGCTTGCCGCAGCGGTCGCACTGGTCTCCCTTCGCGTTCTCGTACCCGCAGAAGGGGCACGTGCCCACCACGAAGCGGTCGGGGAGGAAGATCCCGTCCCTGGGGCAGAACGGCATCTCGACCTCCTCCCTGAACACGTAGCCGTTGTCCTCGACCCTGCGGTAGAACTCGGCGACGAACTCCCTGTGGACGGGCGACTCCGTGCGCGTGTAGTAGAGCTCCCCGACGGAGTACTCGCGCAGGAGGCGCAGTATGGCCGAGTGGTTGGCGTCGGTTATCGAGCGGGGATCGACCCCGCGGCGCAGCGCCTCCACCTCTATCGGGGTCCCGTGCTCATCGGATCCGGAGACCGCGATCACCTCCTCCCCACTCATGCGCAGGTAGCGCGCGTAGACGTCGGCCGAGAGCAGGTGCATGAACGTCCCCAGGTGGGGGATCGAGTTCGCGTAGGGCCAAGCCGAGCACACTATCCAGCGGGCCATCGCGCGGCTGCCGCGGCGTCGGGGGTCGCCCTCTATAAGCGTAGGCCTGAGGGGTGCTATGGGGCGGGATCAGGAGAGGTGCATCCGGCCATCGATGGGCCAGCAGATCAGTCTCATCATCCCCTGGAGCCCGAGATCGCCCTGAAGTATAAGCATTCGGACGGGCTCACGTAGGTCTCGCGCGACGAGTGCGCGACTGCGTCCACCAGGTCGCCCAGACCGCTCACAACGGCCATGGGCGTCATCTCCCCCGATTCCCCCATCACGAGCTCGGCGGCGGAGGCCACTTCGTCGGCGATCGCGCGATAGGTGTGGCGCAGCCTCCGCCCGAAGATGTCCGGGGAGCCGCGCTCGTCCAGGACCCCCTCGAGGCCCGAGTACGCGACCGCCACGCCGACGGTCCCCCTGCGCATGGGGAGGACGCGGCTGTCCGCGATCACGACGCCGACGGGGCCGTCGGCAGCCCTCTCGAGCTTCCACCTTATCTCGTCGGCGGTCCTGAATGGCCTGCTCGGCGGGAGCACCACGGCGCCGCCCGGCGCGTTGGACCTGTCGATGGACGAGTTCGGGGTTATGCCCTCGGGCCTGGCGGTTATCACTATGCCGAGCGCGTGCCCGAGGAAGCGGCTGGACTCCCTGAGCGCCAGCTCCACGAACTCGGGCTGCGAGCCCGCCTCCAGGGCTATCGCGCGCGCATCGCCGAGCGCGGACACCGCCTCCAGGTGATAGACGCGCCCCTGGCCTATCGCCACGTACTTGGAGGACACCACCAGCACGTCCCCCCTGCGCAGCCCGACGCCGGAGGCGGCGAGCTCGGAGGCTATGTGCGACCCGATGTCCCCCACCCTCGACGTCAGGGGGGCCCTGACCGCCACCCCGCGGACCTTCAGCTCGGTCGCGATCGCCCTCCTCGGCTCCGTCCCCATCGCCTCCGCCCCTCATTGCGCGGACCCTCAGCTCGAGGTATCTGTCGTCGGGCGAGAATGGCGGGGGATGCGCCAGTTCGGTCGGACCCCCGCAGATGGGGCAGGACCGCTCGAACGTGTACCTGTAACACCTGCGGCATATGCGCAGAAGCCTGGGCCTCATTTGCCCCGGAGGAGCTCGAAGTGCCCCCTGCCCCTTAACGATTCCTGCGCCGCTTCGGAGAAGGCCGCCAGGGCGGCCTCCGCGACCTTGTAGTTGTCGGCGTCTATCCTGAGGAGGTAGCGCGGGCTCCCCGCGTAGGTCAAGCGCACGTTAACGCCGAGGGAGCGCGCGGCCTCCGCGGCGCCGGAGAGCGCGCTCTTCACGACCTCTATGCCATTCGGCGCCGGCGAGTACGCCTTGATCTCCGCCGAGAGCACGGCCCTCTTGGGCTTGAGCCTCTCCGAGGCGAACTGCGCCGCCACGTCCAGATACGTCTCCAGCGCCTTCCGGTCCACTCCCTTGGCGGCCTCCGCGATGACCTTGAGCACCCCCTCCCGGTCCCGGCTGAGCGCCCGCAGCGATTCCTGGAGGCTCCCGAACGCCTGGACCAGCGCGGACCTTATCCGGCCGTCGTCCTTGATGCCCGCCCTGGACGCGGCGACGTCCAGCACGCGGCGGGCCCCCACCTCCTGCTTATAATCCTGCATCTTCTTCCTCCTCTCATCATCAGTCACGCGCCTGAGCGATAGATCCACCTGGAGCCTGTCCGGGTTGGAGTAGAGGACCTTCAGCACCACCTTCTGCTTCGGCTTGAAGTAGCTGACCAGGTTCCTAGTCATGGTGCTCGGTATCTCCTTGACGGGGACGAACCCGCGGATGCCGCCGTACTCGTCGAGCGACACGTAGAGGCCGAAGGACTCCACGCTCGTCACGGTGCCCACTACGAGATCCCCGGGCTCGGGGAACCTCTGGGGACCGGCGCCCGAGTCAGTCAAGCCTCCTGATTATCTCCCCCAGGATCTTCGCCTTTCCACCAGTGGGCCTCGCCAGCTCGGCACCGCAGCTGGGGCACTTGACGACCACCTTGGAATGGGAGAACACCACGCGCTCGGCACCGCAGCTGGGGCACTTGACCAGGAGGAACGCGCTCCTGGGCAGCGGTATGAGCACGTGCTCCCTCCTCATTCTCCCTTGGCCCTCCCGGCCTCGACTATCTCCAGCTTCTTCAGGCGGATGCCCTCCCTCATCGTCACGTGCCCGCAAACCTTGCACTTGAGCTTGAGCGTCTGCTTCTTGGTCGTCTTGGCGGTCCTCTTGAGCTCCGGCTCCTTCTGCCCTCCGTAGCCCTTCTTCTCCCACTCGTGGCGCCTGGCGCCCCAGGCCAGCTTGCGGTCCTTCCCCTTCTTGTAGAGGCTCACGCTGTGCTCCGTGTGCTTGCGGCACCTGGGGCAGTACGTCACGATCACGTTCGGCACCTTCACAGCACCACCACCTCCTCGACCAGGCCCTTCGATATGAGCGCCCTGGCGTCCTCCCTAGGAATCATCGCCACATCGCCGGGCGACAGCGGGCCGTAGCTATTTAAGTCTACCCCCCTGAAGGCCGGCACTTCGTGCTCGGCGCGGACCGTTACCATGTCCCTGGAGGCCTCCCAGCGGGCTGCGAGGATCGCCAGCGGGCTGCCGCCCTGGATGGCCTCCTTCAGCAGGTTGGCCCTCGAGGCGGCCTCCTCCAGGAGCCCGCTCACGAAGTTCTCCTCCGGGAGCCCGGATGGGGGCGCGATCCCTCTCTCGGAAACGCGGTCGACGGCCTTCGAGAGCCGGAGCTCCAGCAGGGACCCGCCCACGGAGGCGCCGTACTCGGCCAAACTCGATATGACGTCGGAGCCGGGGGCCCCCAGCGCGGCCTGCACCGAGAGCTCCTGGAGCACGATGGATGCCCTGATCAGTAGGTCGGCGTCGGCCGCCACGAGGTCCTCCGCGCCCGCCTCCCTTGAGAGGGCAGCTAGGAACTCCTCCAGCCTGTGCTGGCCCTGGCTCACGGCCCCGATGCGCCCCCTCGCGATTTAACGATTTTCGCGACGCCCTTGCTGACGAGGAACGCCGCGACGAAGCCCGGCAGCTTGAGCGTCGAGCGCCTGTATGGGCCATAAGTGTAGCCCTTCAGCTGCAGCTTCGGGGCGTAGGACACCTCCACCTTCACGGGCTCCTCGCTCAGCACGGCGGCCTCCGTCAGGGGGTCGCACGCGATTATGTCGGCGCACGGGAGCTTGGACATGCCGGTCTTCTCGTTGAGGGACGTGGGCATCCTGAAGATCCTGGATATGTCCACCGTGACCTGCGGATCTATGCGCACCCTGACAGCGGCGACCGCCGCGTCTATGGCGGCCCTGAGATCGCCGCCGACCAGCGCCTCGAGGGCGGGGCGCGTGGGGGGCACGCCGTACTTGGCGCGGAGGGCCTCCACTACGCGCGCGGGCCACCCCACGAGGGTCCCCAGGTGCCCCTCCGACAGGGGCAGGAGCCGGGCGAAGAACGCGGGATCGTAGGAGCTGAGCGAGACGTAATCCGCTATCTGGGCCCGGGCCTCCCTGCCCAGGTCACGCAGCCCCTCGTCCTCCACGTGCACGTGGAATCCCCTGTGGCCCGAGTAGTAGATGGAGATGGAGTCGGGCCGCACTCCCAGGTCGCGCTGCAGCAGGTCGAGGAGCCTGAGGACCTCCCTCCTGCCGGCCTCCACGCAGCTCGGGCAGACCCAGTCCACCCTGCGGCAGCCCGGGAGGGCGCCATCCGAGAGGGGGCGCACGCTGCCGTCAGCGCAGGCGTAGAAGTCGTGCGCGTCCATGCAGGCCGGATGGAGGTCCTTGACGTCTATGTCGAACGCCAGGTCGGCGCCGAGCCATCCCTTCTCGTCCATGTCGGGGTTCCCGGGATCCTCGTAGTAGGACACGGAGTAGAATATCCCCCACGGGACCTCGCGGAGCACCGCGCCGACGAGCTCCCCGGGGGTGCCGGCGCGCATGTGGCGCTTGAAGTGACCCTCGAACGTCAGGAACCCTATCTCCCGCGACTCCAGGCGCGGGGGGATCCAGAGGGAGGACGAGTGGCGGTAGTAGTACTCCCTATAGCTCGTCCTCAGGAATTCTATCTCCCCTTCTCCCAGGCCTCCCTCCACCCTCCTCACCCCCGGCCCGGGGCTGGCCCCCGCCCCTCCTGCGCCTCAGGTAGGCGAGGGGACTCCTCACGCCGTCGCAGGTCGCGTCGCGCGCGCAGAGGCCCAGCGCCTCCAGCTTGGCGCACGATGGGACGCTGTAGCGCTTGCCTCCCCTCGCGCCAGCTATGTGCTCGACCTGGTACCTGGTGATCCTCTCGTTGAAGTCCGGCGAGCGCGAGAAAGCCGCGACGATCTCGTCCAGCGGCACCCCCGCGTTCACCAGGAACGCGGCCAGGAAGAACCTGGCGAAGTGCGGCAGGTTCTCCCCGGATTCCAGGCGCCTCAGCAGGGATCTCACGCAGGGAGGGTACTCGCCGCTGGAGGCGGGCGGGGCGGCGGACTCGGCGGGGCGGGCCCTGGCCAGCTCCCTCGAAAGCTCCGCGGCCGCTGCGACCAGCCACTCCGGAGGGCTCGTGACCCGGGCGGAGAGCACGCGGCGCTCCAGGTGCTTGGCGACGCCCTCCCTCAGGAGCCTTATGGATTCCTCCAGCTTCATGTACACGTATCCGCCATCGACGACCCTGGCAACTATGCCCCACTTGGACGGATCGAGCGAGGAGGAGAGGAGCAGGTACCCGCTCAGCCCCAGGCGCACCTCGAAGAGCTCCGCGCCGATCAGGCGGTCCACGGGCTCCAGCCGCATCCCGAGGACTTTGGAGTAGATCGCGGAGACCAGGGTCCTGGCGTCGCCCCTGTTCGCCCTGGCGCGGTCCCTAAGCAATCCCTCCAGGTGCCTCGCCTCGGCCAGCGCGAACCTCCTGGCGGCGTAGGCGTTCCCGGTGGCGCCCACTATCAGCGCCGCGATGACGAAGGAGAGTATCCTGTGCTCCGGCGGCGCGCCGCGGAGGATCCCGGGGTCCAGCCTGCCGTCTATGACGCCTGCCCTCGCCCTCCTGAGCCCCAGCTCCACGTAGGGCTCGCCGGGCCCCCCGGCCAGCTCCGACAGCGAAATGGCGTAGCCCCTCCTGACCAGGAGGTCCCCCGCCTCCTGCAGGAAAGGTAGATCCCCGAGCTCCTCCTCGCCGAACGACACACGAAGCACCCCTCTGGGGGCGCGCTGGCGCCCCCACGGATCCTGTGGCGCGCGGGGGCGCGCATTATTAAGGTTAACGGAGGGCGATCTGCTTATATCCACGGCGGGCGGAATTTCCACGCGGCATGTCTTTCAGGATGGTCAGCTCCAACCCGGATGCTTGGAAGGCCCTCGCGGACGCGCTGGCGGGGATGGTGGAGGAGGCATCGTTCGAGGTGTCCCCTGAGGGCATCTCGCTGAGGGCCATGGACCCGTCCAGGGTCGCGATGATCAGCCTCTCGTGGTCGAGCTCATCGTTCGAGGAGTACAGGTGCGGATCCAGCACCACGATATCCCTGAGGGTGGACGACCTCAGGAAGGTCATGAAGCGCGCGGATAAGAAGGACAAGGTGACCGTGGAGCTGGGCGAGGGCGCTCTGACGTTCAGGCTGAAGGACGGGTACGAGAGGGAGTTCGTGGTGCCCCTCGTGGAGGCCGGCGAGGCGCTGAGGCCGCTCCCCAAGCTATCGTTCAACGTCGAGGCCAAGATCCTCCAGAGGTCGCTAAGGAGGGTCCTCGAGGACGTGGAGGCCGTCTCCGATCACGTCACCCTGAGGGCGCAGCAGGACTCGATGGAGTTCCTCGGCAAGAGCGAGCTCGGGCAGGCCAGGGTCAAGCTGACGACGGGCGACCCGGACCTCCTCGAGCTGAAGGTGAAGGAGCAGAGCGAGGCCACCTACAGCCTGGAGTACCTGTCGGGCTTCGTGAAGAGCGTGAAGCCGGCGGAGGTCGCGACGCTCGAGTTCTCCAGCAAGATGCCGATAAAGCTGACTTTCCCGCTGGACGAGCGCGGCAGCCTGATCGAGTTCTACCTGGCGCCCAGGGTCGAGTGAGGCGGACCGGGGCGCCCATTATCGTGACGCTGTCGGACGCGTGCCTGAATATGTTGTAGACGTAGCGGTGCTTCCTCTGAAACCAGTGCTCCGCGGCCACGCACAGCTGGACGTTCAGCGCCCTGGAGGCGGCGCTCGCCCTGAGCGCGAACGAAGCCAGGGCGGGGACTGACCCCCTGAGGCCGAGCTGCGCGTAGGATATCGCCCAGAGGGCTGAGAGCGAATACGCGCAGAGGCCAGGGCGCGCTCCGGCGGCGCCCAGCGCGCGCAGGAGATCGAGGAGCGCGGAATCCAGGTCCCAGGAGTCGACGGCCGCGATCGCGGCCTCCGGGGCGAGCCTCGCGATCCTCCCCGAGTAATCCAGCACTAGGAACTCGCGGGAAGCCGCCCGGCGCGCCAGCTCGAGCTCCGAGCCCTCGGGGAGGAGTATCAGCTTCAACGCGGACGCCGCGCGGGCGCGCCATAAATTAATTCCAGGGCGCCGGAGGTCCGGCGTGGAGCCGGTGCGGAGCCTCAGGGAGCACCTGCTCAGGCTCAGGGAGGCCGGCGAGCTCAGGGAGCTCGGGCAGGCCGGGCTGGGCGACGTCCCATCGCTGATCGCGGAATCGGGGGGAATGGCCGGCATGGTGAGCGTCCGCGGGTACGCCGCGCCGTTCGCGTTCAACACGATGTCCAGCCGGAGGCATGCCGCGCTCGCCCTGGGCATCGAGGAGGAGGATCTGAGGAGCCGCTTCCTCGAGGCGGCCGCCAAGCCCCGGGCGCCGGAATCCCTCGGGGACCTCGGCATGAGGGGGCCCATGGAGCCCGACCTCGAGGCGCTGCCGATCCCGAAGTACTACGAGCGCGACGCGGGACGCTACATAACCAGCGCGATCGTCTTCGCGAGGGATCCCGATAGCGGCACGATGAACGCGTCCTTCCACAGGATAAGGGTCCTGGACGGCCGCAGGGGTGTGATAAGGATGGTGGAAAACCGCCATCTTCACAGGATCTACATGAGCGCCAGGGAGAGGGGCGAGGATCTGAAAATCGCCGTGGAAATAGGGGCGAACCCGATAGTGGAGCTGGCCGCGGCGTACCAGGCGCCATTCGGCTCGTACGAGGCGTGGATAGCGAACGCGATGGCCGGGGGTAGCCTGCGGTTCTCGGACTTCGCGGGCGTGGACGTCCCGCTTGAGACGGAGGTGCTGCTCGAGGGGAGGATCAGGCACGATGCCAAGGGCGAGGACGCCATGGTCGACATCCTGGGCCTCTACGACAGGCCCAGGATGCAGCCCATCGTGGAGTTCGACAGGATGTACGTGAGCGAGGGGTTCGTGTTCAGGGGCCTGCTGGCCGGCGGGCCCGAGCACAGGTTCCTGATGTCCTTCCCGATCGAGGTGAAGCTGGAGCGCCAGCTCGGGGACGTGCTCCCGGGCGTGAGGAGGGTGGTGCTGACGGAGGGCGGGGGGCGCTGGCTGCACGCGGTGATACAGATTGAGAAGAGGCTGGAGAGCGACCCCAGGACGGCGATAATCGCCGCGTTCACGTTCGATCCTTCGCTGAAGATGGTCGTGGTGGTCGACGAGGACGTGGACCCCGAGGATCCGGAGGAGGTGGAGTTCGCGCTGGCCACGAGGTTCCAGCCGGATAGGGACCTCGTGATCTTGGAGGGGATGCGTGGATCCTCCCTGGATCCGTCAAGCGACCAGGCGACGCTGACCACGAGCAAGTGGGGGCTCGACGCGACCGCGCCCATGGATCAGAGGGACAGGTTCAGGCGCGCGGCGGTGGTCCGCGGTGGATGAGGGGAGCTCCCCCGCGGGGGCACGCGTGCTCGTGGAGGGCAGGGGGCGGGGGAGGCCCATCCTGCTGGACGAGCCGCTCTCGCCCCTCGGGGACATAGATGTGCGGCGCGGCGTGCTCCGCCGCACGGGGGAGGAGCTCCGGGGCTCCCTGCTGATGTTCCCACACCCCGCCGGCAGCAGCGTCGGGAGCTACGTCCTGTACGCCCTGGCGTCGAGGGGGGCCGCGCCGGCGGCCGTCCTGGTCAGGAGGGCCGACCTGATGCTGATCTCGGGGTGCGCCCTGGGAGGCATACCGCTCGTGGAGCTGCGCGGCGAGTACGAGCGCGTGAGGGGACTCCTGTCCGGCTGCGGGATGGCAGAGTTCTCGGCGGAGCTCCGCGGGGGGTTCAGGATCGCCTGCGGAGGAAGTCCCTGATCGCCTGCTGAAGCTCGCGGTTGACCGCCCCGGGCTCGCGCGAAGCATCCACCCTGACGACGGTGGATCCCGGAAAATACTTCCCCAGGTCCATCAGCACCGCCCTGGCCGCCGAGAGCAGCCCGAGCCTCGATTCGAAGGTGTCGGCGTCCCCCTCCATCCTGCGCGCGGATACCTCAGGATCCACGTCCAGCACCAGGAAGAGGTCCGGCTGGATGAACCTGCCCTCCAGGGAGAGTATGCGGTCCGGGCTCACGCCCTGCGCCGCGTGGTAGGCGACGTTGCTCTCGCTCCACCTCTTGGACACCAGGGCGCGGCCCTCGCCCGACAGCCAGAGCGCGGCGGGAGCGTTGAGGAGGGCCCTGTTCAGCGACCAGAGGATCCAGGCGACGTCCCGCGAAAGGCGCCCCGAGATCCTGCACGAGCCCTCAGCCCCCAGGTAAGACCTTATCAGCTGCCCGCTCAGGAGATCATACTCCGGCTGCCGAATGCCCATAGCGTCGTACCCCAGGTCGCGCATGAAGTCGACCAGGGGCCTGACGCCCCCCACGTGGCGCGGGTTGAACACGTGCGTCTCCTTCCCCGACCTGTCTATGCCGGTCACGACTATGAACGTCCCCCTCCTTTCGCGGCGGCCCTCGATCGCCAGCGCGGACGCGAGCGCGAGCTCGGGCCCCGCCGGGGATCCCAGCGCCGCGGCGGCGCGCACGGCCGCCGGGTCGCGCGCCTCGACCAGGGACAGCAGCTCCTCGAGGGACGATGCGTCCACGACGCAGTCGGCGGTCATCCCTCGGACTTGCTTCTCAGCTCCTTGAGCCTAAGCACGATCTCCAGCACCTCGAGCTCCTCCTTCAGCGACCTGAGCAGGGCGCCCCTCTCCTCGTGCCCCTTGGCGCCCGTCAGGGAGCGCAAGTCGTCCCTCAGGCCCTCGTAGAGGACCTTCTCGAGGTTCTCCAGGAGGTCGCCCGGGGCCACGAGCGTAGACTCGACTTCCTCGACGCTCGTGAAGCCGGAGCACCTGGGGCAGAACGTCACGCCCCTGTACCGCAGCATCACGCCGCCGCACGTGGGGCAGCTCTCGCTGAGCAGCGTGGCTCCGCGGCGCATGAGCTCCACCACGAGCCGGCTGGTGTCCCTGGAGCTCACGCGGATTGCGAGCCCCCAGTAATGTTTAAGTTTAGTGCTCCTCCTCGGCCCCGTGAGGTGTCGAGCGATGTCGGCCGAGAACCTCGAAAACATCAGGCAGGCGATCGCCATTCTGCAGACCCTCACCAACGACAACGTCATCCCTAGGAACGTCAGGCGCTCCATAAAGGGCGTCATAGACGTCCTGAACGACGGGTCGCTGACGCCGGCGGTCAGGGCCGCGAACGCGATAGCGGCGCTGGAGGAGATCGCCCAGGATCCCAACGTGCCCTCCTACGCGAGGGTCACGCTGTGGAACGCGTTCTCCTACCTCGAGAGGATAAGGGAAACCTGAGGCTCCGGACTGAGGGCGCGGCCCGTCCAGCCACGGGGCATCACCAGGTCCCCGTCCTCGAAAGCGAAGTCGTGAATTAACATGAGCGCTGGCAGCCAGTCGGGCGCCCGAGCGCCCCCGAGCCAGCCCGCTCCCCTCGGATTTGGGCTCACCGATGGGTCAGCTTAAGGTGAAGGAGCCGCGGCACCGCTCAGAACCCTTATAAGAGCCTACGGAACCAACGATGCCGACTCGCGGGGGTTGCCGAGCGGCCAAAGGCGCGAGGTTCAGGCCCTCGTCCCGTAGGGGTTCGTGGGTTCGAATCCCACCCCCCGCACCAGCGCTGCGCCCCCCGGGGCCGGCTGTCGCCCTAGCCGCGCGCGGACAGATAGATCCCGATCGAGAGTATGGAGTAGCCCGCTAGCTCCGCGCCAGATGCCGTGGTCCCCAAGATCGCGTAGCTGAAGATCATGGAGAACGCGGGCACCAGGAACATGTAGGGCGCCACCCTGCTCACCTCGTGCCGGGAGTACATGTATACGTATATCGTGAATGCCAGCGCGGTGCCCGGGATCCCTATGAGGGCGAGCGCGGCGATCGCGAAGGGCGTCCAGCGGATGGCCGCAGAGGGCCCCTCCCAGAGCATGAGCGCCGCCGCCATCGGGAGGGCGTAGATCATGTGGTAGAGGTTCACGCTCGAGAAGTCCTCACCCCTCAAGTACTTCCTGTACACAATGGTGGCGAGGGACCAGCTGATGGCCGAGCCCAGAAGCAGCGCGTACGCCTCGGAGTCGGCGGGCCCCGCCCCCCCGGAGAAGATCATGACCGTGCCCAGGAATCCGAGCAGCAGCCCGGCGGCGCGCCTCCGGGTCACCCTCTCCCCCAGGAGTATTGCGCCGAGCGCCGTCACTATGATCGGATAAGTGTAGATCACGATCGACGCGGTGGCCGGAGAGGTCTCGGACTCCCCAGAGTACCACAGCGCCTGCATGGCCACTATGTCCAGCGCGCCGAAGAGCGCCGTGAGCAGGTTGATCCTCAGTCCGGCCGGGGGCCGGGCGCTGCGGGGCAGCAGCGCCATTAGGGAGGGTATGGCTATGGCCAGCCTCAGGAACAGCAGCTGCAGCGGCGCGACCGACGCCAGCGCCACCTTCACGAGCGGATAGTTCAGCCCCCAGAACGTCGCCAGCGCTAGGAAGAGCAGGGCCTCCCTGGCCGCCCGCACGCTGTCCTCTCACCCCGCTGGCCATAAAATGCTTAGTGGGGGCCGCCCTCCCCCCGGCGGAAAGCTTTTGCGGCCGCCCTCCCTCCCACTCCCAGGGATGTGCGGCCTGGAGACCAAGTTGTGGGCGGAGAAGAAATCAGTGCTCAGTAAGGAGCTCGCCACGATACTGGTGGGCCTCGGCGCGCTCAAGTTCGGCGACTTCGTGCTGTCGTCCGGTAGGAGGAGCCCCTACTACATAGACCTGCGCCTCCTGCCATCTTACCCCAGCGCGCTGGAGAGGATAGCCGAGATGTATGTGGAGGTGCTCGAGAACGAGGTGGGCCTGGGCAACTTGAAGGTCGCCGGCATACCCACGGCGGGCCTCCCCCTGGCCACGGCGGTCAGCCTCAGGGCCAGGTTGCCCCTCATATACGTCAGGGAGACGCCGAAGCTGCACGGCGAGATGAAGATGATAGAGGGGGCGCTCTCGAGGGGGGACACCGTGGTCCTCATAGACGACCTCGTGACGACGGGCGGGAGCCTGCTCAAGGCGGCCGAGGCGATCAGGGCGTCCGGCGGGCGCGTGGAGCACGCCGTCGTGCTGATAGATCGTGAGGAGGGCGGATCCGAGAACCTCGCCAGGGCCGGGATAAGGCTGCACGCGGTCTCCAAGATAAGCGAGCTCCTCTCATGGCTCGAGTCCGCCGGCGGCTTGCCGAGCGATAAGGCCGAGCTGGTGAGGGCCTACCTCAGGGGGGTGGGGCGCAGTTGACCGGCGAAGCGGCCCGCCTGGCGTCCATCCTGAGGAACCGCGGGATGATAAAGAGGGGTAACTACATGCTGCATCTGGGCAACTCCAGCGAGTACTACGTCGACCTGAGGGCCCTGCCATCCTACCCCGACGACTTCGACGAGGTGACTTCGGCCCTCGCGAGGCTCCTCTCCGAGGAGGTCGGCGGCTTCGATCGCCTGGTCGGCATCGGGGACGGCGCCGCGCCCCTGACGGTCGCCGTGAGCCTGAAGCTCCAGAAGCCCTACGCGATAGTGAAGAAGATGGAGGCCGAGAACAGCTTCAGGGACCCGCTGCTGGGCGAGCTCCGCGCGGGCGAGAGGGCCATACTGCTGGACGACGTTGCCTCGACAGGCGTCACCCTCGCCTGCGCAGCGTCGATAGTCAGGGCGCTGGGGGCGCGCGTGGACACGGCGGTAGTCCTGGTGGACAGGGACCTGGGGGCGCGCGAGCTCCTGTCGACCCTCGGCATAAGGCTGAGGAGCCTGATCAGCCTGAGCGAGATCCTCGGCGGCGCGCAGAGATCCCCCTGAGGGCCTCGGCCCTCAGCCTCTCCAGCTCCGCCCGCGGGCGCCCCGACCTCATTATGCTCCTGCCCACCACTATCATGTCCGCCCCCGCGAGCGTGGCCGCCGCGGCGTCGCCCCCCTGAGCGCCGACGCCCGGCGCGATTATCGCCAGGTCCCTCCCCACGACGCGCCTCAGAGCCGATATCCTCTCCGGCCTCGTGGCCGGCGCGACTATGCCATCGGCTCCAGCATCCCTGGCCAGCCTCGCTATCTCGTCCGAGCACCCGGCGTAGCAGAGCGCGGCGCCGGCGTTGGACGTCTCGGCCACCACTATCACGCCGGACCCGCCCGCGGACCTCACGACCTCCTCCACGACGTCCGGCCCCAGGAACCCATGAATTATGACCGCGTCCGCCCCCGCGCCCAGCAGCTCCCTGGCGACGCCGCCGCTCACGTGCGGCACGTCCGCCAGCTTCAGGTCGGCTATCACGATCCCGCCGCCCGCGGCCTCGCGGGCGGCGCCGATGGCCCCCAGCCCCCCGCGCAGGACGGGCATCCAGCCCACCTTCAGGTTCAGGGGGCCGCCCGCGGATAGCTCCTCTAGGACGGGCGCCGCCTCGTCGATCGGCTCGTCGACCGCGATTATGACCGGATCGCTGAGGGAGGCGCCGATTAACCTTTCGGAGAACTTCCCCAAGGCTGACTCCCTCCCCGCCCTGAAGGGCGGGGCTTGCCCGAGGCCTTAAGGGTTACATCCCCTTTACGCGCGCTACCTCATGCCCTAAGGCACAATCGACCTCACAGTATTTCCGGGCTTTTAGCTCCACGATATCCATTGTCACTCTTAGTGAGCCACCTCGCCCTGAAGGGCGAGTTTCTCCATGGCACTATGTGAAGAGGGTTCCCATGGCCTTGAGGCCGCCGGCGATCGCGCCCTCGCGCCACAACGCTTAATTTTGGACGCGCCGCTGCGGGCGGCATGCCCCGCGAGGAGGAAAAGCGCGAGCTGCTGGAGAAGTTCTCGTCGGAGCCCCAGAAGTACTACGAGGTGGAGCTCTTCAGGAGGGAGGGGTTCGTGAGGAAGCGCTGCGAGGTCTGCGGCAGGCACTTCTGGACGCTGGACCCATCGATGGAGCGGTGCCCGGATCACTGGGGCGGCAGGACGTTCATAGGCGACAGGGTCACGAGCCGCCCCTTCGGCTACGTGGAGGCCTGGAGGAACGTTGAGGAGTTCTTCGTCTCAGAGGGGCACACGAGCGTGCCGCGGTACCCCGTGGTCGCGAGGTGGAGGCCGGACCTATACTTCACCGTCGCATCGATAATAGATTTCCAGAGGGTGGAGGGCGGCAAGGTGGTCTTCGAGTTCCCGGCGAACCCGCTAGTGGTGCCGCAGGCCTCGCTGAGGTTCAACGACGTGGAGAACGTCGGCTTCACGGGCCGCCACTACACCGAGTTCGTCATGATAGGGCAGCACGCGCTGAACGATGGGAGGGGGTACTGGAAGGACAGGACGGTGGAGCTGGACTTCAGGCTCCTCACCGAGAGGTTCGGCGTGCGGCGCGAGGAGGTGGTGTTCGTCGAGGACGTTTGGTTGGGATATGGCGCCTTCGGGTACTCCCTGGAGTACTACGTCAGGGGGCTCGAGCTTGGCAACGCCGTGTTCACGGAGTTCGAGGGGACCCCGTCGGACTACAGGAGGCTCGAGCCCCAGGTCGTGGACATGGGGGCCGGGCTCGAGAGGTTCGTGTGGCTGTCCCAGGGCACGCCCGCGAGCTATGATGCGGTGTTCGCGGGCGAGCTGGGGGAGCTGAGGAGGAGGCTCGGCATCCCCCGCGATGAGGGGATGATCGCCAGGTTCTTCGCCGCCAGCGGGAAGCGCGACCTGACGGAGGCGACGGATCCCTCGGCGGTCATGCGCGAGGTGCTGGCCGAGGCGGGGATCGACGAGGAGGAATACGAGCGGGGCGTGAAGCCATGGGTTGACCTCTACGCGGTCCTCGATCACTCCAGGGCGCTGCTCTTTGCCATAGCCGACGGGGCGCTGCCCAGCAACGTGGGCGGCGGGTATAACCTCAGGGCGATACTCAGGCGCGCGCAGGGGATAATAGATGCGAACTCATGGGACTTGACGCTGGTCGACGTCGCGGAGCTCATCGCCAGGTCCCTGAGGCCGATGTTCCCGGAGCTTCTCGAGGCGATCCCCGCCTTCCGCGAGGTCATCGATGTGGAGCTGCAGCGCTACAGGGCTACCAAGGCCCGCGTGGCCAGCATAATAGAGGACATTAGGCGCTCGGGCAGGCGGCTCACCACGGACGAGGCGATCCGGCTCTACGAGTCCAACGGCGTCACCCCGGAGATGCTGGTGGAGGCCGGGGTCCTCACGTCAGTGCCGATGGACTTCTATTCGGAGCTGGCCAGGAGGCACTCGACCCGGCCGAGGGAGAGGGCCGAGAGGCCCCCGGTCGACGTGAGGGGGCTCCCGCCCACGAGGGCGCTGTACTACGAGGACCAGTACGCCACCAGGTGCCGCTCGAGGGTCCTCCGGTCCTATCCCGAGGAGCGGGCGGTGGTCCTGGAGAGCACGATCTTCTACCCCAGGGGAGGGGGCCAGGAGCCGGATCGCGGGCTGCTGGGCGGGTTCCGCGTGAGGGACGTCGTCAAGGTGGGGGGCGTCGTCGTGCACTTCCTGGAGGGCGGGACGCCGAGCGAGGGCGAGGTCGTCGAGTGCGAGATAGACGAGGCCAGGAGGAGGGCCCTGATGAGGCACCACACGGCGACGCACATCGTCAACGGGGCCGCCAGGCGGGTGCTGGGTCCCTGGGTCTGGCAGCACTCGGCCTTCAAGGAGGAGGGCATGGCCAGGCTCGACGTGACCCATCACTCGGCGCTGACCAGGGAGCAGCTGGAGGCCATAGAGAGGGTCGCCAACGAGATAGTGCAGGCCGACATCCCCGTGGACGTGCAGGTGCTCCCCAGGGGCAGGGCGGAGTCGCTCTACGGCTTCAGGCTCTACCAGGGCGGCGCGATACCGGAGAGGGAGCTGCGCGTGATCAGGATAGGGGATTTCGACGTGGAGGCCTGCGGCGGCACGCACGTGCGCAGGACGGGAGAGGTGGGGCCGATCAGGATCCTCCGCTCCGAGAGGATACAGGACGGCGTGGTGAGGCTGGAGTTCGTGGCGGGCATGAGGGCCGTGGAGCACTCGATCGAGCAGTCCAGGCTGATTCACGAGATAGCCGACAGGCTGGGCGCGCCGCCCGAGCAGGCGGCCAGGAGGCTGGAGGAGCTGCTCGGGGAGCTGGAGGCGAAGGAGGGCGAGCGCAGGAGGCTGAGCAGCGCCCTGGCATCCTACGTGGCCGCGCTGGGGCCCAGGGGCGAGCTGGAGGGCAGGCCCATCTACGCCGTGGCGCTGGAGGGGGTCCCGCAGAGGACGCTGATCGAAATAGGGGATGCGGTATCCAGGAGCGTCCCCGAGGCGATATACCTGGGGATCAGTGTCATCAGGGAGGAGGGGCGCTCGCTCCTGGTCATAATCTCCCAGGGCGGAAGGCCCGATGCTGGGGAGCTCGCCGCCCGGGCGCTCGGGGCCCTGGGGGGGCGCGGCGGAGGGAGGGGGCGCATAGGCCAGGGATCCGTGCCCCGCGCGCTGAGCCTCGACGAGGCCATCGCCGCCCTGAGGGGCGGAGCGCGAGGCCGGCCTCACGCTTATTAGGGGCGCGCCGGCGCGCTACCACGTGCCTGGCCAGACAGTGCCCCGCGCCTGGATAGTGACGCTGGGCAACGAGGTCCTCCTGGGAGAGGTCGAGAACACGAACGCGGGATGGCTGGCCAGGAGGCTCACCTCCCTGGGAGTGAGGGTCAGGAGGATGGTGACGTCCCCGGACGACGAGGAGTCGGCCGAGATCTTCAGGGACGCCGTGGGGAGGGTGGAGCTGGTCGTGTCGACTGGAGGGCTGGGGCCCACGTACGACGATAGGACCATGTACCTGCTCTCCCGGGCGCTCGGCCTGCCGCTGGAGCGCAACCCGGCGGCCGAGGAGATGGTGAGGAGGAGGGTGGCGGAGAGGGGCTTCCAGCTGACGCCCGCGAGGCTCAAGATGGCCGATATGCCCAGGGGCGCTGAGCCGCTCGAGAATCGCGTGGGAACCGCTCCCGGCGCCATCCTCAGGCACGAGGGCACGACGTTCGTGGTCTTGCCGGGCGTCCCGGCGGAGATGACGCGGATGTTCGAGGAGGCCGCGGCGCGCCTCGCCGGGATGTGGCGCGGGCCGCCGTGCAGGCGCGAGGCGACCTTCCAGGGGATAGTCGAGGCCGACCTGGCGGACGCGCTGATGGAGCTGTCGAGGGACGAGTCCGTCTACGTGAAGACTCAGCCCAGGGGCCAGCCGGGGAGGCCGGGCGTCAGGATACTGGTCATATCCTTCGAGGGGCGCTGCGATGAGGCGTTCGCGAGATTGCTGCAGGCCGCGCGCGCGGCCGGCGGGTCCGCGCTCGAGTAGGGCTCGGATCCCCGCGAAGCGCCCTCACTGCGCGATGCCGAGGGTGTTCCCGACGCCGATGACGACCGCGACGCCGTCCTGCGGGACCATCTCGCGCAGGATGCTGCGCAGCGCCTCGTGGACGTAATCGACGGACTTGGCCAGGTCCCTCGTCATGATCGTTATGGCCTCGGCGTAGCTCTCCTTGACCAGTATTGCGTAGAGAGGAATGCCCCCGCTGGCGGCCTGGCTCTCTATGTTGAAGCGCTCGACGCCCAGGCCCCCTATGGCGACGCCGACGCCGCGGGCGGACTCGCCGCTGCGCTCGCTCTCCAGCCTCAGCTGGGCATCGATGGTTATTATGGCCGATATCCTGCCGTAAATCAGGCCGGCGCGGCGGACCGCATCGTCGAGGTTGCCCAGGTTGTTGGCGGGCCCCTTGGCCTTGATGAAGAGGACCCTGCGGCCCTCCAGCTCCCCGAGCGCGGCAGAGGTGTCCGGGGCTATGTCGAACTTCTGCAGGCCGCGCATCAGCAGCCCGACGCTCATCGGGCCTATGCCATCGCCTATGGGGGCCCCGCTGTCCAGGGCGTCCATGAAGCCGAGGAAGGCTCTGCCCTGCTTGAGGAAGAGCGGCATGACCGCGTAGAGCTGCTGCAGGAGGCCCAGGCTGGAGTACTTGTTTGCCAGCCAGAGGAAGTGATCCACTACCTTGTATAGCGTGTTGAGGGCGGCCGCGGCCTCAGCGTAACCCACGGTCCTGCCCACCGGCACCGGGTCCTCGGTCCCGAGCGCCGCGGACGCCTCCGCCTTGAACTTGCGCTCGTAGTTGTCCATCAGGTGCTTCAGCTTACCGACTATCCCGACCGGGTCCAGGTCCACCGGATACACCGCGAACAGGTCCAGCAATGACCTCAGACGGGACCTGGCGGCCGCGTCCTGCGTCGCGGAGGAGATGTAGGACTCGTACCTCGACAGGCCGCGATCCCGGAGCTCCCTCAGTTCCCTGAATGCCCTGGCGACCTCGCCGCTCATCGTCCAGAACTGGAACCTATTGGCGTAGACGGTCATCAGGGCCATGTAAATGGTTGGCAGTATTATGTACCAGGCCAGATAGTAGTACACTATTTGGTCGCCGGAGGCCGCCAACGTCTCGGTCCTTCGGGCGGCCACTATTTAAAGAAAGTCAGGCCGCCCATCACATCCCGCATGAGGGCCGCGACCAGCTTCAGGGGCGCCGGCACCGCCGCTTCGCGAGGGCTCGCGCACCTCACTAGCACGGCGGCGACGGCGGGTTTCACTTCCGGGATCGGACGAGACCGGGTGGGTCCCCGCCGCTATGGCCGGCTGAGCCTCTTCCGAACCGACGGTAAATAAACGTTTCCGGCGCGGACTGCTGCACGGGGATTCCTAGCGGCAGCAATCGCAGGGGCGCCCTCGCGCCGATGGGCCTTAGCGACCGCAGCCCACCGTTGAGCGCCGCGCTACCGGCGCGCTGGCGAGGGAAGCTCACTTCTTGACCTTGATTATCTTGGACTTGCCCATTATGCGCCAGTACTCCACCTCGGCGCCCGGCTCCAGCCTGTCCCTCACCTCGTCCTCCACGTACTGGGTCTCGAACGTCTCGAAGGTCTCCAGGTCCATCAGCTGCACGTTCCCATTGGAGACGCTGAGCACCTGGCCGACGCGCTTCTCGACCTCCGGCACGTCTATCTTGGCGCTGGAGGGACCCATGTAGGATCTCTTGGATCCCGTGAAGAAACCCATGGCCACGAGCCGGACCTTGGCGCTCCCATGCTTCCCCGGCTTGCTCTTCTCGACCTCGACGACCCTGCAGGGCTCATCGTCTATGACGACGAACGCGCCCTCCTTGATGTCGCCGAGCTCCACGGGTTTAGCGCTCATCATCCAGCTTTCGCTCAATCCCGGATAAATATGTTATTTCCATCCGTCCCTAGATATGCGATCTTCCTGGGCACCCGGGGACCTCCACCTCGCCCACTCCTCACGGGCTATCGGAGTGGGCCCACGGGTGGTCGTCGGCCACGTGCTGATGCCCCTGACCTCGGGGTAGGCTAATGCCCCGCCCCTCTCCCTAGGCCCGAGGAGGGAGTGGGCACTCCCGGCGGCGCCCTGGCGGGCGGCGTAAGCGTGGTGGGAGGGAGGCCGGGGGTGAGGCGACCTCACATCATGATGCTCCTCGGCCTCGAGCCCGGCGGACTTGGTTACGTGGTTACTCGCACGTATGGGGCGAGCCGCTCGACAATGCCCCTGTACATGCCCTCGAGCTCGGCTAGGACATTGAAGGCCCTCCTGGCGACGGCGCGGACTCGACGATGGCCGCCCTGGCGACCTCGCTCATCAGCCCCGGAGGCACTAGATCTAATGATAATAAAACCAGGGATTGTAAACTTAACCACTAAACACAAACAGCGCAACAGCCCGCGCGCCGGCGGCGCGACCGCCGAAGCCATCATAAGTTTTATCTCCCGGTTCCTTCACGCTGAGGGGCAGCGGCCGCCGTGGTGTAATGGTAGCACAGGGGCCTGTGGAGCCCCCAGACCGGGTTCGATAGGCCTGTGGCCCGAAAATCCCGGCGGCGGCCCCATCCGGATTTCAACTCAATCCTCGACCGCGCACTGGGAGGAATCCTCCCAGAGCGAGGCCTCCACGGGCCTCGTAAGGTGGCGATGCGCCCTCGAAGGGGGTAGGTAGGTGCCGCGGACTATCCTGCGGGGGAGCCTGACCTCCACGGGCACGGCACCGGGATCGCGGTGGCCGCACCGCGTGCACCTGTACCCTTTGCCGGAGCCCTCGCTCTCCATCCGGGAGCCGCAGACCGGGCACTTGGGGGCGGATCTGGCCCTGAGCTCCACCAGCTCGAGCACCTCGAGCAGCTCCAGGTTTATCGTGGGAGGGTCCGGGGGGTGCGGCCTGAAGGACCCGACGACCCTGACGCGGTCCCCCGGCTCCAGCCCCAGGACCACCTGCCTGAAGTGCTTCGTCGGCTCGTAGGCGGCCACCCTTATCCTGCCCCCGCGGGAGTCCTCCAGCGTGAAGAAGACGTGGGATCCGCGCCCGAAGCTGGGCCGCGTCGCGACGCGGCCCTCCAGCCTGACGGTCGTGTAGGGCTCGATCTCCGACGCTGCATTCACGTCCACAACGTGGGAGCCCGAGCCGTGGTTTGTCCGATAAATGGCCACCCTCTCGACGCGCGTCCCTATCCTGAGCGCGCTGTAGGCCCTGATCACGGATGACCTGTCAGGCCCCCTCACCCCGACGATGACCGGATCGGGGCCGCGCGGCGCCACGAGCGCCTCCATGCTATACCAATCGTAGTTATCGTACGTCATAGGCCAGGTCTCCAGGTCGGCGATCCTGACGGACTCCTCGTCGACCGGCCGGGGCCCGCGCGGAGAGCCCGGGGAGCGGTACGCCAGCAGCTCGTACATGCGCGTGGCGTCCTCCGGGGCGCCAATCGCGGCGGCGGCGCCCACCAGCCCGCGACCGCTCTTGAACCAGGAGGCGATCGCCCCCAGCGAAGCCAGCAGCCTGATGGCCGCGGGGAGGCTCGCTATCCTCCTCAGAGCTTCCTCGTAGATGGGCGAGAGGGCCGCGGGGGGCGATGCGTCGGGAGTGACGATCATCACGAGCCCTGGATCTACCTTCGAATCCGCCAGGGCGGCGCTGCGCGCCAGGATGTCCTCCACCCGCCCGAAGAGGCGCATTGCGTCGGCACGCCCCTCGACGCGGTACCTGAGGTGGATCGCGCCGTTCCCCCTGGTCTTCATGGGATAGGCGGGGTTCAGGCGCACCAACCTCGGCTCGCCGGCGCCCGCGTAGCCCAAGCCCCTGAGTTCGTCCTCGATCAGCGCGCCGATGTAGGTCGTGCACATCCCGAGGTAGTTGGAGTCGGTGTCATCGATGCCGATGTGCGCGACGGGCAAGGCCGCCGATCGCTACTCTATCACTATGATGCTGAGCGTCGACCTCACGTGCTCCAGCCTGCGCACGCGGGAGCTTATGGTCTCCTTGACGCGCTCCAGGGAATCGGCCTCCACCTTCGCTATTATGTCGTAGACACCATAGACCATGTGGGCCTCGGTGACGTAGGGCAACTGCTTCAACGCCTTCAGCACGTCCTCCTCCTTCCCCATCTCCGTGTTTATCAGGACGTACGCCTTAGCCAACTCCTATGGGGAGGAGCGCGCCCGTTAAAAATATTCGGCGGCGCCCGCCGGGCGCCGCCCATTGGGGGGGGAGCCGCCCGCGATGAGGGCAACGCTTATTGCTGACCGCGGATATCTCGGGCACGCGCGTCGAGCTGGCGGGTGGGCCACGGGGTGCTCCCGAGGAAGCTCCTCCCTCCACCGGGGGAGCGCGGCGCCGCGAGGCGCGGCGGGAGACCGCCGGCAACGGAAAAGAAACGACACCCCCCGGCGAGGCGGTGACGGTGAAGGGGTGCGCGGAACCCCGGAGGAGGCGCCGGGGAGGATGAAACGGCCGCCCCGCGCGGAGCAAGGCCGAACGGGGCCGATGAGTCCCCCGGCGAGGCCCGGGTGGGCCTCTCAGCCCGATCCCACCGGAACAGAAGGAGGGCTACGTCCAGCACGACGCGCGCTAACCCCTCAGGCTGGACACGGGAGGCGGGAAGCGGCCGCCGCGCGAGATCAGGCGCGCGGCCCCCAGCCGCGGGACCGGCAGCACGACGCCGGAGCCGAACAGCCCGCCGAAGTCGACGACGTCGCCGGGCTTGGCCCCGGGGACGGGCAGCAGCCGGACCCCCACCGGCTTCCCCGTCGCGACGCCGATCGCCATCTGATCCAGGATTATAGAAGACAGGACCTCCGGTGGCGTGTCGCCGGGCACGGGCACCATGTCCGTGCCGGTGGCCGACACGGCGCTCATCGCCAGGAGCGCCCATATCCCCAGGTGACCCTCCGCGGCCCTCCGCGCCATCCCCAGGTCCTCGGACAGGGGGGTCATAGCGCCGCTGAAGCCGCCCACCCTCGAGGCCGCCATCGCCCCGCCCTTCTTCAGGGAGTCGGTCAACAGCATGAGCGCGCCCAGGGTGCCGGGGGAGCCCACGGCGTCGACGCCCATGGCCTCGAGGACCTCCGCCACGCTCTCGCCCTCCACGGGCGCCGGCGCCAATGATATGTCGACCGCCCCGAATTGGACGCCCAGCTTCGACGCGACCTCGCGGCCTACGAGCTCGCCAACGCGGGTTATCTTGAAGGCGACCCTCTTCAGCGTCTCCGCCAGGCCCGTCACGTCCACCTCGCCCGCGCTCTTGACCGCCGCCAGGAGGACGGCGGGGCCGCTTATGCCGACGTTCACCACGGCGTCGCCCGTCCCCACCCCGTGGAACCCGCCGGCCATGAACGGGTTGTCGTCGGGGGCATTGGCCAGCACCATCAGCCTCGCGCAGGACTCGCCCCTCCCGCCGGGGGACAGCTGCGCGGCGCGGAATATAACGCGGCCCATCCTGAGCACAGCGTCCACGTTTATCCCGGAGCGGCTGTCCGCGACGTTGACGGCGGCGCAGACCCTCTTGGTCGCGGCGAGCGCCTCGGGTATGCTCTCCTCCAGCGCGACGTCCGCGCTGCTCTCGCCCTTCTGGACCAGGGAGCCGTACCCGCCCACGAGGTCGACGCCGACGTCGGCGGCTGCGTCGTCTATGTCCTGGGCGAGCGCGACCAGCTCCTCCCTCGAGCGGGGACCGACGCTGCTTATCATCGGGGACGCGACGAGCGACAGAGGCGTCAGGGCCACCCGCCGGTTCACGATCTCCACCCCATACTTCTCGCTGACCTCCGAGACCGCGTCGGCCAGGCGCGAAGCCCCCTCGCGTATGATCCTGGCGACCCCCCTCCTGAGGGCGCCCGGGTCGCTGGAGGCCGCCGGCAGCGCGTTCAGCCCCAGGGTGACCGCCCGTATGTTCAGGTGCCTGTAGACTATCATGTCGACAGTCTCCAGGATCTCGTCTATGCTTATCCTGGACGACATCCGCCGATCGCACCCTGTGCATTACCTTAAAGATATTATAATGATAGACGGCGACCTGCACGCCGAGCTCCCTGGCCCTGGCTTCCAGCCCCTCCTTGAGCTCCGCTATCCCCACGCTGGAGCCCGAGAGGTCCGCCAGGAGCACCATCACGAAGATGTCGCCCATCTTCGTGGACGCCAGGTCCACTATGTTCGCGTTGTACTCCGCCAGCGCCGTGGCAATCCCCGCCACTATGCCGACCCTGTCCGCGCCCATCACCATGATGACCGCCCTGTCCTCCTCGCCCACGGCACCCTGCGCCGGCGCGCTGGCGATTTAAAGGCACCGCGGGCGGGGCAAGCGACTTATAAGTTCCCGTGACGGGAGACCGCGCCCATGGAGGCGCAGTACGATGTCGTGGTGGTCGGCGGGGGCCCGGCGGGGCTCGCGGCCGCCAGGGCGGCGGCGGAGGCTGGCGCCAGCACGGTCCTGCTCGAGAAGCAGCCAGCCATAATGGCCTGGAAGCCCTGCGGCGAGGCGACGAGCAGGGGGACCTTCGACACGGCGGGCGTTAAGCCCACGCCGCACATAGTGATCAGGGAGGCCTACGCGCGCGTGTACGCGCCGGGCGGCAGGTACGTGGAGATAAGGGACGTGGGCTACAGCATAAACAAGTCGGCCTTCCTGCAGGCCATGGCCGAGCTGGCCGCCGCCTCGGGCGCTGCCATAAGGGTGAGGGAGGAGGTGGAGGCCGTGTCCAGGAAGCCGGACGGGACCATGGAGGTCAAGGCCAGGAGAAACCTGTACAGGGCGCGGGTCGTGATAGGCGCGGACGGTTACAACTCGACCGTGGCTAGGTCGCTCGGGATCAGGGAGAGGTCCGAGCCCATACCCACGGTCCAGTACGTGATGGCGAACGCCAAGCTCGAGGTCTGGGACGCTGTGAGGTTCTACCTGGGGAACTCCGTGGCGCCCAAGGGCTACGCGTGGATCTTCCCCAAGGCGGGGACGATCGCCGAGGTGGGGATAGGGACCAGGGGGGCCGTCGCGAAGGAGTACCTGGACAGGTTCGTCGCGCGCTTCTCCGGGGAGCTCGGGGGCGCGCAGGTGATAGACTACAGGGGGGCCCCGGTGCCCATAGGCGGGATAATCAGCAGGAACATCGTGGACGGCGCCATTCTGGTGGGGGACGCCGCGGGCACGGTTATACCCTTCACGGGCGCCGGCATCCACTCATCGATAGCTGCGGGGCTCGTCGCCGGCAGGGTCGCGGCCGAGGCGGCGAGGGAGGGCGACAACAGCGAGCGCCGGCTGAGGGAGTTCGACTCGCTCTACTACGAGCCGTGGGGGAGGCGCATCAGGGACAGCCTCAGGGCCATGAGGGTATTCGAGCGCCTGAGCGATGAGGACCTGGACGAGCTGGCCGGCATCTTGGGGCCGCAGGACGTGGTCGACCTGGCGAACGGGCTGAACCTCAGGTCGGTCGCCGCCAAGCTGATCACCCACCCCCGCCTGGCCGCCCGGGTGGCCAGGGCTCTCATCTCCTGAGGTCCGCGGAGAGGAACTCCTCGTAGCCCACGACGCTCAGGTTGGCCCTCACGAACTCGGGCAGGAGCGACATGTACTCCCTGCGGGCGTACCTCCCGTCGGCCAGCAGGAACACCCCGCGGTCGCTCTCCGACCTTATGACGCGCCCGAGGGCCTGGGCCGCCCTCCTCAGCGCTGGCACGACGTAGGCCAGGTACCTGCCCCTCTCCCGCCCGTAGAGCCGCTGGTAGTAGGAGATGTAGGTCCTCACCTTCAGGGTGGGCCTCTCGAACGGCACCCCGACTATCGCCGCGGCCTCCAGCTCCTCGCCGGGGAAGTCCGCGCCCTCCGAGAACCTGCCGGAGGCGCTCGCGAACAGGATGCCCTTCCTGTCGGACCTGGCGGCGGACTTGAAGGACTCCAGCAGCCTCCTGGACTCCTCGCCGCTCATCCCCTCCCTCTCGACGTACGCCCTGGACAGGATCTCGTCCGGGAGGGATTTCAGTATCTCGCCCTGGATCCTGTAGCTGGACGAGAAGACGGCGACGTTCCTATCGGAGAGCTCCGTGAGGAACTTCACCAGGACCTCGCGGTACCGGCGCCGCATCTCCTCGCCGAGCCTCTCCCCCCTAGTCGATATCCCCCTGACGAGGTAGGACCTGACGTTCGCCGGGTCGATCCTGAAGCTGGACCTAACCTCCTCGCACCCCTCGACTCCCGCGACGTCAGCGAAAGCGTCGAGCGGCTCCAGGGTGCCGGACATGAACACCACCCCGCGGAACCTCCCCCAAATCTCGCGCAGGACCTCGGAGGCCCTCATGTCCCACCTCTCCAGCTCATACCCATTCCGGGTCCTGCTCAGGAAGAAGGCCACGCCCTCCTCCTCCGCCAGGTCCATCGATTCGGATAGGAACCTGTAAAGGTGCCAGAGGCTGGAGCGCGGCCTCTCGCCCCTCTCCAGCCTCGCCATCCTGACCCTCTCGCCGAGCCTACCCACCTCCCCGAGGACCCCGCCGATGCCCGAGGCGGCCACAAGGTCCCCGAGGCGGACCCTGGTCTCCCTCCTGCGGCCCAGGGCGGCGCGCGCAGCAGCGTCCAGCGCATCTAGGGCCCGCTCGAGCTCAGGGAACTCCCCGAGGGCCCTGAGCTCCCCCTTGGCACGCTCGAGGGTCTCGCTCGTCACCGAGTCGCTGCGCAGGTTCATGATGGCGTACTGCAGGTTGTGGGCCTCGTCCACGACCAGGTACAGATCCCCGAAGCGCAGGGCGCCCCGCAGCGTCCAAGAGACGTCCTCACTCAGCACGTAGTTATAGCTGACGGCCACGACGTCCATAGACTTCAGGATCGCCCTCTGGTAGTAGTAGGGACATATCCCCTCCCTCCTGCCCAGATCCAGCACCTCGGAGTAGAGCATCGGCTCATCTGGGGGGCGGGCCGTCCCCAGCCTGGAGTAGTAGGGGCAGGCGTCCCTGTTCCGGTTGCAGAAGTACGAGACGTCCTCGTAGTCCAAGTCGCCGCCGAGCCTCTCCCTCGCCAGGATGCACATGTCCCTCTTGCCCCTGAAGGAGATCCCCAGGAAGGGCGACCCGCGGCGATTGAAGCGCTTGAGCTCCTCGATGGGCCTGTCGGTCTCGGTGCCGGTCCTCACGGCCCAGAGCACCCTAGCGCCCGAGTCCAGGAGCGCCGCGAGGACCACGGGCGTCTTGCCGAATCCGGTGGGCGCCTGGAAGCAGATGGGCCTCCGGGACCTCAGCGCTCTCCTCAGGGCCTCGTACGCCTCGCGCTGGCCGGCCCTGAACTCGTAGGGGAACGATGTGTACCCCCCACCCCGGGGCTCGGAGGACGCCCGAGGCATCGGGCGCCGACCTCCCCCGGGCCGCTGCGCCCCAAGCCAGGCTGCCCGCACAGGCCTGCAGCGGGGAGCTACGTATTTATCCCCATCCGTCCCCCCGGCCGCCCTCCTCGGCTTCGGCGGGGGACACGGCGGGCGCGCAAATCGAGCGCCGTGAGGGCCACGTGGAGGATTATGCGGACGGCGGCCGATCCCAGCGAGGGGGCCAGGAACCCTGCGCCGCCGCTGACACGACGCTCCAGTCGGCAGCCGGCGCGTATCCCCAGCCCATCAGCGCGGCGTCCCAGAGCGCCGAGCCGATCGCGGTGTAGACCCCAAACTTCACGGCGCCCATCCCCAGGGCCCCCGCGGGGAAGGAGATCAGCGCCCTCATGCCCGGGATCATCCTCGTGACGGTGACCATGGGCTCCCCGTACCCGCGGAACCACTCCTCGGCCCTCCACAGGGCATCGCCACTCACCCACGGGAGCCTCCCGAGCACCTCGCCCCGAAGGCGCGCCCACCTAGTAATCGAAGTAGGACCTCACGAGGAATCCAGCGGGCGCAGCCAGGAAGGCGGCTATCGGGTTCATTGCACCCGTGCGGGACAGGTAGCCAGAGAGCGGCAGCATCACCTCGCTCGGGTAGGAGGTGAGCTTAAGTTAACGGAGCCAGAGCATGAGCGGCAACGTTTATAGGCGTCCCTCTGACATTAGATTTGCCATGCCCAGGGAGGAGAATTCCTGGAGGAGGAGCTGGTTCAGGAGGATGCTGGACGATATAGAGAGGGACTTCGAGATGTTCGACAGGATGTTTGACGAGATGATCGAGAGCTTGGAGAAGGGAACCGCGTTCTCCAAGCCCGTGTTCTACGGTTTCTCGATAACGGTCGGACCTGACGGCAGGCCCGTGGTGAGGGAGTTCGGCAACGTCAGGCAGGCGGGCGGGAAGAAGGTCGTGGCCAGCGACGTGCGCGAGCCCCTGGTTGACGTCATCTACGACGAGCAGAACGGCGAGGTGAAGGTCATAGCCGAGATGCCGGGCGTCGACAAGGACAAGATACAGGTGGAGGCGACCGATGACAGCATATACCTGAAGGCCGAGGGAGACGATCGCAAGTACGAGACGAGCGTCCCGCTGGATGTCAGGGTCGATCCGGGATCCGCGAAGGCCAACTACAAGAACGGCGTCCTCGAGATCACGCTGAAGACCAAGGAGAAGGCGAAGAAAGGCGGCGTCAAGATAGCGGTGGAGCGAGGCCGAACAGCTTCACGTGGCCCGCTCCCAGAAAGGCTTTTATCTTCCGCTTCCGGAGAGCTCGCACAGCGCCCGCGGTAGCTCAGCCTGGTAGAGCGTCCGGCTGTAGTCCTCGGCCGGGGCCGAGGGGCCCCAGCCTACCAGGCGGACAGAGACCGGATGGCCGCAGGTTCAAATCCTGCCCGCGGGACCACTGAACGCGGAAGCTCTGTGGGCGCGATCCCCGGCTCGCCTGCGGGGTGATCCGCGGCTATCTCGGTGGCGCCCCGCCGCCGGGGCGGGACGCGCTCCGTCCCGGGAGGACCATATTCGGTGCTATGTTCTGGACCGGCCTCGTGAACAATAACAATATGACATCAAGGAAATGCCCGCATCAGACGCTCAGGGGGGCGGGGATCTCGGCCTCCCCCTGGACGAGCTCCTCCATCGACGCCTCCTCGAGGGTCCTCCCGGCGGGCTCCCTGAGCAGGAGCGTGACGGCCGCGCCGACGATGCTGATGATCGCCAGGACATCGAGGGTCGTCGCCAGGCCATACGTCGTCCTGAGGTACGGTATGAGTAGGAGCGTCCCGATGCCCGCGCCCAGCTTCCCCATGGCCGCCGATATCCCGTGGCCGGTCGTCCTGTACCTCACCGGGTACACCTCCGACGGTATCACGAAGGTCGTAGTGTTGGGCCCCGCGTCTATCGCGAAGAAGGACAGCGAGTATATCGCCAGGCCGAGGAACGCGGGCATGGCCTTCGTTATCGCGCCGCCCGTCACGGCCAGCAGGTGCCCCATGTACACGTAGACGAGGGCCATCGCCAGGAACCCCCCTATCTGCAGCGATCTCCTGCCGACCTTGTCTATCAGCGCGACCGCGGTGAAGTACCCGGGCACCCCGACGAGGAACGGTATCCCCGCTTCGAATATTGTCATAACTATGGAGCTCGAGGACCCGACGATCCCGCTCACTATGCTCGAGGAGTATATCCCCGTGCCGTAGAACGCTATGTCCATCAGGAACCATGGGACGGTGGTGGCTATCAGCGTGACCCAGTACCTCCTGATGAAGGTCAGGAGGCCGACGCGCCTCGCGACCACGCCTTCGCCGGTGAGATTCGCACCGAGGACGCCCGCTGCCCTGCGGGCCTCGTCATAGTTCCCCCTGACCAGGGCGGAGTACCTGGGGGTCTCCGGCAGCTTCCTCCTGAGATAGATGACCGATAGCGCCGGGATGGCGCCGACGCCGGCCGCGACCCTCCACGCCAGATCCGGCGGGAGGTACGCGACCGCCGCCACCGCGACCGCGACGGCCGCTATCGTGCCGAACCCCTGGTTAGCGAACACCAGGGAGACGAGCTTCCCCCTCTGCCTGCGCCCCGAATACTCGCTGGCTATCGTCGCGGAGAGCGGGTAGTCGCCCCCGATCCCTATCCCGAGTATGGACCTGAAGACCAGCAGCCAGAGTATGTTCGGCGAGAAAGCGCTGAGCAGCGCGCCCGCCGACAGTATCGCGGCCTCTATCCCGTAGATGAACTTCCTCCCCATGATGTCCGCTATCCTGCCGAAGATCAGCTGTCCCACTATGGCGGTGAAGATCGCCGAGGAGGCCAGGAGCCCCTCCAGGCCGGGATCGTAGAACCCCGGGAGCTTGTAGGCGTTGAAAATCGTAATTATAGCGCCTATCACGAACAGGTCGTACGCGTCCGTGAAGAATCCCATCCCCGCCGTGAGCCAGACCTTCAGGTGGGCGCGGGTGAAGGGCAGCTCCTCGATGTGCCCGAAGGGGCCCGATGGGCCCGCGCCGCCCGTCGGTCCGCCCGCGGATTTAGTTCCGGACCGCATTTCGATCGAAGGGGAAATTGCCCCATCTTTATACCTTTTCACAATTCTATATAGCGCACTCGATATAGCCATATTGGACTATTGTGGAAGGGCTCGGCATCGCATCGAGAGGAAGTGAGGAGCCCCGGGCGGGATTTGAACCCGCGATCTCCCGCTTACGAGGCGGGCGCATTGACCGAGCTATGCTACCGGGGCCCGCGGCGATGCGCGCTCCACTTTTTAAAAGGCTTGCCCCGAGGCGCCGCGTGGGCCGCAGGGTAGGCGAGAGGGAGGCCATAGGCATACTCAGGGGGGCGGCGCTCCCCGCGCCCCTGGGCATGTACGATGACGCCCATCCCATCGGTTGCGAGGGGGGGTTCATACTCGTGAAGCAGGATGCGGTCGCCAAGTCCACGGACATGCTCCCGGGGATGAGGCTGGACCAGCTCGCGAGGAAGGCCGTGCTCGCGGCCGCCTCGGACATCTCGGCCAAGGGCGGAATGCCCAGGTGGTATATGGCGGCGGTCATGCTTCCCCCCGAGGAGGCCACGGAGGAGAACTTCGCTGCCATAAGGGATGGGTTCGCGCGCGCCTCGGCGGAGTACGGGCTGGAGCTCGTCGCCGGCGACACGGGCTCCGCGAAGGAGCTCGTGATAGACGTGACCGCGATCGGGACCGCGAGGCGGTTCGTGGGCAGGGCAGGCGGCAGGGACGGCGACTTGGTCTTCGCCGCCGGCTGGGGCTTCGGGTACACGTGGCTGGGCTACAGGGTCCTGCTGGGCGGCGAGAGGCCCGGCCTGGACGAGAGGTTCGTGGAGGCTGCCCTGAGGCACCTGTACGAGCCCAGGATCCCCATGCGCTTCGGGTGGCGCGCGGCGGAGCTCGTGGACGCGACCATGGACTCCAGCGACGGCTTGGCGACGACCCTGTACGAGCTCGCCGACCTAAACGGCATGGACCTGGAGCTCAGGGAGCTGCCGTTGGACCGCGAGCTGGAGGCGGCCCTGAGGGCGGCCTCGCTGGACGGCGCGGAGGCGGCGCTCTACGGCGGCGAGGAGTACGGTATAGTGGGGCTCGTCGGCGGCGAGGCCGCCGACAGGCTCCGGGAGCTGGCGAGGGAGGAGGGGGTCCCGCTCTGGATACTCGGTGAAGCCCACCGTGCCGAGGGGCGCCCGCGGGTCACGCTAGAGGGGGTCGGCGAGGTGGAGAGGCGCGGTTGGACGCACTTCTAGCTGGGCGATCGCCCCCAGGAACGCGTTCGCAGGATGGGCCGGCCAGGATTCGAACCTGGGACCTCCGCCGTGTGAGGGCGGCGTCCTGACCAGACTAGACGACCGGCCCACCACCGCCTCCGTCGCACCATCTTTTAGGCTTTCGCGGCCCGGCCGCGCGGTGTTGGTCAGATAAGGGGGATCACCCCACGACCGCGATCACCTCCGACGGCACGCGCCCTATCCCCTCCTGGGACCTGGGCCCGTTGTAGTACACGAAGAAAATGTTCATCAACATGTCCAGCGATGCGATCCTCGACCTCCTGGCGTTTATGTCCTTGAAGAATACCCTCGTCCTCCTCTTCAGGGAGCCGAAGAACCTCTCCACCCTGCTCCTGTCCCCGAACGTCCCGCGGTAGCACTGCGGCCCGAGCTCCCGGAGGGCCCCCTCCACGGCGAACACCGGTTTGTTCGTGCGGGCCCCGAGAACCCGGCTCAGGAAGAGGAGGGCGTCCATGGAGCCCCTGGGCCACGTCGCCTTGATGGCCGGGAGCTCCCCCGTGTCCGCGTCCATCGCGGCCCACGCGCAGACCTCCCGGCCGTTCACCTCCTCCGCGGCCTCGTCCACCGCGATCAGCCTCCTCCCCCTCGGCGGCACGGTCCACCCGACCGACCCGAGCGCGCGGGCCCAGTTGAGCGCCGACGAGTGGGACGGTTCTCTTCCATAATGATCCCCCATCGCGTCGGCTATCTCCCAGGACGATAGGTCGGCCATTTAGAGGTAGAGCGCGTGCGCCTTCTCCTCAATGGATATTTTTGTCGCTGAATGTGCCGGGGGCGCGGATCATCCCCTCCAGCTCCCTCACCGGGTTGAAGTGGAAGGGTACCCGTACGTGCATGGGGGCCGATGGGGATGGTCCGCCCATTCGGGCTTATCTGACCAACACCCAGCCGCGCCTTGGAAAGATTATTATAGAGCGCGATCCCACGTGGGACGGGATGGCCAAGATACTGGTTAACATGGATATTGAGATCGACGACGCTCTGGCCGAGAAGGTTGTGGAACTGCTCGGGAAGGCCACCGAGAGGGAGATCCCGGAGGGCCTGGAGCTCGAGGTCAATAACGTGGGAGGGAAGCTGATCCTCAAGGTGGTCGAGGGCGGCAAGCGTGAGGCTGCGCCTAAGGGCTGAGCTGTCGGCCCGGGGCAGCAGGATCTCCTTCGAGGCGCCCCCTGCATACCTTAGGCTGAACGGGAGGGTGTCCGTGGGCGGGAGCGAGGCGTGGATATCCCTGGAGGGCAACTCCCTGACCATAGACATCAGGAGGTTAGGGGGGCGCGTCCTTCTGAGGCCCGCGGAGGCCCTGAGGGACCTCAGGGATCTGGCGGAGGCGGCCAGGGGCCTCGCGGAGGCCGGCTACGCTGTGAACATAAGGATCAGGGGGATAAAGATCCTCACTATGGGCCGAGCTCCGCGCGCGTCAGGGCAGCAGGCCCTCCCTCTCCAGCACCCCGCGGGCCGCGAGGACCCCTGTCGCGGCCGCGCCGTTTATCCCGCGCGAGAGCCCGACGCCATCGCCCGCGGCGTAGACGCGCTCTAGGCTCGTCTCGAGGCGCCCGCTCACCCTGGCCTTAACGCTATAATATTTGATCTCCGGCGCGTAGAGGAGCGTCTGGGGCGAGGCGACCCCCGGCATTATCACGTCGAGCTTCGCCAGCGCCTCCAGCAGGTCCTCCACTATCCTGTGCGGGTACGCCATTGATATGTCGCCGGCTGTGAAGTCCCCGAGCGTGGGCTCCACGAGGCTCCTCTCTATCCTCGAGCGCGTGCTGCGGCGGCCGGCCTCCAAGTCGCCGAGGCGCTGCAGCAGCGGCCTCCCGCCGCCCAGCCTGGTCGCGAGCCTCGCTATGGACTTGCCGTACTCTATCGTGTCCTCGAGCGGATCGGTCAGCTTGACGGTGACCAGGAGGGCGAAGTTGGTGTTCCTGCTGGACCTCGAAGCGTAGCTCTCGCCGTTGACGCCGACGGTCCCGTCCTCGTAGTACTCCTCGACCACGTAGCCGCCCTGGTTTGTGCAGAAGGTCCTGGCCTTGTCGTCGTACTTGCGCGTGTACATTATGAATTTGGGGTCCCTGACGACGGAGGTCACGGGCTCCGCGACGTAGGCCGGGACCTCCACCCTGACCCCGATGTCCAGCGGGCCCGGCTCCACCTCTATTCCGCGCCTCCTGGAGAGCTCCGAGAACCATTCGGCACCGCTGCGGCCGGGGGCCAGGATCACGTAGCGGGACCTCAGTTCCCCCCTGCTCGTGAGCACCGAGTAGCTCCCCCCGTCACTGATCAGATCGTGGGCCTTGGTCATCGTCATTATAGTGACCCCGGAGGACTCCAGGTAGTCCGTGAGCGCGTCTATAACCTTGGGCGTGTTCTCGGTGCCCATGTGCCTCTGCACTACCGGTATGAAGCGGGCGCCGGCCCTCGCCGCGAGCCTCTCCAGCTCGCTCGACCTGTCCCTGTCGGGCACGAAGAGGCGATCCGGGGCCCCGAACCGGACGAACACGGAGTCCACGTAGCGTATCAGCTCGTCCGCCTTCTCCCAGCTCCCCACGAGCCTGTCTAAGTCCCCTCCTATGTCGGGCCTGAGATTTATGGTCCCGCTGCTCAACGCGCCAGCGCCGCCGAGGCCGCTCATCACGTGGCAGGGCCTGCAGCCCACGCACACGGGCTTCTTACCCCTGGCGGCGAGCACGTTCATCGGGCAGATGCGCCTGGAGGCCTCCAGTCCCTGCTCGACGAGCGCGACGCGAAGTTTCCCCTTGGACGCCGTGGCCAGCTCGTAGGCGGCGAAGAGGCCCGCGGGGCCACCGCCCACTATCACGACGTCGAGATCGGCCAACCGTATCCCGATTGCCGGCCTACCGGATCAGCCCCTATTTAAGTTAGACCGAGAACCCCCCGCGACCGAGCCTCCTGGGGCGCGCGAGGGCGCTCGCTGCCTAGCCTGAGGGAACAATCGGATGAAAAATAAAATTGCGAGTTCTCGGGAATGGGCCCCGATCGCGTCACTTCTTGCCGTACTTCTCCGCCTCGGCCTTCGTCAGGAACCTGAAGACCTTGATTCCGGTCTCGGCGCTCTTGCCGACGACGGCCCAGCGGCCGTTCTTCAGCTGCTTGATCTCGGGGTCGATGATCTTCACCTTCTTCCTCGCCTTGACGTCGAACGCCTCCCAAGTGCTCATTTTCAAGCAACATGTACGCGTGGTTAGATATAAACTTTGTGCGGCCTCAGCCGGCCATGATTCATTAAGCCGATCGATGAACCTAAATCCGAGGGGAGCCCCCCCCGCTCGTCTCCGCAATGAGCATCCTTCCGATCCGATGTGGATCGCGTCTGAGCTGGGGGCGTCGCCGCAGCTGGATGGGACGCGCTGGACGCCGCGGCTCTGGATCGCGGGCTTAGTGAAACGCGGCCCGCGGCTTCGGGGGGAGCCACCTCGAATGCCAGACCTATCCGCTATTAAGGAGGATCGCGCCCCTCATCGCCGTGTCCTGGCGCGTCTTCGGAGACCTGGTGGAGAGGTATGACTCGTGGTACGCCAGGAACAACATCACCTATGAGAACGAGCTGGACGCGGTGGCGGCGCTCGGTCTCCGCGGCCTAGGCGCGGAGATCGGCGTGGGGACGGGGAGGTTCGCGTCCAAGCTCGGCGCGCGGATCGGGATAGACCTGAGCGAGGGCATGCTGCGCGCGGCAGCCGGCAGGGGCGTGGAGGTGCTGAGGGCCCCGGCCGAGCGGCTCCCGCTGAGGGCCTCCTCCCTCGATTACGTGCTGTTCGTGGTCACGTTGTGCTTCCTGGACGACCCGACCGGGGCGCTCGTGGAGGCGAGCCGCGCGCTGAGGGGCGGCGGGGTGGTCGCAGCGTGCATAGTGCCGGCGGACAGCGAGTGGGGCAGGTACTATGCATCCAAGGGCGGGCCATTCTATCGCCTGGCGAGATTCTACACGACGGACGAGCTGCAATCCATGATGCGCTCGGCGGGCCTGGATCCGGACACAATCTCGTCCACCCTCAGCTACGGCCCCCTCGACGCGCCCCACAGGGAGCGCCCGTCCTCGAATCCGCGCGCGGGCTTCGTCTGCATCAGGTCCCGGGCGGCCTAGCCCTGCGCAGCACATCCTCCACGAGCTGGTCGTACCCCCACTCGCGTAGCCCGCTGATGACCGAGTCCAGGTACGCCCTCGATGGCTGAACGAACCTGCGCTTATTTACCATGACGTATGTGTACGCGTCGACCTCGCCTATCCCTTCCACCTCTATCCTCACGTGGAGCCTCCTAGCGATCGTTGGGACGCCCTCGTACCTGTCGAGGACCGACGCCCTCGCATCATCTATCAGGTAAGCCACGCCGCGGGTCACAGCGCCCTCCCTCTCCTCCAAGTCCAGGACGCCGCACCCCCACTGCGGCGAGTAGGAGTAGAATCCCGCCTCGTAGCCGCGCAGCAACGCCCTCCTGGCGTCGTCCCAGGAGCCCACGGCCCTCCTCATCCTTCGAGTGCTCATGTTGCTGCCGAACGCGAAGTACCAGAGGCCCACGCGCTCCCTGCGCCGCGCGGATAAATTTGGATATCGCTGGGCCCGGCCGGCGGATTGGCACGGGCAGGGCCATCCCCAATGCTTATTTTCCGTATTAACGTTGATGGAGGCGTGGGCCTGGAGTACCTGACCGGCAGGGGATTCCTCTATCCGGACTATTCGCCGAGGTTCCAGCGCGCATACAGCTACAGCCCACGCTCGCTCTCGCTCAGGATATCCATAGACACTAGCTCGAGGACCATGAGCGGGACGGCCCTCTACGATCTGGAGTCGCGGGGCGAGATAGAGCTCGACGCCCGCGAGATGAGGATCGAGGGGGTCTCCGTGGACGGCGCTGCCGCGGGCTTCCATTACGACGGCAGGGTGCTGCGGATCCCCGCGGACCCGGGGTCCCACTCGGTCTCCATCTCGTACTCCGTCGCCCCACGCAAGGGCGTGTACTTCGTCGAGCGCGGCGGCGTGTACGTCTGGAGCCACGGTGAGCCGGAGGACAACAGGTACTGGATACCGCTCCCCGACGCCCCCTACGTGAAGTTCCCGACGGAGGTCGCGATCGACGTGCCGGCCGGCATGACCGCCGTGTCGAACGGCGTCCTGAAGGGCGTCAGGGAGGCCGGGGGCCGCGCGGAGTGGACCTGGGCCATGGAGAGGCCCCACTCGCCATACCTGATCGCTTTCGCCGCCGGCGATTTCGTGGTCATGAGGGAGGACTGCGGCGGGATCGAGCTCGAGTACTACGTGCCCAAGTACGCGTCCGGGGACGCGAGGCTGAGCTTCCACAGGACCTGCGACATCCTCAGGTTCTACGAGGAGTACACCGGGGTGAAGTACCCCTGGCCCAACTATAAGCAGGTCGCGGTCCCCGAGTTCATCTACGGCGGGATGGAGAACACGACCGCGACGATATTGATGGACTACACGCTCCACGATGAGCACGCCCACTGCCCCGGGTCCAAGTTCCCCTGCCCGGGCGCGGAGGACTATACGTCGGATCCCCTCGTGGCGCACGAGCTGGCCCATCAGTGGTTCGGCGACCTGGTCACCGCGGAGGACTGGCCCCACATATGGCTCAACGAGTCCTTCGCCACCTTCATGGAGGCCATTTACGAGAGGCATTCCCTCGGCGAGGACGAGTTCCGCTACACGCTTCACAGGTGCCTCCGCACCTACCTATCCGAGTACCGCGATAGGTACGCCCGGCCCATAGTGTTCCGCGTGTACGGCGATCCGGAGGAGCTCTTCGACTCCCACAGCTACGAGAAGGGGTGCCTGGTCCTCTGGCACCTGGCGAACGTCGTGGGGGAGGACAATTTCAGGTCAGCCCTGGGCAGCTACCTGAGGGCCCGCGGCCTCGGCTCCGCTTCGACGGAGGACCTGCAGGACTTCCTGGAGGAGGCCTCCGGGAGGAGGCTCGACTGGTTCTTCTACCAGTTCCTATACTCATCCGGCCACCCGGTCGTGCGCTACTCGTGGGAGTACGATCCCTCCTCCGGGCTCCTCAGGCTGAAGGTGGAGCAGGCCCAGGGCGAGGACTCCTATCCGGTTTACGCGCTCGAGATGGACGCCCTGATAGCGACCGACGACGGCGAGCGCAGGGTGCGCCTGAGGCTCGATGAGAGGAGCACTACCTTCCAGATCCGCATCGACGCGAAGCCGAGGTACGTGTGCCTGGACCCGGACCTCACCGTCTTCATGGAGAGGAGGCCCCAGAAGGGGCTCGAGGACGCCATCAACGAGCTTTCCTCCCGGTATCTGGCGTGCAGGCTCGAGGCGGTGGCGGCGCTCGAGGAGGACGGCAGCGCCAGGGCAGTCGAGGCCCTGGCCCGCGCGCTCTCCAGCGACGCGTTCTGGGGCGTTAGGGCGGAGGCGGCCAGGGCCCTGGGCAAGGTGGGCGGCGGCCCCGCGCTGAGCGCGCTCCTCTCGGCGCTCGCCTCGGAGAGGCACCCCAGGGTCAGGCAGGCGATCGCCGAGGCCCTCGGCTCCTTCAGGTCGGAGCCGCGCGCCGCCGAGGCGCTCAAGTCGCTCCTCGCCGATGCCCACGAGAGCTACTACACGCGCGCCCGCGCGGCGTCCTCGCTGGGCCGCGCCGGCGGCGAACAATACGTGCCGGCGCTCGTGGAGGCCCTCGGATACGGGGGCCACAACTGGTCCATAACGGCCGGGGCCATAGAGGGGCTCTCCAAGGCCGGCGGCGAGCAAGCGCTCTCCGTGATCCTGAAGTACACGGAGGGCGGCAACGATACCCTGGTGAGGGCCGCGGCCGCGAGGGCCCTCGGGGCGTTCCCGGACAGCGCGAGGGCGATCGACCGCGTCCGCGATCTGCTGAGGGACCCCTCCTTCAGGGTCAGGAGGGCGGCTGTCGAGGCCGCGGGGCGCATGCTCAGCGGGAGGCTGCTCGACGCCCTCGACGAGGCCTCCAGGAGGGACGTGGACGGGAGGATAAGGAGGCTGTCGCGGGACACCGCGAGGAAGATCCGCGAGGCGATGGAGAAGGGCGCCGATTACTCGAGGCTCCGCGAGGACCTGGATCGCCTGCGCGAGGATCAGCGCCGCCTGGAGGATCGCCTCGATCGCCTGGAGCGCGTGGTCTGATTGATCCTGAGGGCCTTCGAGTCCTGGCACGGGGGCGATGAGCGATGGGCCCGACGAGGGGGGATTCCGAGCAGATATCGATAAGGCCGTCCCCTCCATACAGGATCAGCCCACACCTCGAAGCCTACTGCCTGAGCGGCGAGCCCCTGCCCTGCATCTACGAGAGCGGCGCCAAGAGGTTGAGGCTCCTCGCGGGGGTTGGAGGCTCCCCTAGGCCGCTCTCAGTCTCCATAAGGTCGGAGGGCCAGTTCCCCCTCCTCCAGGTGCAGGTCGCCGGGGGCGAGGACTCGGGGCGCGGCGCGAGGTCCGACGCCCAGTCGATCGCATCGTGGGTGATGTCGGTCGACGTGGATTACATGGAGTTCATGAGGAGGACCGAGGGCACCCCCCTCCACTCCCTGGCCTGGAGGAGCTTCGGACTGCGCCCCGCGAGGGCCACGGGGGTCTATGAGGCGCTGCTAATCGCGCTCGCGTGGGGGCAGGAGAAGCCGCTGCGCGCCCTGGCGGCGCTCGTGAGGAGGACCTCGCCGTCCTCCTCCGTGCGCGGCGAGCAGTTCTACGGCCCCCCCGATCCCGCCGCCGTCGCGGCGCTCGGGATCGAGGGCCTGAAGTCGCTCGGTTTCTCCCAGCAGAAGGCGGAGGCTATGCTGGAGGTCTCGGCCGCAGCCGCGTCGGGATCGCTCCCCTCCATGGAGGAGGCCTCCAGCAATCCGCGCCGGGCGGCCAGGGTGTTCGCCGAGCTGAGGGGCGTCGGCAGATCCGCGGCCGAGCTGGCGGCGTCGCTGGTGTCCAAGATCCCGTGGGGCGGCCATTCCCCGGAGGCCGCCGCGCGCAGGATATCCGAGTTGCTGGGATCCGGATACACAGCGAGGGACGTCGAGAACGTATTGGGCGATTACTTGGGGCTGGCGTACTACTTAGTTGAGTTCGCGCCCTCCGGGCCCAGCAACCCTTAAGGGTGCCCGATCGGTACCGGATCCAATGTCCGGGGCCAGCTGGCTGAGGGAGGTGCTGTCCAAGCGCGCGGAAGAGCTCGCTGACGGCGACCCGCTCTTAGCGGACGAGTCCTCGAGCGCCAAGGAGGTCGCGGCTGCGATGCGCGAGCGCGGCAAGTGCGCCGCCGTGGACGGGTTCCGCGATGGATCCCTCGGGATAGTCACCGAGAGGGACGTGCCGTACGGGCTCGTGGCCGAGGGACTGGACCCGAACTCGACCCCCGTGGGGCGCCTGGCCTCGAGGCCCCTTGAGTCCGTGAGGGAGGGGACCCTCGTCGAGGAGGCGGTGGCCCTCTGGCCTCGAGGGGCTTCAGGAGGCTCGAGGTGGTGGGGGCCGACGGCCGCCTCAGGGGACCCCTGACGCTCGAGCGCCTGCTCGGCCCGGGAGGACCGGCCCTCCTGCCCGTGCCCAGGGTGCCGAAGGGATACATCTGCCCGTTCTGCGGCAGCACGTTCCAGACCAAGGAGGAGCTCTCGAGGCACATAGACCGGGCGCACATAGGGCTGGGCCTGCTCGAGGGCAACGCGTCGAAGTGATAGCGGATGGCGCGGCCGGAGGCCAGAGTCCCCATCGCGGACAACCACGCCCACGCCAACCCCGTCAGGGGGATGGGTGCCCGCGAGATCGCCCGGAGGTTCAGGGCCTCCGGCGGTGCGCTGCTCGTGCTGGTGTCGCTCCCCGCGCGTGAGTTGGGGCTCTCCCCCGGGTCCAGGGACGACCTTGAGAGGTCCTATTCGATGGTCGTCGAGTCGGCGCGCGAGGCGCGGGAGGAGGGGCTGCTGGGCGCGGCCATACTGGGATTCCACCCGGCAGAGGTGGCCGAGCTCCTGGGGGCCGGCCGCTCGCCGGCCGATGTCCTCGAATTCGGCGAACTGAGCGTCAGGCTGGCGGCGAGGTTCGTCGACGAGGGGCTGGCGTCCGGCTACGGCGAGTACGGCAGGCCCCACTGGGATGCCGATCCGTCGCTCGTCGAGCTCTGCGACAGGATAACCTTAATGGCGCTGAGGGCCGCGAGGGATCACGGCGGCGTGGTCCACGTGCACTCGGAGAGGGCGAACCCCGACACCGTGCGCAGGATGTACGCAATGGCATCGGCCGCCGGCGTGGACCCCTCCAGGATAGTGCTCCACCACGCCCTCCCCAGCTCCATAGATCCCGCGTCGGCCGTCGGCATGGCGCCCAGCGTGCCGGCCGGCAGGAGGGGCGAGCTGGAGGAGGCGATCCGCCACGGGCCCCGCTTCGTCATCGAGAGCGACTTCCTGGACGACCCCGCGAGGCCCGGCGCGGTCACGACCCCCTGGGGCCTCTCCAAGAGGGTCCATCGCCTCATACGTTCTGGCGCCATGGATGAGGAATTTTACATGAAAACGCTGGAAATATATAAAAAACTTTACAATATCGAGATCGCGCGAGGCGCTCAGAGGAACTTCCTGAGCCTCTGCTCCGCGTAGTCCCAGTTGACCAGGTTCCACCAGGCCTCCACGTAGTCCGCCCTCTTGTTCTTATACTGCAGGTAGTAGGCGTGCTCGAACTCGTCCACTATCAGTACTATCGGCAGTTCGCCTATGTGGTTCATGAAGTGGTTCTCGATGGTCATTATCTGGAGGTTCCCGGTCTCCTGGTCGTAGTAGAGAGCCGTCCACCCGGTCCCCGGCAGGGAGTTCTCCGCCTCCGTCATGACCTGCCTGAAGCGCTCGAATGACCCGTACTGCTTCGTTATCAGGTCGCCCAGCGATCCCCCGGGCTTCCCACCTCCCTTCCCGGCGGGCGCCATCGAGTTCCAGTACAGCGTGTGGAGCTTGTGCCCGTTTATGTTGAACGTTAATCCCCTGAGTATTCCCTGGATGTCGTACTGCCCCTGCGCGAGCCCGCCGCTCACTACCTTGTCCAGCCTTTCGAGGAGGCCGTTCGCCCCGTTCACATAGCCCTTGTGATGGCCGTTGTAGTGGACGTCCACTATGTCCCTGCTCAAGTAGGGCTCCAGCGCGTCGAGCTTGTAGGGCAACTGCGGAAGTTCATACTTCTTGAAGGCCATTTCAGGCTACAGGGGACCTCATCATTAATAAAGCATTCTATAGAACCCCGACTGTTAACATCGGGCTTAGATGTTGAACGACAGAATCTTCAGGTTGGTCATGGCCTCGATCGTGCTACGGACGCCCTCCCTGGGGCCGAGGCCGCTCAACTTGACGCCCCCGAAGGGCAGCGCATCCCACCTGAGGCGGGTGCTCTCATTCACCATCACGGCCCCGGCCGCCAGCCTCCTGGCGATCCTGAGCGCCCTCCCGAGGTCCCTTGAGAATATCGATGCCTGGAGGCCGTAGACGGTCGAGTTCGCCAGCTCGATCGCCTCGTCCTCGTCCGAGAACTCGCGGACGGGCGCCACGGGCCCGAAGACCTCCTCCCTCATGGCGCGCGAGTCGGGAGGCGCGTCGCTGATGACGGTCGGCTCGAAGAAGAATCCCGGCCTCCCCATCCGGCGCCCCCCCAGCTCCAGCCTGCCTCCCCTCTCCAGGGCGTCCCGGACTATCTCCCCCATGGCATCCGCGCTCCGCTCCGATATGAGCGGCCCCACGTCGGTCGACTCATCGGTCGCGTCGCCCACCCTCATCGAGGCCACGGCGGCCCTGAAGGCCCTCATGAAGTCGCCGGCGACGCGCGAGCTAACGAGTATCCTCTTGGCCGCGTTGCAGTTCTGCCCCGCGTACTCGAACCTGGCCCTGGCTGCGGTCGACGCCGCCGCCGCCACGTCGGCGTCCTCCAGCACTATCAGCGGATCGGATCCCCCCATCTCCATCATGATGCGCTTCCCCAGGGAGCTGGCCTTCGAGGCTATGCTCAGCCCCACGGCCGTGGAGCCCGTGAACGTGATCCCGGACACCTTCCTGCTCGACACCAGGGCGTCGCCCGCCTCAGCGCCCCCCGGGACCACGCTGAGCGCCCCCCTGGGCAGCCCCGCGCCGTACAGAACCTCCGCCATCAGGAGGGGCGTCAGCGGGGTCGCGGGCGCCGGCTTGACCACGACGGGGTTGCCGGCCGCGATGTTGGGCGCCACCTTGTGAGCGAAGCTGTTGGCCGGGAAATTGAACGGGAGTATAGCGCCCACTATCCCCAGGGGCTCGCGCACGCTGAGGACGAGCCTGCGGTCGTTCCCCGGCGGGTAATCGTAGGCGTCCACCCGATAGACGCTGCCCTCGAGCACGAAGCGCGCCTCCTCGGCTGCCGCGCGGAATAGCGAGACGGCGCGCCCGACCTCGACGCGCGCGTCCCTGATGGGCTTCCCGCCCTCCCTCGCCAGCAGAAGCGCTATCTCCTCGGACCTCGACTCCAGGGCGTCCGCCGCCCTCAGCAGCACGCGCCCGCGCTCCGACAGCGGCATCGCCGAGAGCGCGCGGGCGCCCTCCTCGGCGGCGTCTATCGCCGCCCTAACGAGGTCGCCGTCGGCGTCCATCGCGACCTCCTCGAACTGCGCACCGTTGGACGGATCTATGACGGGGGCAATCGAGCCGCCCTCCGCCGGCTCGCCACCAATTATGGGGCGCCTCACGCGTCCTCGGGCGGGCGCTGCCTATTTTAGCCGATCGCGCGGGATCCCCGCCGCAGTGGCCGCGCGTGAGCTCCTGGAGCTCCTGGCCGTGGCTGGCCGCGAATCTCAGGATGCACTCCATCCTGCCCAGAAGCTCGTCGCTTATGAGGTGCTCCAGGTAGCACGCCATGCGCTCCGCCTCCTCCGGGTCGGCCCCCAGGATCACCTCGAAGAACTCCTCCAGCGTCCTCCTCCTGCGGTCGATGCGCTCCGCTAAGCGCTCCGCGTCCTCCGTGAGCCTCACGGATCCCCTGCTGTACCTAATGAGCCCCTCGCGCTCCAGCTCCCTCAGCTCCTCGAGCGCTGAGGGCATCGACACCCCCAGGGCCCTGCTGACGTCCCTCATCCTCACGGATCCCAGGGACCTCTGGAGCTCGTAGATGGTCCTCAGGTAGTCCTCCTTCCTCTTGCCCTTCGGGGCGCTGTCCGCGGGCACACGCCGGGAGGGGGCGGCTCGGATTAAAGATTGGCGCCGCGCGCTGTAGTTACGGCGTAAATACTCCGGGTCGGGCTCCGCACAAACGCTTATAGGATCGGCAATAACGCCGTTATTAGAAAGGGTATGCTGGAGGTCGACGGCATATCGGTGGACGTGATCAGGGACGGCGCCGCCAGGCGCGTGCTGGAGGGCGTGACGCTGTCCGTGAGGCCCGGCGAGGTGCACGCCCTCATGGGGCCCAACGGCAGCGGCAAATCCACGCTCCTGTACACGCTGGCCGGGCACCCGAGCTACAGGCTCGCGGCCGGCCGCATCTCCATGGATGGGGAGGACGTATCCTCGCTGTCGCCCGAGGAGAGATTCCTCCGGGGGCTCCTGCTCGCGTTCCAGAGCCCGGTCGAGGTGCCGGGCGTCAGGCTCTCATCGCTGCTGCTCGCCTCCTACAATAAGAGGAACGGCATCGCCTCCGGCCGCAATCTCCTCGAGGTGCGCGACCCTAGGTTCCTGTCCGCAATGAGGGACGCCGCCGCGGCCCTCGGCATCGGGCCGGACCTCCTGAATAGGGAAGTTAACGTCGGCTTCAGCGGAGGCGAGAAGAAGAGGGCAGAGGTGCTCCAGGCGATCCTGCTGAAGCCCAAGTATCTGCTGCTGGACGAGCCGGACAGCGGCCTCGACGTGGACGGCGTAGACACTGTGGCTCGGGCCGTGAGGGACATGGCATCCTCCGGCGTGGGCGTGCTCCTGGTGACGCACTACGCTCGCATCCTGCACCGCGTGGTCCCGGACGAGGTCACCCTCCTGATCGACGGCCGGATCGCCGGCCGCGGGGGCCCCGAGCTGGCGGAGAGGGTCGAGAGGGAGGGATACTCGTCGCTGAGGGGGGGATCCGCTCGAGCAGGGATGAGATATCGGGCATCCTGGGATACAGGGCGCCGGAGGAGCTCCTGGGACCGGAGGAAGTCCGCCCTGGCGGCGTGATCCTGAGGGGCAGGATAAGCCGCGGGCTCGTGGAGGAGATCTCGAGGATCAAGCGCGAGCCGGAGTGGATGCTCAGGCTCAGGCTGAGGGCGCTGGAGCTCTTCGAGAGCCTCCCGACCCCCCAGTGGCTGAGGGGCGTGGAGGACCTGGACCTCGATCAGATATCCGCCTACGTCAGCTCGGGATCGCCGAGGGCGGAATCGTGGAGCGAGCTGCCGGATTATATGAGGAAGTACTACGAGAGGCTGGGCATACCCGAGCTGGAGGCGCGCTTCCTATCGGGCCTGACAGCCGTCCTGGACAGCGAGACCGTCTACTCCAGGATGAAGGAGTACCTGGAGAAGCTGGGCGTGATACTCCTGCCCATGGAGGAGGCGGTCCAGAGGTATCCGGACCTCGTGCGGGAGCACTTCTCGCGCGTCTTCCCGCCCTCGGATCACAAGTTCGCGGCCCTCCACACCGCGCTCTGGAGCGGCGGCGCCTTCGTCTACGTCCCGAAGGGCGTCAGGGTCCCCCAGCCGATAGAGGCATACTTCATAATAGGGGGGTCGCTGGAGGGGCAGTTCGAGCACACCCTAATAGTGGCCGATGAGGGGAGCGAGCTCACGTTCATAGAGGGATGCTCCGCTCCCATGCTCAAGAATTACAGCTTCCACGATGGCATGGTCGAGATACACGCGCTGAGGGGCTCGAGGGTCAAGTTCATAACTGTGCAGAACTGGAGCAGGAACGTAATTAACTTCAACAACAAGAGGGCCATAGCGGAGGAGGACGCCACGGTCGAGTGGGTGGAGGGGAGCATAGGGAGCAGGGTCACCTACACCTATCCGTCGACGATCCTGAGGGGCAGGGGATCTAGGACCAGCAACGTGGTCGTGGGGATAGCTAATGGCCCCTACCTCAAGGACACGGGCTCCAAGGTCATACACGCCGCCCCCGACACCAGGAGCTCGATAGTGTCGAAGAACATAAGCAACGGCGGCGGCGTCAACGTCTACAGGGGGCTCGTCAGGATGCTGAAGGGCGCGACAAACAGCGTGAGCCACGTGGAGTGCAGCTCGCTGATAATGGACAAGGCGAGCAAGGCGCACACCTACCCACACGTCCAGCTGGAGGAGCCCACGGCCAGCGCGTCCCACGAGGCGACGACCAGCAGGCTGACGGAGGACCAGCTCTTCTACCTGAGGAGCAGGGGGCTGAAGGAGGGGGAGGCGAAGAGCCTGATAGTGCTGGGCTTCCTCCAGGACGTGATGCAGGACCTGCCCATAGAGTACGTGAGCGTGCTCACTAAGGTGATGCAGGTGGAGTTCTCGGAGGTGGGCGGGCTCGGCCGAGATCCCCGGCGGGGCACTCGCGTTCCAGAGGATCTCGGACTCCCCCACCGTCAAGCACTACACCGACTGGAGCGCGTACGAGCCCTTCTCATCCGGTGTCTCCCGGTGCTCGGGGGATGGCTTCTCCTATCAAATAGAGGGGGATGTCCGGACCGGGGGGATGCAGCCGGGCTCCCTGATGCCGGCTCATGAGTCCAGGCTGGCCGCCATGCACTACGGCGCGCTGGGCGGCTCGACGTCGCTGATCGTGGGCGGCCGCGCGTACATACGCGCATCGCCGCGCGCGGTGGATTGCGGCTCCGTGGTCTCCCGCCACTCCGTGGTGATCCTGGAGCCCGGGGCCTACGTGGACCTCCGCGTGGATCTGGAGCCCGGCTCCGGCCCCCTGGACCTCTCTTTCGTAGAGCTCGTCCTGGGCGAGGGCTCCGCGGCCAACGTGCTCATAGGCGTGAGGGCAGCCGGCCCCTCGCCCTCCGCCTCCGGCCTCAGGGCGGCCCTGGGCAGGGGCTCGCGGCTCAACTACGCGCTGCTCGGCTCGGGCGATCGCATGCACAGGCAGGATGATAGGATGGTGCTGGGCCCCGCCTCCTCGCTGAGGTCCGGCGCCTTCCTGATCTCCCGGCGCGGCGCCGGGGTGGATCGCTTCCTCGGCGTGGAGCACTCGGGCGAGGACAGCTCCAGCAGCGCGTCCGCGGTGGGGATAGCCCTCGACGGAGGGTACGTCGTGGTGAGGGGGCTGGTCAGCATCGGTGAGGGCGCCGCGCGCAGCCGCGCGGATTTCACGGCGGGCGTGGCCCTCCTGGGCGAGGGCGCTCGCGGCCACGCCGCCCCCATGCTGGAGGTCCACACGGGCGACGTCCTCGAGGCCAGGCACCACTCGTTCGAGGCTAAGCCCGGCCCGGATCGGCTCTTCTACCTGAGGAGCAGGGGGCTCAGCGAGCCTGAGGCCAGGGACCTCATAATAACCGGGTTCGCCGAGTCCCAGCTCGGCGCCCTCGAGGGCCGCCTGGCCCAGGAGGGCGCGGAGCTCCTGAGGGACCTGGTGCAATTGATCGGCGACGACGCATAATTGGACGGAAGTAACTGAATCCTTAAATCGGAGATGCGCGAGTTCCCCCGCATGCAGGCATCCGATTACCTCATGGGGATCAAGAGGGGCTGCGCCTCCAGCTCCTACCTGGCCCTGGTGAAGTGGGACAAGCGCGACGAGGTCCTCGAGCTGCTGAGGAGGAAGCTCTCCGACTTCGCCGGGTTCGAGGACCTGTTCTACAGCGGGGACTTCGAGGGCTGCAGGATCGTGTACTACTACAAGAGCGGCCGCCTGCTGGTCGAGGAGCCCCGGGGCGACGTCGAGGGGCTGCTATCCAGGCTGCTCTCCCCCTAGGCATCCCCCGCAAGTTTTAATAGGCGTGGATCCGGCTCCGGGGCTGATGTCAGTTCATAAAACCCCCCGACGTGCTCGAGGGTCGCCTGAGGATAGCGGTGCCCAACAAGGGGCGCCTGCGCGGCCCCGCGCTCAGGCTCCTCGAGGAATCGGGGATCAGCCCCATCTACGATCCGGGCTCCCGCAGCCTGGTCACGCCCACAAGCCTCGAGGGCGCGTACATCGTGTACGTGCGGGCCGAGGACATACCCGGGGTCGTGGCCGCGGGGGCCGCCGACCTCGGCATCACGGGGCACGACCTGGTGGCCGAGTCCGGGGAGAGGGTGGACGAGCTTCTAGACCTCGGATTCGGGAAGGCCAGGCTCGTGTTCGCCGTGCCGGAGGAATCCCCCATCGCTTCCATATCCGACGTGCGCCCCGGGCTCCGCGTGGCCACGAAGTTCGTGAGGCTCACGGAGGAGTTCTTCCGCGGCCTGGGAGTGGACGTGGAGGTCATCAAGATAAGCGGGGCGGCCGAGGTCATGCCGATCCTGGGGGCGGCCGACGCCATAGTGGACGTGAGCTCCACGGGGACCACGCTAGCGCTCCACGGGCTCAGGCCTGTGCACGTGATACTTGAGAGCTCGGCCCGCCTGATAGGCGGGCCCTCCAGGGCGGCGCACAGGGAGCTCGCCGACTACGTGGTGGAATCGATACGGAGCGTCCTGCTGGCCAAGGGGAGGAGGCTGCTCCTGATGAACGTCCCGGAGGCGAGCCTCGGCGACGTCCTCTCCATCCTACCATCCATGAGCGGCCCGATGGTGGCCAGGATAAGGTCCGAGTCGCCGATGTGGGAGGTCATGGCGGCAGTCCCCATCGAGGACGTGCCCTCGCTCGTCGTTGAGCTGCGCAGGCGCGGGGCCAGGGACATAGTAGCGCTGGGCATAGAGAGGTTGATGCCGCGATGGAGGTGATTCCGTCCCTCGACATAGAGGGCGGGAGGGCGGTGAAGAGGGTGAGGGGCGTGAGGGGCACCGGGATCGTCCTCGGGGACCCCGTGCGCATCGCCACGGGCTTCCTGGAGTCCGGCGCGGCCTGGGTCCACGTGGTCGACTTGGACGGGGCTGAGTCCGGGCGGCCCTCCAACCTCGGCGTCCTGCGCGCGCTGAAGGACCTGGGCCTCAGGGTGCAGTACGGGGGCGGGCTGCGGAGGGAGGAGGACCTTAAGGCGGCGGCATCCGCCGGCGCCGACAGGGTCGTCATAGGGTCCGCCTGGGTGCTCGATCCCTCGTTCCTGATGCTCGCCGCGCGCGAGCTGGGGGGCGATGCCGTCCTCGCTGCTGTGGACGAGCGCGGCGGGCACGTGGTGTACGGGGGCTGGAGGGCCGACAGCGGGATCTCGGTGGAGGAGGCCATCCGGCGCCTGGAGCCCCTCCGGCTGGCGGGCTACCTGTACACGCAGGTGGACGTGGAGGGGACCATGGGCGGCCCCGACCTTTCCAGGGCCAGGGCGGTGCGCTCCCTCACCGGGAGGCTACTCATATTCGCCGGCGGCGTGTCCTCGATCTCGGATCTCCTGGGCCTCTGCCGCGCAGGGATGGACGCGGCCGTGCTGGGGATGGCGCTCCACAGCGGAGCCATCAGGCTGGGGGAGGCGCTGCGCGCGCTCAGGGGGTGCAATTGATGCCGGCCAAGAGGATAATCCCCTGCCTGGACGTCAAGGGGGGCCGCGTGGTCAAGGGGGTCATGTTCTCCGACCTCAGGGACGCGGGGGATCCCGTGGAGCTGGCCGCGAGGTACGAGGAGGAGGGCGCGGACGAGCTGGTGTTCCTAGACATCTCGGCCACGGAGGAGCAGAGGAAGCCGCTCTACCGCGTGGTCAGGGACGTCGCGGGCTCGATAACGGTGCCCTTCACGGTGGGCGGTGGCGTGTCGAGCGTCGAGGACTTCGGGAGGCTGCTCGACTCGGGCGCGGACAAGGTGTCCATAAACACCGCGGCGGTGAGGGATCCGTCGCTGATAGCGGCGGCCTCCCGCGAGTACGGCAGCCAGGCCGTGGTCGTCGCGATAGACGCGAAGAGGAGGGACGGCTGGTGGGAGGTGCGCGTGGTGGGGGGGAAGGAGCCGACCGGGATAGACGCCGCCGAGTGGGCCGAGCGCGCAGCCTCGCTGGGCGCGGGCGAGATCCTCCTCACGAGCATAGACCGCGACGGCACCAGGCTCGGGTACGACCTGGAGCTGACCTCCGCCGTCCTCTCCAGGGTCAGCGTGCCCGTCATAGCGAGCGGCGGGGCGGGCTCCCCGGAGCACTTCCTCGAGGCGTTCAGGGTGGGCGCCGACGCGGCGCTCGCGGCGGGGCTCTTCCACTACGGCGGCCTCAGGATAGGCGACCTCAAGGCTTATCTCGCCGCCCGCGGAGTGGAGGTGCGGATTTGAGCGAGGGCCGCGAGTGCACGATCGAGAAGCTCTACGGGATAATACTCGACAGGCTGGAGAGGCGGCCGGCCGGCAGCTACACCGCGAGCCTGGCCGAGAGGGGCTTGGGCCACGTCGCCAGGAAGGTTGGCGAGGAGGCGGCCGAGCTGATGGTCGCCGCGCTGACGGGCGAGGGCGTAGCGGCGGAGGCGGCGGACCTCGTGTACCACGTGCTAGTGCTCCTGGCCATGACGGGCGTGGGGCTGGAGGGCCTGAACGCCGAGCTCGAGAGCAGGATGCCGGAGGCGAGGGCGCGGGGGTGAAGGAGCAGCGATGGCCGCCGCGCCCAGGATAGGAATAATCAAGTACGGGGTGGGCAACGTCTTCAGCGTGTCGGCCGGCCTCCGCAGGGCGGGCGCGGACGTCGAGGTTGTGGACGCGCCCTCCCCCGGCTACGACGCCCTGGTGCTGCCCGGCGTGGGGGCCTACGGCCCGGCCATCGAGCGCCTCGAGCCCCACAGGCGGACCCTGCTGGACCTCCTGGACGACGGCGTCCCCGTTCTCGGGATATGCCTGGGCATGCAGCTCCTCTTCGAGCGCAGCGAGGAGGGAGGCTGGCGCGAGGGCCTGGGGCTGCTGCCGGGGGAGGTCGTCAGGCTGGGCGCGAGGAAGCTGCCGCACATAGGGTGGAGCAGGATCGAGATCTCGAGGGAGTGCAGGCTGCTGGAGGGGGTCGAGCGCGGCAGCTACTTCTACTTCGTGCACAGCTACGCGAACCTGGACACGTCGCGGGGCTTCGTGTGCTCGACCGCCAGCCACGAGGGGCAGCGCTTCGTCGCGGCGGTGGAGTCGCCGCCCCTCTATGGCACGCAGTTCCACCCGGAACGGAGCGATGGCCCGGGATCCACGGTCCTGCGCAACTTCGTGCGCATAGCCTCCGGCGGCCGATGGCTCCCTCAAGCTTATCCCGATCACCCGGCCGCACGCGCGCAGGTGGGAGCGATGAAGGGGGCGGATCTCCTGGGGGCGATTGACTTCGGGAAGGGGGGCGGCCTGATCCCCGTCGTCGTCCAGGACGCCGTGAGCGGCGAGGTCCTGATGCTGGGGTACGCGGACAGGAGGGCTATCGAGCTCACCCTGGAGACGGGCCTCGCGCACTTCTACTCCAGGAGCAGGCGCAGGCTGTGGATGAAGGGGGAGACCTCCGGGAACACGCTGAGGGTTCTCGAGGTGACGGCGGACTGCGACCTGGACTCGGTCCTGTACCTCGCGGTGCCCTCCGGCAACACGTGCCACACTGGCAAGTGGTCCTGCTTCCACAACTCCATGTGGGATCGCCCCCTCATGGACGTCCTCTGGGACCTCCTCAGGGAGTCGCTGAGAGCGGGCCCCGGCGCGTCGTCCCTCAGATCCTGCGACCCACCGCCCGACCCGCTGCTCCTCTCGCTCTCGGCGGCGGTCCTGCTCCAGGGATATGACAGGCGCGTCGCGGACGCGGCGGTCGTGCTAGGGTGCCAGTCCGCGGGCCTGACGATGGCCCAGCGCCTAGGGCTCAGGGCGTACGCGTCCGGGGCCCCGCGGGAGCGCCGCGTGGTGGTCCTGGGCGGGTATTACGATGAGGCCGCGCACGAGAGGATCGCCGCGCTGGAGGCGGATCACGACGTCCGGCTGGCCGCCTTCGTGCTGGCGGACGCCGGCGCCCCCGGGCTGCGCCGCGTCCGCAGGGTGGCGGACCTGCGCTCCGAGGGCGGCCGCCTCCTCCTGAGGGACCCGCTCGGCATCCGCAGCGCCGAGATCTAGCCCGGCGCCCTGATCCTCCTCACGGGCAGCTCCCGCGAGCGCAGCCTCCTCGACATCTCGAGCAGGGGCAGCCTGGAGCGCGCCTCGTCCACGGCCCCGCGGTCCAGCGCCCACTGCGCCACCCTCTCGCCTGACCCCAGGTCTAGCTCGACGTGCCCCCAGGGGTCGACGATCAGGCTCCTGCCGATGAAAGCGTGGCCGTACATGTCGGCCGCCGCCAGATATGACGTGTTCTCCATGGCCCTGGCCGCGGCGCTGATCACCCACTGCTCCTCCTTCAGGGGGCCCGCGTACCAGGCCGACGGCACTATGAACAGGTCCGCGCCGGCGGCGGCGAGCGACCGGAAGATCTCGGGGAACCTGAGCTCGAAGCACGTGGCGAACCCCGCCGTGAACTCCCCGATCTCCATGAGGGTCAGGGGCATATCGCCCGGCCTGACGTAGCGGGACTCCGCCGACCCCAGGGCGTCGAAGAGGATCGCCTTCCTGTGGACGACTATGGCCTCCCCTCCCCCCAGCGCCACTATGGAGTTGAAGGGCCCGCCCTCGGCCCTCTCCAGGATCCCCATTATGACCAGCGTCCCGGCCTCAGCCGCAGCGGAGGCCAGGCGGCCGATCAGCGGCCCGTCCAGGGGCTCCGCCAAGCGGTCGGAGTCCTCGATCCTGGCCCCGAGCGAGTACTCGGGGAATATCACCAAGTCCGCGCCGCGAGCCCCCCGTATGATCTCCTCCACCCTATCGGCGTTCCTCCCCGGGTCCGCCCCCGCCGAGATCTGCGCGATCGCGATCCTCAGCACGCGGCCCGGGGGGTCGGCGCATCCCTAAACCGTTGCGATTAATCCCTTCAGATATTAAGATAACATTTATAAGCATCTTAATCGAGTAGTAAACCGCAATGCCCGGTCAGATACCCCTCATAGGAGAGAGGTTCCCCGAAATCGACGTGGTCACGACGAAGGGCAAGCTGAAGCTCCCCGACTACTTCAAGGGCAAGTGGTTCATCCTGTTCAGCCACCCCGGCGACTTCACGCCGGTCTGCACGACGGAGTTCTACTCCTTCTCCAAGAGGATCGATGAGTTCCGCAAGCTAGGAGTCGAGCTCATAGGGCTCAGCGTGGACAGCAACGTCAGCCACATAGAGTGGGTCAGATGGATAAAGGAGAAGCTCGGGATCGAGGTCCCCTTCCCGATAATAGCGGACCCCACGGGCTCGGTGGCCGCCAAGCTGGGGATGATACACGCGGAATCCGCCACCGCCACCGTCAGGGCCGTGTTCATAGTGGATCCCAACGGCATCGTGAGGGCGATACTGTACTATCCGCTGGAGCTCGGCAGGAACATCGATGAGATACTGAGGATGGTGCGCGGCCTGCAGACGATTGACAGGAGCGGCTTAGTCCTCCCGGCGAACTGGCCGAACAACGAGCTGATCGGATCAAAGGGCCTGGTGAGGCCTCCGGCCACGGTCGGCGACGCCGATGAGTACTTGAAGAGGTACAAGGGCTACGCCTGGTGGTTCCTCTACAGCGATATACCTCAGTGATCGGGCCCAGCTATCTCAGCTTTGTATTTATTTCTATATTTTACGGTACGATCACATCTCGTCGAACTTGAGCACCTCGAGAACCATTGATGGGCAGATCCTCTTCACGCCAGGGAGCGCCGAGATCTCCGAGTGGTAGCTCGCCAGCTCCTCACGGTTCCTCGCCTTTATTATCGCAATTATCTGGTGATCGCCCGAGCTGATGGCCACGTACTTCGCGTAGGGCTTCTCCTTGAGCGCGGACGCCACGTCGAATAGGTGATCGGGCTCCACATCGATGCCCGTGATGGACGTTGCGCCGTATCCCACGGCCTTATCGTCCGCTATTATCGTGTACGCCTTTATGACCCCCTGGGATTCCAGCTTCCTGATCCTCTTCATCACCGCCACATCGCTTATTCCGAGCTCCTTTGCTATCTCGCCATAGGAGCTCCTCGCGTTCCTCCTCAGCTTCTCTATTATCACCAGATCCCGCTCATCCACCAGATCGCTGCCCACGGTTACGCTCCCCTCCCCGTTCACAGATGAGCAATAATACGTTATTAAACCTTAACTAAAAATTCCCCGCAAAACAGATCCGGGATGCGCGCCGCCTCAGGGTCGCGCTACTCCTCCCACTCCTCCTCTTCCTCCCACTCCTCCTCTTCTCCTTCCTCTTCCCCCCACTCCTCCTCCCCTTCCTCTTCCTCCCACTCCTCCTCTTCTCCTTCCTCGGCCCTGAGGATCAAGCCCTCGAAGTAGGTCATGCGGCATGCGACGCGGCCAACCCCCTCTAATAATTCTTTCGGTCGGGAGGGGGATCCCGCCCGGGGACTCGTGGTAGATCGGGCCAGGCGATCGTGCGGACAACGTTTTTATCGGCCCGTGCGGCTCAGCCTCGCACATGAGTTCCAGCTCGAAGGAGGGCACGGTGACTGCTAGGGTCGCTGAGGCCTACAGGATGGACGCTGGCAGGGGAGTCGTGAGGCTCGATCCGCAGCTGGCTAAGAAGCTCGGGATCGAGGCGGGGGACGCCGTGGAGATAGAGGGCAAGGGCGGCAGGAAGGCATACGCGCTGGCATGGCCCGCCAAGCCCGAGGACGAGGGCCAAGGCATAGTGCGCATGGATGGCTACCTGAGGAGGAGCGCAGGCGTAAGCCTGGACGATAAGGTGCAGGTGCGCAAGATAGAGGTGAGGGAGGCAACGAGGGTGGTGTTGGCCCCCAGCGAGGAGCTCAGGATAGAGGGCGCGGAGGAGTACCTCCGGGAGCTCCTGGAGGGCCGCGTCGTCGGCAGGGGGAGCGTGATACCTATCGGAATAATGGGCACCGTGATCGAGTTCGAGGTGACGAGCTACTCGCCGACCGTCGATGCGGTCATCGTCACTAGGAGCACCGAGATAAAGGTGCTCGAGAAGCCCGCCAAGGGCGCCCGCGAGGTCCCGCGCGTCACGTACGAGGACATAGGGGGCCTGAAGGAGGAGATACAGAAGATAAGGGAGATGGTGGAGCTACCCCTCCGCCACCCCGAGCTCTTCGAGAGGCTCGGCATAGAGCCCCCGAAGGGCGTGCTGCTCTACGGGCCCCCCGGCACCGGCAAGACGCTGCTCGCGAAGGCGGTCGCGAACGAGACGAACGCGCACTTCATAAGCATAAGCGGGCCCGAGATAATGAGCAAGTTCTACGGCGAGTCCGAGGCGAGGCTCAGGGAGATATTCGAGGAGGCCAAGGAGAACGCCCCATCGATAATATTCATCGACGAGATAGACGCGATAGCCCCGAAGAGGGAGGAGGTCACGGGGGAGGTCGAGAAGAGGGTCGTTGCCCAGCTCCTCGCCCTGATGGACGGGCTGGAGAGCAGGGGCAAGGTGATAGTGATAGGCGCGACGAACAGGCCCAACGCTATAGACCCGGCGCTCAGGAGGCCAGGGAGGTTCGACAGGGAGATAGAGATAGGGGTTCCCAACCAGCAGGGCAGGCTGGAGATACTCCAGATACACACCAGGAACGTGCCCCTCGCCCAGGACGTGGACCTCGAGAGGCTGGCCTCCATGACCCACGGGTTCGTGGGCGCGGACCTGGCTGCGCTGGTGAAGGAGGCCGCCATGAACGCGCTCAGGAGGGTCCTGCCCCAGATAGACCTCGAGGCCGAGAAGATACCCGCCGAGGTCCTGGAGAAGATCCAGGTGACCATGGGGGACTTCGAGCAGGCGCTCAGGGGGATAACGCCCTCGGCGCTCAGGGAGGTCTACGTGGAGGTGCCGAACGTGCACTGGGACGACATAGGGGACCTGAAGGAGGCCAAGCAGGAGCTCATGGAGAACGTCGTCTGGCCCCTGAAGCACGGTGAGCTCTTCGCGCATGTCAAGGCCGAGCCGGCCAAGGGCATACTGCTCTACGGGCCCCCAGGCACCGGCAAGACTCTGCTCGCGAAGGCGGTGGCCACCGAGAGCGAGGCGAACTTCATAAGCGTGCGCGGGCCCGAGCTGTTGAGCAAGTGGGTGGGCGAGAGCGAGAGGGCGGTCAGGGAGGTCTTCCGCAAGGCCAGGCAGGCCGCCCCCTGCGTGGTGTTCTTCGACGAGATAGACGCGCTGGCGCCCGCCAGGGGGTTCTCCGCCGACTCGATGGTGACGGAGAGGGTGGTGAGCCAGCTGCTCACGGAGCTGGACGGGATAGTTGAGACGAAGGGCGTGGTGGTCCTGGCGGCCACGAACAGGCCGGACATCATCGACCCGGCTCTCCTCAGGGCCGGGAGGTTCGACGTGTTCGTGTACGTGCCGCTGCCCGACGAGGCCGCGCGTAAGGAGATCTTCAGAATACACCTGAGGGGAAAGCCGCTGGCCGATGACGTGAACCTGGACGAGCTGGCGAGGAGGACGGAGGGCTACAGCGGCGCCGACATAGCTAACGCGTGCCGCGCGGCTTCCATAGCGGCGATAAGGGATCACCTGGAGAAGTACCCGAAGGAGGAGGACGCGAAGGCCCACAAGGACGAGCTGAAGATAACCATGGCCCACCTGCTCGAAGCCCTGAGGAAGGCGAGGCCGCTGCCCAAGGAGGTAGTCGACTGGTACAAGAGCGTGGCCGAGAGGTTCCGGTCCTCCTGAGTGCTCCGGGGCGTTCGAGCGAGCCCTTATTTCCCGGGGGACCGGAAGCCGAACGGGCCCGTGGCCTAGCTTGGACAGGGCACTGGCCTCCGGAGCCAGGGGTCCCGGGTTCGAGTCCCGGCGGGCCCGCCACACGCGTGGGGCTTTACACGAACGTGTTAATTTTGAGGGCTCTCTGACCATTTTCAACACCCACCCTCGGGGAGTTACCGCCGACGCATGGTGCCGGGAACACAGATAAGTACTACCGGGTGCACACCCCCGTGCGTGCCCCGGGACTGGAGGGACTCCGTGAACGTGGGCGCGCTCTCCGCGGAGTCGCGGCGCGCGGTCCTGGAGGCGGTGAGGTCCAAGCTGGGGTGGTCCGGCGCGCTGGCCGCGCTGGGGATATCGGGGGCGGCGCTGTCGCGCTACCTCTCGGGGCAGCGCGCGGTCCCGGACGATGTGGTGAGGAGGGCCCTGGGGCGGCTGGAGGAGGAAGAGTTCCTCTCGGCCGTCGGCTCCGCCGAGGCCCTGGGGTCCATGGGGCTCGTGAGGGGGGACGGCTCCATGGACTACGGGCTGCTCTCGCGCGCCCTGGCCGTCGCCTCGCGCGATGAGTACGCTAAGAGGCTTATCCTGGAGTTCGCGATCCGCAACTTCCGCGAGGAGCTCCGCAGGATGCTGGGGATCTCCGCGGCGGGTGTGAAGCTCCACTGGGACGAGGGCTTCGAGGCGTTCCTGAGGGAGGGGAAGAAGCGGAGGAAGGTCCAGACCTGGAACACCATGAGGCACTACAGGAACCTGTTCCTGCGCCGCCTGGAGGGCAGGGAGCTCACGCCCGAGCTGGTGGAGGAGGTCGCCGCCGATGGGAACGGGTGGCTCAGGAACGTGTTCCGCCACCACGCGCAGTACCTGTACAGGAGGAGGCTGATCAGCCCGGAGCTCTTCGGGTGGATAATGGAGGCCGTTCCCGCGCGGAGCTACCACTTGGACGTGAGGCCCTACAGGGTGGACGAGGGCGAGGTGCGCGGTACCCTGGAGTTCCTCCGGGAGAACCACCGGGCATATTATACGATCTACCGCCTGATGCTGGAGGGGGGCCTGAGGCTGGAGCACGCGCTGAGGATCGCGCGCGAGTTCGCGCCGGGAGAGGAGGTGGAGGTCCCCGGGCTGGACCTCCCCGTTAGGAGGCTCGCCGAGCTGGGGGGGTTCGCCCGCTACTACTGCGGCTTCAGGGGGTCCACGAAGCCCTGCGAGTGGGCGTACATGAGCGCGGAGACGCTGGGGATGCTGAGGGGGCTGGCGCCGTTCATGCGCGATCATCGGTTCTTGTCGCGCTACGCCAGGAGGCACGGCCTGGTGCTCCCGAAGATGATTAGGAAGCTCTCCTGGAGGATAATGGTCTCGGCCGTGCCGCGCGAGGTCGCGCGCTTCCTCCAGTCGAGGCTGGGCGAGCTCTCCGTCTCGGAGGCGCGCTACGAGGACCTCCTGTCGGAGGCGGACGCCGCCTACCCGAGGTACCTGGAGGCGCTCAGGGCGAGGCTCGGGCTCCGAGGCGGCGCGCCCCC
>WYEB01000019.1_pt1 | contig 79832 bp, 82 predicted proteins | sample 6343061 | NCBI WGS metagenome assembly WYEB01 (sample SAMN13812332, study PRJNA600296) | hot springs metagenome | biome: ENVO:00000051; feature: ENVO:00002007; isolation source: sediment sample from Evening Primrose shelf | place: USA: Yellowstone National Park, Evening Primrose Hot Spring ... | reverse complement strand
GGATTTTAATGAAAGATTCAGGGAATTCATAAGGCCTACCTTATCCAATTCTTCATACCAGTTTTCAAACATATCTATCGGCAGCAAAAACTCACTCTTACAAGCTCTTCATTGTAACTCTTCCAGTTCCTTTTGTCGATAAACTAATTGCCTATCATTTTATTATTGCGACTATCTTTACCTTTGATTCAGCTATAGCCTTAGTGGATTTGATAAGGTAACGTTGTGCCTTTCAGATAATATCTTATATGCCCAGTACCATGTTGAAGAGCTCTCTATTACTATGTACGATCCAAGTGGTATTGAGTCTGAACAGTTCCTTAGGCTATTAGCAGACTTTATTTTTACTTCATTTAGCACATTGCCATTCTCATCCATTACAGTTGCATTTATCGTTACCTTATGCAGATCTAATCCAACGTACATGTGTTTTATGTTAACTGATTTCCTAATATCCTTAATCCTGCTCACATATTACTAGTTCACAAACGTTTATAACTCTCGAAACTAGTTAAGTTTGAGGGAAATAAATGTTTAAAGTTGCAGTAACAGGTTGGGAAAAGCTTGATAAAGAAATATTAAGAATGAAAGGGAGCAACCAAGTTAGCGTGTTGCTTTCACTCGAAGTTGTACCTGCTCAAGAAAATATTGATCTACAAAAAGAGCTTAAAAACGCATCCTCGAGCATTGTAGATGTATGCGAGTTTGAGATAGACATTCATGAAGACCATGGAGCATTGAACTGTCAAAAGCTGTTAGAAGACGGTTTTTCTGATATGCTGAAAGACGTAATAAACAAGATCAATTCACTGGGCACTTTGTTTGTGGCTGGCTTTCAGGCAGAAATTTACCGTGAGCAGGATCTCATAGTGATAATGTTTGGAGACAGCTATAACGCGACTGCTATCTATCCTAATGAGAGCGGTAAAAAACTTGAAGTCATGCAACTTGAGTTTACTATATAAAAGGTTTACAAAATGAACGAAAGCCTCACCTCTTCTAGAGGCGGGGAGGATGTCAGAAAAAATTCTGTCGCGTCCAAAAAACCATTAATCGTTATGACTAACAAGTTATAATGTGATCATAAAGTCTAGTCTAGAAATTAATACAACAGAAAGGAAAAATGGTCTATTAACTCACAGCCACGTCCCTTATAATCGATAATGAAATTTGAAAATTAGAAAAATTAGTACGTTTGATTAACTTGCTTTACTAAGGAAAAACCGCTCATAAAACTGTTAAGATGGCAAACCAAATAAAAGCGGACAAAAGTTTTGATTTATTGTAAATTGAGTGTAGAAAGCAAAAACTGATTTTATATAAACCTAAAAAATAAAGGCGATCCAATTTATGAAAATTTTTATAAATTTTCAAAAGAAAGTAAAACGTTTATTAATAAATAATTTTAAAGCTATGCAGGTGAGCAAAATGGAAATTAAGAGAAAGTCTATAATGCTTCCAGGTCCCGTTGACGTCCCCGATGAAGTTTTGATGTCTATGAGCAAGCCCGTTATAAACCACAGGGGTGAAGAATTTCATCAGCTTATGTCAAAAATAGAAAAGATAAGCAAAGATCTTTTTAAGACCAAATACAACGTAATAGTTCTCTCATCTTCTGGTACTGGTGGTGCTGAATCAGCCGTTATGAACATCATAAGACCCGGCGACAAAGCAATAGTGCCAGTATTTGGGGAGTTCAGCGGCCGATTGGCGCAACAAATAGAAGCGGCCAGAGGCAAAGTTGTTAGGGTTAATGCGCCTCTTGGGACGGCTCCTTCTATTGAGCAGATCGAAAAGGCAGTTTCTGAAAACAAAGATGCAAAAGCCATATACCTTGTTTATAACGATACTTCGCCAGGAACTACTTACAGATATGCAAAAGAATTAGGAGAAATAGCTGAAAAGTATGGTATGTTTTACGTGATAGATGCTATATCCGTATTTGGAGGAGACGTTCTTCCGATGGATGAGTGGCATGCTGACGTCGTGATAGCAGGAAGTCAAAAATGCCTCTTCACACCGCCTGGTTTGGCCTTGGTTGGTGTAAGTGACGATGTAATTAACTATGTAAGGAAGGACCCACCATACACTACCTACTTTAACTATGCATCATACGTGGATTTCCTTGCAAAATATGAGACGCCGTTTACTCCAGCTCTTCCATTATTTTACGCTCTAGAAACTGCGTTAGAGAAAATAGCAAGCGTAGGACTGGAAAGGACAATCGAAAAACACAAAATAGGAGCTCAGGCTTATTATAGCGCGTTTGAAACAATGGGGCTTCAACCATTTGTGGAGGAAAGATTCAGATCAAACGTCGTAATATCTATAAAGTATCCACAAGGAGTCGATGACATAAAGTTCAGAAAATACCTTGAAAATAATTATAATATTGTTATAACAGGGGGCTTTGGCGAGCTCAAAGGAAAAATATTCAGAATAGGCAACATGGGTATCATAGAACGCTCCAAGATTCTGCCCACCATCATAGCTGTAGGTTATTCAATGAGAGCGCAAGGCATAAATGTTAATGTTGAAAAAGCTATAGAGGTTGCAGAGGAAAAATTAAAGGGGTTAGATAATGTTTGAACCAAAATGCGTTGATATTAATAAACTATACAACTAAGATAAAAGAAACTGGAGAAGTAATAGAGACAACGATAGAAGAAGTAGCAAAGGCTAACAAAATCTATAAAGAAGGAGCAAAATACGAACCAAAGCTCATAGCTCTTGGCAAGGGCTGGATACTTAAAGCGCTAGAGGAAGAAATTCAAAAGCTTAACGTAGGAGATAAAGCTACGATTGAAGTACCTCCTGAAAAAGCATTTGGTAATCGTGATCCTTCAAAGATAAAAGTTATACCTCTGAGAAAATTCGGAGAAAAAGCAAAGGACGTACGAGTTGGTGATCAGGTTGAATATAACGGACAGATCGGAACAGTGATTTCCATCAACAGCGGTAGGGTTCAGATTGATTTTAACGATAAGCTAGCTGGCAAAACTTTAATATATGAAATCGAAATAGTTAAGGAAATAACTGACATAAACGAAAAAATAGAAAGGCTAATCAAGAGAATGATGGATATTCAGAACCCTGTATATAAGGTCGATCAGGGTAAAGTGAGGATTGAAGTTCCTGAACAGTATTTTCTTATGGATGGTCTTCAGTACATAAAGCGAGCAATAGCTAACGATATTCTTGATGTAATTCCTGGGATAAGCCAGGTAGAGTTTGCAGAAATATATACTAAAAAACAATGAAAATACTTTTTAAAGGAAAGTATTTATTAATTGATTATTTAAGCGAACCTTTAAAAGATTTTTCAATTCTTGTTGAAGATAAAAAAATAATTAAAATAGGAAAAACAGATGAGCTAAGGTCAGAAGCAGAAGAAGTCTACGACCTTGGTAATGTTTTGGTAGCGCCTTCTTTTGCAAACACGCATTCTCATGTTGGAATGGTAGCCTTAAGGGGCATAGGAGAAAATAAAACCCTTTATGATTGGTTGAAAGAAGTTTGGAAAATAGAGTCTAAACTTGACTATGAACTTCTTTACTACGCGAACGTTTTAGGCCTTGGAGAAATGATAAGTTCAGGCGTTACAGCAGTCCTTGATTTTTATGATATACCGCCCATGGTAAGGGCCGTTAAGGCGATAGGTTTACCTGTTAAGGTAAAGCTTGGGCTGGCTTTTATGGATAAGGTTCCCTATATGGAAGAAGAAAGCTGGAAAAGGCTCAAAAACATAAAAAACATCTCAGCTGAGCTTTTTAATGAGGGCTTTGAAGTGTTTATTTCGCCTCATTCACTTTATGCGGTAAGTGAAGAAATGTTAAAAGAGCTCTTCAGCATTAATGGTTTCAAATATCAGATGCACTTTGCCGAAAATAAAGAAGAGCTTGCAGAAATAAAGAAAGTTTATAACAGTAGTCCTGTTGAAATTCTGGAAAAAATAGGCGCGATAAAAAAATGGCTCATATTGGCTCATGCTGTGCATCTTGAAGTCAACGAACTCAGCAAGCTTTCTAGAAATAATATATTTGTTTCTCACTGCCCTTTTTCTAATTCTAGATTGGCGAGCGGCATAGCTAAAATAAGCGAAATGAAAAGATATGGAATACAGGTTAGCATTGGTACTGATGGCGCAGGAAGCTCTGAAACACTTAACATTTTTAATGAGATAAGGCTTGCGACGCTATTATCAAGAGCCTCTACTATGAGCGTTAACATTTCTATAAAAGAAGCCATGCAGATGGCTTCACTCTATGGGCATATTGCACTAGGATTAAACTCAGGTGAAATAAAACCAGGGAAGAACGCTGACTTTATTACATACGATTTGAATAAGATTTATCCGTCGTGGGACCTGGTTGCTTCTCTGGGCTATCAGGGAGGGCCCGAAATAGTTAAGGACGTGGTATCTGACGGATCATTCTTAAAGAAGGATGGGAAGCTATTATTTTATGATCTGTACAAAGAAAGTTTGATTAAGGTTTATGAGTTTATATCAAGTAGAGGCGAAAAGAATTAAGCCATATAATGGAATTACCTGAAATTATTATAATTGGGGACAATACGTTTAACAAAGATAATTTATCAAAATTAATAAAGAAAAAAGCCCTTTTGCTTACAGGACCTAACATAAGCGATATATTTGCTGAAAAAATAGAAGCAGCTTTAAAAGGATTTGAATATGAAAAAGAGGTTGTAAATACATCAACGTACGACGAGGCTGAAAGAATATATAACAAATACCTTGGCAAGGATTTCGAAGCAATAATAGGTTTTGGAGGAGGTAAGGTGCTTGACGTTGCAAAATACGTCGGATATAAAAAAAAGGTTCATATGATTAGTGTGCCAACTTCTGCTTCGAACGATGGCATAGCTAGTCCTTTCTCTTCTTTGAAAGGAGGTAAACATCCTTATTCAATTAAAGTTAAACCTCCTCGCGGGGTAATAGTTGATCTTTCTGTTATAATGAAAGCTCCTAAGAGGTTCATACTGAGCGGTTTAGGTGATCTTTTGGGAAAGTTCACTTCGATCAGGGATTGGAAACTTGCTTCGATTGAAAAGAACGAATACTATGGAGAATACGCTTCTAAGTTGGCATACGAAAGCGCAAAACACGCCATGATTAGCACAAAAGGAATAGAGCTTTTGAAATACGTTTCGGTAAGGAACCTTATGGAAGCGCTTATAAGCGCAGGAGTTGCAGGAGGCATAGCAGGAAGCAGTAGGCCTTTAAGCGGCAGTGAACACCTTATATCTCATGCGCTTGATATCATAGCTCCTGAAAAAGGCACACACGGCGAAAAAGTAGCTCTGAGCACCGTTTTTATAGCTTACCTCTACGGGATTAACTGGAGAAAGATCAAATCAAAGATTCAAGAAGTGAGTTTACCCTCATCTTTTTCTCAGATAGGTATTAAACGTGATGAAGTTGTCGATGCCATTCTTATGGCCCCTTCGTTAAGGCCTGAAAGGTACTCTATACTCCATAAGCTAAGATTATCAAAAGACACGATTAATAACATACTTGATGAAATAAATATTTAATATTAATTTTTTGATATTATTTATTATGCAAGGACTTGACCTAGCTTTAGATTTGATAGAAGAAAAGCTTGTTACTCTTAACAGGACACCCATAATAGGCTTGGGAAGCGGGAGGACTGCATCAAGAGTTTTAAAAGAACTTGGGAAAAGGTTGAACAACAAAAATATAAGGCCTATAGGCGTTCCTACATCAGCTCAGATAAAGCTTGAAGTTCTTGATTATTATCTTATATCAGAACCAAACTTCAGTTTCCTCGACGTTGTCATTGACGGCGCAGATCAGATTTCAAGCTATAATGGATACATAATAAAAGGCGGTGGAGGAGCACTTGTAAAGGAAAGGATAATCTGGGAACTTTCTAAGGAAAGACATGTTTTTGTATCACAAGATAAAGTAGTTGAAAAGCTCGTTTACCCTTTACCGGTTGAATTCATTCCATTTTCTTACTTTCTTGTAAAAGAAAGGTTGAGCAGGCTAGGGCTTAAACCAAGTTTAAGGGTTGACTCACGGGGCTATCCTTTTATAACTGAAAACGGGAATTACATATTCGACGCTTCATATTCTGAAAACACTGACCTCAAAAACGCTTATGAAGAGATAATAAAGATACCTGGCGTTCTCGATGCTGGCCTGTTTATTTACGATATAAATCTTCATGTAATTTAACTTACAGAGATTAAATGGCGAAAGTCCAATTTTGTGAGTTCTGGATAGCCTCTTATAGATAGTTATTTGAATAACTAAAGTAGATTTCTGTATCTCAAAGCATAAAGAAGAATACAAAGATCAGAAAGCAATCCTTAGGCGAAAGTCTCGGTAGATTCCGTTGCTTCTTTTGCATGCCCTAAACCAAAAAGGAACAGGAATGAACTCTTCCTGAAGCTCAAGAATGACATAATAAACAGTGCATCCTATTATGGCATAAGCATTTGATGGTCTCTCAAACCTAGACATAGTACTTAGCAATTCCTTAAATATGATCAGCACCATGATCGAGTGAAATTAGCGATAAATAAGAATTTACCTGTGGGATACAGCCTAAACGCTGGTGACAGGGCAGTGAATTGACGGGATACTAGCTGAGCATAATCTATTCGGAAAAGACCACGTTCGTAATGGCAAGTATCTCATGAAAATGCTTTTGTATATTTATCTAAACTTTAAGTTTAAAAAAATTGTCTTTTATTTGTTTAAATAGATTTGCCTTATTATAATCAGGAAAGTGAGCGAAGATATAGTATTTAAGTTAGCCCAGTACATAATAGAGCAGAAGGAGAGTCTTACACCTCAAGTTCTCTCTGAGTGGTATAACATAATTAAGGAAGATTATATCAAGATTGCACCAGACGAACTGAAGGATAAGCTTGAGATCGAACAGGATCCAATATTACCTATGAAGTTTAACATTAAGGTAAGCAAAAGGGCTATTAAATATTTCATAGCAGCGGTTGAAAAAAATCTTAGCAAGATGCCAAAGCCAACTCAAATATATTTTATGAAAGTCGAAGAGCTTGTGTTAAGAAAATATGAAGAAGAAGTTAAGGGAAAAAGTTAATAAGAAGCATAGCTAAACTGAGCTGATTAGGTGAAAAAGTTGAGTTATAAAAGTTACGTCTCTATATACCCGAAGAATGCATCGTTAAAGGGTAAAATTTTAATAAGCGGATTTCATGGTATAGGCGCAACTGGTTACTGGACTGTAAAGTATCTCGTTCAAAAGCTTCCCGTAAAGAGGTGTTGCATAGTTGATTACGAAGATTCCGCACCGGTTTCTACCTTGCTCAACGGCATGATAAGCACGCCTTATGAAATTTTTGTGTATGAAAACATAGCAATATTTAAGGTTGACGTTCCAATACAGAAAGATAAAGAATTAAAGTTTTACAGAAGCTTTGCGGATCAGATAATCAAAAAAGGCGTTAAAGAGGTATTCCTCGTTGGGGGGTTAGATTCCACCTTAAGGACAGATGACAGCAGGTACAGAATTGCAGCAACAAGCGCATATAAGCTCAGGGGAATACTTTCTGAGGCTAAGCCTTTGGAAGATGAACATATCATAGTTGGACCAGTAGCTATACTCTTGAATTATTTCGAGATAAAAAACTTTCCAGCAATAGCTCTTCTTGCTTATGCTTCTCCTGATAGAGTAGATCCTAGAGCTGCAAGCGTTGCTGTTGAAACGCTGTCAAAATATTATGGCTTTGAAGTAGATGTCACTCCACTTATAAAAGGAGCAGAAACAATTGAAGCAGAACTAGCAAAAGAAACATCACAACAGGAATTTAAGCCACCCACAAACATATATACCTAAAAAAGAAATAATAAACATAAAAATGTTAGCAGGAAAGCTGTTTAGAATAAACACAGAACAGAGCATTGCATTTATAGCGGAGAAGCTAGCGAGCTTTAAAATAACAAGAGAAGACGAAGAAACGCACGCCCAGTTAAATTTTGAATTTTCTGTAAACGGATATGATGAATCATCCCTTAACGGCACGATCTACTATGATAAAGTTATAAAAGTAGGAACAAAAGAGGGGTACAAACCCGAGGTTTCAACGCTGAAGGTTCAGTTTTTCGTGAAAAACATAGGAGGTTACTATTTCCTTTTCATACTTGCTAAAAAGCCTTTTGCCAATTATTTGGCAAACGAATTTAGCAAAGCAGTGTTTATTAGGCCAGGGTATGTAGTTGAAGCAAGAATAGACCCTAACATATTCCTAGATTACTATAATAAAAGCCTCGAAGAAACGAGGGTTGCGTACTTTGATCAGATAGACATACCAAACGTAAACGTCCTTGCCCTTTATGGGGATGCGCTTTCCCAGACAGATCTTTTTAAAATGTACCAAGAACACGGACTTTTATGGTATATAGTAGTAAGAGCTAAAAGCATATCGCAAATAATAGGTTTAACCAGAAATTGTGTTATAACAATGTTTTCAAGAGGAACGGTTGATGATATAGTAAGGTACGCTTTTGAAGAAGTAGCACCGCTCGTAATAGAAAGTATTAATAAAAACAAAAATAAAAACGAGGAAAATAAAAAAACTGTTTGAACAGTTTTGAATCAATAACCTTTTGTTAAAAACCGTCTTGAGGTAATTTTATAAAACAGCTGATGACCTATTAGATCATGCAAATAGGGATAGCCGCTCATAGTGGAGACGTCCCAGAAAAGCTCATTAAAGAAACGCAAAAACTCTTGGAACTTATAAAGAAACATTGTGAAGATCCAGTTTTGCTCTTAGGGGGATACTGGGGTCTAATGAAGACAGTGGTGGATCAAGCTTCCAAACTTAATTTAACAGCTTTACTTTTGCTTCCGATTGAAAACGAAAACGTAAAAGTTCCTAAAGGCGTCTATTTGATAAAAACTGGTGAAGAGTACAGGGCTAGGTCTGTGCCTTTGGTCAGATCTTCAGATTTTTTGATAGCGCTTGGAGGTAGTGCGGGAACTATGATTGAAGCGCTTATGGGTTATGCTATGGGAAAGGAAGTATTTGTTTTAAAAGGCAATGGAATGCCTTCAGACAAGCTAGAAAATTTGGGGGAGTTTCCTGATCAAAGAAAAAATGGAAGACTCAGATTTTACGATAGCGTTGAAGAGCTTGTTAATGATCTTTGTAACTCAACGGCATCAAAAGGGATAAGCGAAATAGGTTAGATTCTTAAGGAAGCTTACCGTTTAAAAATGCCAAAATGCCGGCTCCGACTATAACAGCATCTTCCCTGAGAGTCGCTGTTTTAATAGCTGGCATTCTGTTCATCACGTATTTTTTTGTAAGTTGCGGAAGTTTTTTTAAGAAAAGTTCTTCGTTATGAAGGTAAACACTGCCACTTAATACAATAACTTCTGGATCATAAACGTTTATAATACTGGCCAATCCTGCTGCGTTTATGTTCATGCATTTTTCTATAAACTCTGCAGCCTTCTGATTGCCATCGTAGTACAACTTAAAAATTTCTTCAGGGCTATTAACAATTTTACCTGTTGTTTTTTGAAAAAATTTCGGCATGGACTTTCCGCCGCAAAAAGCTTCCCAATGACCCGTTTTTCCGCATCCGCATTCAATACTATCTTCATAATTCAACACAATGTGTCCTACTTCGTGTGCGTTTCCATCTTTACCTATCAATATGTGGCCGTCCACCATAACGCCAGCCCCTATGCCGCTGCTGAACGTAAGGTAAACTGCGTTTTCTGCCCATTTTGCTTCTCCAAACTTTTTTTCAGCCAAAATGCCTGCTATGCAGTCGTTGGTTATGTAAACCTTGCCGTATCCTTTTAAAGAATCTAAGTAATTAATTGTTAAATTGTTATAGTTTATTAAAGTAACCGTAGCCTTTTTTAAATTCATTGGTCCAGCACTGGCTATGCCGATATAGTTGCATGATTTTGAAAACTTTTCAAGGTAACCGATTATATAGTTCAACGGGTTAACAGAACCTTGCAGTTTAAAAGAAACCCTATCCTTAAGCTCCTTACCTGTGAAAGTTGCCAGCCTTAAGTTCGTAGCTCCTACATCGACAGCTATTGCGCATCTCAACTTACAGCATCAACAAATTCAGCTATTGAAGATGATATATCAAGAATTATGGCTCCATCCCATGGTATAGCGTTAGTTGTAATGACTTGAGTCATGCCGCTTATCGGTTCTGGTGATAATGCAAAAAAAGTGGAAAAAAGATATGTTTTTATTCCTTTTTCCTTGTAGGTCTCGAGTATAGGAATGTATTTTTCAGGATCATCTACGTAGTTATCTATCAGCATAACAAAATCTTCGCTTTTTCCCACAGAATTTTCTATTATCTTCGCCTGAGTCGTAAGTTCTGAATTAAAAGTCATGACCCTTGTTTTTATACCGTTTTCTTTTAGAAACTTGATAAGAGTTGGTATAGCAGAAAGGTTAACTGAAGGTCTCGGCGTAAGCCCTATCTTGCTAACTGGTGTCAAGTCGAAAAATATTATTCTGCCAACAAAATCAAACGCGGCCATTTCTTCCATAAATTTTGATTGATCTCCTCCCTTTTGATATGGCGCTGGGAGCAAAAGCAGTACTTCTATGTAACCCAAATCGTTCAGTTCTTTTAAAATTCTCTGAAGTTTTATTCTCTCTTGTTCATAGTTTGTCCTGTAACTCCAAAGCACCATATACCTATCGTAAATTACATTAGTTCCTGCCTGATATGCTGGTGCTTCACTAATTTTTGATAGAGAAGAAGCTAATTTTTTGAGCCTTGGGTCAAAAATTATCGCATAATTCTTCATTTCTGTTCTGTTTGTTCAATTTGTTTGTTGCTTTCTGATGTTTCTTCAACGGGCTTAGGAGCAGGCGTTATTAAAAGCGTATAACCTATCCATGCAAGGATGCCCAAAATAACAGCTATAACAAGGAAAACCGTTATCTGCAAAACTATCAGGGGATACGTGAAGATCAAATATCCATATACAATTATAGCTATTATGCTTATAATCATTATTGCTGCACCCAAAATTTGATCTGTATTCATATCAAAATCATGGTAACAACGTATTAAAAAGCATTTTGATTCGCAAAGCTCTTGTTTAAAGTCTTGGCATTTTTAATCAGCTTCTTCTATTATGCTTTTAAGGTTTTTCAGCGTACCTAAGTCGTAGCCATCCAGAGTTATTACTTTTAACTCCTGAAGCTTAAAATCGGTAAAAGGCACCTTTGCTTCAACGTCTTCTACATAATATCCAGATAACAGATCGTTAAACGGGGGCATTAGAATTATGGTCTTTTTGTTTTTTCTTCCAACAAGCCAAACCGGATACTTGCTGTTTTCATATTTTATGTAAAAATGCAGATGTGCAAGAATCAGCGTGCTGCTTTTCATGCATTCATCAGAAGGTCTTGCATGGCCGTGAGCAAGCGCAACTTTTGCCCTTCCATTTTTTAGAACTATACCCTCAGCCCCCGCAAAGCTGGCAAAATTCCTTAGAATTTTATCTATGTATGCATCATGGTTTCCCTGTATAATGGTTATCTTAAATAGCTTGGAAATTTCTTCAAAAATTGATATCAGTTCGCTTATTTCTTCTGCATTAGGCATCATTATGCTGTCCTTTACATCTCCAACTATTATAAGCTCTTCAGCACCCGTAAGATCCTTAAGTTCTTTTATTCTTTTTACGTACCTCGCTTTCTGTATTGGTATATGAATACCGTTTTCTCTTTCTGAAATTTCGTATCCTATGTGAAGGTCTGCTATAGCTAAGTATCTGTTAAATATTAAAAGGGCTGGATAGCCCTCCACGAACTTTATGTAAGTAGGCAAAAGTTTATTGTGCATACGCCTTTTCTGTTTTGTCTAATTTGTTACAAAAACAATTAATAAATTCTTCTTTGTATTTTTAAACACAATCTATTATCAAATATTATTTCATCCACGTGCTAGCAGCACTTTTGAGCAATTTTCGGATAAGTACGATAAAAGGAGCGTACTTGTGAGAGTAATGATTATAAGAAAAAATTTTATTAGCAATTACATCATAAAAATAAGGAAACAGAACACATTGAAAGATAGAAAGCAGATAAATAAATGGCAGATAGAAAATAAAAGGAAAGTTGCCACTACGTTACATAAAATTTTTTCTGAAATTAATGATGAAAAAACAATCATTGTAGTTGAGGGAAAAAGAGATTTTCTAGCTATCAAGAGTCTTGGATACAGGGGGAAGATTTTTCAGCTTTGCGGCAGCGGAAAAGGTACAGGAAACCTTGCATCCGAACTTTCATTTTATAAAAAAGTAATACTCATGCTCGATTATGATAAAAAAGGAGAAAGCCTTACCAAGTCTATTATAGAAAAGCTATCATATGGGGGCGTTACAATAGACCTGAACTTAAGAAAAAAGGTCAGAGAAATAGCAAAAGGTGTAAACCATATAGAAGATTTAAAAAAATTCTCTCAGTACTTGGTACAAGAATAAGGTTTTTAAAAATCAAACCTGGCGTTCAAGGTAATCGTTCACAACGGAAAGCAGGGTAAAATTTACAGTGCAAGGATCATCTTCTCCTTCTATGTATATTTTATCTCCATAAGGATAATAGTTGTTTAAGTTTATATAATTCTTCCAAACAAGCTTAAGAAAGCCAAGGTTTTCGTAAGCATCAGGGTTTGCATTACGCTTTAAAGAAGTTTCTGGCTTTATATCGAGTATCAGAGTAAGATCCTGCTTTGGTATGTTTTTCTCAAAGCTAATTATTTCATCAGCCTTTATGCCTTTTGCTACATGATAAACTACGTTGCTTTCGCTCCAGCGTTTTGCTAAAACTATGTTCTTTTCCTCACCTAACCATCTGATAACGTTTTCAGCGTGCTGGGCCCTGTCAAGGCTCCAAAGTATCCATGCCAGCTTTATTGTTTTTTTGTTTTCAGTAAGGTAATATTTTATTAGCCCTCCCAGCCTTGTTTCGTAAGAAGGCTGCATTATGGTATAAACTCTGTAACCTTTTTCGGTTAAAAATTTGCTTAAAGGTTTAACACATCCGCCGCCCGAAATCGTTTGAGTTTCTTTACCAGATTTATCGATTCCAGAGACTACTAAAAACTTTCCTTTTTTTAAATAATTTTTTTCCGAGATGATGTGCCGGTATGAATTGACAACGTCTTCAGCAAGCATTTCATCTTTTACATAAGGTAAAATTTCTTCGCGCTCGATAGGTTTTGTCACTCTGTACCTTTCATAAATTAACGATAAGAGAGCTTCGAGATCTATTCTATTGCTCATCGATTAAGATCTCCCCGCTTTTTGTGTTTACTTTTATTATTCTTTCTTTGTATTTTTTAAGAAGTTCAAAATCGCTTTGTGAAACTATTAAAAGCGGTATATCGCTTATCGCACAGCCTGAAGCAAGGAGCGCGTTTACTGATGAGCATATTATAGCTAAAGGTGCCTTTTTATTTTTCTTGAGGCTGTAAATTATGTACGGAGCTACTGTGCTACCTATCATATAAGGAAAAGAAAGAATAACCCCCGTTATTTCAATAGGATTATCATCAGCCTTTAAAATTCCCGTCTTAGGATTAACCATGCCAAGGAACGAAATCGGTTTATCTATTACTTTTAGCGTAGACCTTATCATTGATGGGCCTTCTACTATTACTTCAGCTTTTATGTTCATTTTTTGATTCGCCAGGTATTTTTGCTTCTCTAAACCTATCTTTGTTTGCTTTTAAAGGTATCGTGGCATCTATGCCAAGCTTGTCAGTCAGAAGCATTTCTTGATCGCTTGAAGGATCAAGGCTTGAACCTTTGGCATTCTTGATAACGAGCAAACCCCTTGATGCCTGAAAACGCGTAGCTATAGCTCTTTCGACATCAACAGGGTTTTTGGGATCTATATCCTCATCAACTACTATTACAAGCTTAAGTGAAGGATGAGCAGCGAATGCCGCTATCATAGCGTTAACGGGCTCGCCTTCAAGTTTTTTGTTAATCTGAATGACCGCATGAAGCCATTTGCTACCTCCTTCTGTCAAATAAACTTTTTTTACCGATGGAACAGAGCTTTTTACTTCTTTGTTCAGTTTAGCTTCTACGGGGAAACCCATGAGCCATCTGTGCTCAGTACTTCCTGGCAAAACATCCCAATAAATTGGTTCGTTTTTACTGTATATTTTTTCAAACCTAATTACAGGCTGTTGTCTTATATGGTCATAGTTGCCAAGCATCTCCACCATGCTGTCATAATCCTTTTCATCTTTGCTTACATATCCTTCAATGATAAATTCCGCTTCGGGTATAGGCAACCCGTGTTCAGGGCTTCTATAAAATTCTAGACCATCAACAAGAGAATTAGCAATATCCATTTCGAATGTGCCCAAAGGAGCTTGATAAGCAGCTGCAAGCTCTACAGCTGGGTGAACCCCTATAACGATGGCTACAGGCATGTCTTTGCCCGCGTTCTTCCACATGTTCCAAATGGTATGAAGGTGTCTGCCTTCTACCATTCTTATAACGCCTTTTTCATTTCCAAGCAGCCTTATCCTGTGCACGCTGGCGTTTAATATTTTTTTATCAGGGCTCTGAGCTATAGCTATGCTAGAAGTAATGTAGTAACCGAGGTCATTTTCGAAGTGCCATACTGCTGGGATATTTTCATCTGAAATTTTAACATATTCTTTTAAATCAGTCTCATTAAGCGAAATTTTCTTTGGTGATTCAACAGAGGAAATGAACTTATCGTGAACGTTTTGTGGATCTGTTCCTAAAGCGATGGCCATAGTTTCTTCTGATATTATAAGGTTAGATACTATGTAGCCATTTTTTCCCTTAGGTCTTAATCTAATAGGTGAGTTTGTATTTTTTTCAAAAAGCGCAACTTCATATTTTGTTTCGGCTTCACCTAAATCTTTAAGCAGTTTTTTATCTTGAAGACTACTTAAGAAGCTTCGCAAATTATTTTTTCCCATCGTTTTAATAATCTATTCTTCCCTTATAAAAACAAAACTCTTGTTGTTTGTTGAATTATCACGAGAGTTTTGCTAGAAAAAGTTATATTTATATAAAATGAAAGGAAAGCAAGACAAATGCCCAACATTGAAAATTTAACCAAAAGAAAGGTTACAGGCGGAAAAAGGAAAGCTTACAGGGGTAGGAGAAGGAGAGAAAGGAAAGCACAGCCTCGTGTAGTTGAAGTGGGGCCGCCTTTGATAAAGAAGAGGAGAGTTAGGGGTGGAAACTTTATATCTTATGTCGTAAGAACCGATAAGGTAAATGTTGCTACTCCTGAAGGAACAAAAAACGTAAAGATAATATCTGTGATTTCAAACCCTGCTAACAGAGATTATGAAAGAAGAGGCGTTATAACTAAGGGAGCTATTGTAGAAACTGAATTGGGAAAGGTTAGGATAACTTCAAAGCCATCAAAAAATGGTGCACTTTCAGGAGTTCTTATTAAATAAACGACAAAGTTAAAAACAAAAGATAACAACCAAATAAAAGGGCCCGTAGCTCAGGATGGCAGAGCGCCCGGCTCATAACCGGGCGGTCGTGGGTTCAAGTCCCACCGGGCCCATTCCTAAAAATCATAATTAATTTTGAAGTAATACTATAATCACTTTTAGGTGCTGCTATTTTATGGAAGACAAGGCATGAAAGCGGTTTAGCAGTGCTCTGTAATAGCATTGTTTATAATGCAATAAAGTTCATCTTGCCCCGTATCTTCGTACTTCTGCAAATGTGGTTACAAAATAAACATAATGGCGCCCCTACGTTCCTAAGGTTGTTCAAAACTTTTTGAACCATTTTTTTCAGCCGTCAACAGATCTTCGTTAAGCTTGAATTTTATGCTTCTGCTGTCGAGCATGCGTATTATTTCATCTGTTGATTTTGATACTCCGCCGAAATTAATCAGAAAGTAAAATATAAAGACGCCGCTGTCACATGCCTTTACAAATAATTTAGATTCGAGGTTTTTAATATGTTGTATTTCTGCGCTTATGCCAGGGACCTCAAAAATTACCTGACTAAGTTTGAGGTAATCCTGACCAAAGTTTAAAAGCGTTGTGAATAAAGTATGAGTGCGTTCCTTCATTGGCTTTACGCCTTTTTAAGAAACAAACTCATAATTTAGTTCATCAAGCCTTTTATTAAGATCATTATAGAAGAATTTATCTGTTGTTGCAGCAACAATTAAGCCCAGCCCCCATAGGTTAACTTTTGATGCCATTTTTCATGTCTCCTTTGGCCATTATAACTGAAATTTTTCTGTAGCCAAATTTTTCATAAATGTTCATGGCCTTTAGGTTCCTCCAGTTAACGTCAAGAAATATCATTTTGGCTCCTTTTGAAACTGCAAACTCCTCGACCCTTTTTATTAGCGCACCTCCAATCCCCATCCCCCTGTAATTGCTATCCACTACAATATCCCAAAAGTCTGCAGTATTGCCCTGTGTGGGAAATTCACGAAGACGGAAGGATTGAAAGAGGCTTGTTTAAGTGTCCTCACACAGGGAAGGTAATAAACGATGATCTGAACGGGGCAATAAACATTCTACATATCCCCGAGTTCTTTGAGGATAGGGTAAATGGCTGAAGGCACAGCCCGTGGTCTATCGCTGGACGAACGGAGCGGTGGGTAACTACTAGCTATGAAGAGATGAAGATGAAGGCGATAAACCACAAACCTATGATCCGCCTTAAAGAAATAGCCTTTTAAGGCGGGGAGGATGTCAGATAATTAATGGCATCTGTTTATGTCATCACTGGGGTGCCTGGAATTGGAAAAACGACAGCTTTGATAAGATTGACAAAAATGCTGAAAAATGCTGGTATAGATGTTGACGGTTTTTATTCTGTAGAAATAAAAGATAAAGGTGAAAGAAAAGGTTTTTCTTTAGTTGATGTAAAGACAGGCGATACTGTTACATTAGCATCAACAAACGGCGAGGGCATAAAGTTTGGCCGTTATAGGGTTAAGGTAAAAAATATAGATCAATTTGTGCCCAAAGTCATTCAAAGAGCTATAGAAAATTCAAAAATAATAATAATAGATGAAATAGGACCTATGGAGCTTTCTAGTAGTTCTTTTAAAAAAGCCGTTGAAGATTTGCTCAAAACAGATAAGGTTATAATAGCAGTTGTTCACAGATCCTTTTCGCACGATCTGATGAAGGAAGTTTTAAAGTCAGCCAAAGCTAAGATTGAAGTCACAGAATCAAACAGAGATGTTATTCATGAGCAGCTTTTCCAAATGCTCAAATCTGAACATGTTTTTGATGAATTTAGCAAATAATTATAGCCTCTTAAGTATTTAATGCAAAGAAACGTACAATAATTTATAATTCCCATAAAAATTTATATCTAAGATGAGCGAGCTTAAAATAAAGAAGCTACAAAACGCTCTAAAAGGTGTTGCTGATTATGCTATAGTTAATGCTGGCCCTAACTTCTTTTATTTGACAGGCGTTTGGCCATTAGCTTCAATGGAAAGACCTTTTTTCCTTATAGTACCTGCAGATGATGAGCCATTTATCCTCGCGCCAGAGTTATACGTCCCTGACATAAAAAACATAGCAGTAGAAAAAATTCTCTACAAGGATGGCGAAGATCCGTTTTTAATATTAGCAAAAAGGCTCAAAAAAGGAACCGTGCTCCTAGACGATTTAATGTCTGCTTCTCATGCTTTAAGGATTCAGATAAACCTTGAAGGCTACTCGTTTGATCTGCTATCTTCTTTAATGTCAAAGCTCAGGGCTGTTAAAAGCGAAGAGGAAGTCGAGCTTATAAAGAAAGCAACAAGTATAGTTGACAAAGCTTTCAAAAAAATTGTTCAAGAAATATATTCAGGTGTAACTGAAATTGAGCTGGCCCAAGTTTTGAACGAATATATGATGTACTATGGAGCAGATGGTTTAGCTTTCGAAACTATCGTTGCTTCAGGTCCAAACTCAGCAGAGCCTCACCACATTACTGGAAAAAGAAAAATAAGGAAAGGAGACGCGATAATAATTGATTACGGCGCAAGGTACAAGGGTTACGTTTCAGACATAACAAGAACTGTTTATTATGGCAGCGTTGAAACGAAATTCCTTGAGGTTTATGAGACCGTAAAAAAGGCTCAAGAAGCTGCAATAAAATTTGTAAAGCCAGGAGTTGAGGCAAGAGAAATAGATAAAGCCGCAAGGTCAGTTATAGAAGCTAGAGGATATGGACCAAACTTCACGCACAGAACAGGTCACGGGATAGGCCTTGAGGTTCATGAGCAGCCTTTTCTCGATTCCCACAACACACTAAAGATCGAAAACAATATGGTTTTTACTGTTGAGCCTGGAATTTATCTTGAAGGAAAATTCGGCGTCAGAATCGAGGATGACGTTATATTAAAAAACAGGGCCAAAAGGCTTACGAGATCTTCAAGGGCTCTGATAACGATCTGATTTTAAAGAAGTAAAAAAATAAATTCTAGCCAAACAACCCTTCAAAGCTATTTTGTGTGCTACGTTTATATAATCTGTTTATTTAGTAAAATTATGAAAAGGTGTTACGATTGTATCTTCTTTTATGTTCATCCAGTTTATTCCAACATAGGTTTATGCAAGCTTCACAACAAGATCGTCGACAAGGATTTTTATTGCGATGGATTTAAAAAAGTAAATTTTGAAGACCTGTTCAATGCGCTAAAAGAAATGGGCTGGGTTTACTGTTCTAACTGTAAGAAGCCCCTGTTTGATGAAGAAGAACTAAAGAAGCACTTGAGTATGAACCACCACGTAACTGTAAGGTTTCTGAAAGATAAAGTGGCGAAAGAAGAGTCTCCAGGAGCCTTTTAAATCTGTTCGCTTAAGTTGGTTTACACTAAAAGCTTATTTATTGCTAAAACATGAGGGTTTACGTTAGAATTGGTCACACTAGAAGAACTGTACGATCAAACGATTCAGAAGTCTAAAAAGAGGAATTTTGAACAGTCAGTAGACATCATAGTAACATTTAACAAGAACAGGGTAAAGGCCCAAACATTTAACGAGATAGTGTATTTACCAGTTAAGTTCAGGTCCCCAGATGAAATAGTTGTAATAGCAGGAGGAGAAACGGCGCTTCAGGCAAAAAAGCAGAACATAAAACTAATTGAGCCTGATGCCCTGGACAGGTTAGCTAGCAACAAAAGGGAAGCTAAAAAATTGGCTTCAAAGAATTACGCTTTTATAGCTGAGGCTTCTGTGATGCCAAGGGTAGGTAAAGCCCTGGGCCCCATTCTTGCCCCTAGGGGCAAGATGCCTATAGCTATTCCTAACGCAGCTGCTCTTAACTCAGCATTTGAAAGGCTTTTGGGAAGCACAAGGATAAGGGGCAGAAACGTCTTTGGCATCCAGGCAAAGATAGGAGTTGAAAGCATGAAGAAAGAAGACATAATAAAGAACGCTAAAGCTTTCTTAGAATACCTTGAGAAAAAACTTCCGCCAAAGTCAATTAGCAAGGTAGGGTTTAAGTTGACCATGGGAGTGCCTGTAAAAGCAAATTATGAAGAGGTAGCGTAAAAATGATGACCACTTATCAAAGAAAGAAGGATTATCCTACAAAGAAAAAAGAGCTAATGGAGAAGATTAAAAAGAACCTTGAGTCGCATAAAAACGTAGCTGTTGTAAACCTTTACAAGTTAAGGTCGATACAGATAGGCGAGCTCAGAAAGAAGCTAAAAGGACAAGTAGTTTTTCTCGGAGTAAAGAACAAAATAGCAGAGAAGGCTTTAAAGTCTACAAAGTATGAAAAACTTTCAGAGTTCATAAAAGGACAAAGCTTGCTGATGTTCTTTGACATGGATCCTTTTGAGCTTAACATTGTTCTTGAGAAGAACCAGGTCTACCTGCCAGCAAAGGCTGGCGATATCGCTACAGACGACATTATAGTTCCTGCGGGAAACACAGGCTTACAGGCTGGTCCTGTTCTTAGCGAGTTTAAGGAGCTTAAAATACCCACAAGGATAGAAACCGGGAGTGTTTTTGTTACAAAGGACACAATAGTTGCAAAAAAAGGAGAAGTTATAAACGAAAAGCTAGCTTCTCTGCTTTCAAAGCTCGGCATAAAGCCTATAAGGTCTGGCCTTTCAATAAAAGCTGCGTACTTTGATGGGCTTGTGATTAAAGGGGAAGACCTGAAGATAGACGTTGAAGCTTACAAGAACAATGTTATTGAAAGCTATCAGAAAGCGTTCAAGCTGGCTTACGCCCTTGAGCTGCCGTATCCTGAAATCCTTAGCCTCGTAATAGCTGACAGGTACAACAAGGCAAAGCGCGTTGCTGTAAAAGCAGGGGTCTATACCGATGAAACGATTAAGGACATAATCGTTGATCGCGAATCAAAGGCTTCAGTCATCAGGTCTTTGATAAAGTAATTTGTCAAAAAGCTAACTTTTTTCTCAGACAAAAACGTTAATTAAAACATCTTTTGTTATATTAGAGCTATGTCGAGCATAAGCGGTTTTTATAAGATGAGCATAGAAGAAAGGAGAGAGCTTTTAAAAAAGTTAGGCTATCTGACAGACGAAGATATCCAGAGTTTAAATAGTGGAGGTCTTGAAATTTCCGTAGCTGACAAGATGATAGAAAATGTAATAGGTATTATTTCTTACCCGCTTGGCATAGCGACCAACTTTTTGATCAACGGAAAAGACGTGCTTGTGCCGATGTCGCTTGAAGAACCTTCAGTTGTTGCTGCTGCAAGCAAAGCAGCTAAGATAGCTAGGAGCGGAGGAGGATTTACTGCAGAAGCTGATGAACCAATAATGATCGGAACAATACAGTTTGTTGAGATTAAGGACATAAACGAAGCAGTTCACAAGGTGATGGAACAGAGAGAAAACATAAAAAGAATGGCAAATGAGATGCTTCCAGAAATAATAAAGAAAGCTGGAGGTTTTGAGGGGTTCGACTTAAAAGTCCTTTATACTGATGTAGGGGAGATGTTGGAGCTTTACTTTTATGTTCACGTACTTGATGCGATGGGTGCAAACACAATAGATACAGTTGCGGAGGGCCTCGCGCCTTACATAGCTGACCTTGTAAAAGGAAGGTACTTGTTGCGCATACTTTCAAACTACGCTTTGAAGAGGATTGCAAGGGCAAGAGCAAAATTCCCGATCGAGGAGCTCGGAAAGGATGGGGATCGCGTAGCTATGGATTTGATTTACGCTTATAACCTGGCAAAAGCAGACGTGTTCAGGGCTGTTACTCACAACAAAGGCATAATGAACGGGATAATAGCTATTGCAAACGCAATAAACAACGACACCAGAGCTATCGAAGCTGGAGCCCATTCATACGCATCAAGAACAGGGAAATATCAGCCTTTGACGGATTACAGGATAGAAGGAAATTATGTGGTTGGGCAGATCGAGCTACCGTTGCAGGTTGCTACTGTAGGAGGTTCAGTAGGGCTTAACAAGGTTAACAAGATAGCCTTAAAGCTCATGGGCAATCCAACTTCAAAAGAGCTTGCAGAGATAATGGCATCGGTAGGCCTTGCTCAAAACTTTGCTGCGTTGCTCGCCCTCGTAACTGAAGGAATTCAGAAGGGACATATGAAACTTCATGCAAGAAGTTTGGCACTGAGCGCTGGAGCTAGGTTAGAAGAAATTGACACTGTGGTTAACAGGATGATAGAACTTAACAGCATCAACTTTGATACTGCAAAGAAGGTCATAGAAGAGATCAGAAACAAAGGTTAATGCTGAACACCTCACAGTTCTGAATAGCGATGTTGAACCCATGAGAGCTGTAACTTATCTGGAAATAAAAGTGGGCAACACGAAGCTTACAGCCCAGTACGCAGAGCTGGTAAAGCTTAAGCACGAATGGGCATAAAGATTAGATTTGTAGAAGATAAAATGCTTTTCTACGATAAAAAGACAGATAAACTAATAAATTATTAGTATTACATTTTTATTTTATATATTTTATAAAGACTAAAAAAGATAGGTTTATATCTGCAAAAAAAAAACACAACGATATTTATGTCAAAGCAAGAAGAAGGGAAGGTAATAACTGACATCCCTCCACGGCTTGACAGGGTTCCTATAACTCGCTGGCACTATTACATTTTCATACTTGGAAGCGGACTATTTTTGGAAGGCTTTACAGTAAGCATAGCTGGTACTCAGCTAGGAACGATAGAAAAACTGCTCCATCTCAGCACTATAGAAGCTCTGGCTGTTACCCCTATATTTCTTATAGGTGAACTTTTTGGGGCTGTTATACTTGGGTACCTAGCGGATAATAAAGGGAGAAAAACGCTTTTTCTTACAAGCCTAGCTATAATAATGACTGGCGACGTCCTTGTAGGAATACTTTTCATAGTACACGGGCTTAACTATGCTCTGTTTGTAACTCTCAGGGCTATTACCGGGTTCGGGGTAGGAGGAGAGTTTGGGGCTTCTATAGCAGCTTTGCAGGAGTTTACTCCAGCAAAGATTAGAGGACTTTTTACGGGAACAGGTAATGCTGTGCTTTTTGACTTGGGTACAGTAGTTGCATCGCTAGTTGCTGCCCTTTTGCTTTCTTTACTGCCAACTTCACTTGCTGTTGGAACTGCATTTCTTGTTGGCGTTGTTATTGCAGCCGCAATATATGTGGGCAGGATAGGATTGCCTGAGTCACCAAGATATCTGCTATCAAAAGGAAGGGTTGAAGAAGCTGAGAAAATAGCAGAGAGTGTTGAAAAGCATGCTACTGAAAAAGGCTTAAAGCTAGAGCCAGTACAGCCCATAGAGCTTGATTTCAGCAAGGGGTCAGAAGCAGGTGGTTACAGAAGGCTTTTCGGTGAATATAAAAAAAGGCTGATATTGGCTTGGACGCTTAATTTTACGGAGACTTGGCCATACTATTCAGCTTTTTCAGTTATCTCGCTTGCGCTGACAAAGGTCTTCGATTTTCCTGGGTCAAAGGTTGCACTGTTCCTTGCAGCTATGACAGGGGCAGGCGTGCTTGGTGTCTTCGTTATGTCATGGGCTCTTGATATAATTGGAAGAAGGCCAACGATAACCCTATCCTACGGACTAGGAGGAATTATTTCCATAATAATCGGCCTGATTGTGACAGCAATATCGTTTTCAGCTTTCCTTGTTCTGCTAGTGCTTATGTATTTCTTCGTTTATGCAGCTGCAGGCGTCCTGTACCCGCAGATAGGCGAAATGTTTCCTACAAAAGCAAGGGGTTCAGCAATGGGGACAGCAGTAGGATTTGGAAGGCTTGGCGGAATAATTGCTCCGTTCGCCTTGGCTTCCTTTGTTGGAAAAATTTCTGGGCTTCTGCCAATATTTGTCATAACTGGCATCGTGATGCTTATAGGGGCATTCGCTGAAATAGTATTAGGACCTGAGCTTGCAAAAAAGAGTTTAGAAGAAGCCGCAAAGATATCTTAAAATTTATTTATTATTTTAATGAATATTTTATCATAAGCATTATTAATGTTTCATTTTCAGATATATTTGTACAAGTTTTTTCAATTACTTTAAATTTAACGCAATATTACTTTAAAACAATTAAAATCTTTTTGTTAATCATTTCTTTTTTAGCTCTTTTATTAGTTCAATAAACCCATTTTTACAGTTTAAACCGTAGATCTTTGCAATCTTTTCACACAACACCGTTTCTATGATCTTTTCAAACGAACCGTAAATATCGTTCAGAGCCTTAACGAACTCTTCTGGTTTTTGTATAACGTCTTCAGGCCTTATACCATGCATTTTTGTAAGGTAAAAGATGACAGCGTTCTTAACTGGCTCTCCCCCGTATTCAGCCAAAGTTTCTTCAACAACCCTTTTTAAAAGATCTTTTGAGCTCTTTCTTGGCATTCTAAACTACCCTGATAAAATCTACTTTACCTTCATTTAATTTGAACTCAAGAGCATATAGAGATCCCTGAGGTGTTATGCTTCTCCAGAACAGCGTTCCGTTCCGAAAGTCCATTTCCCTTATAGAAGCAGCGTACTTTTTTTCTATTCTAATGGATTCAAACCCTTCATAACCGAAGAGAAGCGCCGATATGCCATTTTTTGAATCAATTTCTGTTACTTCTTTCAAAAACTGTTCATAAATTGCTGGGTTCCTAACCGCAAGATCCTCGTATGAAAGTAGATCTACTATTACAAAAGCCCTAGCTCCAACTGATAAATAAGAATCCGATGCCATTTTAACATAGCTCCGCACATCTTTTTCCAATCCATGCGGATCAAATTTGAGCACATTCAACCTTTTTATGGATCCGCCGGTCATTTTTTCTAGTGTTTTAGTAACGCTGTCAACGCTTTCAAATGGGCTAATTACATAGTTTACCGGGTACCCTCTTAATAGCAGATCAGCGGCGACCCATAATTTGTACAGGCTATAGATTGAGAAGTCAACTGTTCTTTTCACTTCGGTAACAACATTTATTGTGACATTAAGCTCGTACTCCGGCATTGCCTCAGGGGGCCTAGGCAGAAGCTCGACTTTGGAAGGATATTGTAGATTTTGTCTATCAAGAGGTCTTAATATTGCAAGCCTTTTACCCATTGTAAAATAACTGTAAGGATTTTCTATGTAAAAATCTCTGTCCTTGACAATTGAAACTCTTCTAGCCTTGCCTCCTAATATATCTTCATAATCAACGCTTATTAAGGCGTCTGCCACAAACCTGACCTGGTTAGATGCAGGGTTAAGTCCCTCCGAAATCAATACAAGGGAACCTTGTTTTACCTTTGCCGTGCCATATATTAGCTGAAGGAATGGTCTGATTTCTTGTTCACCATTTATGCCATAAAACATTGCGTCGAGCGAATCAACAGTTACAATTTCACCTTTGCTTAGCGCATCGGAGATTGTAGAAAAAACATTTGCTGGATTTCCAGTCATAATGCTTACTACAGAAAGCTTTCCTTTGAAATCTGGATCAACAAGCTTCATCTTTTTTATAATAGAAGCTTCAGGTTCAGAGTAAGAAATATAAGTACAACTTCCTTTTTGTGCGCACGCTGCAAGGGCTATGGTAGTTTTTCCAGATCCAGGTTTGCCTTCAACTAAGCTTACGTACGATGGAGTATTAAGTACATCTAAGAATGACCTGCCTTCTGAATACACAATTATTTAGCATATATTATGTAATTTATCAATTTTGCGGTTTTCAGTAGTCCCGCAAGTTATAATGCATCATCTTTACAAGAAAATTTATTAGCGGCTTTATCATTTTTAATGTTTTAGGGCATAAGCAAGATAATAGAGCCCAACAGGAAATTGGCTAGCTGTATAAACTCTGCTTAAAGCTCTGAAAGATAAACTCGAGATAAATGCTGCAAACAATTCAAGGATATGAAAAAGCCTTTAATTTGTATCTCAATAAATAATGCGTCTGCAGAATCTTTTAAATACATTAAGATATTCCCTTCATCAGACAGAGTCATGTAAGGATTTTAACGAAACCGGGGACCATGAGGGGTGCATTTTTCCTGGAATACCGCAAAGATTTCCTTTATAGGATATACTTCAAACCAATAAACGGAAACAGGTTTAAAGAAAGGTTTCGGAATCTCTTTATTAAAAATATTTAATGGACTTATTTCCAGAAAACCGTCGACTGAAACGGAAACATTGTAAGTCTTCAATGGAATCTTGAGACTTTCGGATTCACATGGGACTTCAGATTTAACGACCGGCTTCACTATAAGTTCTCCTATTCTTACATCGTACTTGGCGCAGTGTGCAGGACAAACTGCTGTGGTTCTGTTTACTTCACTTAATAAAGCACAACCCATATGAGCGCATATTGCTTCCATAGCGTAAAATTTTCCCTTGTTCTTAACTATCAGAAGCGGTTTTGAGTTATGCCAGATCAAAAGCAACCTTTTTCAAAAACTATCGCGTGTATATTAACTTTCATGCCGTTAATTTACTTTAACTGTTATTTGTGCCCTCCTGTTTTATAAAAGTGAACTACCTAGGTTTTTATCCGGCATAAAAGTTATTAATTTATTTACTTCATCATTTAGCATTGTTAAAGAAACGAATACTGGTTTCTGCACTTGTAATAATGCTTTTCAATTCAGTTTACCAGTACTCATGGAACGTCTTCGCGATGTATCTGGCAAAATATTACGGTTTATCGGTCATGATAACGGAAGTCATGTTCTTTATTTTTGTTTTTATGAGCACTTTTCTTCAGATTCTTGGAGGTTATATTTCTGATATAAAAGGCCCGAGGTCAATTGGCTTGATAGCGGCTGTCTTCTCTGCCGCAGGTTACATAGCATTTATGAAAGACATAAATCTGCTTTTTAGGTTCCTGCTCTGGGCCGGAGGTTCCGCTGGCGAAGGGATACTTTACGGTATAGCTACAAACTCAGCTTTAAAATGGCACAAGGACAACAGAGGTCTTGCTGTTGGCATTGTCTCTCTTGGTTTCGGAGCTGGCGCAATGATCTTCAACCCTGTGTTTCTGGGCATTCACAGCCTTCAGGAGATAAGCGTCATAATGTTTTTTCTTGAAATCATAATTTTGCCTCTCCTTGTAATGAACCTTTCATACCCGGAAAAACTTAGCGGAAAAAGACCTCGTGAAGCAGTCTTTACTTTGCCATTTCTGCTGATTTATCTCTCATATTCTCTTGGGACTGTTCCTTTGATTTCTCTCTCATCAAGCCTCTTTATTTTGAGAAGCGGTTACTCCCTGCTTATAGCAATAATCACTTTTCCTTTAATGAGCGGTCTCGGAAGGCCATTTATGGGTAGATTTTCTGATACGATCGGGAGGATAAAGACTATTTTTATATCTTTGAGCATATTAATGTTAGCAGGAATACTTGGAGCTCTTAACGTCCCACTGTTGCCTGAATTACTCATAGGCTTCCTCGGGGGCTCTTTGATCCCGCTGTTCTTTGCACTTGTAGGAGACTATATGGGTGAAGCTTATTCTGCTTCTCTTACTAGCATACTTTATACGGGAAAAAACATAGGTGGCCTCATAGGAAGTATCGGCATAGGATACGTATCAGAGAAAAGTATATTTTATGGATGGTTCCTAATGGTGCTTTCATCTATTTTATCTTTGCTTTTTCTGCTTATTTTATATAAACTTAATAGCAAAAAGAAAGCTTAACCATATATTGAAAATCTCGATTTTACATACAATAAAAAGTTTAGCGTGTGAATAATCTGTTTGTGCGCTAAAAGGTTTATATAATTCCATTTCTAATTTAATTTAAAATTGGAAAGAGTAAAACTTTCTAGAAAAGTAATTAAGAAGTATTCTGAGCTTTTTGGCGAAAAAACCGTAAACGGTAGAAAGCTTGTTGTTGAAGACGTTATAGCCCAAGTCTACGATGAAGTGAAGGACCTCTGGGAAGCCTCACTAAAAAAGAGGAGAGAAATTCTTGACTCTCCGCTCAAAGTAAGGGAAAAATATTCAATACCAAAATTGGACGAAGTTTATGAAGATCCAGTTACTGGGGAAAAGAGGACTTACAGGGAAATAGTTCAGGGGCTGATCGATAATTTTTTGGGAAAGAAAACTCAGCTTGCATGGCGTTTGAACGATGTGGTACCTATACCAGATTACGCGCATCCGCTTAAGAACCCTGGACTCGAAATAACTGGTCCTTGGAACCCTCCAGACATGGCGATAAAACAGATAAACGCTGATGTTGCGGCTACTATGGGACCTGATGACGAAGATGCTGCTCCCCCAGACTACATACCTTACAATAGCAGAGATAGATCTTCAATACCTCTCTTTGAATCTAGGTTAAACGAAAAGAAGATACTTGCAGGTCAGCTGCTTGAAGTCAAGATGATGAAAAAGGGTCAACTTAGAGTCTACAAAATACAGAAACCAATGGAAAAATGGCCCGCTAGCTTTCACAGGATACCCGGAATCCATCTATTAACTTTTAACGTTAAAATAGACGGGAAACCAGCCCCTTCTTTTATAGTTGATATGGTAATACACGCGTTAAATGATTTTGACTCGCTAAATAAATCTGGAAGGATGTTGTTATTCTACATACCAAAGACTCAAACCCCACAGGAAGCTTTTATGATAGCAAAAGCGATCTGGAAGTTAGAGAGGTTGATGGGAGCTGAAAAGCCAGGAAGTCTCATTAAGTTTAAGGCTCTTTATGAAGAGGGAAACGCTGGTAGGCACCTTCCCGCAATAATGTGGACCTGGAGGTACTGGTTGATAGGGACAAACGTAGGTAGGTGGGACTATACTGCGAGCTTGATCGAAATGTGGAAGAACGAGAGGATCCTTTCAGACCCACAGAATAACTCTCGTATGGGAATGGTTTCACCTCATATGATGGCTTATCAAAGGTACAACGCTCTGTTAAACGTGATGGCAGGCGTAAAGGATGGTGAGCTGAAGAGCGGTGCACCTATAGGTGGAATGGCAGCTGTTATGCTGTATCAGAAATCTGACGCATACAGTAGGTACAGGCACAACGCAGTAACATTAAGAGCAATGAAGCTTGATAAATTAAGGGAGAGGTTGATAGGCCTTATCTTTGTTCCTGAAGAAGACGTTTCTGGTAAAAAAGTAACGTTAGATGATATTATAAAAGGAACAGTAAAAGGGAAGCTGTACGATGCGTACAGACAGAGCTGGGTGGCATCCCCTGATGAACAGTACGTTGCAGCAGGGAACGGGCCCTTAAGGGCCGGCATATTAGAGCTGCAAAAAATGTTAGATGCTCCTGTTATTTGGGAAGAACAAAACGGTGAAAAGGTAGCTCCGAAGGTTGAGAGCGGATTAACGGAAGACGAAAAGAAGCTTTTTTACAGCCTTGGGCTTATAGATGAAAACGGCAAAATAACTCCGTGGATAGTAACAAGAGATATGTTCGAAACGCCTGAAAAGTTCATTGCATCAGAAAAACTTTGGAGGGGAAAAGATCTTTGGAACAGCCTTTACGATATACAAGAAGGAGACGTAACTGTTGAAAACATACAGCATGCATTTTACATGGCAGCAAACTATGGCTTTCAGGTACTTAACGGAAACCTTGCGGCAGCAATAGACGATTACAAAGCCTTTGCTAACAGGCTCGTAAGGTTTATGAACGATCTTGCTACTTACAGGATATTCGTTTCTTGGCTCTGGACTCTTGCTAACAACGGCGCGAAAGTTACAAAGGATGGGTCAATAAAAGGGCCTAAGCTTACAAAGGACGGAGTAATACCAGATGAAGATGTGTACCATATAAAGGCTGGAACAACTTTTGATAAGCAAATGTTCGAAAAAATTTGGGAGCAGCATTATAAATGGACTACAGAGTTTTACAAAGATTACGATAGGTTAGTAGCTTATAGGTTAGCAATAATTAAGATAGGCTTAGACGGGGGCAAAACGTATGAAGAAATAATACAAAAGCTCGATGACGTTTTAAAGGAAATAGTTCTTTATAACTCGCTTGACGAAAGCGCCTTTAAAAAGATAGCAAGCCTTCTTGGATTTCAGTATACTGATAATATGCTGAAGATAAGTAAGAATATACAAGCAGTACAAGATTTTGTTTCAAAAGCTTATGGCAAAGAACCGACATATGAAAAAAAGATCACTCTGAACGAAGCTGCGAGAAACATATCTAGAAAACTTGGGCTTAAGTACAAACAAGCTCTAGAAATAATAAAAGCAAACGAACCAATGTTTGACCGTAGGGAAGCTCTTACAATAATGGACATACTTAAAAGACAAATATTCTCTCCCAAATACATTCAGCACAGCGCTAGAGTTCTATTCTCTTTAGCTGATAAAGATACAAAAACAAGACAAAAGCTACTTGACGCAATATATTACTTGGATAAGAACCTAAATCCGGTTTATAGGGATAAATACGGAAACCCATCAAGAGAGGAGCTAGTAAAGGCTGTTAAGAGAAGGAAAATATCAAGAAAAATTCTGCAAATTCACGATTATATCTATGATTTATTTTAAAAAATTGACTGATTTTATATTTTATAAACGATTTTATTAACGCATTTTAAATCATATTTTATAAATACATTTACAATATTTAACAACAATGAACATTGCAAATGAGCTTGCAAATATAGTTGGCAAAAAGTATGTTTTAACAAAATATGAGGAGATTGTTCCGTACGTTAAGGACGCATCTTACATCGAAGGGGAAAAACCTATAGCTGTTGTTATTCCTGGGAACGTTTTTGAGGTGTCTAAGGTTCTAAAGCTTTGTTACGAAAATGATGTGCCAGTATACGTGAGAGGAGGAGGCACTTCTTTAACAGGTTCATCTGTACCTGAAGGCGGCATAGTCATGAGCATGCTTAGGTTTGACAAAATACTTGAAGTAAACATAAAAGATAGGTATGTAATCGCGGAAGCCGGTGTCAGGGTTGGAGAGCTTAATTCATATTTAGAAAAATACGGATACATGTATCCTCCTGATCCAGCAAGCGATATAGCAGCAACCATAGGCGGATCGATAAACACCAATGCTGGAGGCGTGAGAGGAGCCAAGTATGGAGCAACTAAGGAATGGGTTTTAGGCCTTGAAGTAGTTCTTCCTGATGGCACTATTACCCAGTTTGGCGAAAAGACTCTCAAAAGGTCAGAAGGCTATGATCTTACCGCTTTAATGATAGGCAGCGAGGGCACTTTAGGCGTAGTCACCAAAGCAACATTAAAAATAGCCCCATTGCCTGAAAGGGAAGCCATGTTTCTCGCTTTCTATGATAGCTATAAAAGATTTGGAGATGTAATAAGCACGCTTAATGAGAGAGGACTTATACCGCTGACAGCTGAGTTTTTAGATGAGGTTTCAATGAACGCAGTAAAGAGCTACGGCATACCATATCCGGACAATGCTAAGGCGCTACTTATTATAATAACTTCAGAAATGAGCGATCAAGTTTTAAAAGCGATTAAAGAAACGTCACCAATTGAGTTAAGAACAATAAAGGATAAAAAAGAGATGGACGATACGTTAAAGCTCAGGAAAGGTCTATACTCTTCTTTACTTTTAGAGAGGGAAACCCCTGAGCAAAGAGTTATAATAGGGGATATAGTTGTCCCTCCATCGAAAATTTCAGAAACTATAGAGGAAATATACAATGCAGCTAAATCGATCGGTTTAAAGATTGCTGTTTTTGGACACATAGGCGATGGCAACGTACACGTAAATATCTTCGCCGGCCCTAACGATTTTGATAAAGCAAAAGAGTTGTTGCTTGAAACAGGAATGATAGCAGTAAAACATGAAGGCTGCGTTTCAGCAGAACACGGAATAGGCTTAGAGAAAAAAGAGCTTCTATTAAAAGAGTTCGCTTATAGGAACAACCAGATAAACCTTGAACTTATGAAAAAGATCAAGAACGTATTTGATCCAAAGAATATACTCAACAGGGGAAAGCTCATTGAATGAAGTTATAAGAGCTCTCTCTTCAGAAGCATCAAACTGCATTAACTGCGGCTTCTGTGAAGCTGTCTGCCCTACAATACCTGCTTTTGACTATAAAACATCAATGGGCGCAAGAGGGAGAATAAACTTAGCCAAAGAGTTTTTGAGCGGTAACCATAGCCTTAACTTTAGAGATCCTTTTGAATCTTGCCTTGACTGTTATGCTTGTTTTCAGGTATGTCCTGCACACGTAAACTCTGGTGTTGTCAGTGAGCTTATGAAACAGGCCATAGCTGAGGGCCAGATAGAGAACCAGAAGCATCAGGTAGCCGAGATGATAACCAAAATTGTTTTTAAATACAAGGACCCTTTAGGTTTAAAAAAAGAATTAACCGAATGGTCAAAAGGCCTTGAATTTGAAAATTCATACGAAACTATACTCTATACTGGGCACATGCATCAGCTCATGGCTTACAACAAAAAACTTAGCGAAATGCTGAAATCAATAGGAGAGCTTTACAGATTCTTGGCCCCTTTACTTTCATCTTTAGGCAATCCTTCTTTTATTTTCTCAAAGTTTTACGATAAAAAGATTAAAGAAAGGTCTGAAAGTCAACTAAAGAACATTTACTTTCTCTTAAAAAAAGCAGGCGTTAAATTTTCTTATCTAGGAGTGGAAGAACCATATCCTGGTACGCTGATGATAGATATGGGTTATGTGAATGAGTTTAAACAATACGCTCAGTGGGTTACTGATTTGTTTCATAAAAAAGGTGTAAAGAACATAATTACAGTTGACCCTCACACTTACGACGTTTTACTCAACAAGTATACAAAATATGTAAAAGGCTTTGATTTTAACGTAACATTTTACCTTGACCATCTGAGCACGCTAAAATTCTCAAGATTAGATAAAATTGTAACTTATCATGAACCGTGTCACCTTGTAAGACATACCGATCATAACGTGCCGAAAGGTTTTATTGAAAGCATTACAAATCTGATCCTACCCATACATAATGGAAAAAACACGTACTGTTGTGGCGGACCTATTGAAGCTTTTTATCCTAAAGCTTCTGAAAAGATTTCAGATAAAAGATTTAAAGAACTCAAGCAAACAAAGGCAGAAATCATCATAACCTCATGCCCAATATGTTTTGTAAACCTATATAAAGATGAATCGGTCATGGATATATCTGAGCTTTTAGCAAATCTCGTTACATAAGAACTAATTTAATTATTGACCGTTTTCAATAAATTGTATTATGCTGTTTAAGATCTTCCTGCTGCTTTCTATCTTATGCTTTGCGATTTCTCTGTACTCTTCTCTAGATAACTTAACCCTCGCGTACCCGAGCCTTGCTGAAGCATCAGCAACTGACGCTGCCTCTTCTATAAACACTTCCCATTCATCCATTCTTGGTAATATATAATTTTCAGAAATTCCTTTTATTTCTGCCTGTCTTGCCAGCTCTTCAGCGGCTGCAATAACTATCTGGTTATCAACTTTAGTGCTTTTGCTGTCAAGCACGCCTCTGAAAACAGCAGGAAAGACCAAAGAATTGTTAACCTGATTGGGAAAGTCGCTTCTTCCGGTAGCAACTATGTAGGCCCCAGCTTCTTTTGCTTCATCAGGCATCATTTCAGGAACTGGATTAGCCAACAGGAAAGTTATCGCTTTGTCGTTCATTTGCATTATCCAGCGCTTATCTATAGTACCTGGCCCTGGTTTGCTAGCTGCAACGAGAATGTCAGCGCCTTTAAAAGCGTCTTCTATTGTTATCGCGTTCTCACCGTTTGTCTTTATTGCAAGTTCATATTTCCATTTATGAACAAACATAAGCCTGTCTACATCTTCCCTGTTAGCGTGAAGTGGCCCTTTGCTGTCTATAAGAATTATGTTTTTTGGGTTAAACCCATAATCTATGAGAACATAAGCTGTCCTTATGTTTGCTGCCCCAGCTCCAAAAAGCACAACTTTAACGTTTTCTTTCTTTTTTCCTGCAAGTTTTATGGCGTTTATCAAACCAGCAAGTATAGCTCCAGCTGTACCGTGCTGGTCATCGTGCCATACAGGTATCTTAAGCTTTTCAAGAAGCCTTTCCCATACTTCAAAACACATCGGGCTTTCTATGTCTTCTAAATTTATTCCACCAAAAGAAGGCTGAATTGCTTCAGCTATTTTTAACATTTCATCAACAGTATCTGCTTTAACAGCTAAAGGCACCGCATCTACTCCGCCTAAAAATTTGTAAAGGAGAGCTTTTCCTTCCATGACAGGTAGACCAGCTATAGGACCAATAGGCCCTAGCCCAAGAACCCTTGTCCCGTTTGTTAACACTGCTATTGTATTTCCTCTACTTGTCAGCTCGAAACTTTTATCTTCATCAGCTTCAATGACTTTAGAAACTTGAGCTACGCCCGGCGTGTATATTATAGCAAAGTCATCATAGCTTTTTAACGGTACTTTAGGTATTATCTGTATTTTACCCCCATACTTTCTTGAATACTCTACAGGATCCAATTTAAATAAAAAAAAGCGCGTAATTATATAAATGTAAAAAATTTTTAATCAATAAAGGGCTTTGTTAGTCATTTGTCTAACAAAATAAAATAATAGGTTTATCTGTAAGATAAAAACATTTGACTTCTTATTGTATAATGTCAAATAATTTGAAGAGTTTATTATATTTTGTTTCTTAATTTTTTAAAAAATTGAACATTTTTGCAAAATATGCCCAGTAAATCAAACATATGTTTATCACAAGTTTAATATTTAACTATACATTAAAATTATTAATAGGAATCAAACTCTAAAAATTAAAAGATCTTGTTAAAAACTAGGTTTTTGCAGGTTCTAAAGGGTATCCACAGTTTCTGCAATTTTTCAAAGAGATTGGGTTGTTCCATCCACATTTTTTGCATTTTACTTCCTTTTCTTTGTAAAGGTATGTAGTTTTTTCATTTATATGAAAACCTAACGTTAGCCTTAAACCTCCTTTCAAATGTTTATTAAGTTCCTTTATTTCCTGTTCATTAAAATTATTTTCATCATAAATTTCTAATCCTAAAGAATATGGGCGCAGGCTGAACCTTTTTCCAAGCTTTTGAGAATCTAAGTGCGCCAAACGTTCTCCAGAATCATCTTGTATCCATGAGACAGGGTAACCGATCTTTTCCTGTAGAAGGTTTATAAGCTCGATTTCCTTTTTTATTACATCCTCTTGGTTTATGTTTAACATTATCATACTTTCTTTTAGTCCTGCCAAATTTACTAGTGGAGAAATATATTCTGATGGATGTTTAACTGCTAATTCTTTTAACGTTGGAAGAAGGCCCATCAAAAGCCTGTTATTAATGAGCTTATTCTTTTGCGTAATAGCGTCTTGTAAGATGTCTTTTAATAAAAGTACTTTAACCTTAAAGTAACTTTCTTCGTTCTGAGCCTCATTAGCCAAATGTGGCAGATTTATTGATGCGGATATTATTCCTATTTCAAGGCCTTTTTCTTCGTTCAGTTTAAAACCTATGGAAGTCTTGTTGTCGTTGTTTACAAGCAATAAAGGCGCTTGAACTTTCATGTTTGTGCTAAGCAAAACTTTTGGTTTTTTTACTTTAAGTAAAAACCTATTGTATTCATTGATTATCTCATCGTCAACTTTATCAACGTGTATTGTCAATACAGGAGATCTAGTTGTGCTTGGAAGCAAGCTTTGTAACATAAAAAAGGATTCCTTTTTCAATTTTTCAATCATCGGCTCGTTGATTTTAATAAAAACTTCCGCATTGGCCTCTCTAGAAAGACCATAAACAAGTTTTATGAAATTTTCAAACGTTAAACTTTCTTTGTTTGCTATACCGTCTAGCAAATTAAGGTCTAACGCAATAACATCGGGTTTAAACATCCAGTTTTCGGGAAAAGATAGATGTATCTTCCCGTTAAAGTGGGCATCTATCAAATCTGTTGGAAGATCAGATCTCACAAGATAGTCAGAAAATATTCTTTCAGCCGCTTTGTACACAACGTCCTCAAACCCCTCTCCTTCTTTGCTTGTTTCTTCAAGCATAACTTCCAAGTCATAAACAGGCATGCCTAGCCTGCTTAGTTTTTTCCAATACTGTTCTAAACCTTGCTCTAACAAAATTGAATTTACAACCTCTCTGATGAGCGGCGATGTGAGATATGTAAGTTGAAACTTGTATATACGAGATTCAGCTTCGCTTGCTATGTTTTGAGCTACTTCTAGGGGCACATTGGCTTCTTTTATAAGGCTTTGAACTATTTTTGAGGTATCAAACTCTTCAATTCTTTGTGATGATTCCCTGACGTATAAGCGCCCTGAAGAAACGAGAGACTCCTCTTCGATCTGCTTAGCAAGCGATAGGACAAGCCTACCTAGTGGCGTTATCATGTATTTTCTTTCTTGTTTGTTCTGCACTACTAAATTTTGCTGCACCAGCTTTTTAAGATGATAAGCAAATTTACCTGATTCTCTCTTTGGAGTAAACCCTGAAGCTTCTTTGAGCTCTGTGTACGTCATTCCTCCTTTTGCTGCAAGTATTCTAATTATTTCTAGTCTGCTTTTTGAGGCTAGTACAGAAAAGATGATTTTTAGCCTTTTTGTCATAAGGTTGCTGCTCAAATCTCTTAGACTACTAGTTAATAGAAGTATATAAAGTTATGATTGTCAAAAAATTTTTGTTTTAAAACAAAATATTTATACATAAATTTTGATCGATATTCATGCCCTCCATGATCCATATAGAGCCATCAACCAAGAATTAGCTTCTCTCAGTAGGTTTTTTGAGTTTTTATGAGTTAAAGTATTAAGAGCTTTTTCATAAGATAGCCACATATAACCTATATGTTCGTCGCTGATTTTAACCGTTTGAGAATTTGTTTTCATTAAATAATAAACGACGTCTTTTTTCACCTTGTTACCGTTTTTAAAAAATTCATAAGTAACTGTGAAAGAAAAACCGTCAAACACTTCCAAATCGCTTAATCCAGTTTCTTCTTTTACTTCTCTTATAGCTGCCATCTTTGTATCTTCTCCTGGTTCAATATGGCCCTTAGGAAATTCCCATCTTCTCCTTTTACTTATTAATACAAGGTAGAGAGGGCCGCTCTTACTTTCTTTAAATACTACCCCCCCAGCTGAATGTTCAATTTCTTCGACTGCCATATTTATGATCTTTTAATCAAAAGTTTTAAATGCTACTATTAAATTGAGGCTTTTTACATAATACTTAATGCAAAATAGCTGTTATATTTTAATAAAACCTCATTTAGTAAACTACTTGCTTTTATGTAACCTTTGAGAAAAACATGTAAAAAATTTATTAAAACAAAAATTTTAAATCGTTTACAGAAGGAATTATCGCATCTGCATCAGCTTCCATAAATTTTTGTATAAAGTTTTTCACATCAAGAGAAAAACCATATACGCCAACGAAACCCACTTCATAGCCTAACTCTCTAGTATTTTTTACCATTAATATATCTTCGTATGAATCACCTACGTAAAGGCAGCTCTTAACATTTAAGTTTTTTATTACCTGTTCAATAAGAAATGGATTTGGTTTTCCTAACCATTGTTCTTTTGATCTTGCATAGACATCATCTATGAAAAAAGAACTCTCAGGATTAAAGAAATTTCCTAGCAAATCTTTTAAAATCTTTACAGCAGCTTTTTTAGGCCTTCCGCTAGCGATTCCTATTTTGTTGCCAAATTTCTTTTTTAAGAAAGTTTTTACGTCGTTTTCAAGAACCACCTTTTCATCTTCTATAAACCCTTTTTTGATTTTGAAAACTGGCTCAGCTTGCCAAGTTTCTTTAAAAAGATCCATACCTAGGTAAAGCTCCTCAAAAACTGTAGAAAGAAGGCTTTTCCTAGGCAAATTAGGATAGTTAAGCTTCTCTTTGATCTTTATCAGGTAATTTAATTTATCCTTTTTATTGTAGAGCTTTTTAAGCCCTTCTTCTATGCTCTGTAATCCTTTGCTGTCTGCATACATCAATAAATAATTTAACGCCTTTATCGAGGTTTCTATAAGGCTTTCCTTGTTAACCTTTACCTTTATGTAATCTTTAAAAAACTTGTAGTCAGTAAAAGATAAGACTTTTAGTATCTCATCCGGAAAACCCGAATAAAGTCCCATCAAAATCGTATAAGCGGTATCCCAGTCGTTATTAAAACCGCCGGTAAGCCTGAGCCTTGCTACAGAGCTGTTTATTTCATCCTTTGGAGGTTTAAAGCCAACGACCCACTGATAAAACATAGAAACAGTTTGATAGATCGTCTCGTTATAAGAAACCCTAGAATCAATGAGCGTGCCATCAATGTCAAAAGCTATTGCTTCATATTTTTTAAGTTCTGCATAATTTTTTATAAAATTTAAACCATTATAAGTAGCAAATTCTTTGTAACCTTCTGTCAAATCAAATCAAGAACTTTTGCTTCTCTCTGAAAACTTTCTACTGAGTCGCTTGCATGTATGCTATTATCAGTTAGTCCAAGAGAATAATCGCCACGAATAGATCCTGGTGGAGCTTTTGACGCATCAGTGCTTCCTATCATTATCCTTACAGCTTCTATAGCATTCCTTCCTTCTAGTATAGCAGCAACTATCGGTCCAGAAGTTATAAAATCTACTAAGTCTTTAAAGAAAGGCTTTCCTTTATGAACCGAATAGAAATCTTCTGCTTTTTCTCTTGAAAGCTGCATCATTCTGAGTTCTTTTATTATAAATCCTTTTGCTTCAAAACGACTCAATATCTGTCCGACAAGCCCTCTTTTTACCGCATCAGGTTTAATTACTATTAAAGTTTTTTCGCTCATATCGTTGATGTATGTTTTGCTGTCCATTTAAGTTTTCTCGGATCCTTTTTATGTTCGAGCATATATACTCTGCATCTTAAGCTGCAAAACCTAAGAACGCTGCCGTCGTTCATTATCACTGTTATTCCGGTACCAGGTTTTATCGGCCTTCCACAAAAAGAACATACTTTTTGTGTGATCATAACTTATCACTTTATTTTTCTGGCTTCTCTTTCCGTTTCTCTAAGCATAATTACGTCCCCAAGCTTAACAGGCCCCTTAACATCCCTTGTCAGAATTCTCCCTTTTTCTGGTCCGTCCATAATTTTTAATCTAACTTGGGTTATTTCTCCAGCTACGCCTGTCCTACCCACTATTTGAACGACCTGTGCAGGGGTTAGGTGCTCTTCTTCGCTCATTTAAATTTCATACACCTATTATTTTTGATAACTGCGATGTAATCTGATCAACTATCTGTTTGGCCTGTCCTGGATCGATTATAGCTACAGATGCCGCGCTTACCTGTAAACCTGCAGCAGCTCCTAAGTCCTTCTTTGATTTAACGTACATATAGGGAATCTTTCTTTCGCTACATATCAATGGTAGGTGCGCTACTATTTCTGGAGGATCGACGTCTTCTGCAATTATTACTAACTTTGCCTCCCCTCTTTCTACAGCTTTTGTGACTTCATTTGTTCCTTTTCTGATTTTACCGGACTCTTTAGCCTGCTTTACTGCGTCGAGCGCAGCTTGAGCAAGCTCGTTTGGCGTATCAAACTTTACGTAACTAGGCTTTTGGCTCATAGGCTTCACCTTCGAATGTAGTAGTAAAAAAGGTTATTAAAGCTTTTGGATAAGTTTAGTTTTATAACTGACTCCTTTGCACTATAAATGGCGAAATTTGTAATTTTTGTATTACAAACGTTTCTCTCGTGAAAGGAACATAAGCGCGTTGATTGATTTGTGATCTCACGTAGTTAAAACTCTTGCGAAGCAAAGTTTGCGATTTATTCTTACGTCTGTTGCTTTCCTTAACACATCAACTGAGATGTCGGAATTGGATAAACGCCGTGGCCAACTACAAACCTAAAAGAATCATCTTCATAAACTATTAACCCTAAACCTTTCCACCTAGGATCCTTTATTTCGTGCCAATCAACGTGCCACAATAAATTAAAATGTTCTCTTTATCCACTTCTATCTATATTACTTTTTAGGCTCACTCATTGCAAATCCAGCCTCCTTGAGTACTTGATTGATCATGTTGTTATTAATGCTGTATCATTTCGTTCTGAGAATTTTGCCGATATAGCTCACATTGGCTCTGTACATTTTGTAAAGTTTTGGTTTAACATTTAACTTGCTCAGGCAAAGGCTGTTTATGTCTTCCAACTTTTTTCTGAACATGAATAACCCTGTACTTTTGTATTTGCTGTAAAGCTGTTGCACACTTCTGGTTGATATTCCTTGCACGCTTGCAATTTCCCTGTAATAAGTTTTCCTTCAAGCTTAGCATTAACGATGCATTAATCTCATCTTCGCTAAGCATGCTAGCCCATACCTCTTCATTAGGTTTAGCCAAAATCTGCTTAGTTTGCTTTTATCAGCTATATGTTTAAGACCATGAAATAATTTCCAGATAAGAGAGTGATACTAAAATAATTGTTAAAATTGTATGTTTTTCTCAAATTATTTGACCAAATTTTTTTATTTATTAATGATAGAAAAAAGGCATGGAAGCCGAATGTGAGAAAATTAAAAGGTTTGCGGAGGCAACACTTGGCGAGATGCCTGAAGTCATTGTCCAGCTTTATAAATTAAATTAAGCTGCAGCATTGGAGCAATTTAATGAAAATAACATATTGTATTTAGGCAGGAAAAACATTCCAAAAAAGATTCTAGCTATTATAGCTATGTCTGTTGCACTAGCCAATGGACCAAAGGAATCAGCGAAGATACACTTTAAGTTAGCTAAAAGATATGGTGCAAGCAATGACGAAATAGTAGATGCGATGAGAGCAACAAAAATGGCATTGATGTCATCTACGCTTGATGTAGCATCATCGATAATTGATATGGGGAAAGAAGAGCTTCTTAACAAAGATACGGATTCTGAAATTATATTGAGAAAGCTAAAGGCGGAAACAGGAATTGTGCCAGAAAGGCTATCCTTAACTGCAACGGTTTCAACTTCGTTGTTGAAGGAACATCTAAGAGAAAGAGACGAACTACTAAAACCCAAGGCACTTGATAAAAAATATATATTTGCAATAGCTTATGCCGTAAGTGTTTCCATTCATGATAGAGAGTGTCAGAAGGTTTACTTGGATCAATTCATAAAAAACGGCGGAAATGCTGCTGAACTTGAGGATATCATTGCTGTAACCAGATTTTTGACTGGTAATAGAGCCTTTGTGAATGGGCTTGAGATTCTGCGGTCAATGAATGGTTATTAAAGTATATATAAAATAAAAATACTATTTTTACCTAAACGCGGTGTATGATCAGCCAGTACGGTAAAGAAAACTGATGTCTGCTGTGTTAGCTTGGGACAGTATCGCCTTATGGTCACCTTAGTTAGCTGATAAAAGCCTGCATTTGACTTATAAAGCATATTCTCTATGTTAGAGAACATCGAAGGATTGTAACACGGCCATCGGCACATACCGAAGGTAAAGATGGTCCTTATCTTGTCAGGTACATGCACATGTTTCTCAAGCTGCTTTATGTAACAATGAGAACGCTAAGTTGCTTAATGGGTAGATCGATTTTAACCATGACGTTCTTGACCTGGGTTTTTCTTTCTTATATGACATTGTCCAGCCGAATCTTTAAAGATCAATTAAGTTTATAATCTCCATTAGACTCAATTTTAATCACCAAGGTTTTCAGTTAAAGATGAGCTCATGAAGCTTTTGAGTATATATCATAATATTTGATGAAGGAAGCTGACATCCTCACAGCCCTAAAGGAAATGTGGTTCCTTCAAGGCTGATCATAGGTTCGTGGTTTATCGCTTTAATTGTTTCATTGCTAGTGGTTGCACACCCGCTACAGACCACAGGCTGTGCCTTCAGCCATTTACCCCTATCATCATAGGATTTGGGGATATTTTTCATCATGTTTATTGCTTCATTCAGATCAGCGTTTATTACTTTCCCTGTGCGAGGATACTCGAATAAGCCCATTTTAATTCTTTCATTTTCGTTAGTTTCCCCACACAGAGAACACATTTTATATGTATTCGCTTCATTAACAGGCTTAACCTTTATACCATATTCCTTTGCTGCCTCCTTGATGCAGCCTATTATTGCAGAATAGATCCAGTAGTTTGAATTTATTTCATTTCCTTTGCTCTGAGCTATACCCTTTGGATAGCCTATGTCTATTTCTCCTACACCTTTATCATAGAGAGATTCTACAACTTCCCTAGCTAATCCTTCCCTTACATTCTTTAGCAGGACAGTACATCTATTATACAGCATTTCAAGCTTCCTGCTAGTTTTAAGGCCGTGCTTTGCAAGCCTCTTCTTTTCCTTAACAATGCGCTTTGTTATCTTCTTGAATTCAGATAGCGCTGATCCGCCCTTGAAGAGCATTCATGAACCATCATCAATAGCTACAGTTGCAAGGTTTGCAACGCCTAAACAAACGCTGGTAGGTTCATACACAAAAAGTTTATTAGCCTCGGGCGGGCTTTGAACCCGCGACCTTCCGCTTACGAGGCGGACGCTCTACCTGCTGAGCTACCGAGGCATGTTTTAAACTAACTCATTTTACCAATAAAAACTTTTTTAAAATTTGATTAAAAATTTTGAACCTGCTGCAAATTTCATTATTTTAAGAACTTATCAATTCATAGCTTAAAAGAACTAAACAGGAAATCGCTTTAGTTATTGGCCTCAGATTCTTTCCTTTATAAATTAGCGAACTCGAACTATTTTAAAACATACCCAGTCTGCCTCTGTGAATAACATACATGATCAAGGTATACTGGGTAAAATGCAGGCAGCAAAAAACTTACAAACGCAAAGTGTTAATAAAAAATAAATAAATGGCTTGATTTGAGAAGAATTATTTAATATGAAAACTTTATGGGATTTTTCCCGTTTTATAGGCTCCAGGTACAGCTCCGAGTTTGAGAAGAACTATATAGAAAAGAAACAAGCGTGTTGAAATTCAAAACACGAGAGCGTACTTTTTCAAGCTTATTGTTAAAATGGAAATGACTTTAAGCAGATTAGGACCTCTTAACTAGTAATCTGATCTAAACAGGCTGATATAGAGATCCTAGAACTATAAGTTAGGGGCTAAAATTTGGCCTAAAAAGTTTATAAAATATCATTTTACAATTAAAATGTTGTGTTTGTGAAAGTACTTAAATTTATCATAAAAGATCTTAACTAAATGCTTTATGTTTCGCCTTATATATAAGTGCACAATTTATCACGCGTTAGCAATTAAAAAACATACGCTTGCAATCATTAACCCGAATAAAAATTTAAATAATCTTTAAATATAACTATTTGAGTGGCGATTAAGGATAATGTCTTCTAAAATTGATATACTTAAAAATAAGTATGTTCCAAAACACATTATACTTTCTAAAGAAGAGGTAGATGCGCTATTAAAGAAATATCACGCTAAATTAGAGCAGTTACCTAAGATTAAAGCTACTGATCCCGTAATCAGGGCTATAGGGGCTAAACCAGGTGATGTTGTAAAAATAATAAGGGAAAGCGAAACTGCGGGAATAACTGAATATTATAGAGTGGTGGTTGAAGAATGAAATCTATATTTGAGAAAAGGTGGCCTATAATTAAGAATATACTTGAAACCGAGGGTATAGCAAGGCAACACCTTAATTCCTATAATCAATTTATAAAAAAGGGAATGCAGAGCATAGTAAACGAGGTTGGGGAAGTTGAAATAGAAACTATATCAGGAAAATATAAGATAAAGCTCGGCAAAATTGAAATCGGGAAGCCCAGAGTTGTTGAACATGATGGTTCTGAAAATTATATAAAACCCATGGAAGCCAGGTTAAGGAACCTAACTTATGCAGCTCCGCTGTATCTTGAAATGCAAATAGTTGATTCAGACCCTTCGATTAATAGGCCTTTTAAGGTTCACATCGGAAACTTGCCCGTCATGGTCAAGTCTGACATTTGTGTTTTACATAATCTAAATGAACAGGAGCTTATTGACGTCGGCGAGGATCCAAACGATCCTGGAGGGTATTTTATAATAAACGGAAGCGAAAGGTTGATCATAGGGCTAGAGGACATTTCGCCAAACAAAATACTGGTTGAAAAAGAAAAAAGCGGTTCTTCTATAGTTTACAGAGCTATAGTACATTCTTCTATAGTTGGTTTTAGATCTAAGGTAGAGATGGTAATAAAAAATGATAACGTAATATACGTTAAGGTTCCAATACTTCCGACAGAAATTTCGTTTTCAGTTTTGATGAAAGCTCTTGGTGTGGTAAAAGACGTAGACATTGCAAATGCTGTTTCAACAAGAGAAGACATACAAGAAGAGCTTGTTCCAACGCTTGAAAAGGTTGAGGTCAAAACTCAAGATGAAGCTATAATGTACATAGGTAACAGGCTCGCCCATGGCCAGCCTGACGAAATCAGGTATAAGAGGGCTGAACAGCTAATAGATATGTATATTCTCCCACATTTAGGTAGGACGCCTGACACAAGGTATGATAAAGCAATGTTCCTAGCGGAAATGGCTAACAAGCTGATTCAGTTAAAGCTTGGTTATATTGTTCCAGATGACAGGGACCATTATGGAAACAAAGTAATCAAATTTGCAGGCGAACAGCTTGCTGATATATTCAGAACTTCGTTCAAGAACCTTATTAGAGATATGAAATATCAGCTTGACAGAGCAGGTCCAAAGAAAGGTCCAAACATAGTATCTGCTGTAATAAGGCCTGGAATAATAACGGACAAGATTACTAACGCTATAGCTACTGGAAACTGGGGAAGAGGAAGAGTTGGAATAACGCAGCTCCTTGATAGAACCAACAGGCTTTCTACGATAAGCCATCTTAGAAGAATACAATCGCCTTTAAGCAGGACGCAGCCTAACTTTGAAGCAAGAGAACTGCACGGAACGCAGTTCGGCAGAATATGCCCAGTTGAAACTCCTGAAGGAAGCAACTGTGGTTTAGTTAAGAACCTTGCTCTTTCTGCGATAATTTCTGTTAATCACGATTTTGAGCCCCTTAAGGAGAAAATAATTACAACTCTTACAGGAAAGGGTGACAAAGTTTTCCTCGACGGAAGGTTTATTGGGTATACTGATGTAGAAAAAACTGCAAGAAAATTAAGAGAAATGAGAAGAAACGGTGAGATCCCTTACGATGTAAGCATTTTTATCTATTATCCTGCTGATCCGCGTGGCGAAAAAAGGCTTTTCATCAACGCAACCGCTGGAAGGGTTCTCAGGCCTCTTATCATAGTTGAGAAAGGAAAACCAAAGCTAACAGATGAACATATAGAGAAGATAGAAAACGGAGAGTTAACCTGGAAAGACCTTATACGTCTTGGTGTAATAGAGCTTCTAGATGCTGATGAAGAAGATAACATGTTAGTAGCAGTTGACGAATACCATATAACGCCAGAAACAACTCACATGGAAATATATCCGCCTGCTATACTTGGCGCAGTAGCTTCAATAATTCCGTACATTGAATATAACCAGTCGCCCAGAAATACTTACGAATCTGCCATGGCAAAACAGGCTTTAGGCTTTAGCGTCGCTAATCTTAACCAAGCGCTTTATGTTAGGGGTCATCTACTTGAGTACCCGCAAAAACCGCTCGTCACAACTAAAGCATTTAACTTGTTAAACCTTAACGAATCCCCAATAGGTTTTAACGCTGTCGTAGCAATAATAAGCTTTGAAGGATATAACATAGAAGACGCTATAGTGATTAATAGGGCAAGCATAGAAAGAGGCCTTGGAAGATCATTCTTTTACAGGCTTTATGAAGCTGAAGCACAGCAATACCTTGGAGGACTAAAGGACAAGTTTGAAATACCACAACCGGAAGGCAATGTAAGAGGATATAAGGGGGAAAAATATTACAGAAACCTTCAAGCAGACGGGGTCACATATCCCGAAGCAGAGGTCAAAGGCGGCGACGTACTTATATCAAAGCTTAGCCCACCAAGGTTTAGTGAGGAGTACAAAGGAATTGAAATAAAAGGCCTTTACATGAGGGATACTTCAGTATCGATGCGTCCAAGCGAAAACGGAGTTGTAGATACCGTTGTGATGTCAGAAAGCGTTGAAGGCAACCGCATGTACAAGGTTAGAGTAAGGGATCACAGAATTCCTGAGCTTGGAGATAAGTTCGCATCAAGGCATGGCCAAAAAGGGGTAATTGGCATGATAGTTGACCCTAAGGATATGCCTTATACAGAAGATGGCGTCATTCCTGACATAATAATTAACCCTCACGCTTTTCCATCAAGAATGACTGTAGGTCAATTCCTTGAGTCTATAGCTGGCAAAGCTGCAGCTTTAAGAGGTAAAGAAGTTGACGGCACTCCTTTTGAAGGTGAGAACGTTAAAGATCTTGGAGAAATTCTCAAACAGTACGGATTTTCCCCGACTGGAAAAGAAGTTATGTACGATGGTGTTACAGGAAGAAAGTTTGAGGCTCAAATATTTATAGGTATAGTATACTATCAAAAGCTTCACCACATGGTTGCTGATAAGATACATGCAAGGGCCAGAGGGCAAGTACAGATGCTTACGAGACAGCCTACAGAAGGAAGGTCTAGGGGTGGAGGTTTAAGGTTTGGAGAAATGGAAAGGGATTGCCTAGTAGCTTACGGCGCAGCTATGGTTTTGAAGGACAGGCTGCTAGAAGAGTCAGATAAAACGACCATTTATGTTTGTACAAAGTGCGGACTTTTAGCCCATTACAACGCAAAAACCAAGAAGTTTGAGTGTCCTCAGGATGGTTCAGACGTTAAAATAGTTCCGCTGAACGTAGCATATGCTTTTAAGCTACTTTTACAAGAGATTATGAGTCTTGGGATTGCGCCTAGAATTAAGGTTAAGGAGGAGGTGTAGCGAAATATGAGCGAAAACGTATTTTTAAACAAAATAGGTGCAATCAAGTTTACTTTAATGTCTCCTACTGAAATAAGAAAGTACGCAGTAGTGGAGATAACTGTTCCAGAGACGTATGATGAAGATGGAATGCCAGTTCAAGGCGGTCTTATGGATAACCGCCTTGGAGTTCTTGAACCTGGACAAAAATGTAAAACGTGCGGAAATACAGCTAGCAACTGTCCAGGTCACTTTGGGTACATAGAGCTAGCTGAACCTGTATTGCACATTGCTTTTGTAGACGACATTCACAAGTTCCTCGTAACTACGTGTAAAAAATGCGGCAGAATTCTTTTGCCTGATGATGAAATAGAGGCTTACCGAAAACAGCTCGACGAAGCGCGTGGTAACCCAATCGTTCTACAAAAGATAACAAAAGAAATAGTCGCAAAAGCAAAGAAAACAAAAATATGCCCCCACTGTGGAGCAAAGAAACTTGAAATCGAATTTACAAAGCCTCATACGTTCCATGAAATAACTGAGGATGGAGCGCCTGTAAGGTTGATGCCATCCCAGATAAGAGAGTGGTTAGAAAGGATTCCTGACTCTGATGTTGAAGTTTTGGGATACGATCCAAGGTCTGCTAGGCCAGAATGGATGGTTCTTCAAGTGCTTCCAGTCCCTCCAGTTTCTGTAAGGCCTAGCATAATACTTGAAACAGGTACAAGGTCTGAAGACGATCTAACCCATAAGCTAGTTGACATACTGAGAGTTAATCAAAGGGTAGCTGAAGCAAAGGAATCTGGTACACCGCCGCTGATAATTCAGGATTTAGCAGATCTTTTGCAGTACCACGTAACAACTTATTTCGATAACGAGGTCTCAGGAATACCTCAAGCTCATCACAGGTCGGGAAGGCCTCTAAGAACTTTAGCGCAAAGGCTTAAGGGTAAGGAAGGGAGGTTCAGGGGAAACCTTTCTGGGAAAAGGGTTGATTTCTCAAGCAGGACAGTCATTTCACCGGATCCAAACATAGATATAGCTGAAGTTGGAATACCTATTGAAGTAGCAAAGAGGTTAACGGTTCCAGAAAGAGTTACTCCATGGAACATCGAATTCTTGAGAGAACTTGTCAAGAACGGGCCAGATAACTATCCTGGGGCTAACTACGTCATAAGGCCCGATGGAATTAAGATAAGGCTAGATTATGTACAGGATAGAGAATCTCTGGCAAACACTTTAACATATGATTATGTTGTGGAAAGACACTTAATGAACGGCGACGTTGTTTTATTTAACAGGCAGCCTTCCTTGCACAGGATGTCGATAATGGCACATTTCGTTAGAGTTTTGCCTGGCAGAACTTTCAGACTACATCCAGCTGTCTGTCCGCCTTACAACGCTGACTTTGATGGTGACGAAATGAACCTTCACGTACCTCAAAGCCTTGACGCTCAAGCAGAAGCAATGCACCTGATGGCAGTTCAGAACCAGATAATAACGCCCAGGTACGGAGCGCCAATAATGGGAGCAATAAGGGATTACATAACGGGCGCTTATTTGCTTACTAGAGATAAAACAAAGCTGAGCAAACAGGATATGATGAACCTTGCATACGTTGGAGGTTATAAAGGTGAAATACCAGAAAAGCAATATTATACTGGAAAAGAGCTCGTGTCTTTGTTCCTGCCAAAGGACTTTAATTTTGTTGGAACGTCAAAATGGGTAGGGGGCGGTAAAAATGACATACTTGTTAAAAACGGTCAACTGATTTCTGGAGTTCTTGATAAGGCTTCGCTTGGAGCTGAAGAACCAGATAGCATGCTACACAGGATAACAAAAGACTACGGCCCTCAAACTTCGAGAAATCTATTGAACTCGCTGTTAAAGATATTCATAGAATACCTAACTCGCAGAGGCTTTTCTTACGGATACGATGAGCTTGAAATACCTGAGAGCGTCAAGAGGCAGCTAAAGGAAATTGTTAAAGAAGCGTACGAGAACGTTCTTAACTATATAACTCAGTACAGGGAAAACAAGCTGCCTATACTTAAAGGAGTTAAGCCAGAAGACATGCTTGAAAACTACATAATGAACGAACTGAGCAGAGCTAGGGATAAAGCAGCCAAAATAGTTGAAAAGGTAATTAGCGAAGAAAATAGCGGCTTTATAATGGCCAAAACAGGAGCTAGGGGAAGCAGCCTTAACCTCGGGCAGATGATGGCTATGCTTGGACAACAAAGCATCAGGGGCAAGAGAATAACTAGAGGTTATACGCAGAGGGCTTTGAGCCACTTTAAGAAAGGAGACATTACTCCTGAAGCAACGGGCTTCGTGAGTAGCAGTTTCAGGGATGGGTTGAACGTACTTGAGTTTGTGTTCCATTCGATGGCAGGAAGGGAAGGCTTAGTAGATACAGCTGTTAGGACACAACAAAGCGGTTACCTTCAGAGAAGGCTCATAAATGCTTTGGAACACACAAGGGTTGAGTACGACCTTACAATAAGGGATCCTGAAGGGGGAATTATACAGTTTAAATATGGAGAAGATGGAGTTGACGTATCAAAGAGCGACCATGGCCTTGCAGTTAACGTAAAGAGGCTTGTCGAAATAATCAAAACAACAGATTCTGGAAAGCCAGCTTCAGCAAGTTACATAAAGTCAGAAGTTGAAAAAGTAAAGGAAAAATTAAACCCGAAGCTCGTAAAAGATCTGGAGAGCGCTTTGCTTAATTCAGGATTAAGCGAAAAAGCAGTAACTGAAGTATGCAACAAAACGGTTGAAAAATACGTTAACAGCTTAGTGGAACCAGGAGAAGCTGTCGGAGTTGTAGCGGCTCAATCTGTTGGAGAACCAGGTACGCAGATGACGCTCAGAACTTTCCACTTTGCAGGAGTAAGAGAAAGAGATGTAACGCTTGGTCTGCCAAGGTTGATAGAACTCCTTGACGCGCGCAAAGAACCTACAACGCCGGTAATGGAGATATACCTTGATGAGGAATACAGATCGTCAGCAGAGAAAGCTCAGGAGGTTGCAAGGTCAATAATATTTACAAAGCTTGAAAACGTGGTTTCTGATGCTGCAGTGGAACCTACTGAGGGAATAATAGTCTTTACTCTGTCGCCGCAAAAATTAAAGGACAGAGGCCTTACTCCAGAAGACGTTGCAAAGGCTATTGAAGGGGGCAAAAGAAAGATTGAAGTTAGCGGCAATCAGATAATTGTGTACGCTAACACATATGAACTTACAGCGCTTCAAGCCATACAGAAGAAGATGCTTAATTCTAGAATAAGCGGAGTTCCAGGAATCATAAACGCTTCAGTCGTTAACAAAGAAGGAGAATGGATGATAGAGACCAGCGGGTCCAACCTTTCAAAAGTGCTTGCTATTCCACACGTAGATCCTACAAGAACTATCTCCAACAACATTCATGAAGTTGCAAACGTGCTTGGCATAGAGGCCGCAAGAAACGTGCTCATTAAAGAAATACTTGAAGTATTGAATGAGCAAGGTCTTGAAGTCGATTATAGACATATTTCGCTAATAGCTGACATCATGACGAGCAGGGGCATTGTGCTGCCAGTTGGAAGGCATGGAATAGTTGGATTTAAGACTAGCGTGCTTGCAAAGGCAGCTTTCGAAATAACTGTTCCAACTATTGCAGAAGCTGCGGCCAGAGGCCTTTCAGATGAACTCCTTGGAGTAACAGAAAACGTTATAGTTGGCTCCACAATACCTGTAGGCACTGGCATGGTTCAAATATACATGTAGGTGAAAAATATGGGAATAGAAGAACTTTTAAAGGTAATCGCGCAGGAAAAAAAGATAGCCATGGGCTTGAAAGAAGTAAAGAAAGATTTAAAAATGATGAAATTAATCATCTATTCCAAAGACTTGAAGAAAGATGAAGTTGATTCTATAATGTCAAAGGACGCTAAATTGTTAGTGTACGATGGATCCCCATACCAATTAGGTAGAGCTTTGGGAAGAAACCATCCTGTAAAGGTTGTGGGGTTGAAAAACTTGAGCGAAAGGGTAGAGCTAGAACTGAAAAAGGTGAGCTGAACTGTCAGAAATCAAGTATACGAACGAGGACATCAATTTTATGAAGCTGTTTTCTTCAGTAACAGGAGTATTCCCAATGGACGTAATAAGGGATGACAGGTTTAACAGGATGATAGTCGTAGTAAAAAAGGACAATGTAGCAAAAGCTATCGGAAAAGAAGGTATCAACGTAAATTATATAAAGAAAACAATAAAGAAAGATGTAGTGATTGTTGGTTATTCTGATGATTTGACAGAGTTTGTAAAGGGTATGGTGGGGGAAAACGTGAACTTAAGCGTTAAAGAATCTTCTTCGCCTAATGGCGAAAAAACTGTAATAATTCAAGTTCCGCAGGAACAAAAAGGTATGGTTTTTGGAACTAGGGGGCAAAACATAGAAAAGATTAAGTTATTATTAAAACGTTATTTTAACGTGTCTTATGTCAAGGTGGTTTAAAAATGGGAAAAGGTAAATCTCCGTTAGGTGAATTTGGTGCAAGAGGTCTTAAAAAGAAAAGACAGAAGTTCAGGTGGTCTGATAAGTACTACAAAAGGAGAATGCTACAGCTCGACATTAAGGCTGATCCTCTTGAGGGCGCACCCATGGCAAAGGGTATAGTCATAGAGAAAGTTGGGATAGAATCAAAACAGCCAAACTCAGCTGTAAGAAAATGCGTTAGAGTACAGCTCATAAAGAACGGAAAACAGATTACTGCATTCCTTCCAGGGGATGGCGCTTTGAACTATGTAGATGAACATGATGAAGTACTTGTAGAAGGCATAGGCGGATCACAAGGCAGATCCATGGGCGACATTCCTGGTGTAAGGTGGAAAGTCGTAAAAGTTAACGGGGTACCGTTAAAACTTTTAGTTTTGGGTAAAAAGGAGAAGCCGAAAAGATGAGCGAAAAAATACTTCTTTTTGATAAATGGGACTTTTCTGAGGTACAAGTAAAAGATATAAGTCTTAAGCAAGTAATAAGCCTCAACCCTGTTTATTATCCGCACTCTTTTGGCAGGCACGCTAAAAGAAGGTTTGCAAAGGAAAAAGTAAACATAGTTGAAAGGTTGGTCAACAATTTAATGCACTATGGAAAAATATGGGCAAAAAACACAGGAAGGATGGCTGGAAAGAAACAGAAGGCTATAAACATAGTAAAGTCAGCTTTTGAAATGATCTACCTTAAAACGAAAAAGAACCCTATCCAAGTTCTTGTTGACGCAGTTATAAACGCAGGACCAAATGAAGACACTACAAGAATAAGCTACGGTGGTGTCGTTTATCACGTTTCAGTAGATGTATCTCCTAACAGAAGGCTTGACCTTGCGCTTAGGTTCATTTCGCAGGGAGCTAGAATGGCATCTTGGAAGACAGGCAAACCTATCGAAGAAGCTTTGGCTGAAGAGCTCATCCTTGCAGCAAACAATGACCCGAACTCATATGCTATAAGAAAGAAGCAGGAACAGGAAAAAATGGCAGCTGCTTCTAGGTAATCAAATTGGAAAAAATACTGCTCGACACAAGCGTTATCATAAACGGTTTTGTTTCAAAACTTATTGAAAAGGGAGAAATTAAAGAGGCAACCATTATAGTTCCTAGAGCTGTTATTGGAGAGCTACAAAATCAGGCTACGAAAGGTCTTGAAATAGGATTTAAAGGTCTTCAAGAGTTAAAAAAGATAAGAGAACTAAGCGTTGAGAAAAACATTAAGTATGTAGTAAAAGGTTCTTTGCCTTCGATCGAAGACATAAAGCTTGCTCATTCTGGAAGAATAGATTATATGATACTGGAATTAGCAAAAAAGAACAAAGCAATCCTTTACACCTCAGATTACGTTCTGCATCTGGTTGCAGAAGCTGAAGGTGTAAACTCAAAGTATATGATTCGAGAAGAAGAGAAAAAACCTATGAAAATAGAAAACTATCTCAAAGAGGATGTAATGAGCGTGCACTTGAAAGAGAACGTGCCCCCATATGTTAAGAGGGGGAAACCTGGAGACTTTAGACTTGAGAAAGTTTCAGATAAGCCAATTACTGCTGATGAGCTTGAGGAAATAATTTCTGAAATAAACGAAAGGGCAAGGGTCGAACCAGATTCATTCATAGAAATGAAAACGGGGGGCGCAACTGTCATACAGTTAGGAAACTACAGGATAACAATAGCAAGGCCACCTTTTTCTGATGGTCTTGAAGTTACTTTGGTTAGACCAATAATAAAGCTCACCTTAGAAGATTACAATGTTTCAGCAGCTTTAAGAGAAAGATTGGAAAGGGCAGAAGGAATAATAATAGCGGGTCCTCCAGGCTCAGGTAAGTCCACGCTTGCTGCGTCTCTTGCTGAGTTTTACACTAAAAAAGGAAAAGTTGTTAAGACTTTAGAATCTCCAAGAGACCTTCAGGTTAGTCCAGAAATAACACAATACGCTCCCCTGGAAGGCGACTTTGAAAAGACTGCTGAAATACTTTTGCTAGTAAGGCCAGACTATACTATTTTTGACGAGGTAAGAAAAACTCAGGACTTTAAAGTCTATGCTGACATGAGGCTTGCTGGCGTTGGTATGGTCGGGGTTGTTCATTCAAGCAGCCCTATAGATGCAGTCCAGAGACTTATTGAAAGAATAGACATAGGTATGGTACCAAGGATTGTCGATACTGTAATATTCCTTCAGAGCGGGCAGATCAAGACAGTTTACGAGCTAAACTTAGTAGTTAAAGTTCCTACAGGGATGACTTCAGAAGACCTGGCCAGGCCTGTAGTCGAAGTGAGAAATTTTGAAACCAAACAGCTCGAATATGAAATATACATGTATGGGGACGAAAAGGTTGTTGTCCCTCTGGGAGCAATAAAAAATAAGATACAAGAAATGGTGTCACAGTACGACAAAACAGCTGTAATAGAAATAGGAAAAAAGAACGTTATAATAAGAGTTAACCGTGACGTTATAGGGAAAATTATAGGCAAAGGCGGAGAGAACATAGAAAAATTAGAGAAAGAAGTTGGTAAAAGGGTTATAATCAAGCCCAAAAAAGATTAATTTTATCAAAATAATAAAAATTTTGTGCGAAGCGTTTTTTAAGATCTTCATAAAAAATACTTTATGGACTATAACGTCTTACTTACCGCTGATAAAACCCTCTTCAGTGAGTACAGAAATATACCGCTCCTGCAGTTTCTAGGGTGTGCGCCTGTTGAAAAAGTACCAAAGGTGATCTTTGACGCCCTTTCTCCGTATACAGAGCTGCAAGATGGTTTGCCAGTTAGAGCTCCTTATGATTTAAGGCTTGTTGAAAGCGTCCTTGTAGATTACCTTGGGAGAGAAAAAGTCAAGGTCGTCACGCCAAAGAACATAGAGAGGTACATAAATGATAATACAAAAGTAGTTGGCGTATCAACAATGGACCCGCTAGGGCTTGGTCCTGTAACTATGATGTTTACTAATGGCGGTCGTGACACAGGGTATACAAAGTATTACTTTTATCAGCTTATGAGAAAGCTTAACGTTCTAAGAAATGCAAACGGCAAAAGGTTTAAGATAGTGGTTGGAGGTCCTGGGACGTGGCAGATAGAGATAAGAAGTAAAGTGATGGATGAACTAGGAATAGACCACCTTGTTGTGGGAGAAACAGAACACGTTCTGCCCCAGATAATGGACGATATTGTTGAAGGCAGAGCTGACAGGATAATAAGGGTAAAAGATTATCCAAAAGTAGACCAGATACCTCTGATCAAAGGAGCAACGTTGCATGGACTGCTAGAAGTTAACAGGGGATGCGGAAGAAACTGCGAATTCTGTTTGCCTAACTTAAGGAGCGCAAGGAACTTACCTATTGAGCACATACTTAAAAACATAAGCGTTAACGTTAAGTATGGAGAATATAACGTTTGGGCTCAGAGCGAAGATATATTTCTCTATAATCTCGAAGATCACAGGTACATGAACCCTAACTGGGATGCGCTTATAGAACTTTTCAGCGCCATAGTAGGTGCGGAAGGCGTACGACATACAAACCCAACTCACGGAACGATTTCAGCGCCAGCTTCAAACCCGGAAGCGTTTAAAAAGCTTTCTGAAGTCATGAAAGCTTCCCCTGACAACATAATCGGGCTCCAGCCTGGGCTTGAAACAGGCTCTGTAAGACTTGTTAAAAAGTACATGCCGAGGAAAGCGCTTCCTTTTTCAGCAGAGGAGTGGCCAGAAGTGGTTTTTGAAGGGACTAAGGTGTTAAACGAAAACTACTGGGTTCCCGCATATACAGCGATAGTAGGATTTCCAGGAGAAACTGACGATGACGTCATAGATACGATAAGGCTTATCGATAGAATGGAAAAGGAGCTTCCTGAAAAAATAGGGGAAAAAGCACACTGGACAGTAACAGTTCTTAGTTTCGATCCTCTTGCAAATTTAGCTGACAGCGAATTCTTTGACGTAGAATCGCAGCTTACAGAAACAAGGTTTTACCTTATATACAGAACCTGGAGACATACAGTTCTTGAAGTTGAAAGGTTTTTACCGCACGTAGTTAAGAATTCGTTGGCAAAGGGGATCTTGACCAGGTTCTTCAGGTACGGTTCTAAAAAAATTTTGGACGCACTTGGAGCTTGGGGAAGAGCAAGGGGTTACGACCCGGAAAGAGCACTTACAATAACAGCGTAAACTACCCAGCTATAACTCTTCAGAATTTATAAATAAAAGAATCGAGGTCAAGCTGCTGATCTGAAAAGGCAAAAGCTCTGAACCCTAAGCTTCTGAGCTCTTTTGCAAATTCTTTATCAAAACCGTGAACTGTTATTATCATTTCAGGGTTAACTTTTTTGACAAAACTAATGAGTTCATCATGATCTGCGTGGTCGCTGAGCGGCACAGCATAATTGCTTATGTGCTTAGCCCATCCTGTGAACCTTATGCTAGCGTATACATTGTTTACATTTTCATAAGTAGGCGCTACGTATACATAAGGCGTATCCGGAAAATGTGAAAGGTTTTGTACTATGACATCTGGCTTAGGTATGTTTATCCCAAACTTTCTGTAAACTGCGTTCATTCTTTCTATGTTTCTGTGTACTACAAGGGGTCTCCAGCTCTGAAAAAGGTATTCAATAAGCTGCGCTTTGCCCAAAGTGTAGCCGTGAAGAGAAACGCCCATCCCTGCATCATATGCTTTTGATATAATCTTCATTACGCTTTCTATTATAGTCGCAGTTGGCGGAAACTTGTAACCTTTTTTCCCGTAAGTGCTTTCTATGATGAGTAACCTTACGTTCACAGGTTCAAGCTTCTTTAAGAAACCTCTATCCCTTTGAGAAAAATCTCCTGTATACATTATTTCATTTTTTCCGATGATTATTGCTCTTGAACCAAGTATGTGTCCGGAGTCTATCAGCTGTACATCATCAAAAGCTTCAACAAAGTTCCGTATTTTAATTCCTCTTTCCCTCGCAAGCTCGATAGTCTCCTTTGAAGCTAACACAGTATTTTTTTCGTTCTTTAACAGATGATCCATATGAGCGTGTGAGACAAAGGTAAGGTCAGCCTTTACCCTTTCTTCCGGATCCAAAGCTATTATTTTATCGTTATGTTTTATAAGAATGCCAGCCCTGCTGAAAGCAACTTTATTATGTATCAATTATAGTATTGAGAGTATCTTAAAAATGTAAGAGATCTTTAGATCCACCCCAAGTACGTCCTTAAACTTAATCGCATCCCTTACTATGCTGAAGACGCTTATGGCATCGCTGAGAGCGTTCCCTTGCCCTTTCATTTTTTTGACAAGGTAATCGTATGCCTTTTTATAAGGCAAGAAATAGTTCTTAAGGTTAACTATATACTTTCTAACGTTAAGGTCGTTATCATAAAGTATTTTAGCCGAGATCATGCTGGGAAGTATACCTTCACCCAACAAAGGGTAGACAGCGCCCGCAGCCTCGCCGATTGCTACAGCGTTCATAAAGTAAAGAGGCTCCATGTATTCAGTTGGAAGAAGCCTTATTGCTTTGCCTACTCTTGAACCTTCTACAATTTTTCCCCGGTGTTTTTTTATGAATTCTAAAACTCTTTCTTCGTGGTTCAAATATACATCTCCGGCACCAACGAAGTACTCTTTTTCAGACAGCGGAAAGTACCAAAGATAACCTGAATAGCCGCTAAACGGTTCTATATAAAAATCGTCAAACGGAGGGTTTTCAAATTTAACTTTATACTCTATTGTTGGAACCAAAAAATCTTTGTTGGGCCTGCCTAAAAGAGTTCTGTTGACCCCTGTGGCATCTACAGCTAATATGTAACGTGACTCAAGATAGCCCCTATCGACCCTCGAACTAAAGTGAACCTTTATGTTCTTTGCTAAATCTTTCAATAACCTTGGTTTGTCAAACGTGCTAAGGCCGTACGCATCAAATTCTATAAGTTTCCCTTTCCATCCAACGAAGATTTTTTTACCTTTATGCAAAATATAATCATCGAAGTTTAAACCGGTTTGTTTTATAAGGTCCTTCATACGATAATAACCTGTCCCCCACGCACAAACCGAAGTAAACCTTTCCTCTTTCTGTGCTTCGAAGATTTCGGCTTTATCCTGCAACAGCGCTCCGAGGTAAGCTCCTGCAGGACCTAGCCCTGCTATACCTATAGATGGCATCCTCTTCACCACTTATAAAATATGTGTTTACAAAAAAATTTAAACGATTTGTATAAATCTCTAAATTTTTGCACGCCAGTACTTCCGCAAGTATAACGCTTCACCTTTATAGGAAATTTATTATAGGCTCATCAATCTTATTTTGAATAAGAGGCCGTTTGAACTATGAGCTAAGGATTAAAATTTGATTTAAACAAAGCTACGTGGTTTTAAGCCAAAGTTAATCAAAAACAAAATAATTTATTGCATTGTTAATTGCAATTAAATGCTGTACTTGCGAGGGAACTGAGTTAGTAGGAAGCTTAACGGCATAAGGTCAAGCCTGGAAATGAAGCAAAAATCACTCACAAAGAAAAGGAAAAGCTCTTATAGAATGTTAGGGGTTTTTGGGAAGCAATAAAATTATGACCTTCAGAACATATGATGTGTTAGAAATTAATCTTCTTTATTATTTCAAGAAGTTCATCCAAGCTGTGTATTATGTAGTCTGGCTGCACGCTATTTGTTTTGCTGTATTGATCCCTTACAATTAATGCTGTAAGTGAACCGGCCCTTTTACCACCTATTATGTCATATTCTCTGTCTCCCACAACGATGCCCTCCCTTGGCGTTAAATTCATTTTTTCAAATGCCTTTAAGAATATGTCGGGCTCTGGCTTTGGGTTTTTTACGTCTTCACCGGTAACCCAGCAGCAGACCATCCTATCAAGGTTAAAGTGCTTTACTATTTCATCAATCATATCCCTGCCCAAGCTTGTTGCTATTGAAGCATTGACCCCAATACTCCTTAAATTTGATAAGCAGGAAACAGCATCTGGAAACATCTTAATTCTATTTATGTTTTCTATAAAGTACTTTTTCCTTAAGCTCTTTATCCTTTCTAAATCATCGTTACTCAGGTTGCTCATGAACTTTGAGATAAGCACAGCTGGCGAAAGACCAACATACTTTCTTATTTCTGATGGCTTTACATCGTACCCAAACTCTTTAAAAGCTTTAGACCATGCTATTGCAAGCTGTTCTGCACTATCTATCAGCGTCCCATCAAGATCAAACACCACGCCAGAAATCATAACAAGCCTTGAATATTTTAAGATTTAACTTTTTTGGGTTTTAAGGGGCAAGATTCCCAGATGAGGTTGTTGTAAGTATGCAAAGTTTCCTAAATATTGGACAAAACAAAAACTTATAGCTAGAGGTAGCGGGAGAAGTACACAGAGTTTGGATACAAAAATACAACAAAATATTGCATTCGATGACTTATAGAAGGTTTTCTATAAAAAGCTTGCCGAAGACCTTAGAACAAGCGTTATTGGGTTGCTAGGTAACGATTAGCTTTTATAATAGCTACAATAATAACGCTAGTTATGGGAATGGGTTTAAGAGTTTGATCTAGTTATATTTTTAATTTTCCATAAAATATTTGTCCCATATCTCTAACGCATATCCTGACTGAACAAAGCCTTGTACTAACTTAAACGTTCTTGTTCCATCTTTTAGCCTTTCAGGGGTTAATAGAATTGCCTTATTTTTATTTTCTTTAATAAAATCATATATGAAGTCCTGCAAAAACGTAACGTAAAAAACAGTAATTTTGCTATTTATTAGGGCAGATACAACTTGTTTAGCTACTACGGATGCCTCAACCTGGTTAGTTGATGAGAAGCTTTCGTTCATTAAAACATAGTCTCCAGCCTTTAGCGACTCAATTATTTTTCTGAACCTTATTATTTCTTCTTCAAATTTCCCATATGACAGTGTCCTTTCCTCCTCTCTCTGAAAATGAGTAAAAACATTCCCCGATGATGGAATTATAAAATTATTGGCCGGCACAAAGAGCCCAGCCCTTGCAAGCAGTATTGCTTGACCTATAGCTTTTAAGAATGTAGTTTTGCCGCCTTTATTGATCCCACTTATTATGAATGTATTTATGTTATGGACATCAAGAGAATTTGGAACAGGTTTTTCATTTTTTGATATTGCCAAGGAGAGGCAGTATAGATCGCGAAATGATATTGTACCTTCAGAAAAATCTGGATAAGCCAAAGGTAGTTCGATCTTTTTAAAGAAATCGTAAAGGTTTATGGCGCCTACAAAGAAAGCCAGTTGCGTATGTAAGGTTGTGAAAAACTGCAATAAATGCTCATAAGCCTTAAGCATTGTTGGAGCCAAACCACTTAAAACCCATTCATTAATCTTCCCCAAAATTTCTGCACCTATTTCATCCCGCGGCTCTAATCTAAAAACGTAATCATTTTTTCTGCTAATTATTCTTTTCAATAAGCTCCTTTCCTTTTCAGGAATTAAAAATACAGGGTCACTTAAAGTGTTGTACGTGCTCAACCTAACAGAAAATTCTATTCCACTTCTAATATCAAGATAACTCATTAGTTCTTTTGCGGAAACTATAAAATTATCATCTATGTTCTCTTTTATAGAGCTTATCAGTTCCCGAAAAGCTTCAGATGAGAAGCTTGATCTATCAAGAATGTCTTTTAAATCTTTTAGCGCATCTATCATTACCTTTATCCCATTTGCTGTATCGTAAACTATTAACTCTGGATTATCGTACGTAACAATAAATGTCGCCCTTTTTGTCCTATCTATGACCTCCCCCGTAAATTTGTACAAGTTTAATACTGTATCTCTATTCTGAATAGCATCTTTAACAGCTTCCTGTCTGTATTTTATAGAATTGATATCGGCTTTAGATAACAAAAGCACGTGTTCCCATACCTTTTTTACCAGATCATCCTTTTGGGCTATTGTTTCTATTATTTTCTCCAGCTCTAAATCTTTCTTTAGATTATTTTTGTCTTCAATTTCAGGGGCATCGCTTAGCTTTAGAAGGTCAAACTGAATCATTCAAGATCACTTTTTTAATATCTTCATAAAGTAGGCGATGCTTAGATGCTATTTGAATTGCCATATATTTAGGAAGAGGATTGCTTTCTATGATTTTGAAAGTTGGTTTCTCGTCTTGAATTTGTGTCACAAGACTGATAACGTTTTCAAGTGTGGCTATCTTTGTAATAAATGTCACGTAAATAAGATATGATCCTTTGCTTGTTATTTTTTCTATAAAACGCTTTGCAAGTTCAAAGCCTTCCTCTGAAGTTGTGGAAGAGAAAAGCTCGTTAACTATGATGAGCGTTTTATCATCAGCTGTTTTTAAAATGTTGTATACTCTTTCTACATCCTTTTCTAACCTGCTTAAATCTTCCATTTTATCCTCTTCTATTGGAAAAGCCGTCATAATATTAGAGAACAGGCATATTTTGGCCTCTTCTGCAGGGACAGGCACGCCTATTAAAGAGAGAAATGCTAATTGTCCAAAAGTAATGGCAAACGTAGTTTTTCCCCCGCTATTTATGCCTGTTATTATAAATACCCTTTTATTACCTGTAGTATGGATATCATTAGCTACAGCAACATTTTTCCTAGCCAATAACAAATTATAAAATCCTTTGACGTGTATTGAGCCATCTTCGGTAAATTGAGGTATCGAAAATTTGTATCCATTAGATTGAATGCTTTTCATATATTCGATATATTTAAGATAGAACTCAAACTCATTCGCAAACGATTTGATGCCTTCATCTACTATGTCTGGGAATTCGTCTTTTAATTTTTTCATAATGTTAAATTCTTCTTTAAAGATCCTATAAACACCATTTAATATTCCAGCGTGTATATGAGTAATTTGCTCATAATATCTATCAAACTTAAGTTCATGGACCTGCTGCCCTTTAAATCTCGAAAACAACTGTTCAATCTTAGATGTTAAATCTTCTCCGTTTTCTTCCTTTGCAACCCTTATTCGGTCCCCGTTTATGTTTATTTTGACCTTTATTTTTTCCCTGGCAGTCTTTGCTTCATATGTAATCCTCTTCAAAGCCTGAAATCTATCACTCTGAATCAGATTTTCGAGATAGTTAATGAAATAAAGTATACCATCTGATTTTATATTTAATTCGCGCATCAAATTTAATGTATTTTCTACAGTGTTTATATAAATTAGAGCTACATCAATATGAAAACCGTACTTAAACTCTTCATATGTTTTAGCCTCTAAATCCATCAACCTGTTGCAATCTTTTATTTTATTTACAAAATTTTTTATGACATTATAAATTTTTTCATCCATAAGATCGTTGAATATTTTTAGCCTAAAATCAATTGCATTCTTGTCGCTTAGTGGCTCTTTAAATACATCAATTAAAAACTGGTTTTTATCATTCCCCAAAATATCATTTATGAGTTCTTCTATTCTTAGGTCTCTAATTGTCTCTTCATTGGCCTTTGATCCTTTTGAACCTAATAGGCTTTTATACTCCAATTAATATCGCCTCGATAGGAGTCATCAGCCTAAAAGGCGGTTAATAGGGGACTCCATCCCGTTTATGCTCCTTTAGGAGCATGTTAATAAACCGCTCCAAGTAATATTTAACCATATAGGAACTTTTTGCAGTGAGTTTTATTCCCAAATTATTACACCCCTTTCCAGCATATCTAAGAATGACTGTTCAACGATCTCCTTTTAAGCCTCTTATAATAGATTATTGTTGGAGTTTCAAACCTTTCAATGTCAAACGCTTCAAGAGGCCTTATGAAGCTGTACCATTGCATGAATTCATCAATAGAATCGAAGAACTTAAACCTTCTTCACAAATATGTCGAAGAACCCATCTTTTACGTTCGTTTGAGGATGATTAACCTTCCCAACCATAAATGTTATCTTCTCCCTTACATCTTATTCAAGGACCGTTTATGCCTTCCAGCCTTTTTCTTAACATTTAATGTGCCTTTTGTATTCGTCGTAAAGCTGCTGTAACCTACTGATTGATAAAGTGAATGACAAACCTCGCCATAAATGGCGGGGCAAAAGCTTTTAAATTAAAACTGCTATTTTGTTTTGAGATGCTCTCCTCTGGTCAACTCTTAGGACATGAGGGGCGGGAGCCGAATTCTCCCGCAATGCCAGAGGAGGGCATCTACGAAGCTAAGCACACGAATAAGAGGACAAACGTCGTGTGCCTTTTTCCGAACGGTTTTCAGGAAAGGAAACTAAAAAGGTTAGCGAATATATCGGCGAAACTCTTCAACGAAATTAACTACGAAAGGAGACAACAGTTCTTTCAGCAACACCACGTGGACTTCAATACAACGTGGGACAAATACTACGAAAAGTACAAAGAAGAATTAGGAGTTAACGCTCAAGCAGTCATAAAAAAGAACAACGAAGCTTAGTCTTCCTTTTTCTCCTTGCTGAAGCTGAAGAAAGAAGGAAAATTGCCACCATTCATAAAACGCGTTAGCCCACCGAATTACTGGAAAGACAAAGAAAAAAAGGAGGAAGCTAATTCTCGCGATAAGGCAAGATAGATACATTGTAGACGAGCAGAACCATAAGTTAATTCTTAAAGACTTCAACATGGAAATTGATTTTGCAGGCAGGTCAAGGTGGTACGGCAAACAGGGTAGGCTTGAGATATACTACGACGAAGCAAAGAATGCGTGGTACGCTTCAATCCCTGTTAATGTAGGAGTTGAAATAACTAAAAAGGGAAATAAAAGCAAATATATCGTTCACGGTGAAAGGAAAAGCGTTCAGGTTGAATCGCCTAAAGGAAACAAAATGGCTTCAATAGACTTAGGTATCAACGTTTTGGCAAGCGTGATAGTAGAAGACGGAACTTGGTTGCTCTATAAAGGCGTTAGGGCTAAGGAAGATTATTTTTACTTTGAGAAGAAGATAGCAGAAGTACAATCATTGGCAGACAAAACGAAAAACATGGGTAAATATAAAGCGTATGAGGAGTTATTAAAAGAGAAGAAAAGGTTGCACGGGAAGTTAAAGAGAAGGCTTCGTCACTTGTACAAGAACTTAGCTTCGCACTTAATAAAAGAGTTACATAAACAAGGCGTTTCAACTATATACTTAGGCTACCCTTTTGAGATAGCTCAGGAGAAGGGCAATAAATTTACAGTAAACTTGTGGTCTTATCGCAAGTTAATAGATGCAATAGAACTTAAGGCTCAAGAGTATGGGATAAAAGTGTTTGAGGTTGTTGAGTATAATACTTCAAAGAACTGCGCTTATCATGATGTAGAAGTCAAAAGAATACCAAGAGGAGTAGTTATTTGCCCTAAAGGACATAGACTTCATTCAGACCTTAACGGCGCATTGAACATTCTCAAAAAAGCAGCGAACGTAATTGTTTCAAAAGTAAAGAAGCCTATATCTTTCATAGTAGATCACAAAAGAGTAGCACCCGTAAAGGGGTGTAACCCTTGAGACCTCAGGAAACCCTCGCCTCTTCAAGGGCAGGGAAGAGGTCAGATTGATAAATTTGAAATATTCCAAATATTAAATGAAAATCAAGTCTTTGCATTTAATCTTTCTGGGCTTATGTCACAATTCTTAATTTTAAACAAGATAAAAAATTTATAAAAATCAAAAATAAATAGGCTGATGGAAATGCACACAATTCTGAGTGAGTTCAAATATGAGTAAGGGAATAAAGAAAATAAGTCCAAATTTAAAGCTAATAATTCTGATAGGTATAGTGAGTTTTTTTGCTGACATGACATACGAAAGCGCAAGAAGCATAATACCGCAATATTTTACATATGTGCTTGGCGGGTCCGTATTTGCCTTAGGCATTGTAATGGGTCTTGGAGACTTTTTGGGATATTCATTCAGATCCGTGTCAGGAAAGATTTCAGACAAAACAGGAAACTACTGGGGGATGATGTTTTTAGGTTATATAATAAATCTTTTTGCAGTACCATTACTTGCGCTAGCAAATAATTACATTATTGCGGCAATTTTAATCATTATGGAGAGGTTGGGTCGTGCAACAAGAATTCCGCCAAGGGATTATGTTATCTCAACGATGGGTTCTGAAAATAGGATAGGCTATTCATTTGCATTACAGAATTTGCTTGATCAAGCTGGTGCTGTAATAGGTCCCTTAATAATTTCTGCGATGCTTTTTTATAATTATGGTTTCAGGCATGCATTTCTATTTTTGGCAATACCAGCAACTTTGAGTATTCTATTTCTATATACTTCATATAGATATTCAAAAAAGGAGAAAAACTTTGAAGCTCGAAAAAATATAGAAAAAGGAATTAAAAAAAGACATCTTATGTACTATGTTCTAGGAATAGGCTTGAGCGCAGCTGGAATCTATAATATCCCATTTATATTGGTTTCGGCTCAGGGATTTTTAGCACGGTATGAGGTAACATTGATATTCACGCTTGCTATGGCAGGTGAAGGTGTATTCGGATTTATCTTTGGCATAGCATACGATAAAATTGGAAAAGAGATAATAATTTTTGGTCCTATATTAGCAATATTAATCATTTCAATGGTTAGTTTTCACAATATTTTGTTTTACATGTTACTTGGTCTATTATTTGGTGCATTTACTGGGATCAACGATACAGTTGCAAGATCAATAGTAGGCAGTTATGTAGAGGAGAAACAAAGAGGATCCATATTCGGGATATTAAATACTTCTTATGGATATGGGTTATTAGTAGCTGACATCTTAGTAGGATATTTTTTCAAGCAAATTAGTATAATCATTACATATATTATCATTCTTCAAATTTCTTCGATCATTTTATTATTAAAATTCTTTAAAGAAGTAAACCATGAACAATATAATACAAAATTATAATGCTCTGTTGATTAATTCCTTTTTATTTTAGTTATACGCGAAGGTGCCGTTAACTTAAGCCTTAAGGTTCTTTTATTATGTGCTCACGAAGAAATTGGTTCAGTGCAACATCAAAAATCAGCTTTCAGAACGGATTAAGTCAATTTTGTTGATTACATAAGGTAAACGGGTTATGAGCTTAAGTTAACGGCACCGAGAACACAAGGATAAGAGGAAAGAAACTTCGTTAGAAAAAAGTCATAACGAATGAGCTGATGCGTTAAGTTCAGCGATGAGCTTAGAAGCACTAGGTAGTTACTTAAATCTGAACAAAAAGGATAAAAACGGACCAGGTTTTAAATATAAATGCGGGCCGGTAGTTCAGGGGTAGAACGCTCCCGTGGCATGGGAGAGGTCGGGGGTTCGAGTCCCCCCCGGTCCATCGCGGGGGTCGCCTAGCCTGGTCAATGGCGCGAGGCTTAGAACCTCGTCCCGTTGGGGTGCGTGGGTTCAAATCCCACCCCCCGCAAGGGCCCGTGGCGCAGCCTGGATAGCGCGGCAGCCTCCTAAGCTGTAGGTCGTGGGTTCGAATCCCACCGGGCCCGTTAAATTTTTTATTTTCTATTTTAAGGCTTCCACCATTCGAGCCCTATAAAGAGTGGCTTTTCTGAAACTACAGCAAAAATGTACTTTTTCTTTACGGATCTGGCCAACCTTCCTGCTAAAACTATTTCTGTTACAGAAAGAATTTTATCTTTTTTTATCACGTTTAAAATGTACGGAGCGTGTTCAAGTCCTGGACCCTTTCTGTAAACTGCAAAGTCTCCACCAAACTTTATCCCTGGCAGAACAACATAACCTTTGTCCCTTAGATAAGAGTAAACCGCATACTTTTCCTCCAAATTTTCATAACTTTTCTTAAAAAAATCCATGAGCTTTGCTGGCCCAATCTTTTTATCTCCATCATAAACCTCAAGCTGGTTTTTTTCTGAAAGATAAATGCTCTCTATTGGATCAAGCACCAACGGTTCTTTAAAAGGTCCCTTTGGTTTTTTTATGTTCATTGGTTTTCCAAAGAATCCTGAAAAATAGATAAAATTAGCTTGATCGATGTCCCAGATTATCACGTTTTTTTCAGATAAAATTCCTTTAGCTGGTTTTATCAAAGCCCTATCGAAATTATCATTATAGAATCTGAAATTGAAAGAACCAGGTCTGAAATTTCGTCGATTCTTTCCAGTATGTCTTTAATCATTATGTAAAGCTTTGCATCGCTTATGTTGTTAAACGCGTCAACAAGCGTTTGTCTGTATGTATTGTCTATGTCTTTTTCGATAGACTCGATCCCTGGTAGCATTTCAACGACTTTTTCTGGGTTTATCTGTAACATTTTTACCATGTCGTTAAGCTTTATTATCATTTCGATCAACCTATCACTAAGTTTCGTTAATGTGTCATTAAGCCCATACTTTGAATATTTTTCTGGAGCTAACTGCTTAAGCCTGAAAGCTGTACCCTCGATCAGGCCAAGAAGATCCTCAATTTGATACGCTGCTCTCATTATGTCTTCTTTGTTTATTATCATGCTTCCGAGCTCAGCAAGGCTTCTAGTAAGAGCCCTTCTGTAGCCGCTTACATCTTCTGTAGCGCTCTTTATCTTTAAGTAACTTTCATCAGCATTCCTGCTATCGCCGATCATCTTCGAAAGTTCCCTTATGGCATCTACTGATTTTCTACACTCATCAACTAGTACAGCAAGTATCTTCCTCTTTGCTTGAATTTCTGGTTCTCCAACATACAATTTTATTCTATAAATTATTATTATTATAAAAATATAAACGTTTGTTAAATTTATACAAGCTATTACAATTTTTTAATCCTATTACAGCCCTTATTCACGTTCATAGAGGATAAAAGTTATAAGGACACAAAACATATATATAATGAAAAAAATGTTCATAAATCTCTCATTTTATTTTATTACCCTTCTAGGATTAGGGTATAACTACAGCGTCCTAGCTTTTCCTTTGATAATTTCTTTAGTAGGTTTGTTTTATGGAGGCTACATGGCTTATTGGGTTCTAAAACAGGACCCTGGAACCGAATACATGCAAAAAATAAGCTCCTTAATAGCTTCAGGTGCAAGGGCTTTCCTTTCAAGAGAATATAAAACTATACTTCCAGTTGGGACTTTGTTGGCTTTGTTCGTTGGGGCTGTTTACTTTTTTGGCTTTAACAGCACGACGCTTGCTTTTATGGCTGTCATATCATTTGTGCTAGGGGCTTTGGGCAGCGGTCTTGCGGGTTATTTTGGAATGTACATAACTACTAGAAGCGCTTCGAGGACAGCCCAGGCAGCTAAGAAAAATGGTCTTGGAGGAGCATTAAGCGTCTCCTTCAGGGCTGGCAGCGTTATGGGAACTATTTTAGCAAGCATAGCTCTACTTGTAATATCAGTTTTGTTTTTGCTTTTTGTTCGGAACCAGCAGTGGGCTGAAGCTCTGATTCCAGTTGCTTTTGGAGCCAGCCTTATGAGCCTTTTCATAAGGGTTGCAGGAGGTATCTACACAAAGGCTGCAGACTGGGGAGCTGACATTGTAGGGAAGGTAGAAGAAAACATTCCTGAAGACGATCCAAGAAACCCGGGAACGATAGCGGACAACGTAGGAGATAACGTAGGAGACGTCGCAGGGATGTCCAGCGATGTTTATGAAAGCCTCGTAGTAGTGGTAACCGGTTCTATGTTCATAGCATCTGTTTTCGGTATGCAAGAGAAGTTTTATTTCCTACCTCTTATAATAGTTGCATCTGCGCTTTTAAGCACCATAGCTGGTTTGCAGGTTGTAAGAGGCAAAGCCGAAAATGCAGAAGATGTCATGAAGAAGCTTAACTTTTCGCTTTACTCTGTTACGGCAATTACAGCTATTTTAGTCCTTGGATTTCTTTATTATTTCTTTGGGCTTAACACGAGCTCTATAGCTCTTTGGATATGCGACCTGCTTGGAATGATAACAACCATAATGGCTTTACACATAACAGAGTACTATACGCATTATACTCACAGGCCTGTAAAGGATATTGCAAAGCAATCAGTTATCAGCCCATCCAACGTGATAGTTACTGGATACGCTTACGGGCTTATGAGCGCAGTTCCTGTGCTTTTAACAGTTTCAGCTGTACTTGGCATAAGCTTTTACCTTGGGTACTTTTTGATAGCTTATCCCACACCTGTAACAGCAGGTATATACGGCACGGCAGTTGCATCTACAGGGCTTCTTTCTATGGCAGGCATAATAATAACTTTAGATTCTTTTGGGCCTGTTTCTGATAATGCTTCAGGACTCGCCGAAATGGCAGGTTTGACTGAAGATGTAAAAAAGCATACTGATGTTCTGGATGCTATAGGTAACACTACAAAGGCAACAACAAAAGGTTATGCAATAGCCTCTGCAGGGCTTGCCGCTATAGTTCTCTTTATAGGGTTTGTTTATGAAGTAGTCAAGAGATCTTACGTTGGCTTACCAGTAACTAAAATAATTGATCTTGCGTTTTCAAGCACTTCAGTGCTAAACCCTGATCTTATAATAGGGGCTTTTCTTGGAGCTGTATTGGTTTACACCTTCAGCAGCAGAACATTGGGCTCAGTGAGCAAAACAGCTATGGAGCTAGTGCAAGAAATAAGAAGGCAGTTCAGAGAAATACCCGGAATACTAGAGGGAAAATCAAGCCCTGAATACGAAAAGGCTATAGACATAGTTACAAGACACGCGCTTGCAGAGTTCATGTTTCCAGGATTACTTGCAGTAATACTGCCGATAGTTGTTGGAGTATTTCTTGGATGGGTTACGCTTGTAGGGCTTATACTCGGAACTATCATAGTAGGCTTTCCAAGAGCTCTTCTTATGGCTAACGCAGGGGGCGCGTGGGACAATGCAAAGAAATTCATCGAAGCTAATGGTGATCCTTCTCTTGGTAGTAAGGGAAGCCTTGCACACAAGAACGCTGTAGTTGGTGATGTAGTTGGCGATCCATTTAAGGACACAACAGGACCTTCACTTAACCCATTGATAAAAGTTGTAAATACTGTTTCAGTGGTTTTTGCTTCAGCTATAGTCATCCTCGACAAGCTTTTAGGGACTTACTCTTTATCTATGTCGCCTTATCTAACAGCAGCTATAAGCCATCTGCTTTTTTAATTTAATGATTTGTTTTCTAATGTTTTTCCAAATTTTATTAACCTTCTTTATTAAACCCATTGTATGATTGTTGCAGTTGGCACATCTAACGCAATAAAAGTTGAGGCTACGCTTGAAGCTTTCCGAACATTTTTCGAAGACGTAAACGTTAAAGGCGTAGAAGTAGATCCTGAAGTGCCGCCCCAGCCCTTTAACGAGATGCTTTTCATAGGAGCAAGGAACAGAGCCTTAAAGTCAATAAACCTTGTTCCTGGTGCTGAGTATGGTGTAGGAATAGAGGGTGGAGCCCTTGAGCTTTATAGCTATAGGTTCATAACTACAGCAGTATGCATAACACGGAAAGACGGCTTGATTTCATGCGGAATGACTGGCAGCTTCCCTGTACCTGATAGCGTTTGGATGAGAATTAAAAATGGCGAAGAACTAGGGGATGTCATTGACGAAATAACTGGCATGAAAGGCCTGAAAAAAGGATTAGGTGCTATAGGTATATACACAAAAGGAAAAGTAACGAGAAAAGACTATTTAAAGGAAGGAATCGTAATGGCGCTTGTCAGGTTTATAGCAGGTGAAAATTGGCGTTAATAAAAACATTTTCAGAAAAATAAATATAATAAAGATAGAAACATCTGAACGTGTCTTATGAAGTTGCGATAAAAGAGCTTGTTCAAAGGATTCGTGAAAATGATAGCTTAAAAGATCTTGAAAAAATGAAGATAGAGGTGGCGAAAAAGTATCACTTGGATAGGGTGCCAAAAAACTCTGACATAATAAGGTTTGCTAAGATCGAAGGTTTAAACCTAAACCTCGTTGTTAAACCAACGCGAGCAATTTCTGGAGTAACTGTAATTGCTGTAATGTCAAAACCTTTTCCATGTCCTCCCCAGGCCCAGTGCATATACTGTCCAGGCGGAATTGAATATGGGACGCCTAAATCTTATACTGGTTTTGAACCTGCTTCAGCTAGGGGTAAGCAGTTTAACTACGATCCTTTTCAGCAAGTTTATCACAGGCTAGAACATCTTGAAAGCCTTGGGCACACTACAACTAAAAACGAAATAATTATAATGGGGGGAACGTTTTTAAGCTATCCGCAAGATTATCAAGAATGGTTTGTCAAGAACATCTACGATGCTTTGAACGGCAGGATAAGCGCGACTCTTGAAGAAGCTATAGAAGAAAACGAGAAAGCAAATCACAGGTGCGTAGGGCTTACAATAGAAACGAGGCCAGATTTTTGCAAGGAGGAGCACGTTGATATGATGTTAAGGTATGGCGGGACAAGGGTAGAAATTGGAGTCCAGACCCTTGACGATTCTCTTCTTAAAAAGACTCACCGCGGACATACTGTTGCTGATACTGTTGAGGCTTTCAGGATAGCCAAAGATGCTGGCTTTAAAGTAGTAGCGCATATGATGCCCGGCTACCCTGGTTCTGACAGGGAAAAAGACCTAGAATCTTTCAGGAAACTTTTCTATGATGAGAGGTTTAAACCTGATATGGTAAAGATCTACCCTACGCTGGTTGTAGAGGGCACTTTGCTAGAAAAGATTTACAAGAAAAACCTTTACAGGCCTCTAACCAACGAAGAGGCTGCTGAGCTCATAGCTGATGTTCTGGAGATTACGCCTCCTTGGGTAAGGGTTATGAGGATACAGAGGGATATACCTGCTTTCAAGATAATCGCAGGCCCTACTGCCGGTAACCTAAGAGAGCTTGCGGTCAAAATACTTCAAGAAAGGGGGAAAAAATGTATGGAAATAAGGTGCAGAGAAGTAGGGCACAGAAAAATACCAGAAGAAAAGCTATCAGAGTTCATGATCAAAAGCATTGTTTACGAAGCTTCAGAAGGAAAAGAACACTTTATTTCTTTTGAAGATGATGAAGGACATCTAGCAGGATACTTAAGGCTTAGGATTCCATCAAAAAAGGTTCACAGAAGCGAATTAAAGGGTGCAGCTATAGTAAGAGAACTCAAGGTTGTCGGGAAAGTTATACCTATTTATGAAAAGGGCTCAGGCTGGCAGCACAAAGGAATAGGTAGAACGCTTTTAAGTGAAGCTGAAAGAATAGCAAAGGAAGAATACGGACTTGAAAAAATAGCAGTAATAAGCGGTGTTGGGGTAAGGGAGTACTACATGAAGCTAGGATACTTTAAAGATGGACCATACGTCTCAAAAAAGCTTTAAGATTTCTGTAAGGCTTTTAGTTTTTCTAACATCAATATCGTCATAAAAACCGTTCCTGTCAAGAAGTATCGGCTCAAGTCCTGCTTTAGCAGCACCTAAGTAATCTACCTCAAAAAGGTCGCCGACATAATAGCCAGTTTCTCCCGCAATCCTTATACCCTCTTTAAATATTTCTGGATCAGGTTTTACTTTCCCAAAGCTATAAGAGGCTACCAATCCGTGCAGATACTCTGATATCCCAGTGTTCTTGATGATTTCGTTTACCTTTTTACTCGCGTTGGTTATTACTATGATTTTATAACCTTTGTTTTTCATAAAAGTCAAAAAAGGTATCGTATCATGGTATAAAGTGTAAAAGGAGGAAGAAAACTTTAAAGATAACAACTCTTGCATAGTAGATGGATCAACCTTCATGTTCATGATCTTTAAAATTTCTTCAACGTCTATGACCGGGTTTCCTTCTACAACAGGGAGGGTGCTTTTGCCCAAGTACTTTGATACAGCTCTGTAGACATTCTTGAGTTCAACATCGTAGCCGTTTTTTAAAAGAATATAATAAATGGGTTCGTGATACGTAGGCCTAATATCAACTAACGTCCCGCCAAGATCTAAAAAAATCGTGCTCATTTAAAAAGATAAAAAAATTAGCTTTTTAAACTTTGCTTACAGATGGGCTCCAATAGCTCCACGCAATTACAACTGCCAGCGCTAAGAATGAAGTTGCTAATCCTACAAGCCCAGCTGCAACTATCTGACTGTTCCCAAATATTCTCGATAAGTAGGCTATCAGGTAAGCCAAAGCGTTTGTCTCTGCGAGAAGAAGATAACCTAAAAACCCAACTACGTATCCTATAAGCCATATACCGAACAGCACGGCAACTCTTCCCATTTTTACTTTCACCTAACACAGAAGTTTGTTATTACTTAATTAATCAGATATGGCTAATTTTTTAGACAATTTCGTCAATAATCTATGTACATGACTTCTTTTAACAAATTTTAGATTTAATGTATTATTAAAAAACAAAGTTCATCTTGCTTCAGAACGACCTAGGAAATGTTAAAATACTAAGTTTAGCAATAATAAAAAATATGGTAAAACTATATGATCTTTCTCAACCGCTGAACGCAGACTTTCCTTTCTGGCCTCTATACCCTCCTTTTGAAGTTAAATACATAAAAAGGAAGTCAGAGCACGGAGTTAACGCGCAATATATAATGACTTCAAACCATATAGGCACGCACCTTGATGCTCCAAGACACTTTATAACTAACGGAAAGACTATTGACCAGATACCGCTTGAACAGCTTTATGGAACAGGAGTAGTTGTCGATGTTACAGAAGCTGGAGAACTGGGACTCATAACGCCAGAAATGGTTGAATCAAAGATAGAAGTAAAAGAAAGAGATATAATAGTTTTCTACACTGGATGGGTCAAGTACGCATGGTACCAGCCAACAGCTGACGAAGAAAAGTACACCCTTTTACATCCTGGTATGGGAAGGGATATGGTAGAATGGATGATCAAAAAGAAGATAAAGTGGTTTGGTGTTTACACTCCTTCACCAGACCATCCGATGAACCTACCTCTAGGAAGGTTTTTACCAAGAGCTTCTGACAAAATTAGGAGGCTTTCAGAGCAAAAGTTTGGAGGTCCTGAAGCTATAAAGAAGCTTTTCCCTGAGGAAGATTATCAGCTTATGCACAACGCTCTTTTCCCATACGATATTGTTCACGTAGAACATATTGGGGGGCAGATTGAAGAGCTGCTGCACGGCAGGAAAGCAATAAGGACAACTCTTGGGGCATTCCCGTGGCTGTTTAAAGGCGGAGAAGCTGCTTTCTGCAGGGTAGTCGCTTTCGTAGAAGAATAAAATTTTATTTTTGTTTTTATTTTTATGCTGGAACAAAATAATAACCGTTTATTTCTTTGCCGTCTTTTACTCTAAGCTTTCCGTACTGTGGTTTTAGTTTCATGCCAACCTGAGGTTTATCTGTCATTATCTGTCCAAACATCTTGGCTCCATTGTTAAATTCCACTATTCCCAGGACGAGCGGAAATCTTTCGATCCCAGCAGGAACAACGTAAAGCACAGTGTAAGTTATGAGTTTGGCTTCATCACCAAGCTCAGTTTCGTTAAAGCTTGTGGATCCACAGTTTATACAGACCTTTCTTTTGTACGTATAGACTTTTCCGCATTTATCACATACATACCCCTTCGTGTTTCAGTACCTCCTGTAAACTATGCTTACAGCGTTTGAACCAAATCCTCCCATGTTTACTGTAAAGCCTATGCTTGCATCCTTTACCTGTCTTTGATCAGCTAATCCTTGTAACTGCCAGGTTATTTCAGTAGCCTGAGCAAGCCCAGTTGCTCCTAGAGGGTGACCCCTTGCCTTAAGCCCACCTGATGTGTTTATTGGCTTTTCTCCATTTATTTTTGTAATGCCGTTCTGTAAAGCAAGCTTGCCTTCACCTTTCTTAAAGAATCCGATTTCTTCGCTTATAGCTATTTCCAGAACAGTAAAGGCATCGTGAACCTCAGCGACGTTTATTTCTTTAGGTTTTATTCCGGACATCCTGTAAGCCTTTTCAGCTGAAAGCCTAACAGCTTTCAGTTCAGTAGGATCATCCCTGTCCTGGAGCGCCAGGGCATCAGTTGATTCCCCGATTCCCTCTAAAATTACTGGTTTCTTTGTATAAGACAGAGCTGTATCCAGATCAGCCAAGAGCAGCGCTGCTCCTCCATCAGTAATCGGAGACATATCATAAAGCCTTAGGGGTTCTGCGACATAAGGGTTAAAAGATTCGCTTCCGGGACCTATAAGCTGCTCGAGAGTTACTTCCTTTTTAAACTGAGCAAAAGGGTTCTTCATAGCGTTTGAATGGTTCTTTACAGCTACCATTGCGAGATGTTCAGGCTTAACGTCATACTTCTGCATGTAAAGCCTTGCAAACAGGGCTCCTAACGAAGGCATTGTTGCTCCTGAAGGGTATTCAACATCAGGGTGAGACATCATTGAAACAAGATCGGTAACTACATCTGTTGGGGCAGTCCTCATCTTTTCAGCTCCTGCAACAAGCACCATGTTTGAGTTACCTGAGGATATTTCCATGAAAGCATACCTTATAGCAGAAGCTCCGCTTGCTGGTCCGTTTTCAATTCTTTCAGCTACAACGTTCTTTAAGCCAATATAATCAGCTAGCGCAGTTGCAACAGCTGTCTGCCTTGAGCTTATCTCTCCTAGTAGGTTGCTAACATAAACAGATGTATGCTGCTCCTTTCTACCTTAAATTCCTCGATAAGGCTCTCTGAAGGTTCTACGAGCAGATCCATAAGCGTCTTGTCTATCAGGTTTCCGAACTTTGTCATCTTTGCGCCTATTATCGCTACTTTTCTTCCCATAAGCTTCTATTAAATCCTTGATAATTTAAATTTATAACCTTGCGTAAAAGGCACGAAATTCCTCTTCCATTAAAGAAGATCACTGGACTTCTAAAATCTTGATCGCATCTGTTACGCCCTGCTTTAAGCTCCTGGTCACGATTACCTTTTCTCCGGCTTTCAGAAACTTTAAACCTTTTAAATCTTGAACCACCTGTTGATCGTTCTTTATTGAGCTGAGCAAAACAGGCACAACTCCATATGTCAGCTGTAGCTTTTTAAAGACGAATTCGCTTTCACACACGGCCAATATTTCGCTCTTCGGCCTGAACCTGGCAAGCCTCATGGGGGTTTTTCCTGTAGTCGTTATTGCAACGAGCTTCGCATCTATGAGCTCGCTCATCATAACTACGCCTTCAGCAAACTTATCGTAAATGTCAAGGCTTTTGCCTTTTACTCTTAGATTCTGGTTTCTTTCAGCTTCAGAAGCTATATCTTTTAACCACCTTATTACGTCAACGGGATGCTTTCCGACAGCTGTTTCCCCTGAAACCATAAGGCTATCCGCGCCCATGGTAACCGCGGTATAGACATCAGTTACTTCAGCTCTTGTTGGTATTGGGTTTACCGTCATGCTATCAAGAAGCTGTGTTGCAACGATAGAAGGTTTACCGTGGTTAAGGGCAACTTCTATTAAATATCTTTGAATTTCTGGGATCTTTACCAGAGGAAAATGAGAACCAAGATCTCCCCTCGCAACTAGTATGTAATCTGATGCTTCTACTATCTCCTTTATGTTGTTAACTCCAGATATCGTTTCTATCTTTGAAATAGTAAATACGTTGCCGCCAGAGGATTCTACTATTTCTTTAACTTTCAAAACGTCTTCTTTATTCTTTATAAATGATATAGCAATACCTTCTATTCCTGACTTTATCGCAAACTGGATATCGCTTATGTCCTTTTCAGTTGGAGCTTTTAACGGATACTCTTTGCCTTGTATTGCTATCGTCTTTCTAGAACCGATAACCCCTTCAGTCATAAACCTAACTTTTAACTTTCTCTCGTTCTTTTCTTTGACTTTTGCCCAAAACCTGCCTCCATCTATTATAATAGTATCTCCGGGTTCAACAAGGTTGTAGAAAACCTCTTCATTAACTATTATCCCTTCGTTCTCCGAAATAACGTAATATTCCTCTCTGTTAACTTCTATATCGTTGAAGTCGCCAAGCCTTACAGTTGGCCCCTGAAGGTCTGCTATAATTGGAACCCTGCTGTTCGCAATCTTTTCGGCAGACCTTATTAGCTCAACTATCTGTGATGCCTGTTCGTGAGAGCTGTGAGAAAAGTTTATCCTGAATGCGTTGACGCCTTCCTTAAGCATTTCAACAATAACATTCTGATTCATTGTAGCAGGTCCTATCGTGGCTATGATCTTTGTCTTCCTGCTGAGAACATTTTCCATACGTTCAATTTAATTTTTATGTTATAAAAACGTTTAAGGTTAAAGCTCAATAATAGAATGAATAATAGTTGCCGTCAGAAGTAACCACTTTTATTATGTTAGAGCCCTGAACAAAGTAATTTGAAAGGTCAACCTGTTGACCGGGCATCAAAGTTATAGAAACGCTAAAGTATTTTGGAGGGTTCGAGTTGTCCCAAATTCGTATTATAGTTATTGGATAAGAGCCGACGTTTACAACTATTACGTGAGGAACAATAGCTTGAAGTATAGCTTCCCTGATTATAGTGTTCTGTGAAGCTACAACCTTAACGTCAAGAGAGCCATTGATTGCAACGCTTGTAGGAATGTTGATGTAAATACGTTCCTCTTGTTCAGGTTTAAAGTTGTATGTTTTTGTAATACCTGAAAATGAAATGTTAACTGTATCCGATGAAGATATACTAGGATTATAAATGTCTATGCAGAGGCTCATGTTTTTCGAAGCTGGAAGTATATTTTTGTAAATAAAAGTGGCGCTTGTGCCTTGCCAGTTTATTAAATAGAAATCTGTTGCATTTGGATAGTACGTAGTATAGTTTGTCAATGGTAATGGAAGAGAAGCTGTTACAGCTATCTTTGAAAAGATAAAATTCTTCATTGTGCTCTGAATGTATTTAGTTCCTATTAGCGTAGTTAGAATATAACCAAAGAGCACTTTTGGCATATAACCATTAGGAGGTGATGCCCTTACCAGAACCCAATAGAAAGGTCCCAAGGTTAAGGATGAAGATGCTGAGGTTTTTGGATTATAACAATAAAAGTAGATAGGTTGAGAAAAGCTTGAAAGTTGGGAATCTGTTATTTCATTTTCATTAGAATAATTTTGAAAGCCATATATGTTATTGTTTATCAGTTCTAAAAGCCAATCATATTTTCCTGGACTGTATTTAGGAATAGTTGTTGTGTTTGCTTCTAAAGTGACTTTATTGTTACCCGGAGATGTACTGCTAAATATTATATAACTATTAGACCCAGGATATCCCAATCCGAAAGTTTCTTGTTGCCCTGAACTCGATGATGTTATAATGATGTTTCCTAAAGCTTCAACCGAATAATCGTCTCCAAAATTATTTGTAGAATACAAGTAAGCGACTTGTCCGCCATAACAAGTAATTGTCAACCCATGGTTTACAATTATATTTCCATTTCCTCCTTCTTTCCATTTACTGCTGTTTAATGAAGTAAAATTATCATAAAAGATAAAGACGTTTTGCCCATTGTCGTATTCTCCGTATATGGGTGAAAGTTGCGGCGCTTCGCCTACTTTTCCAGTATAAAGCCTGTAAAAATTTGTATTCCACGCTCCGATCATCATCTTTATAGTTAACCATGAATCTGCAGGTATCCCGTTCTGTAACTTTATCCACCATATAAAATCTCCGTGACTATCTTTTCCCTGAAACCAGCTTGGTATTAAACTTCCGTTTAGATATTCGAAAGCTACATTGGAGCCGTTTGGATTTACAAGCTGAGCTATCTGGTTTGTGCTCGTCAAGTTAATCATTTGCTGAAACGGAGCAGGTGTTGGAGAGTTCTGCATGTTGAATATAGTTAAAATGATATAATTTTCAGCGTTGACTACAGAGCCAGCAGCATAATTTGCGATCTGTGAAGCGTTAAGCTTTAGCTGGACTAGGCCGTTAACTATAAAGCCTGATGATAGAGGAATGTTAAGCTGGAAAGGTCCAGGGGGCAATACATATCCTTCTATAAGCACATAATCTCCAGTAGAGTTTTTGGCGTATACAAAAAGGTTTGTAGCGTTAAGGTTTCGTGAATATCCGTAAAGATCTAAGACATAGCTCTTAGCCTTTATAGGCACAGTTATGTTTATCTGCGCTGTACTTACGTTTAAAGTTACAGGAGCTATACCGTCAAGCTTATAAAGGTATGATGAGCTACCTAAAGAATTAGTTGAAGATACGTTAAACTGAACGTTCTGTGCTTGTACGCTGTAATTTTCTACAAGAATTTGAGCTTGCGCTATATGCTCTTGCTGAATTTTCTGATTTTCAAGATAAGCAAAGTTTGAGAAATCATAATACATATAGTAAAATGTAGCAAAAGCCATAACAAGTATTATAATGAAGAAGAGGGCCCCTATGATTTCAGCTTGACCGCGTTTCTTCATACTTTGCTCACCGCGGTATTACCATCAGATGCAACAACCTTTACTGTATAAACGCTTCCTTTGGCTAGCTGCAACCCGTTCACTGTAATCTTTGATAAACCTGAAGGAGGCACCATAACGTTGCATTTATAATTATAGCTGTAAGTTGAGTTATATACCATTACGCTGATAATCTGTACCCCGGTTTGACCATAATTTCCTACCCAGACAGTCAAAGTGTTAGAAGAATTTTCGTATGTATATTCAATGTTAAAATTATCAAGTAGCATTTGGGTTTTTGTGAAAAATATTGAATTAAAACCCGTTTGTTGCGAAGTAAAAAGCGACATTCCCCATGAAAGTATGACTATGCCAAAGATAACCGTTATAACGATCACTATCAGGCTTCCTATTATTGTAGACTGCGATTTATCCTTACGCATTTGTTAATTTTTACACAATTCAAAGATAAAAACGTTTTTAATGTAGAAGCAAAAATGCAAAAAGCTTTTAGCTGAGTCTTTTAAAAAATAGACAGAAATATGTTTGTAGAAGTTAAGATAACCAACGTTGGGGTCCTAGATGAGAGCGGAACTGAGGGCTTCATAGAGTTCACTGCTGAGGACGGAAGGAAAGTTGTGATGGGATCTTTCAGCGGCGAAGTGTCATACCACATAATAAGGTTCATGCAGGGTGACAGAAAATCTTTGCCGACGGTATACAACTTGATAGAAGAGCTTGCAAACTACCAAGGTCTGGAGCTTGAGAAAGTTGAAATTTATGCGCGTGGAAACGTCTTTAGAGCTAACATTTATTTTATAGGTAGAAACGGGAAAAGTCTTGTTCTTGAAAATTACAGAGCCTCTGACGCTGTAGCATTAGCTACTTTTTATAACATGCCGATTTATATGGATGAATCTTTGCTTTCTCAGTGAACGTCTTCTTTTGCTAAAGCAAGCTCTTTTATCCTTAAATCTCCTCCGATTTCTTTTATGTATTCATAAACTGGATCAGGTACCAGGTCTTTCCAAGGCTCACCTTTTATTATCCTTTCGCGTATTTTTGTAGCCATAAGTTCTTCCCTCTTATAAAAAGGAACAGGTATAACCTTAAGCCCGGCTTCTTCTCCAAGTATCTTGACGAGCCTGTTGTTTGAAAATATATAGTCAAATCGTGGTAAATAAGATATAAGGTTTCTGACCCACAGGTTGTGATTTTCTATGTCATCCATGTGAGTTATAAGTATAGGCTTCTTGTAATCTTTAGTCTTTAGATACCTTAGTATCATTTCATACCTTTCGCCTGCTGTAAAAGGGTTTTCAAGCTCGTGATTTTTTTGCGCGCTACCTATTACGATAACCAGTTCATCTGAGTTTTCTAAAGCAAACTTTATCGCTTCACTATGACCGTAATGAAAAGGTTGAAACCTACCTATAAAGACTCCTCTTACCATGCTTAAAAAATATCAAAAATCAAAATATTAATATTATCATTATAATTTTCAGAAGCCTTGTTTTTTATAAAACATTTTTCCACAAGACATAGTAACGTAAAATCAAAAACGTTTTGTTCTCCTTTGTTGAATAATTATTTATCTTAACTAATAGGCTTTAATTGTTCATGTCATTAGCATTGCATTCTTAGCATGACCAATTGCATCGTATGCCCAAACTTTTTGCATAGCTTCCGCTAGCAAACCAATTATACTTCTTGCCCTAAGGTCTTCTCCAAACTTTCTCTGTATAGATGAGAATATCCCTTATATAGCCCACCTAAGGCCATAC
>WYEB01000018.1_pt1 | contig 80610 bp, 82 predicted proteins | sample 6343061 | NCBI WGS metagenome assembly WYEB01 (sample SAMN13812332, study PRJNA600296) | hot springs metagenome | biome: ENVO:00000051; feature: ENVO:00002007; isolation source: sediment sample from Evening Primrose shelf | place: USA: Yellowstone National Park, Evening Primrose Hot Spring ... | reverse complement strand
AAGGTACGTCACGGGTAGGGACAACCTCTACGTCTGGAACGGTTCCTGTTACGTCCATGATAAAATCACGTATGAAGTCCTCGCTAGGGCAGCAATGGAGAATAGGGGCTCCATATTGCTCGTCCATCCCGAGTGCTCAGGGACCGTTGACATACTTAGGAATGCCGAGAAGCTGGGGGTGAAGGTTAGGGTTGCGTCGACCCAGGGCATGGTGAAGGCCGTAAAGGAGTCGGGCGGTGGCAGTTTTGTAATAGCCACCGAGACGGGGATAATCAATAGGATATTGAGGGAGGTGCCGAATGCGAAGGTCGTGCCCGCCCTTGAGGATGCTGTTTGTGAGTTCATGAAGTTGATAACGCTGGATAAGATCCATAGGTCATTGAGGGACCTTGTGCACCCCGTGAGGGTTCCTGAGGACCTGGCCAAGAGGGCTAGAGTCGCGATTATGAGAATGTTTGAGTTTAGGTGATGCGTATGAGGCTTGTGATTGTTGGTTCGGGGATTGCCGGTTTAAGCGCGGCGATTAGAGCTAGGGAGGGCGGGGTCGACGATGTCGTTGTAATAACGAGGGATCGGCATGGCGGTAGTTCGTGGAGGGCCCAGGGAGGTATTGCTGTACCCATTGATGACTCTGACGTTAGGGCTCACGTTAATGACACGCTCGTAGCAGGCAGGTACCTGAACGATGAGGGGGTTGTCTGGAGCTACATTGGGCTTGCGCGCAATGTCCTTAATTGGTTGATTAGGTACGGTTTTGAGCCCTGCAGGGAAAGGTCCCTTGAGGGTGGTCACAGTAGGGCTAGGGTTGTTAGGGCTAGGATCGGTGGTGATAGAATTGGTGAGGCTGTGATGAGCGTCTTGACGAGGGTTTCCGAGGAGGTCGGTGTTCAGGTGATTGAGGGTAGGCTGGGCAGCATAGAGGTTAATAACAACAGGGTCGTGGGTATCACGCTTGACGACGGTGATTTCATAAAGGCCGACGCGGTTGTGCTCGCCACAGGCGGTTATGCTGGGCTGTACCTATACAGTACCAATGATGGGGATGGCTCGGGTATTGAAACCGCCATGAGGGCCGGTGCCTTGGTCAGGGATCTGGAGTTCGTGCAGTTCCACCCAACGGTCGCAATGCTTAATGGGGATCTATTCCTAATATCCGAGGCCGTTAGGGGTGAGGGTGCAAGGCTTGTTAATAAGGATGGCGAGTACTTCATGAGGAGGTACGACGAGAGGGCAGAACTAGCGCCGCGTGACGTGGTTAGCAGGGCTGTTTATAACGAACTCGTAAGGACTGGCGGTGTTTATCTAGACGTGTCGCCCATTAAGGACTTCGAGGAGAAGTTCCCGGCAATAAGCAGTTTTCTGAGGGCGCACGGCCTTAGGCCAGGTAAGGACCTAATACCCGTTGTGCCTGCGGCCCATTACGCAATCGGCGGCATTGCAGTGGATGCGCTGGGTCGAACAAGTGTTAGGGGGTTGTTCGCAATAGGTGAGGCCTCATCATCCCTATTCCACGGCGCCAATAGACTAGCCAGTAACAGCCTGCTGGAAGCTCTCGTGCAGGGCTATCTAGTCATTAGGGCGTTCAAGGCCTATTATAGCGGTGGTGCCTGGGGATATCCCGTGATTGGCAGGTACGATGTTGTTGTGCATACGAGGTGTAGATTGGCGAGTTATGTGGATCTGGGGCGCGTCAGGGATGTGTTGTGGAGGTATGTCGGTATCGTGAGGAGTGAGGATGGGCTTAGGAGGGCTATTGATGAGCTTGAGGGCTCGTTACTGCCGAGCCTCATTACCAAGGCGGCGATGATTAGGAGGGAGAGTGTTGGTGTTCATTACAGGGTTGATTACCCGAGTTGGTCGGGGACGAAGTTCCACATATTATTTAGGTGCGGTGATGAGGCATGATAGAGGCTAGGTTGTTCGCATATAAATTACTGGACACTTTGAGGGAGGACGACCCATTCTGGGACCTAACAAGCGTAATCGTACCTAACGAGTATGGAGAGGCTTGTGTCAGGGTTAAGGAGGACTGCGTAGTAGCTGGCATGGAGGAGGTGACCGAACTCCTTAGGTTACTCGGGCTAGAATTCACGGTACTAAGGGGCGACGGCAATGTGGCTAAGGCAGGTGATTGCGTGTTGATAATTAGGGGTCAAAAACCCGATTTACTCAAGGTTGAGAGGGTTGTTTTGAACGTGCTCATGAGGGCCTCGGGCATAGCCACGATGACGAGGAGGATACTCGAGAGGGCCAGGAATGTGAACCCAAGGGTCAGGGTGGCCGCCACGAGGAAAACGACGCCATTCCTTAGATACCTAGAGAAGAAGGCCGTGGCCATCGGCGGCGGTGACCCACACAGGTTCAGCCTTAGCGATGCCGTGTTGATAAAGGACAACCATATAAGGGCTGTTGGGAGTCTCGAGAAGGCAATAATACTGGCTAGGGAGAGGTCTCCCTTCACGGTGAAGATAGAGGTTGAGGTAGAAACAGTGGAGGATGCCATTAAGGCTGCGGAGTTGGGGGTCGACATAATAATGCTGGACAACATGAAACCCAGCGATGTGGCTAAGGTGCATGAGGAGTTGGTGAGGAGGGGCTTGAGGGATAGGATTATCCTTGAAGCGTCCGGAGGCATTAATGAGGATAACGTGATTGAGTACGCTAGATACGTCGATGTCGTGTCGATAGGGGCCCTGACGCATAGTTATAAATCAATCGACATGAGCATGGACCTCATAAAGTAGGCATTAAACCCAATACTCACTACCGAGCCTGCAATACATAGGCAATCAATAAAGAAGTAGCCTTCCCTCCCTGAGCCTCCCAGTCACCGGGTCCACCTCAAGCTCGAGTATCTCCAGTGTTGTTACGCCAATGAGGACCTTATCGATTACGTCAGAGATAACCACAGGGACTATTTCCGACCTGCCCTCGAGCTCGATGAATGCCCTGGACCTATCAACCTCAATAACACCTGCGCCAGTCATTACCCTTGATTTAGCGGTAATCCTAAGTCCTAACTCATTGGCTATACTCCTCGGCACGACGGTCAGCGTTGCTCCAGTATCTACGAGCGCCCTCGTCTCAATTATTTTCAATCTATCCTCATTACCTATCCTTACATTTACCCATATATGTCCCACAATATGGTTTTATCCCTGGTTATTTTAAGGCTTTCAGTAAATCAATCCTCGAATCTATCGTAGTCATGGTAATTCTATCAGTCTTTATATCGATATATTTATATACAATGACTATATTTCGCTATTGATGGGTAGGTATTCGTTGATGATGGGTAGCGAGGCCTTGGTGCGTGGTGCCATATACGCAGGTGTTCGATTTTACTCGGGCTACCCAATAACGCCTGCCACGGAGATTGCTGAGTACATGTCCCAGTTACTGCCTAAGGTTGGTGGTATCTTTGTTCAGGCTGAGGATGAGTTGGCTGCCATAAACATGGCTATTGGTGCCTCGGTGGCTGGTTGGAAGGCCATGGTGGCCACCAGTGGCCCGGGTTTTTCCCTAATGCAGGAGGGTATTGGCTATGCGGTTAATACCGAGGTTCCCATAGTCATAGTTGATGTTCAGAGGGGTGGTCCATCCACGGGACAGCCAACACTCCCGTCGCAGCAGGACGTTATGCAGGCTAGGTATGGTTCCCATGGCTCTTACGAAATAATAGTGCTAAGTCCCGGCAATGTTCAGGAGATGTTTTACTTGGCAATCGACGCCGTGAACCTGTCGGAGCAGTATAGAACACCCGTTATCTTGTTGACCGAGGAAATCACGGCACACCTCTGGGAGAAAATATACATACCAGACTCAGGCGAATACCCAGTACTCCCTCACGTAACACCAACACCGCAGAACGGCGAGGGCTTCCTATTGGAGACCCAGCTCCATGATGAGAGGGGTTACAACGTGGCCAACGACCCCGAATTATCAGCAAAGGCTCTATGGAGGTTGATTAATAAGATTAGGGATAATGTGGATAGGATAGCTAGGGTCGATGTCCAGTTCAACAGCGACAACCCAGAGGTGTTCATTGCATCCTACGGTTGCTCAGCGAGGTCAGCGTTGGCCGCGGTCAAGATGCTTCGGCACGATGGGTATAGGGTTGGTTACCTCCGCCTAATAACGCTGTGGCCATTCCCATCACAACTAATACGGAGTAAGCTTGATGGTGTCCATACGATCATCGTTCCAGAAATGAACTCGGGCTATATGGCTGAGGTCTTCAAGACCCTTGGTTACAACGTAATTCCGCTACCGAAGCTTGGTGGTGAAATGCCAACACCCGAGGAGATATACAACACAGCCCGGGGTGTCCTCGAATGAACCCACTAATACAGAGGTACCTAAGGAGTGAGTATGCCCAGGGGAAGAGGAGAACTATTTTCTGCCCAGGCTGTGGCAATGGTATAATTCTTGGGTACTTCGTTAGGGCGATTGACGAGTTGAAGAGGGAAGGTAAATTCGACGACTCCAGACTATACATAGTAACTGGGATTGGTTGTTCGGGAAATACCCCAATCCCGCTTAAGTACAATATTGTACGTGCACTACATGGTAGGGCACTCTCGGTGGCCACTGGGATAAAGCTCGTAAGACCTGACGCCGAGGTAGTGGTATTTGCGGGGGATGGTGACCTACTATCAATAGGTGGTAACCACTTCATACACACGATAAGGAGGAATGTTGGTGTAAAGGTCATACTAATCAACAACATGCTCTATGGAATGACCGGCGGGCAGGTTGCACCGACAACGCCCATAAACGCCATAACCCACACAACACCCTACGGTAATCCAGAACCACCACTAGACGCTTGCAAACTAGCCGTTTCCCTAGGTGCGACTTATGTTGCCAGGTGGACTGTTGCCCTGGCTAGACAATGCATTCAATCAATCAAGGAGTTACTGCTCCACAAAGGCTTCGGACTGCTGGAATGCCTCTCCCAATGTCCCGTCTATCAGGGCAGGTACGTCATCGGTGTCGATAGGCCATCGAAGATAATGGATTACTACCTAAGAATAACCGAGATATCAAGCGAGCCCAGGTACGGCGAGAAAATAACAATAGGCAAATTCGCCGACTACGAAAAACCAACGTATGAGGAAATCGTTTGGAGCATGATAAGTAAGGTTGGGAGGGTGATGCATGGTGAGGGCTAAGGCGAGGGTCGTGAAGATAGATGTTGATAAATACCTGTGCAAGGGGTGCTACATATGTGTTGATAAATGCCCAACAAAGGTCTTCGAGGTATCCAACGTAATTGGTGATTACGGAGCCTTCCTACCCGAGACAAGGCACATAGAGAAATGCATCGATTGTGGAATATGCGAACTATACTGCCCAGACTACGCAATAACCATTGTGAGGGGTGATGGGGAGTGAGGCTTGAGGTGCGATTCGCAGGGTTTGGAGGGCAGGGCGTGATTACGGCAGGAAGGTTACTGGCATTAATTGTCATCGAGTCGGACCCAAGCATGTACGTGATCTACAGCCCATCCTACGGCTTCCAAACCAGGGGAGGTGATGCGATTTCCGACGTCATAGTAAGCGATGAGGAGATTGACTACCCAAAGGCCAGGGCTCTAGACCTAGCCCTTATCCTGAGTCAGCAGGCCTATAATAAGTACTGTAAATACGTTAAGGATGATGGCACATTAATAATTGATAAGTACGTGAATAAACAAAACAACTGCCAGGGTAAGAGGCATTACGAACTTGACATCCTAGCTAACGCTAGGAAGCTAGGTGGGGATGTGTACTCATCAATGATAGCCCTTGGCTCAGCAATAGCACTACTAAGTACGAATTCGTTATTGAGGGATAAATTAACAATTGATATAGCAAAACACGTAGTGATCAATTACTTCAGAGAATCCCTAATAGGAAGGAAAATCAACATAGAGGATGTGATAAACAAAAACATATACGCATTAAATTTGGGTTATGACTTTATAATGAGTATGAATAAATAATTTTAATTTAAATAAATATATTACATACCTAATATTCTTCGTAGTTCCTTCTTATCTATCTTACCCGTACTTGTTAAGGGTATATTGCTAGTAAACACGATGTCATCGGGTATCCACCACTTTGGTATTCTTCCTGAAGCCACCTCCCTATTTAACGCATCATATATCATTTCCTTAGTTAGGTTGTAACCCTCCCTAGGCTTAACTACTGCTATAGGCCTCTCACCCCATTTTTCATGTGGCTTACCAATTACAGCTACAAGCTCAACCCCAGGTATGTTCGATATTATTGACTCGAGTATACTTGTTGGTATCCACTCACCACCGCTCTTAATAACATCCTTCAACCTATCAAATACTCTTAATCCACCGTCGCTAGTGACCATACCGACATCACCCGTCCTGAACCAACTACCGACATAGCTCTCCTTGGTCTTATCAGGGTCTTTGTAGTATTCATACGGTAACCAGGGTGCCCTTATCCAAACTTCACCCACTTGGTTGGGTCCAACATCCTTACCAGTACTTGGGTCAACAATCCTTATTTCAACAAAGGGAACAGGGTGTGTCGTTAATCGTAGATAGTCAAGGTATTCATCTACTGTATTGTACTTATTGGGGGCGATTGATATTGATGTTGCAAGCATATCTGTACCTCCATATATTGATGAGAACCTAATGCCCAATTCATGCATTCTTTTAGCAAGACCGCTACTTATGGGCATGCCGCCAACTAGGGCCTTTAGGTTCCTTAATATACCTAGTTTGCCCAGTTTCTCTGCCGCTTCTATTAACATGTAGACCATGGTGGGTACAGCATTTATCCAGGTGACCTTCTCCCTCTCAATCAATGTCAATACATTGTCTGGGGTGAACCTACCCATCAATACGTATTTATTGCATAGATACGGTGCATGTATAAAACTACCCCAGGAGTGGATGTGATAAAATGGTATCAATGGCATTATAACATCGCCTTGATGTAAACTAGCTGGTGTGTTGTAAAGACCAAGTTGATACACTATTGCTAATGCACCGTGGATTATTTTCTCGTGTGTATATCTGACGGCCTTCGGAAGCCCTGTTGTGCCGGAAGTAAATAATATCGAGAAGTAATCATTACCTGAAACCTCAACCTCAGGTTCCTTAGACTCCCTATTCTTAACTAAGTCATCATAGCAATACCTAGCGTTGCATGTCGATCCTAAACTCACAGTCTTATCCTTACTTACTAATTTACTTAATGCGGCAAAATCCTCCGAGTAAAATAACCACTCCACCTCAGCGACTTTAATCGTATACGCTATTTGATCCGGCGGTAACCTTATATTGACCGGATATACTACGGCACCGATCATTGCTGCTGCGTAGTGTATTTCGAACATTGGTAAGGTATTCCAGTCTGCAACGCCTATTACCGTCCCTTTACGTATGCCCAACGATAACAATGAATTGGCTAATGAAATGACGCGCCTATACACATCGCCATAACCAAGCTCACCCTTTCCCCAAACAACCTCAACATCTGGGCATAATGTAGCGGCCCTTCTTATTACATGGTGGACTGTAAAACCTAGTTCATTAGGCATATGATACCACCTCTTCCTTAAGATCCACAATTTTCTTACCAAGGCCTAAGGAACCAACCCTATAACCACCCCTCAAGTACCTATCCAGGTATAACCTAGCAATTACTGCGTATCTCTCCAGGCTAAGCTTATCGGCTATGTCTGTCAATACGATCACTGATATCGCATGCCCAAGTGTAGTTAGGATATCCTTGGCCCTAAACTCAGTCTCCACAGGGCTTAATGATGTAATGTCCTGCAATGCAGTCCTCACAATATTCATTGCAGACTCAGCAATATTATGATAATCCTTCTCCTTTATGGAGGCTACGATGTTTTCCAGGTCATTAATTAATACAACATGTGCATTTTTCTTGCTCATTGCCTCGAGCATGTCTAATGCCTGTATATTACTCGTCCCCTCCCAAATAGGTGTTATCAAAGCCTCTCTATGCCACCTCTCAATAGGGTACTCGCTTAGGAATCCAATGCCTCCGTGAAGTTCCATAGCCAACCTAGTTATGTATGCTGCGGCGTCAGCAGTAACATTCTTAGCAATATGCGTTAGCAATCTCGCATAGTGATAACGCTCACTGTATGGTGGATTATCATGCCATGACTTATCAAACTCATCAATGGCCTTGAATGTCAATGCCATGGCACCCTCAAGTGTTACTTCCATATCCATTAAGTCCCTAATAACAAGTGGATGCTCAATCAATAATTTACCAAAAGCCCTTCTCTTATTCGCATACTCGTACGCCTCAAGATAGGCCTTCCTAGCAATGCCTATCGCACCCACGGCATTCGCTAATCTTGATACCATTAAATCCTCCATTATGTAGTAAATACCATTGGGCAAATCACCAACTATGTATGCCTCAGAACCGTGAAACTCAACCTCACCTGTCGGTACCGAGTTTGTACCGCTTTTATCCTTCAACCTCCTAATAATGAAGTTAAGGTTACCTCTTGAATCTACACGAGTCACCGCAAACAATGCCAAACCCTTTGCACCAGGTTTACTACCCTCAGGCCTTGCAGATACTAACGCTATATCCGCCAAACCAACACCGCTGGCGAAATACTTCTCACCGTATAATCTCCATACACCACCCTCCATTCTCGCCATAGTTGTGTTAGCACCCAAGTCACTACCTCCCTGAACCTCTGTGAACCAGGTAGCGCCAAAATAGGGAGGCTTATCCTCACCAATAAGCCTAGGTACGTACTTCTTTAAATCATCACTACCGTATTTGTAGAGGGCATAGGCCGTTTGATTAGTTATCGTGATTATACAGTAAAGGCCGGGGTCGGATACGAGGAAGCCCATGGCATAATGCTCATGCCAACTACCACCCCTATACGGAGGCTTATTTATACCAAAATCATAGATCAACCTCTCAAGAACATACCTCTCGGCAGGATTTAACCAAACCCTATCAACCCTATTACCATTTATATCCCACATGATGTGCTTAGGTCTCGATAATTTATCTACATAATCCGTAACCTCAAGCAATTCTCGACCAGCAAATAACCCCAACTCATTTAGCTTCGGAACTCTACCAAGGAAATACTGCAACACCCTCTGAAACGGCTTATCGACATCGTAAATATCCATGCCATAGATATTAGATAAGAAAGTATATACATCCAGGTTATCTACGGTTTGAGATTGCATATATCGCAAGTATTAGATATTCTTAAAAACATTATAGTTAAACAATTATAAAAGATCAAAATAATATAATAAATAACTAATAATATTATCTATTAATTATTCCTAAAAGGATTCAAAAATAAAAGAAAAAAGTCGATCTTACTAAAGATTTTTATACATAATCATGGTGATAATCTACATATTTTATAAATAAAGTGTTTTTATTAACTCTTTAATTTTTGATTGTTTTGTGACTAAGTTTATTTATGTTAAGCTGGGTTTAGCTACTGTTGGTTTGTTGCTTATTATTGTTTTGGTGAGTGTGCCTATAAGTGTCATGGCTCCTCTTGGTCAGGTTCTTAATCCGGGAACTGGTGTTTGGGTTAATGTTCCTCCGCCTGGTGTTGGGTGCTATAGTGGTGTTTTGACTGTTAATGGTAGTTCGGCGGCGATTGTCGTCTGTGTAACCCCGGATGGTTTTGTTAGGATAGCATCTAATGAGACTTGGGCGGTGTTTTATGAGCAGGGTTACTTAACTGCTGAGTATAGGTTGGCTCAGATGTATTTTATGGCTATGATGGCTATGGGTAACCTCTCATCTATACTTGGGCCTTCCGTATTACCCAGTGATGAATTCTTTAGGGTGCTTCTCACGCCCCAGGTTACCCAGGAGATTGTGAATTCTCTAAACAAGTCGAGCTTTGTTTATGAGGCTTTATATTACTACACGCTTGGTGTTAATGCGTATATTAGCACACTGAGCCCTAGGAGGATGCCCATAGTGTTTAAGGTGCTTGGATTTAAGCCGCGGCAGTGGACTATGGAGGACACATTCGCAATACAGCAATTACTCACATGGTCCCTGAGCGGAACTGCTGATCCTCTGCCGTTCACCATAGCCCTCCTTAAGATGCCACCCGAGGTTGTTTATGCGTTCTATCCAGCGTATCCACCACCCCCGCAATACCCTATCTATCCCATTGAGTGGAATCCATCCATATACAATACGACAGGTAATATAAAATACCTCAACCTCTACTCACTAAATCCATTACCTCCAGGGGTTTCTAAGCAGGAGTTTATTAGTGCCATTGATGAGGCAATAAGGTTTTACCTCGAGGGTGATACGTCATTCAGAAACTCCATAGTCAGCAAAATAATCCCTGGCATAAATCCATTTGAGCACTACGTTATTGGACTAAGTGATGAGGGCAGCAATAACTGGGTTGCGCTTTCACCTAATGGCGAAGCCTTTCTGGCAAATGATCCGCACTTAACCACGACTGTGCCATCGATATGGATAGGCTTTCAATTAGTCGGTCCTGGCATGAATGTTGTCGGTGTTGACTTCCCTGGAGTTCCAGGTGTCATACTTGGTCATAACCCATACATTGCGTGGGGTGCCACAGATGCCGAGCCCCAGGTCGTGTATTACTACGTTGAGGTCACAAGCCCGGAGCATCCAGGTGAGTATTATTATGATGGTTCGTGGATACCGTTCAAGGTCATTCACGAGGAAATATACGTGAAGGGTGTTGGTTATGTCCCATTTAATGTGGTCCTTGCCAGGAACGGGGTGGTTATTGCAAACTATAGCGATGTGGTCATAGTCATGAATTGGACGGGACTGTACCCAACCGATGAAGGTGCCACGTTCTTATACTTCGACATAGCCCAAAACCTATCTGGGTTCCTTAAGGGGCTCTCTTACTTCGAGGTTGGGATACAGAACTTTGCCTATGCTGATAGGTATGGTAATATTGGTATTTTTGCCTGGGGATTATACCCGATAGTGAATGGTGGAAACCCCAGGGCGGTACTCCTTGGTAATGGTTCATACGATTGGGTTGGCTTTATACCCAGGCAATACCAACCATACATCCTTAACCCACCTTCGCACTTCGCCCTCTCCGCTAATGAGATCATAGTGTCTCCAAATTACCCATACTACGTGGGTTGGGTCTTCGAAAGCGGGTTTAGAGCTGATGAAATCTACACATTGTTGTCGGAGTATGAGGCGCAGGGTAACATTACGTACCAATCAATGGAAGCAATACAATTAAATGTACATGATTACACAACGAACTTATTCCTAAAACCACTACTTAATGCCCTATCGACACGCCTGAACCAACTAACGCAAACTGAGGTTGAGGCATACGAATTGCTTGAGAACTGGGATGGTGATTTCACAGCGGATTCACCAGCAGCTACGATTTATTACTTCTGGTTATTAAACTACCTAAATGACACATTCCTACCCTGGTTCGAGTATTACAACATAACGCCGGCCGACGGGCTCGGTTACTTCTCACTATTCCTAGGCCCTGATGCTATCTATCACGGACCATTAATACTAGACCTAGCCAATTGGACAAATAATTACCCAAACATACAGTGGTTCAATAACCCATTAACTGGACAGAGGAGAAATGCGACTATGGTCATGCTCCTAGCCTTTAACCAAACAATCACAGAACTAACCCATGAATTAGGACCGAACCCATCAACGTGGTATTGGGGCAGGGTTCACAAGAGAATATTGACAAGCTTCTTCGGTATTAACCCATTATCAGTAGGTCCATTTCCAGCACCTGGGGATGGTAATACGATCAATGCGGCATACGGCTTGTTATCTAACGAAGGCCCGAGCTGGCGCATGGTAGTTGATATGGCAGAACCGTTGAGTGCAGTCGGCGTGTACCCAGGCGGTATTTCTGAGTATTCGTTAAGTCCGTTGTACAACGATACAACAGCATACTGGCTTAATGGGCAGTACTACACATTAATACCACCAGGTTTGCCGCAGTATTTCTATTACCTATACACACCAAACGCAACCCTACCGGGTGATTCGTCATGAGGCTCAGCGAGAGAACTTGGTTCTGGGTCCTATTCGTAATTAATCTCGTAATCTCGCTTATACTCTCGATTACTGGTTACTGGCTACTCATTGCTGTGCTTGGTATAGTCATTGGTTACTTACTGAATGCTAGGAGGGCTTTGAATGCATTTGCAGCTACTGGAGTACCTGCATTAATCGCTGTATTAATAGCCATATTGATGAACCCATACGCACTGGATAATGGGGAGATAACGGCTGCAATAATAGGGTTACCATACAATGTTACTGGTGCAGTGATACTGTTGATAGTGACGGTGTTGATTGCCATGGCGGTAGGAGGCTTGGGAGGATTGGTAGGGCATTACGTAAGGAAATTAGTGACTAAGTAATTTGTGATATCGTATCGGTTTAAAAATCACCCAATCTTTCCATGCCTCCCAAAACCCTGAAGGAATCTCCTGACTCCCTCATGAATCTCCCCTGATTTTATCGATTCAATTCCTCGATTCATCTCAATAACCAAACCGTCATTTAACGGTCTCCCTAAACCCTCATATAGTGCTAACCTATCATTCCTAAGGGTCCTCTGCGGATACTTACTTATTAACTCCGCAATTTCGATTGCCTTATCAAGGGCCTTACCCTCATCAACCAGGTAATTAACGAGACCCCATTGATAGGCCTCCTCAGCAGAGATTAAGCGGCCGGTTAGTATCATGTCAAGGGCCCTACCAACCCCAATAATCCTAGCAAGTCTCTGCGTTCCGCCATCGACAAGTGGAACACCAAAACGTCTCTCAAGGAAGCCGAATTTAGCCGTCTTATCAGCAACCCTAATGTCAGCCCAAAGTGCGATCTCCAATCCACCGGCCACACAATAGCCGCTTATAGCCGCAATAACAGGCTTCGATAGAATCATCCTCGTAAACCCCAGCGGACCGTTAGGATTGCTAACCCTCTTAATCATCCTATCAATATCGTAGAGATCAGCCCCAGCTGAGAAATTACCACCTGCCCCCATTATTATCCCCACGTACAAATCATCATCCTCCTCAAAATACCTCCATGCCCTGTACAACTCCTCAGCCGTATCTGCATCAACAGCATTCCTCCTCTCGGGCCTGTTAATAATAACAACGTATACATGACCCCTCCTCTCAACCTTGATGTTCTTGTAATCACCCATACCAAGCTTAGATAGAGCTGTTAGCTTTTTGCATTTATTCCAGTAACTTGCCTGGATTAAGTATGTTTTTACTGTCAAGGAGTCCCTTAATCAGTTTTAGAATGTTTAATTGCCCTTTCATTTCCTCCTTAACAAACCCTCTCTTTAGTAAACCTGTTCCGTGGTGATGAGTTATTGTGGCACCAACATTATGAGCGACCTCAAATGCCTCCTGCCATATTCTCCAATAAACCTCCTCATCCTGCTTAAAAACAACGACTGTGTATAGTGAAGCACCATTCAGATAAACATGTGTAATCCTTGGTAGGACGTATACGACACCATCAATACCCTTAAGACCCTCCTTAATACTTAAGTAAAGTTTCAGTAACCTACTCCATGTCGTTGCCATATCAATAGTCTCAACCCAGAGACCTGACTTAATTAACTGCATTAGTTGATTTTCATACTCCCTAGAAAATACAACCCTCCATTTCCTAACAAACTCCTGCTCAACCTCAACGCCGCCATGCACCTTTGCCATGCCATCTGCAGTGTTCGCCTCCGCAGCAACAATTTCTCCATAATACCCCCTAAACCTGACCAATGCAATGTTTCTATCTTCACCAATCATTAACCTGCTGCTATCCTCGTCATGAATTACGATCCTCCAGGGACCAGGAAGTTTAACAACGAAATCCTTAGCAAAGCTGATAGCATCTTTCATGCTCATGAATATATATGCCTTATCAATGTAGTGATTTGCTAATGGCTTAACCTTAAGCGTGGCCTTAACGACTATGCCTAGCGTCCCATCTGAACCTATGAATAGACGGCGTAGATCAGGCCAGGAAGCCCTAACGTAATTTCCTGGACCTACTGTGATCATGTCACCGTTTGGCAATAAAATTTCCATCGATAGCACAAGCTCCTCAATGTTACTAAGGCTGTGTGATCCAGTGGCACCATGTGCTATGGCTCCACCGATTGTAAGTAGATTAAACGATTGTGGGTGAAAGTCTAGCGTATAACCCCTCTCATTAAGCCACCCCTCTATATCAGCAACCTTAGCACCTGCCTCAACAGTTATCGTGAGATCCTCCTCGTTAAAATCAATTATCTTATTTAACCCCTTCATATCGACCACGACACAGCCTGAGTGGTACGAACCACCAACAACACTGGAACCACCACCAAAGGGTACGAGACAAATACCGTGCTTATTAGCAATCTTAACAATACCCCTTAACTCATCGAGGCTCACAGGCCTAAGCACAAGTGGTGGTTTATCAATAACGTGGCCTAGTAGCTCCCTAAGCATGAGCAATGTCCACCAATCTCTACTAAAGGCATGCATCTCCTCGCCAGTAACTATAATGTCCTCGCGAATACTTGCCCTGACCTCATTTATAAACTCGTTAAGACTCACAAAGAAGTATTATTTATTCCATTATTATGTAAAGCTCTTATATTAATTCTATATACTGCTCATCACATGTTATAAGTATAAATAGATTATGGTGAATTATATCTAAATAGTAGTGCATTCATTAATTAGGTGGCATAAGATTTTATTACTTATGACAGATTGGCTTTTGACCTGGGAAGGGCCCATAAATGAGGTTCCTGGGCTTACCGAAAGGATCTGGATCATTGAGAGGGAACCCGGCAGTTGCTTTGATAGGATTGCACTTAGAGAGGTCAGGGGTGGCGAGGTTAGGTATCCATACCCAGTTCTCATATTGCCCGGCATGTTTTCCCACGGGGAACAGCTCATCCACGTATCATGGCATGGTATCCAACCCACAATACCCCTAACGCAGCATCCCGATACGGCAATACCACTTTACCTGGCTAAACGTGGCTTCCTTACTTACACAATTGATTATAGGACACATTTCGTAATGCCTGACACTAAGGACTTATCATTCATGCTTAAGTGGGGTTGGGATGCTTGGTTAAGTGATATTAAGGTTGTTGTTGATAAGGTGAAGGAATTGAGTGGTAAGGATGAGGTTATACTCATTGGTGAGAGCTTCGGTGGAATTGCATCAATGAATTTCGCATCGGTTGATCAAGAAAGCATTAAGGCAATCGTGTTTTTAGACGGAGCACCAATAAAGGAACAAGCACCACGCGTTATAAGTGCCGCATCAATTAGCGAGTTAGAGGCAAAGAAGTTATACGCGGTGCAATCACTTATCGGGCTTGAATTCTCGGGAGGATTAGCAAACCAGGTTTGGTTGAGGGCTCTGTATAATCCATCATTACCAAGTCCTAACCCTAATTTTAGGACGTTAGCTGACTACCTAGTGGATGTTCTATACCGTGCAGGTTTAGCGAACCCATACTCATACCCATACACACCCAAGGAAGTTGCCTTTGCAGTGATGGCAACCTTTGATCCATATTGGCCGGCTAGGTTGCTCATAGAACCTACTGACAAGTTTAGGGTTGGTTACGGCAATGTTAGAGTACCAACGTTAGCCATAGTCAGTGAGTTTGGTATGAGAATTGTAGATATGGAGGTCCTAAGTAGGATTAATACGAAGATCATTGTATTAAAGGGTTATGGGCATCTTGATGTGTATGCTAACCCGAACAATGTCAAGGATGTTAATGAACCAGTCTATGATTGGTTACTCAACTTAACTTGACCTCAGCCCTATACTTAATCATTTCAGCTATCACCTCATTTAAATTACTCAACGGTGAGCCAAGCGGTTCTCCTCTAAACTCGCTATATGCCCTAGCCACGTTACCAATCACCCTCTCCTTATCAAACCAGTTGTTGTAATCCTCAAGATCGATATCCCTAGCGGCCCTATCATACGGCATACCTTCCTTAAACCTCTTCCATGCCTCATCCCTTATGTACGTTAGGTAATCCCTAGCCCTATACAGGGCATCTTTTCCGTGAACCAATGGTCCATGCCCTGGTATGTAAGTATCAGCATTTAAAGATGCCAAATGGTCAAGCGCCTCTATGGATCCTTTCACCGAACCAAACAATACAAAGGGCGTGCAGGGCTCAGCAAATAGTAAATCGCCTGTGAAAACAATGCCCGAGTCAGGTACGTATACGTACACATCACCGATCGTGTGCGCTGGGTACCCTATGTACCTAACCTCAACCACTTTATCGCCAATATACAACGTGATCGAATCTGAGAATACCACGTCCTGAAGTGAGTACTTTGCACCGGTGAAATCGACGTCAGGGAATAAATGTTTGTAAAGGTTTATTAGGTTAAGCTTTGATTCCCCCTCAATCAGTCTTCTAGTATTTACATGAGCTATAGATAATGCATTAAATAAGTGATTTGTCCAGGTGTGATCGCCGTGATAGTGAGTATTGATTAGGAGTCTCGTTGATCCTGCCATAATCCCCTTCGCCTTCGATAGGAAGTCCATTGCCATGCTTTCGTTCGTAAAGGAATCAATTATTATCGAGAAATCCCTACCAACTATCAACCCTGCGTTAGATATGAACCACGTGCCCCTCTGTTGAATGTAAGCATAAACGCCCTTATCCACCTCAATGAGACCTGATTGCCAACTCATTGTAATTGTATTGCGTCATTTTAATTTAAAATAATTTCTTAATGGCAACACTAATTAAGTAGGTTTGTAACTTATGACCGATGCGGTTACTTAGTTATCTAAGGGACGGCAGGATTAGGTCCGGAGTCCTCTTCGATTCGGATTACGTACTCGATCTAAATGACTCCTGCTATAGCATGCTCATTTATCGAGGCGAGGATGAGGCATTTACAGAGAGGTATTGCAACGCCGTATTACCACCAGACATGCTTGGCGTGCTCCAGTCTGGCGATGAGGGTCTTAACATGATTAGAATGGTCGTTGAATGGGCCGGTAAGAATAGGGATATTGCTAGCCTTAGGAGATTGAGTGATGTAAAACTGAAGGCACCGCTGACCAGGGCAAACATGCTTAGGGACTTCCTGGCATTTAGGGGTCATGTAGAGGCATCATCAAGAAGGATGGGTACACGAATACCTGAAGAGTGGTATAGAATACCGACATATTACAAGGGCGATCCAGCCATATTCTACGGGCATCTTGAGGATATACCTTGGCCAAGCTATGCAAAGAGTCTCGACTTCGAACTAGAAGTTGCGGCTATAATTTACAAGAAAGGTAGGAACGTAAGTAAGGATAGGGCTTATGACTTTATAGTTGGGTATACAATATTTAACGACTTTAGCATCAGGGAACTTGAGGCTGTGGAACTAAAACTTCTGTTAGGGCCAGGTAAAAGCAAGGATTTCGCGAATGGTTTAGGGCCTTGGATTGTCACAAGGGATGAACTACCTGACATAAAGGGACTAAGAGTTTACGCTAAGGTCAATGGGGAAACATGGTGCGACACTAAGATTGAGGATATGCAATGGGATTTTGGTGACATGATATCCTATGTATCCATGGATGAGTACATAAGGCCAGGCGATGTATTTGGAAGTGGTACAGTAACGGGCTGTACAGGATTAGACATAGGCAAGGCGTTAAAGCCAGGTGATGTGGTCGAGCTATATGTTGAGGGAATAGGTACACTCATCAATCGCATAATAAAGGCTTAACTATACGTTCTATCTCATAGAATATCATTCTATGATAACTTAAAGAGTAAAAGCCATAAGAAGGCGGTGAATGTGCTATTCATGTGATTTATCAATCAATCTCTCATTTAAATACAAACATTTAAATAGAGTTATGGTACTAACATGCCTTGTATGAATGAAGAATCAAGTAGACCGACGGATAAAGAACCGTTTTACTTCAAATCGTATGATAAGGTAATAGGTATAGCCCACGATATTTACGAATTAAGGAACGAAATAGAACGACTTATGCAGGTAGACGCCAAAGCCCTGGAATACCACCTAAGCGAGGGCCATATTATACAGTGGCTTAACTACATTGGTGAAAAGGAGCTAGCAAGCAAGTTGATGGGCGTTAAGGATCCTAAGGATGCCTTAGAGATAATCAACACACATCTAAGGCCGAGAAATGTGGCCATGGATAAAGAACCCAATACTGGACGTAGGTCCCGTAGGCAAAGGAGGAGCAGACATAATTAATTGTTTATTATAATTTAAATAACTGTTTATTAAACGTTTAATTAACTATAAATACTCAAAGCCTACAGAACCCACGTGACTGAAACCATAAGCAGGGAACTTAGGAGGAATGCCACGGGCTTCCTCGGCTCATTGTATAATTCATTGGCTGGGCAGGCGCCAGCATACAGCATTGCAGGTGGTGCTGCATTCATAATGAGCTATGCATACGCCGCCTCACCATTGGCAATGCTACTAACATTACTTGGCGTCTTAGCAATAGTTTACTCAATATTCGTGATGGCACGTAAATACCCACATGCCGCCAGTTTCTATGCTTATGTAACAAATACGTTGAACTCCAAGGTTGGTTTCTTCAACGGTATTGTTTATACGGTGTTCTACAGCATAATTGGTGTTGGTTCAATAGCCATAGCCTTCGCATACCTCGGCACCGAGGGCATATACGCAATCACCGGCCACCCGATAAACCCATTAATCCTACTCCCAATACCCATAGTCCTTGCCCTAGTACCCGCAGTGCTCGGCATAAGACCTAGCATTAGGACTGAAATGACACTAACAAGCATTGAGATTGCAATTCTCCTATTATTCGTAGTACTATCCTTTGCGGCAAACATAAATAGGCTCTCCATATTACCGTTCACGGTGCAGGGCACATACCAAACAAGCCCAGGCGGTATCCTAATGGCATTATCGGGTGGGTTGGTCTTTGCCATAACCTACTTCATGGGTTTTGAAGTTAGCACGCAGATTTCCGAGGAGGTTAGGGACACCAGGAGGAGCGTGCCGACAAGCACCCTTTGGGCTACAGTACTCATGGGTGTGCTGTACATACTCGTTACATACGCCATAATACTCAACATTGGTTACTCACAATCATCAATTAATAACTTCGTAAATGAGGCTGAGGGCATGGGGCCAAACCCTGTGTACACACTGATCGGTCACTACCTGGGTGAGGCTGGTCTCATATTGTTTGCAGTAAGTGTGATGCTCAGTGTGTTCGGTTGTTACCTGGCCACACTGAATGCAACGGCTAGGATGCTCTACGGCATGGCCAGGGATGGGTTACTACCCACGTGGCTCGCGGAGACCCATCCAAGGTATAAAAGCCCGCACAAGGCCCTTTACCTAAGCACTGCAGTCGCAATAATAACGATAATGCTCGCGTACCTGGCATCATACATAAGCGGTTACTACAAACCAATTGCACTGACCTATAACGCAATGGAATATGCATATGCAATCGACTCGCTATATTACGTACTCAGCCTATTACTAATAGCCGTCGGCACACTCAGGGTCACAACATGGCGTGGTAGGGTCGCGATAGCCATTGGTGCCGCGCTGCTTGCCATAACATTCTACTACTCAGTAACAGGCATGGCATACCTGTACATATTAATTGCATCCATATTGTTGATAGTTGTTGTTGAATTAACAATATTGAGAAACAAGTTGGATAAAATCAAGATAACCACATGCCCCTACTGTTGATGCAAAAATTTAACTTCGGCATAGTCGATAATAAAATGAATCAAAATGTACGATGCCTATAGCGTAGTCGATGTGAGGAACAGGGATGTCGTCGATGTTGGCGCATTCGTAGGAGATACAGCAGTGTACTTCATAAAAAGAGGCGCACATAAGGTTCTCGCAATCGAACCCCACCCAAGGGCATTCAATGAACTAATCAGAAACATAAGAATTAATGGGCTACAGGGTAGGGTGGTACCAATAAATGCTGCGTTGGGCGGTAGGCAGGGCTTTATCTACGTACCTGAGGATTTGGATGTCGGTAATATAATGAGTACGTACTTTGGCTATGAGTACGCGAGGTATGTGCCAGGGTACGTCAAGGTTAGAGTGATGGCGCTAGGCGAGTTGGTTAAGGAGTATGAGTTTAGTCCGGATGTGCTGAAGATGAATTGTGAGGGTTGTGAGTACGACGTGATACTCAACGATTATGAGCACGTCAGGTTATTCAACGAATTAATCTTTGAGTACCACAGGTGGATCACAGGCATACCTGTCGATGCTATACTCTCCATATTGAGTAGGGACTATTATTGCGAACCCATTGGTCTCGCAACGGAGGATTACGGATACGTGCACTGCAGCAAAACAACTTAAAGGTCCCCTAGTAACTACCTCGTTAATGATTGAAACCCACGAGCTAATTAAAGGCTTGGTATACCGAATGAGGATACCCATGGATGTGGAACCTGGTTATGTATACTCATACATTGTTAGGAGTGGTGATGGTTGTGTAATGATTGACGCAGGATATCCAAACAGGGAGTTGGTAAAGCCATTAATTGATTCAATAAGGAAGGTGCCCAACTGTAGGTTGGATGCGTTGATAATAACGCACATGCACATTGACCATTACGGACTCATGAATGAAATACGCAATGCGCTTGGGGCTTATTTGGTAATGCACATCAATGACTACGAACAATTGGTCAAAATGGGTAATACTGAACAATTAATTAGGGAAATGGCAGAGTTGCTTCGTGAATGGGGTGTATTTGGTGAGGAGGAGCAATTGTTGATTAATGTCATCGGGAGATTCTCAAAAAGGAGGGTCTCATTGGGCGATTTAAGGCTTGACAAGCTGATTAGGGGTGACGAGGAATCCATCGATGAATTACGCGTGGTACTAACCCCAGGCCACTCCCCTGGCCATGTATCCGTGGTATTTAGCGAGTACAGTGTGGCATTTACTGGGGATCTGATATTACCGACAATAACAACCCACGTGGGACTCTCACCAATAAATTTGGGAAATCCATTACTTAGCTACATCAAGTCATTAATGAGAATTAGAAGTATGAAGCTGAAATGTGTGCACCCAGGGCATGAGCACGAGGTCTGTAATGTCGATGATAGAATAGGCGAATTAATAAGTCATAGGGTTTCGAGACTTTGCGAGGTAATAAAGATCCTAAGTAATAAACCTAGCACAGTATTTGAGATTGCGAGCACCCTCAGGTGGATGGATAATAGGGAATACTCACTACTAGACCCTATGAATAAGTACTTGGCCATTACCGAAACAGCATCGCTGGTGAAGTATCTCGAGGAGCTAGACGTGATAGGGAGGAACTACGATGGCAGGTACGAGGTTATAAGAGGCATTGAATGCAGCCAACAATTACTAATACCACAACAATAACCTTTTATTAATACCTCTCGAAATAGATAAACCGTGGACACGGAAAGACTTGAGGAATTCATCCTCGAGAGAATGAGGGAGTTCAAGGTACCAGGTATTAGCATAGGCATTGTTAAGGATGGCAGGCTAGTATACGCAAGGGGCTTCGGATTCAGGGACATGGAGGCAGGATTACCCACAACGCCAGGCACCATCTACGGTATAGGGTCCATAACCAAGGCATTCACAGCACTATCAATACTAAAACTAGCCGAGGAGAACAGGCTAAACCTCAACGACCCGGTGGAGAAATACATACCACTGAGACTAAGGCCCTTTGGTGAGCCCGTACTCGTACACCACCTACTAACTCACACAAGCGGAATCCCAGCCCTGGGTTATGCGGAGGCATTCATAAATGGTGTGCTCGGTCTCAAAAGCAATTTATTACCATTAGCCACACCAGACGACGTAATTGCGTTCATGAGGAATGCCGAAGAATGGGCTGTGGCGAGGCCCGGCGAGAGATTCTTCTATCTAAACGAGGGCTACGTACTACTCGGCAAGATAGTGAGTGAGGTCGGTGGTGTTACGTACGAGGATTACGTCATAAAGAATATACTGAAGCCCCTGGGGATGGGTAGATCATACTTCAGAGAGAAGGATATCGAGAGGGATTCCGATGTTGCAGCATCGTACATAGTCGGTAAGGGAGGCGAGCTGATAAGGAGTAGGTTTCCGTTTGGTGTCACATCCGACGGCGGCCTGCTTAGCAATGTTATTGACATGTCACAATTCGTGGACATGCTCATAAATAGGGGATCACTGGGTGACGCTAGGATCATCAGTGAGGATTACCTGGAGCTAGCCGAGAGGAAGTACATCGACGTGCCCTGGAAGGTGATTGGGGATGAGGGTTATGGGTATGGCCTAATAGTGAGTAACGAGTTCTTCGGAAGAAAGCTCATATATCACAGTGGCGACATCCTGGTCCACACAGCATTCATGGGCTACATACCCACCGAAAAACTTGGCGTCATAGTAATGTCAATGACCGAGAACTACCCACCAACCAGGATAGGGCTCTACGCACTATCCCTAATGCTAAATCACGACCCAACCAAGGAACTCAGGGTATTCAGGGAAGAGGAAATAACGAGGAGGCTAGAGGGCATTTACGAAACCTACGGCGGGACCGTGAGGGTAACAATCAAACGCCAGGGCGATTACCTACTCATAATTGACACCACGAGATACACCGAAGAAGTAACAATACTCGTACCGGAGGAGATTAGGTATGACTATGCGCGATATTACGCACTAATCAACGGCACAAAGATTCCCGCAGAATTCTACATAGGTAGTAATAGGGTGTATTTAATCTACGAGAGATTTAAGCTTGAAAGGAAAGGTCCAACATAGCCCTGGTGACGCCCGCTATACTAACCTAGAAAGGTTTTTAAAGAACTACGTGCATCAAAATGCGTATGATAAGAACAAAATTCAATACTACGAAGAAAAACAGGAATTACTCGAACGTAAATTACGATGGACATACACATAATAACGATGTTCAAGAATACGCAATATATTATACGTTCATCAAACGAACACCAATGTGAATAATCACTTAAAAACACCAAAAACATTAACAACCTGTGATCGTCAACAACATAAACAACGTACCGATGGAGGACGCTTCAAAACTACTGAAGGGAACACATGGCTTCTACATACAGTGGCTAATAACTAAGGATCATGGAGCGAGGTATGCCGTCAGGAGGTTTATTGTGAAGCCCGGCGGTGCAATGCCGCTGCACAACCATAAGTACACGGAGGCAGTCATAATACTAAAGGGCAGGTTAAGAGTCAGAACCAAGGAAGGCACCTATGAATTAGGTCCCGGGGACTACTTCTTCACAGCCCAATACGAACCGCACGCTATCGAGAACGTAGGCAATGAGGATGCAGAATTCATATGCGTAATATCGTATGAGGACGATATGACACTGAAACCATTGGAATAATTGTACATTTCCTAAAATTATTCCCAAATTCTCCTGGAATTCCTGTAAATTATATAGTGATAATTAGGTTGATGTAGATTATTTGTTAAGAAATAGTTATTAGGAGGTCGCTATTTAATTTGCGCGATGTATCCAATTAACGATTATCTAAAGGATTCTGTGAGGGAATTACAGGGCGAGAAGGCATTCGCATACCTGGCAAGGGCACGCGAGGTTGCTGAGAGGAGGGGCATTAAGGTTGTATCCTTCGGCATCGGCCAACCAGACCTACCAACCTTCGAGAATATAGTAAACGCAGCAAAGACGGCACTTGATGCTAGGTTCACGGGGTACACCGAGACGGAGGGCATAAGGGAGCTCAGGGAAGCCATAGCCGACTACCTGAACTACAGGTACCACGCAGGTGTTAGGCCGGACGAGGTAATCGTGACCACAGGGACAAAAACCGCAATATTCCTCGCAATAGCCTCATACGTAAGACCCGGCGATGAGGTAATAATACCAGACCCAACATACCCAGCCTACCCAGAATTAACAAAATTCTTTGGTGGTAAACCAATATACGTACCAATGAAATTCAACCAAGACAGAGGATTCACACTTGACCTAGAGGCCATTGGGAACTCAATAACACAGAGAACAAGGGCCATAGTGATAAACAACCCACATAACCCAACCGGCGCTGTATTTAGGCCTGATGAGGTTTCGAAACTGTTGGAGATAGCCAAGGATCACAGGTTGTTGGTGATTGTTGATGAGATATACGACAACTTCGTGTATGAGGATAACGCGTTCAAGGGCGTACTTGAGCTGGAGCCTGAGTGGAGGAGGTACATAATATACACCAACGGCTTCAGCAAAACCTTCTCAATGACGGGCTGGAGGCTAGGCTACCTAGTAGCCAGCAGGGAAGTAATAGAACCACTCAAGAAACTAGCAGCAAACACCTACAGCTGCCCACCAAGCATAGCCCAAAAGGCTGGAGTCGAAGCATTAAGGAGTGAGGCGTCTTGGAAGGCATCGAAAGCCATGATAGAGCTATTCAGGAGAAGGAGGGATGTGATGTACGAGGAGTTACGAAAAATACCAGGCATCGAAGTCTGGAAGAGTACGGGGGCTTTCTACATGTACCCAAGAATCAAGGGGGTACTCGATAGGTTAGGCATGGACGTAGAGCAATTCACAGATTGGCTACTGGAGAACCACGGGGTTGTGGTACTACCCGGAACCGCGTTCTCCGAAACCCACATGGGCAAGGAATACGTAAGGCTAAGCTTTGCATTGGATGAGGCATTGATTAAGGAAGGAATAGAAAGAATAAGAAAAGCCGTTACAAAATAACGACTAACATAAACAAAGATCACCCACAGAATACTCAGCGCCTAGGATGTTCATTATGATCCTAAAAACCTGAACCGTAGCATCATCACCAGACCTCGTAATCGCCTCCCTAATCTCCCCAATATACCTGCACGGATTCAGAACAATCATCACTACCATACCTAACAGTAACCACCTTACGAACACTATCGCACACAACATTAAGAACCACACAATAATCACCACAACCAAAATCTCTATACAATGAAGAATACCTAGTGTGGCAATCAACCCTAACCTGAGCAACACCGGGCCTACGGAAAACAGGGCCCTCAATAACCACAGAAACAAGCCTACCACGCCCATCCACAACAAAATCAACTATCAACTCATACTCATGAAACCAAAACCGAACAACAGCACAATCAAACAACTCCAAATACCTCGAACACCTAAGCCCACCTCCAGCACAATCCTCAAGACCCATACTGCACGTAACCCAAAACCACCTTATATTGATTCTGACCTCTTCCCCGCCCTTAAGGGCAAGGTTTGTCGTTCATTTTATCACACAAACATTTTACATATATAAATATTCTATCCATGACAAAAAGACACAATTAACAGATAATAACCTGTGAGAAACCTTTAAATATACCAAAAGCAAGCATTCTTCTGGGTATAAACAAAATAGGCCCGCTATCGCGGGCTAAAAATAAACTCCCTTTTTCTTTTCTTCATAATCAATTTCAGCCAATATTGCATTCCTCCTTATTTTAGATTATTTTACATGATTTTACGTTATTATTCTAAACAAGGCATATCATTATAACTTCTACAAGGTACTAATAAAGTATAATACATAGATATACCGAGTTATTTGTTTAGAACTTAATAGGAAGATTTATATACAACACGCAACAATGAAAACCTGTATGAGCAACCTAGATGTTAGCCTGGGAGATATGATAAAAATCATTAAGGAACTTAGACAACTCAGGGACTCCCTTAGAAACAAGCTCATTATTAAGGTACCTAGGGAATACATAATCGGCAATGCAGACGTTACAGCAAGACCCATGTTCACAGACGGCCTCGTAGTAACCTTCAGGGTAAACAACCGTGAGTACAGAGTCTGGTGGTCAAACATCGAGAACGCTCTTGAGGGCAGGAACATCGATTGGGGCGATTATAGGGTGGAGGCAGGCAAGGAACCGCGCATAGAATTCCTTAACCCAGATGGTAGTAAGGCAGCTGCGGTAAGGCTGGATGAGAAACTCGTGAACGAACTCAATAGGCTAATAAACACAGCCTTCTCCCTATTCATAATCGACTGGTTCATCGAGGACGAAATCAAAAGCATCTCCAACATAACAAACATACTCATCCCAGAGGACTACACGGAACTAAGGAACATAAGCGACTTCGTAGAGACAATCCATACAAAACTCAACGAACTAGGCATAATGAAGGAACTCGAGGACGGAGTCAGGAAGATAGAGCTAGAATGCCACGCGAACAAGCACGAAGGCAGGGACATAGTGGAAGTCATACCAGTGGGCAGATACTACCTATGCCCAGAATGCCTAAGGAGAGCCGAGAAATACGTCGACGAAACACTCGACAGATGGAGCAACGTGAAAACAAAGGTACCAAACGAAACATGGCAAGCACTACAAAAAAGCATAGACTACATAAGAGAAATGATAAACAACACACAAACATAAAGATCATAAAGACACCACCATACCCACAGAGGTAACCCAGCCAGGTAAAGCAGTGTGCACCAGGGCTTATTCATACTCAAAACCGATGGCTAGCGTTCCATGTGGGACTTATGTGCGATCAATATGACAGGATTAATTGGTCCACCAGCGCGTAGTGGCGATGATACGCCCTACGAAAGTTCAGCCACACACCCAAATTCCATAGCGCATAACATTACAATAATTATAAAAGCCCAATATACTCTTTAGTTGACCCCGTGGAACCGGTTGGTAAGCATAAGTGGTGATTTCACAAGAATATTGAAGGAGATCCATGAGGTAGGCAAACCACACCCACAAAGAAAAACTTATAACCAATCACCAAACAAAACAAACGCCGCCGTAGCTCAGCCCAGGTAGAGCGCCCTGGGGCAAAAGCCCCGCGTAAGGCTCATAACCGGGAGGTCCCGGGTTCAAATCCCGGCGGCGGCACCAATTGTTCAGTTCCTTTTTATGGGGTTGGTGGTTTTTGTTTCCGTGGGTGTGGGTTTGTGGGGCCGCTTGGGCGAGGGCTTCCAAGCCGTGGTATCTCTTTGGGTCATTGTTGCTGTCTCCGTATTTCGTTTGATTATGAAGTTCAACAAAAGTATCGTAATTTATCTTGCCATCATAAAACACTAGGATTAATTCGGCTCGCAACCACTTTATTGGGTGATGCAAATACTTAGTAATAAGTCTAAGCAGCTTAATGGCATTTTTCCCATAAACCTCCAATACTGCTGCATTGTGTTCCTCGTCCTCATATATATGGCTCTTTATCCCTAGTTTTCCCAATGCTTCCTGAACGGCGTCTAAAAGGATCCTTTTCTTACAATTATAACACGCCGAGATACTTATGTTCAATGTGGACTTTTTAAAGTCGTATCGGATCGAACCGTCTCCGTCAATTATCCCCGTAATTAGCTTCGGTACATCCTCCCAACCCAATGCCTTTATGTACTTAATCAATTCCTCAATACTCAGCCACCTCCATTCTTCCTTTTTAACAAAGACAAAATATTGTATGGCAACGTTTGTTTTTTCTCTTCGTCGCGGTGTACCATTACCCCAAACAATTGATATACTCGGCTTTCCTATGTCAGTAAGAATTTTTAGAAACATTACGGCGCTGATTGACTCCGTTGTATTCAATGAAACTTTTACATACTCATACCTTTTGGCTTTAATTACACAATCAGCTATATCACTTGCTATAATCCCTATAAAGTAGCTAATGCTAGTTTCTGCATGAAGCCATGCACACGCATCTATGCCATGTTTCTCAAATCCGTCAATATCGATGCCGATAAATTGCAATAATGCTCTACACATCATTTTTCACTCCAGCTAAGTTCTCTTACCATCAAGCTTTCAATATTTTCAATGATTTTATTTCTCGTTACGCGCCCCTCTATCTCAATACCGCATCTTCTCAGTAAGTCGCTGAGCCTTCCTCCTACCTTTAAAGTGACACTTATCCAATTCCTCGAAACACCGAGACTTTTGAATAGCGTTAGTACTTCACATCGTGCTTCATCATTGGTAATGCGCCATAATCTATAAATAACGTTTCTCGCGTTATCAGCAACCTCTTTACCGATTAACCTACCGTCGTGGCATTGATTTTTGATTAGCTCCTCTATGAGCCTTATTACGCATTGTTTGTCGTTGTTTTCTAGGCACTTCATTGCCTTGCTTATCAGCTCGGTGCATGTTTCTATCCTCCCCGCCTGGGTGGGTTGGGGCAGGGAGGCTTCGTTGTTTAACTCCTGACCCTCTTCACTATCCATCGGGCCTTTGCCGATTCTCGGCGGCCCATTGATTTTAAACCCACCCACAGCAAAGCACTCACTTTGGTGCATAGCCGAAACACCTATGTTTCTCAAGTTCATCCGCGAGTATCTTGGCTAACTCGCTACATGGTTCCGCCTCCATGCACTTACTGTAAACGAAGCTCCATAACCGGCAGTCAGCTCCTCCATAGGTCATCAGCCAAGCAAGCGGCCACACCACCCCACACCCAACAATTATTTTATCAACTAGGTTTATAAGGAACCACGAGCATAGGCACGAACAGCAATTCCAATTACACAATGCTCATGATAAGCAGATACAACCACAACAAACACCTAATAACACAGCACGTACTGAAAACAATGATGAAAAACTACCAAAAATAACACTGACGTGAGGACCAACAAGGGAACACAACTACCACGAAAAATGTACCTACACGGAAACGCGGAAGATCCCGGGTATATTTCGTGCCTATTATAGTTGGGTTAAAATTTACGCATCCCAGTTTTGTTGTGTGGAGTCCTCATTAGTTAGGGATAAGTTGGCTAGTGTTGATGCTAGGGTTTATGCGATTGTTAATTGCATTGATTGTGATATTATTGATGAGTTGAGTAGGCTGGTGCGTAATAATGTTGATGTTAGGCTAGTCATCAGTAGGTCATGTAATTGTGTGAGAGGGGGTGTTGGTTGGCGTTCGGTTATTTATGTATTAGTTCCTGTGCTCATTATTGCATTGATCCTTGCCTTTTATTCGCCGTATGTAGGTGTCTTGACCGGACTTTTTGGGTTCTTAATTATATTCAGCGTTATTGGTAGGCGGACCATTAGGTCGATTAGTGGTTGGGTTAGGATTGTACCTGAGGATTCAGGCTTTTTGAAGGATGAATTACTAATTGTAGATGATGAAGCATTTGTGGCATCAAGTACTGGTTCTGTGATCCAGGTGCCTGTTGATGATGCCATTAGATACTTCAACGACATCTGGAAAATTCTTTAATTCGAAATATCGCGTCCCTACTTAAGTTGAAATAACAATGAAATCATAACTGAGCAGTAAAACATTAGTTTAATGCATGTCTCCTCCTTCGTCTCCTTGGTCTCATCAGCCGTCTTGCCGTGTAAAATAGTATCAATAGAATGATGAGTAGTAGGAGGGTTGTTGTCGGTAATTGTAGGCCTCGGCTTACTTGCTCTCCCTGTTGCGTTGTCCCGCTTGCATACTCGCTATACCACTGCAGTATTGCATCACGTACTTCCTCCGCAACAACCGGGTTCTCAATGATTATGCCCAACTCCCTATTGTTGTGTAAGGATTCGTAGTCCAGGTTGACGCTACCCACGTACACGTAATTCCCAACCACAATAGCCTTAGCCGTCAAGTCAGGCACCATGACCGCGCCTAATTCACTGACGGCGTAATCATTCTCCGAGTGCTCACTAACTAGGACGACCCTGTCCGTGTGCCCCTCGATGTAGCTGTACATGTTTGAGGATGGGTATAACTCCTCAATAGCCATGTACAGAGGGCCTGGTTGGTTCAGGAGGTCGCCTAAGTACTCGGCGGAGTTTATTGGTGAGACCACGATGCCTGGGTAACCTATTTGCGGTGGCGTCTCGTTGTAGTAGTCGCTGAGTATTATCTCGGCGAAGACCTTTGCTATTGTTGCGTTGTTGATGACTAGGTCGATGCCTAGGTCATGTTCGAAGCCGTAGTAGGTGGGGTTTATTGAGCCTAGTATGACTGTTTCGTTGTCGATGACGAAGACCTTGCTGTGCACGAAGTCGTACATGTAATTAAACGAAACATGAGCCCCCGCACTAACTAGCTCACCCACTGCGGAGTACTCATCCTCGGGTATGCCGCCGTACACATTGCCAGATAGGACTATGTAGACGCTGACGCCGCGTTCAGCCAAGCTGGCTAACTCATTGACTAGGGGTTGGTAGGTTAGCTCATACGCTTCGACATACACGCAGTGCTTTGCCGTACCCACCACATTGAGTATGTAGGTGGAGTTAACGGAACCAATAACCACACCAACCTGACTCGAGTTCAAAACCACAAACCAAGCCTGTGCAGTAACCGGCACCGCAAGCACTGCCGAAGTCACGACCAAAAACACGAGAAAGTTCGCAAACCTCATCAACAAGAAACCACGGGAGGGCACTTAACTCTAACGCGTAAACAATCAATAATACCAACAACCACGAGGGAAAGCTTTTAAATTCAACAAAAACCCAAGAAAAACGGGCCCGTAGCTCAGCCAGGTAGAGCGGCGGGCTCTTAACCCGTAGGTCGTGGGTTCAAATCCCACCGGGCCCGCCAGGGTTTGCTTGGTTGGTTTTGGTGAGTTAGGTGGTGATTCATGTGTTGGTGCGATCCACCAAGCCTAGAAATAATATACACACCAAACTGCTCAGGATTCATGTTCCTGGTCGTCATTATTGTCGTTGTAGCGGCGGCTGTGGTGGTTCATCGTAGAGGACGGCGTGAATTAGGATGTTGATTGCGTAGTTGGTGCTGTTCAGGAGTTGGGGGTGCACAAGGTTGTTAGGGTACGTGTGGGTGGTTGGGAATCCTTAACATGCTCTGTTATGTTGGAGGCTTGGGTGGTGGTATATGATGTTCGTGTGGTTTCCGTGGGGTGAGGTATTGTGTTGGGAGGGTTATGGTTGAGTTTGAGATGTGTGGATCAGTTTGTTCAACCACATGGTTTTAATTTATTCGCTAGATGAATTATTGATGTTTCGTTAGTAGATTATTTTCTACGATTTCTAGCATCACGTTTATAAGTGGGTTTGTCATTGTGGTTCGCGATGTTCGGTTACGTTGGGCGTATTGCTAGGGTGGACTTAACGAGAGGTTCCGTTAGGGTTGAGGAGCTTCCTGGTTGGTTAATTGAGCTGTTCATTGGTGGTAAGGGCTTTGTCTATGGATTATTAAGTAGGGAATTAACCCCGGGTGTTGATGCCTTTTCGCCCGGTAATAAGATTGTTATTGCCGCTGGCGCCCTGGCTGGTTTGGCTCCTGCGGCTGCTAAGACTATTGTTGGTGCTGTTAGTCCGTTGAGTGGTTTGATTCATGATACTAGTGTTGGTGAGTGGTTTTCGTATTTCCTGCGTGGTGCTGGTTTTGATGCCTTGGTTGTTGAGGGTGCTTCGAGGGCTCCTGTTTATCTTTGGGTTCATGATGGTGTTGTTGAGGTTAGGGACGCGACCAAGGTGTGGGGTAGGTCGACGAGGGACGCTGTTAAGTTGGTTAGGGAGGAGACCAATAGGGCGGCTTCGGTAATGGTCATTGGGCCCGCCGGTGAGAATAGGGTTGGTGTTGCCAACATAATGGTTGATGGTGAGAGGTCTGGTGGTAGGGGTGGTCTTGGTGCTGTCTTTGGTGCCAAGGGTCTTAAGGCTGTTGCGGTCTATGGCATACCTAGGGTTGAGGTTGCTGACAGGGATAGGTTGAGGAGCTTGTTCCTGGAGGTTTACGAGAGGTTTAGGACTGGTTATGAGACTGCTGAGCATAGGGAGTACGGCACGAACAATGGGCTCCTGATCAGCGGTGCCATGGGTGTTTCGCCGGCGTACAATTACGGCAGACCCAAGCTTGGTGAGGATGAGGCCCAGAAACTTAGTGGCATCGCGATTAAGGATATTGAGGTTGGTTTTCCAGGTAAGCCCATAAAGATTGTTGGGTCCCTATGCCCCGTCAAGTGCTCAAGATGGGTTAGGATACCCGGTGGAGATGATTTTGTTAAGCCTGAGTATGAGAAGTGGGGCTTGTTGGGTGCTGCCGTCGGTGTCTTTGACAAGGCTCTTGTCCTTAAGGCCATGAGGCTTGCTGATGATCTGGGTCTCGATGCGATTGGGGCTGGTAATGCCATTGCCTGGGCTATGGATCTCTATGAACATGGTTTGTTGAGCAGGGGTGAGGTTGGTTTTGAGCTTAGGTTTGGCAATGGTGATGCCGTGCTCAGGCTCCTTGAGGATATGGCCCATAGGCGTGGTTTTGGTGCAGTCCTCGCTGACGGTGTTGCTAATGCCGTGAAGAGGTTGGGTAAGGGTTCCGAGTTTGCTGTCCATATCAAGAATATAGCCTTACCTGCCTGGTATCCCAATGGACCTCTCAGGGGTTTAGTCATCTCCTACTTAACGGCTGATGTTGGCGCCTCTCACCTACGTGGTTGGCCTGAGATGCATTCTGAGGATACGCCGTTGAGGGATACTGTATCGTCGATGATTAACGATAGGGATCATAAGGCCGTCATGGACTCAATGGGACTCTGCGTGTTCAATCCATACAAGTGGGAGGACTTGGTTAACTTCTACGAGGCAGCCACGGGTAGGCACGTTAGTAGGGATGACTTGGCTAGGGTTAGTGTTAGGATTGACACAATAGCCAGGGTTTGGCATGTGCTCACTGGCCATGTTGATCCTTGGAGTGAAGTGCCGTACAAGATGATCAATGATCCCAATGGACCGAGGCTTAGGAGGGAGGAGGTTGTGGAGGCGCTCAGGGAATTCTATAGGTTGAGGGGTTGGGATCTGGAGACTGGGCTTCCGTCTGTTGAGTATCTGAGGGGTTTGGGACTTGATTGGTTGGTGCCGTTGAGGAATAAGGCCGCTGAGTATCTCGGGCAGGGTAAGGCTTAATTTTGTGTTTTGTACCCTGGGCATATGCTAACTCCTCTCTATGATTTATTGCTTGGGATGGCCTTTGGTTTCCTCCTTGCCGTTCCCCCTGGTCCCATGAATGCCCTCATTGCTGCCGAGTCTACGCGTTCTCCGTTACATGGTACTAGTACGGGTCTTGGTGCAATGTCTGCCGATGCCATCTTCATGGTTCTTACGTACTATTTCTCGAGGATTCTCGGTTACTATGCTCATTACCTTTACATAGTGGGTTTCTTCGTGATGGCTTATCTTGCTGTGTCGATATTGAGGTCCACGTTTTCGCTCAGGAAAGTTGTTGGTGACAGGTCTCCCCTGCTTAGTTATTTTATGGGTATTTCCATGGGCTTATCTAATCCGTACCAGGTGTTTTGGTGGTTGACGGCTGGTTTGTCGTTTATGAATATATTTGGTATACTTAGTGTTGTTGGTTTGTTTCTGGCGATCCTAATATGGGTTGTGGTGTTTCCGCTTGCTGTGCACTTTGGTAAGGTTTATGGTGGTTCCAGGGTTGATTTCGTCATTAAGCTCATCTCCGCTCTCGGGATTCTTGCCTTTGCTGTGTATATACTGACTAGGGCCTTGACGTTTTTCATGTAGAGGTAAGTTTATAAAGTTGAATTTGTGAAATAGAATGTGGATCTAGACGAGATTGCACTATCGGTGATGGGACCATTAATACTTAGGCTGAGGGGAACCAGGATTTACGAGAAGCTCATGAAGAATCTCCAGGCTTCGTTGTCGTTCACAAGCCCTGAACGTTATTTGGCCAGGACCCTATTCATATCAGTTATAATGTTAGCTGTGGCGGCGCCGCTGGGTGTTGTGTTAATTATGCTTAATCTAAACAATGCCCTGATTCTATTAAAAATGAGGCTTCTATTCACGACCCAGTATGGGATTAGGGATCTGGTGCTTATGGGTATTGGTGCTATTCTCATTTTCCTGCCGTTCATTGTCTATGAAATGATGATCAGTCTACCGAGGATAACGTCAAGCGACTTGGCGTTTAAGGTTGATACGGAGTTGCCGTTCTTCGTGGCCTACGTATCAGCCATAACAAACTCTGGTTTATCCGTCTTTAGGGCTGTGGAGAGGATTGCTGAGGCCAAGATCCTGGAGGTTATGGGTAGGGTTGCTAGGTGGGCTTATATTAGGTTTAGGGTTTTTGGTGAGGATCCGTTGACGGCTTTATCCAATGTTTCGTCGGTGATCGAGAGTAGGATGCTTAGGGAGTTCATTAGTGGTTACATAACCACGGTTAGGACGGGTGGTGATGTTGTTCATTACATAAATACTAGGCTTCATGACATTGTTAGTAACGCCATCGAGCGTATGAATAGGGCTGCCGAGTTCCTGGGAATGCTCATGGAGAGTTACATAGGTTCCGCCGCAATATTATTGATTGGGCTTGACGTGCTTTACCTAGCCCAGGCAGTAACTCCCTTTGGTAATAGGTATGCGGCGTTTATGCAGGCTATCAATTCGAACTACCTATTTGGTTTATTTATCGTCCCAGCAATATCCATCGCCTTCATATACCTCGGTGAGGTTTCAACCTTTAGGTCGCCATACACTGATTATAGGCCGTATAAATGGGCTGGTGCGTCCCTTGGTGCTACTGCCGTTCTTGGTTTTCTTGAGTATGACCTGTTGTTTCATAGGGATTTGAGTAATAGGATCTATATTCATGGTATACCGATACCCCTCGATTACACCATCGTCTTTGGGTTAACCCTAGCCCTCTCCTTCGTACCCACGGCTATCTACTCCATGAAGATTGTTAGGGAGAGGTGGGAGATTGATAGGGAGTATGCCGAGTTCCTGAGGGACGTGACTGAGTTGAGGAAGAGTGGGTTCACGCCTGAGAAGACTTTCGAGACGCTTAGGTATACGAGGAGGTATGGTGCCTTTGATCAATTGCTTGATAGGATGGTTAAGCAGATTAGGTATGGTGTACCGATTAGGGAGGTGCTCTCGTCAATAATGCCGAAACTACACAGCTATTACTCCAGGGTCTTCACGTTCCTACTCACGGAAACAATAGACCTGGGTGGCGCCTCACCACAGGTTTTGGATATGCTCGCCAACTTCGCGTCATCGATTGTTAGTGTTCAGGAGAATATGAGGTCTAGGCTTAAGCCGTTGAGGTATGTGCCCTACATAGGTGCCGTTATATTGATCGTGACTCTCGTCGTCTTGATATTCTCGGTGGTCGCCATAGTGACTAGGATCGGTCCCGGCGGTATTGCCTCAGGTCCATCATCAAGTCCATTGGTTAATTTGCTCGCTACGTCCTTCTCGTTCACGATAACAATCGACTCCTTCATTATGGGGTTGATAGCCGGTAAGTTGGGTGAAGGTGAGCTATCCCTTGGGTTTAGGCATGCTGTTGTTCTCACACTGATGGTTGTGATTGTTTACGCAATGTCGCCATTCCTCGCCAACGCCTTGTTTGGCTCCATGTCTGGGCTATCCACGAGTGTGCCGTATTAGGGTGGTGCTGTCTCCATTAAATAGTCTATGTACTTAAAAATCGCGTCTAGTGCCGGTGATTCATAAAATGATAGCTTCAGGCTCTCTATCTCGAGGGCTTGCCTAACTATTGGGAATAACTCGTCGTATGGTATGACATGGGGTTCGACACCAACCATATCCTTCACTAACCTAGTCCATGGAAGATTACTCAGTGCATCCATTGGGTATTTGATGTTTAGCATGTTTAGTATCGGTCTCAATAATTTATTGCTGACCTTCATTTCCCGCATTAGGTTGGCGACGTTGCCAACAGCCCTTAGGCTACTGTGGTCTGGTATTGAGACTAGAATAACGTTATCGCTGGCTTCCAGCAATGTAGTTAATGTATCATAGGATAGACCGAGGGCAGGTGAGTCCATAATTACATACAGTGGGGATACGGCACTTACGGCATTTATTAATCCCCTGAGTAAATATCTATCAATTCTTACCTGACTTGGGTATTGGCCTAGGGATGCTGTAAATACTAACTTAAATGTTTCGTCACCAACCTGCCATGTCTTAACGTAGAGTGTCGATAGTGGATCCGGTATCCTACCCATGAGATAATCAGTCAGTGTGTACGGTAGTCTCGTCTCAACATCGCCAAGTAGCAGCATTGTTGCTGTGCCGCTATCTATGCCGAGGTCTAGGAGTACCACTGGGTATTGTGCCTTGTTCCTTAGTTCATAGGCGAGTACCACGGCTATGTTTATTGCTATTGTTGTTTTGCCCGTGCCACCCTTCGTCCCACTCGTTATTAATATAGTCCTCACGAAACCACCAACCCTACCTATTACGTACTTAAATCATTTAAATAAGAATTACTGTGAATAATGACGGTCAACCTCTCCTTGGTTTCCTAAGGGGTCTTTTCTTTATATCCTCGGGACCTGGTTTATTGCTCTCCATCTCGAGTTTGATTATTAAGTTCTCAATGTCCCTATTGATCATTAGAATCCCTAGGATGTTCAGGAGAAAGCCTATTATGAAGAGTGATGATGATAACAACACGTTATCGATGATTGCCAATACAATAAACCCAATTACCATAAATACGAGACCAATTATGGCTATTAATATGCTCGTCCTCATACAAATTAGCTAACCAACCTGGGTATTTATACTTAGTGATTTAGTGATGATAAACAATCAATTCCGCACCAGGCATTATTTACCATCAAGATCCTCGTTACAAAACGTAACCTAAAGGAATGCGTCCAATCCACCACCGGTTAACCGCCTAATTGTTGACCAACTACGGCGAACTATTGGTGGTAAGTCACCATACTCCCTAACCCAATTCCTTAGGAAACTTATTGTCCTGGGATCACTGGGATAACCACTGCCGAAGTCACCATACTCCCTATGTAACTCCTCAATTATTGAGTCCCTGGTCACCTTGGCAATTATGCTTGCCGCTGAAACTATTGGAATCAACTTATCCGCCTTATTCATTGAGATAACCTCAACACTGCCAACAGACCTCCTGATCAAATCTCCATACCTTTTCGCATTCGAGTCTGGTGAGTCAATGTAGACCCTGACTAGGTTTACAATCCTTAACGCCCTACCTATTAGTTTAACCGCAACCTCAGCCTCAAGCTTATTTAGTGCGTTTAAATAAACATACCTATCGATTGTTTCGGGCTCTATGACCTCATAATCCATGTATGTTAGGATTGACCTAAGCACATTCAATAACCTAGACCTACCCTGTGGGCTTAACTCCTTAGAATCCCTAACACCGATATTCTTTAGTTTGTCCATGTCGTCTATTACGGCTATTGCCATGACCATGGGTCCAATCACGGGTCCACGACCAGCCTCATCGATGCCTCCTACGAATACCCTCATCGATTACCTGCTTAATAAGCGCCTTAAATTCCTCACACTCAATGTGGACCCCACCATATATGGCAATTTCGTAGTAATTAATTAACTTGTTAACAAGCCCCTCATTAACATGGAGATGATTTATTAGGTAATCCCCAACATCCCTATGCGTCAATGATGGATTACTGAGTCCCAGTTTACGAATGAGTCTTATGAACGAATCATTGATGCACACCCTGCCCTCACTACGTCCAGTACCAATGAGGGGCAGGATTATGGATAAGGTTATTAATGAAAACGACGTTATTAACGAAATCATAACAACCAGGTACCTTAGTGATACATTGTTAACCACAACCTTACTTTTTGCGGTCAATGAATTAACCGAGCCACCCATACCTGTTGCCGTCGTATTAGCAGTGGTCTGAGATGAGGATGCTCGTAACGGCATTATCGGTACTCGACCTTCGCGGTACGTATGGCCACCCACAATGATGTTCTCGAATCCGCCATACTCGGTATTGTTGTATGTGAGCGCCGTGGTTACGTTGCCTTTACTTATGGTTGTGTTTAATAATGTTAATGAGTATATGCTTATTGTACCATTTGCATAGAGTACGCCATCAATTAGGAAATAACCATTACCCAGTACGCCAATTCCTGCGAATATGTAGTATTGTTGATTAACGGGCTTGTTTGGTGAAATTATGATTATCACACCATGGCTTGTGGATGTACCATTAATGATGGATATGCTGATAATGGGCCAATTAATTACTTCATAAAAGCCCATGTAGTTCGTGGCCGCAGTAGCATCTGCAATCATTGTTAGGACTAGGATAAGTAGGGTTAGTATCAGTGTAAATGGTTTATTAACTCCCATTTCCATAACTACTTAATGAACTTACTAATAATGCTTTTGCTATTGAATATTTTAATTGGCGAACCACAAACGAGCCCATCAACAATAGTAATGAATGCGTCACTAACCTATGTCGGTAGTGCCTATTCTCTGGTCGTTTATGGGGTGTCTTATGCCAATTCATCGGGTTATATTATCGTTCCCCAGGGGGTTTATGAGGGTAGGTTCGCGGGGCTCCTTAGATTGGGTAATTTCGTCTATGTTGGGGTTTACCAGGGCTTAATTACGAAGTCAAACTTCATAGGCTCCTTCACGCCAATCATTAGTTATGAAGCCGTCGGCGTACCTACGGAGCTTCTGTTGGGCAATTACACGAATTTTATGGCTGTTGTTCAATCAAGGATACCTGTGGTGTTTAGATACCTAGTATTTAATGAGTATGGTAATGGTACCATGATAAATACGCTGCCATTAATTACAGTCAATGAATCAACGAGTTTGACAATACCCCTTAGTGGTGGTTATGATTGCAGTAGCTATGTTGTGAATGCCACGTTTTTCACACCGACTCAGATAGTGCCAATACCTGTGGTGATCAATCAGGAACCACCAATAACATACTTCACGAGTAACGTGACCATAGTAAAAACATCACCAGCCACTGAATTAATGCTGCTCGAACCTGGCGATATAGTCATTGCAGAGACACCCATAACATCGGCAAGCTACATCATGTATGTGTGCCGTAAACTAGACGAGGCGTTTGAGGGTTATAACCTCATATATGCAATGGTATATTTGGGGCCCATCAATATTAATGTAACAGAAAGCTCTATTGCGCATTTACCTGGTGCCATTAATAACAATGAATTACGCGCAATTAATGAAGTCTTTCAGAAATTAGTGGGTGGTGGGTATAGGCTTGTTAATTATTCTGCAGGGCCTGAAAATCTATTACGAAGTGGTAAAGGTTCGATCATGGATTTTGTCACGGTCGCAATGTATGTATTGAGGGTTTATGGCATACCTGCCAGGGCTGCTTTTGGTTTTTACGGTGTGTACTACAATGGTCAATACATCTTCAGCTCATCAACTGGTTTACTATGGGATGAAGCCTATACTAATGGTGGGTGGGTTATGTTCCTGCCAACACCATCTTATGGTAGTTCCATGCTGGGCTTCGGATACGGCAATGTGTTATATTCAGTAATTGTTGGCTTAATCCTCGTTCTACCCTGGGTTATTGGTTATTTAATATTTGTGATCATTAGCCATGTAAGGATGAGATGAGTTTAAAAACGCCTAGGTCTTGGCATTACTAGGGAAGTATTAATGGATTTAGATTATGTAAAAAATGCTGTTGATTCTGTCGTTAGGGAGGTTTCCAAGGCAGTAATTGGGTATGACCTCGAGGTTAAGTTGTTGTTTGGTTGTTTGTTGGTTGGTGGTCATGTTCTTGTTGAGGGTTTTCCCGGCCTTGCTAAGACTAGCCTTGCCAAGGCCTTTGCTAGGACTCTTGGTCTCTCCTTCTCTAGGGTTCAGTTTACGCCTGATTTGTTGCCGAGTGATATTACTGGTTCGTTAATCTTTAATCCTAGGGTTGGTGATTTTGAGGTTAGGCTTGGTCCAATCTTTGCGAATATCGTACTTGCCGATGAGATTAATAGGGCTCCTCCAAAGGTTCAGTCAGCACTCCTAGAGGCAATGCAGGAGGGCCAGGTGACAATAGCCGGCAAACCACACGAACTACCAAAACCATTCATGGTAATAGCAACACAAAACCCAATAGAACTAGAGGGAACATACCCACTACCAGAAGCACAACTAGACAGATTCACAGTGAGGATTAGGCTTAGTTACCCAAGTGAAGATGTTGAGTTTCGCATAGCTAGTGATATAGAGCTTGGTAATGTGAATTTAGTGAACACGGTGTTGAGTAGGGATGATATTGTGAAAATGCAATCGTTAGTGAAATCCGTCAGGGTGGATGATTCCATAACCAGATACATTGTTAGACTTGTGAGGGGTACTAGGAGCATGCGCGATGTTAAGATTGGCGCTAGCCCAAGGGCTGCCCAAACATTGGGTAAGCTCGTTAGAGCCTGGGCATTGATCAATGGTAGGGACTACGTAATTCCCGACGACGTAAAGCAGCTAGCCCCATACGTACTAAATCACAGGATCATAACCGTTGGTACAGACCCTAACATTGTGATTAGGCAGTTGATACAGCAAACACCCACACCATTAATGGAGAACGTAATTCGTAGAACATGACGAGACATAACTCCGTGCAAACCCTGGGCCATGATTTGCCTAAATTAGGCGATTCTTATCAAGATTATGACGCAGCATCTAGACCCATTAGTAAACGGAGAAATACTATATACATAATACCAAGCAATAAGTTATTAGCCCTATACATGTTGTTATCCGGCATTACATACATAGGGCTTATTACAAACAACGTATTCGGTACATATCTTGGATTAATATTGTTTATAGTATTTACATCATATGTATTAACATGGTACTTACTGACAAGTCTTACGCTTCTTTTCTCGGAGATAGTCTTCGAGAGCAGTCGAATCGAGGTTACGATTGATACATCAGCATCATTAAATGTTAGGGTTGTATCTAGGATCCCGATAAAGCTAGGTATTTCATTATCACTAATACACTCGCCGCACATATCATCTAGCGAGGAGAGGGTGACTATAAATGGTGATTACCACACCATAAATCTGCTTGGTAGGTGGATTGGTGATGTAGGTATAATTGGCGGTATCGTAAGTATTGAAGATAGAATGGGGCTTATGCGCATTCAAGGTTTAATAATTAGTGATGAAACCCACGTCATTGTAAGACCTGCTAGGGTTTATAGAGAATACAGTAGATTCGGCTTGGTGGGTTATGGTGAAGTCGGTACATCATTGGAGGGTAGGTTGGGTGATCTAAAGTCCCTGGTTGAGTATGATTATGAAAGGCCGGCATCAACAATTCATTGGCTAACGAGTGCTAGGGTTAACGATTTGATCATGATTAGTAGGAGTGAGTATGGATCATGCCCTGCAGTGATTATGGATTCATCATCCAAGGTGCTAATACCTAAGGATGGAAAGAGACCTATTGATGATTTTCTCCAAATAATCAGTGACATAGCCCAACACTGTCCTGAGGTTAAGGTAGTACTCATTAGTAGGGATCATGTGGAGCAGAGGTTCGTTGCTTGGAATTCAATTCCCAATCTTGAGCATTATGTGAGGGTTAGAGTCGTTAGTAATAACATGGATAATGCCATGATCAACGTGCCGAAACACCTCCAGAGGTATTTAGGCATTAATGAATTGCTCGAGATAGCGTATGTAGGGAGGGAATTAAATGATGAGGCAACGGATATTGAAATTGAAAGAGCGCACTCAATCATAGGAGGCACTAAACAAATCGTGCTATTACGCATACCCCCTAACAGGGGTGATGTACCGCATGAGAGTGAGTAATTATGTAGCATACATCTCAGTAAGTCTCATATGGCTAATTACCGAGCTATCTCTTGCACAATATATACAGTACTCCGGCATAATCATTCTCGGCACCCTCATTAACATAATATCCATAATCCTCGTGTCCTATAGACCCATGTATCATAAGTACTTATTCCTCGTAAACACCGCTCTACTGACATACGTGGGGTTTACTATACCGAATTACCTAGCCACAATATACTCCATAATAATGTCCGTGAGCATTGTGATATACCTAGTACTAATAGATTTGATCGAATTATCATTTTTACTAATTTCCTTACCAATAATTTACGTTTCATATATTGTCGAGAGACTTCTAGAGAGGTCGTTAATTGTTAATAAATTGATGACCCTAATAGGCCCTATTGGAGTAAACACTCGTTTATTTGCACTTATTCTTTCGTGGTATCTATCATTATTTGTAATTTCAATAATCGCAATACTACTTACATTATTATTAACTAGGAGATCTAGTAAGTAGTATATAGAAAATTAGAAGTTATGATAATATTTATTAAACCGTATGCCGGTAAGAGTTTATGCCAGACCCATTCTTAACGGATGAGCATCAGCTCATTAAAAACAGTGTAAAGGAGTTCGCGGAAAGGTACATAGTTCCCATAGCCAGGAAGATGGACCTCGAGGATTACTACCCAAGGGACATAATAAGCGAGCTTGGTAAGCAGGGATTCCTAACACCATCTGCACCGCCCGAGTATGGCGGGCCTGGGATAGACCTTAGGGGTAGTCTTGTGGTTGTTGAGGAGCTTAGCAGGTACAGCCCCACCCTGGGCTTCATTACGGAGATAGTGAATGACAACATTGTCTATGCCCTACTCAAGTACGGCAGTAATAGGCAGAGGGAGGAGGTTTTGCCCAAGATAGCCAGTGGGGAGTGGGTTGCCTCATACGCATTGACTGAGCCTTGCTGTGGATCTGATGCTGCAGCCATCGAGACCAGGGCTGAGAGGAGAGGCGGTGAGTGGGTTATTAATGGTAGGAAGATTTGGATTACACAGGGCGCCTATGCAGACGTCTACCTATTATTCGCAAGGACTGGTCCCAAGGAGGCTAGGCACAAGGCAATAACGGCATTCCTCGTGAAGAGAAGCAATTGCATTGAGATTAGTAAGTTGGAGATGATGGGCATGAGGGGTGCCGGTGAGGCTGAGGTTAAGTTCAACGATTGTGTGGTTGGTGATGATGATGTTGTTGGTAAGGTTAACGAGGGATTCAAAATAGCCATGGTAACGCTAGACCTAGCGAGGATAGGAATCTCGGGCGTGGCTCTCGGTTTATCGCAGGGAGTTCTCGATGAAGCACTCGAGTGGGCTAAGACTAGGACGGCCTTCGGTAAGCCACTTATTGATTGGGAGTGGATCCAATTCCAGCTTGCGGACATGAAGGCGAAGCTGGAAATTGGGAGAACCGTCACCTACAAGGCTGCCTGGCTCTATGACAATAAGGACCCATCATTCGTACTCTACTCATCAATAGCCAAGCTATACACTGCACAGATGGCTGTGGAAATAGCCAGAGACGGAGTGCAAATACTGGGTGGTTTTGGTTACTCAAAGGAGAGCTTCTCGGAGAGGGCTTATAGGGATGCCAAGGTTCTCGAGATAGCCGAGGGAACGAATGAGGTTCAGAAGATGGTTATCCACAAGATATTACTGAAGGGCTTACCTGAGGTGGAGCTATGATACCTATACGGCATCCCCTCGTCACTAAGGAGCACGAGAAGTTCGTGGAATTAGTCGATGAGATTAGTAGGAAATATATAGAACCAATCGCTAATAAGATAGATAAGGAGAACTATTATCCAAGAGAAGCAATTAGAAAGCTAGGTGAACATGGAATACTTTCACCAGAATTACCTAGGGATTATGGTGGATCTGACATGGATATACTCGGTACAACGCTTTCAATAGAGGTTATATCCAGGTATAGTGGTTCAATGGGTATATTAACGGAGGTTCAAGGATTCTTAGTAACGCACGCCATTTATGCCTTTGGAACAAATAACATGAGGGAAGAGCTTGTACCAAAGCTGGCTAGGGGCGAGTGGATAGGTTCGTTTGCATTGACTGAGCCGTGTTGTGGATCTGATGCTGCAGCCATCGAGACCAGGGCTGAGAGGAGAGGCGGTGAGTGGATCATCAACGGTAAGAAGATGTGGATAACCCAAGGATTATACGCTGATGTATACCTCGTATTCACTAGAACAGGACCTAAGGAGGCTGGACACAAGGCAATAACGGCATTCTTGATAAGGAGGAATAATTGTATTGAAGCAAGTCCAATACATGTGATGGGGATTAGGGGCACGGGAACCTCGGAACTAACGTTCACAGATTGTGTGGTTAGCGATGATGATGTTGTTGGTAAGGTTAACGAGGGATTCAAAATAGCCATGGAAGCCCTAAACCTGGGCAGAATAGCCGTAGCCTCGGTAACCCTAGGTCTCGCTGAGGCAGCGATCATGGAGGCGATGGAATGGATTAGGAAAAGAAATGCCTTTGATCAACCATTGATGAATTTTGAGTGGATTCAGTTTCAACTTGCTGAAATGGTATCTTACATAGAGACCATTAGATCTATTGTTTATGACTCAGCAGCGCATTTTGATCGTAAGTATGATGATTACTATGCCTTCGCATCAATAGCAAAGTTAGTTGCTGCGCTTCTCGGTGTTGACGTTATTAGAAGAGCGGTACAACTAACTGGTGCATATGGTGTTTGGAGTAATAGTAAGTTGAATAGGATTTATAGGGATGCAAAGCTTATGGAGATTGGTGAGGGTACTAACGAGGTGCAGAGAAGAGTTATCTCTAAATGGTTAAGTAAGTACCTGGGCTAACCGCAACCCGCATATTCAGAAGCCATCTTCAAAATTCTCACTAAATCCTCAATCTTTAACCTACCCGTATTCGTATTCCTAGGGCTTGGGTGATAGCTCATGAAAATCCTAACCCCATTAACATCGACATAATCGCCATGCCTAAACTCGGCATTAATACCTAGAACTAACCTAACACCCTGAAACGCTACGTGACCTAGAGTCACGATTGCCTTAGGTTTAATTCTCTGAATCTCATACCTAAACCAATTATTTACGCATGTCCTTATCTCATCGGTAGTTGGTTTATTGTTTGGTGGAGCGCACTTAACAACAGACGTTATGTAGATGCACCTAACGGTAACATCATCATTGCGCGAAATACTGTACGGCCTATTCGAAAGACCGGCCATGTGCAGTGCCTTGAATAAGAATTGGGCACTACTGTCGCCTGTGAACATCCTACCAGTCCTATTACCACCATGGGCTGCAGGCGCGAGACCTACTATCATGATTCTTGCATTGGTCGGATCACCCCATGGTGGTACGGGTCTTCTCCAGTATTTATCATTGCTAAACTTGGATAGTGGCTTAACCTCCTCCCTGTGCTTAACTAATCGTGGACATGCCCTGCACGTTATTAATTTATTTACAAAGTCCGCGTACCAATTCATTATGGTCTCATTACCGTGCAACTACTGGTAAGGATTTAATAGTTTTTTACTCATCTCATACTGATGGATCAAGTAATGGATAGCATGATCAGGGGCGTCTTATCGTACATGTACGGCCGCAATATATTGGATAAACTTAGTGGTGATTTAAGGGTTGATATTAGTAGGACCGGTGGATTGAGGAGGATATACCTCGGTGGTAGGTTGGTCTTTGTGGTTAGGGCTAACGATGGTCGTGCCCTACCAACGCTTGATGGTGCTTCATTAATTGATAAGGTGGTTGTTGTTCGTAGGGATGCGGCGCCATTTATTAAGCAGGGTAGGAGTGTTATGGCTAAGTTCGTGATTGATGTTAGGAATGCCATACCCGGTGATGAGGTGGCTATTTACTCTGAAGATGGTGAGTTACTGGGTGTTGGTAGGTTATTGCTGTCCAGGGAAGAGGCCCTCAGTGTTGGTAGAGGCGTTGTCGTTAAGGTCAGGCATCATGTAATCAGCAATAACCAATAATGCTTATAACTCTCAGTTTCCCTACGTACACGGTGATTACTATCTGGCGAATGAGTTTGTTGTAACGCCCTGGGAGGTCAAGGGTAGGGTTGATTACCTAAGGCTTGCGCGTGAATTCGGTGTTCAATTAATAACCGACGAGGATATTAAGGCATTACAGGAATTAGCTGGTGATGTGCATTACCTAATAAGGAGGGGCTTCTTCTATGCACACAGGGATCTACGGACAATACTAGATAGACAGAGGGCTGGCTTGAAATGGGCTCTTTACTCAGGCAGGGGACCGAGTGCCGACCTACACATTGGTCATTTAGTCCCGTGGATGCTTGGTCGGTGGTTTGTGGATAGGTTTGGCGTTGAGTATTTCTTCGAGATGACGGATGATGAGAAGTTCCTGGTCAAGGAGAGCTACACCCTGGAGCAAACGAATAGGTACGCATACGAGAACGCCCTCGACCTAATAGCCCTAGGATTCCCGCCGGATAAGCTGCACATAATAATCGATACCGAGGACATAAAGTATCTCTACAAAATAGCCGTTAGGGTTGGTAAGAAACTCACGTTGTCAACGATAAAGCACACCTTCGGATTTACGGACTCAACGAACGTTGGTGCCGCGTTCTTCCCAACACTTGAGATCTCGGTGGCGTTCCTACCAACGGAGCTTTATGGGGAGACAGTCCCCGTACTCATACCAACGGCGATAGACCAGGACCCATACTTCAGACTAGCTAGGGATATAGCTGAGGACCTGGGTTATCCAAAGCCATCGACAATATACGGCAAGTTCATACCTGGACTCACAGGGGAGGATAAGATGAGCGCCTCAAACCCCGACTCAGCGATATACATAACGGACGAGGAGAGGGACGTGAAGAGGAAGATAATGAATGCACTAACTGGTGGTCAACCCACGGCCGAGCTTCAACGTAAGTATGGCGGAGACCCAGACAACTGTGTCGTGTATAAGTACCACCTATTATTCCAAGAGAGTGATGAGAAGGTTAAGAGGATATATGAGGATTGTAAGGTAGGTAAGCTCCTTTGCGGTGAGTGCAAGGCGATGCTCTTTGAGAGGATTAGGGAATTTATGAAGGAGCATAATGAGAGGAGGGAGAGGGCTAAGGATGTAGTTCAGCAGTACAGGCTATCTACCAAATTCAAGTGATGCTTATTAATTAAGTACTGCATTAATTCTCCATGCCCAATTACCCAGTTATAGACCTACATGAGGATATAGCCTATTATTTAATGAATTATGAGAAGCTCGAGGAGCCATTCCAAGACTTCGATAAAGACGCCCCAGGTAGACAATCAGACATACCAAAGCTCATGAGAGGCAATGTGAGGATTGTATTTGGTGCCGTATTCCCAATACACGACACATACAACCCATTGGTTGGCGAAAAGATAGCGTCAAGGTATGGGTTACAATCAATTAAGGCCTATACTCCCACGGCATCGAAGTTGATCGCCCTCGAAATGATTAAGATATACATGGTACTACTAAGGAGGTTCCCCAACCAATTAATATCCATCGAAAATAGCTCAGACGCTGAACGCGCTCTCAACAGCAATGCCATAGGCATGCTATTATCAATGGAAGGTGCTGACGCGCTCGATGACCCATACGACTTACTGCTTATTCAAAGGCTTGGTGTTAGAGCCCTGGGGATTACCTGGAATTTCGATAATAGGTATGGAGCGTCGTGCATTACTAGGAAGGATTATGGATTAACAACGGACGGTGAGGAACTTGTTAGGCTTGCCAATGAACTCGGTGTCATAATAGACCTGGCACACGCAAGTAAAAATACAATGATTGATACACTCAAGATTTCGAGGAAACCCGTAATAATAAGCCATGCAAACATACGCAGTGTTCACGATCATGTTAGGAATGTCGATGATGAAATCCTCGAGTTACTTCACAGTAACCACGGTGTTATTGGAATAACAATGATAACATCAACAATCGGCCCAAGGCCCAACATAGATTCACTTGTTAGGCATGTGTTGTATGTGTACGAGAGGTTTGGGCCTGACATTATTGCGATTGGTACGGATTTCCTGGGTATTGAGAGGACGCCTGAGGATCTAACGAACATTGGTGAGATCAATAAGTTATTGAATAAGTTAATTGAGTATGGGTTAAGTGAGAGCGATATTAGGAAGATCGCCTATGAGAATGCCCTCAGGGTAATTATGAGCAATATTTAATATTTAATTTTAAATGGGTTAAGACCTAGTCTTGGCCAGAACCACCACTTGCCTGCCCTGTCTGTGTCCCTGATGTTAGAAACTGAATGTATTGCAACCTATTCTTCTCATACTCATCAACGGGAATGGGCTTTAACTTAGAAAGTATCTGTGGTAATGTGGTATACTCCATCTCCTCAGGCGGTAATCTATGAGGCATGACAGGGCCCATCCTCCTGATATAATCAGTTATCTGAGCAGCCAACTGCCTACTATAATCAAAGGCTGGATCGTCAAATAGGTCAACAGGACCCTCCAGGTAACCATCATGCACCTGGAAACCTATAGCTATCACCTTGGGAGGCCCGTCAAACCTCGTCATCTTAGGTCCAAAGGCTATTTTCTTATCGGCATCTATGCTAACCATCCTCGCAGGCATTAATGGACCCACGTGACTACCCCTCATCCAACCCTCAACAAGGTGCGGATAGGCGAAGGCCTCTAAGATCTCGCCAACTGCTGGTAAACCATGCTGTGCCCTAACCATGGCTACTGGGTCATCCTTACCAACATAGCGACCGGCGATTAGGTTTAGTCTCTCGACACTCGTTACCGATGCTTGTATTAGGTCGGATTTCCTGTATATCCTCCTTATTATGTACCTACCCGGAGTACCTATTAGCCCCAGTATGTCGTAACTATTCTCGGGCGCGTCGAGTAGGTAGACCTTACCCTCATACACATCCAGTATCTCAAACCTAAATCCCTGGTGCATTGCTGGGTCTATCACAAGCCCCGCCGTATTGAATGGGTCAGCAAATATCCTATAGAAGGGCAGGTTAAAGGCGCCAGGTTCCGTCTTATCTGCGGCAAAGACCACGAGAGGCTCGCTCGGTCTCTCCTCAAACTCCATCTCCGCAACCTGGGGACCCATACCCCTAATGTTCCCACTAAACGTGTCCTTAAGCAGGTCCTGACCAGCCCCGTAAAGCTTCACCTTCTTTGCTATGTTGTCCGTAGCCTCCTTAAATATTGACCACGCCAAACCGTGTATGTCGGGATTATTCTCACCCTTTGTGTGGGTCATGAGTAGTGACATGTCGTCACCAACGTTGTACACGAAGTAATCGATTATTGAACCCCTCTTCTGCTCCTCCCTGAGTCTATCACTTGCGAACTCCAGAATCTTTGGGTGAACCCAAGCATGGCCTGGTAAGCCTCCGATGTCCGCCTTTATTATTGATACCGTTACCTTCATTAATAATCAATACTAAATCGCATTATTAATACTTTATCTCCACCAGCACTTAATTTAAACAACACCACTATCCAAATACCTAACAACGACCTCAGCAATTGCGCGGGCCAAGGGTGGCGGAACAGCCTCACCAATTTGATTAAACTGCGAATCCTTTGGACCAAAGAAAACATGGTTATCAGGAAACCCCATCAACCTAGCTTGTTCCCTAACCGTCAAGATCCTATCCTCAAATGGATGAACAAAACGAACACTACCCATAACCGTCGGCGCCGGCTTCCACGGATTGAGCCTCACGAAATTCCTAAACGAACCGGTTGCACCCCTAAACCTGTACAGAGCCTCGTCCCAACCAAGCCTCGAAATACCCCTAACCTTCCTCTCGCTAATTGTTACATACTCGTGATTAGGTATTGATGGGTCACCAGGGCTCGGCAAGTCACCAATGGCATCCCACACGGTAAATACCCTATTAACCTTCTCGGGCTTTATCGGTATGTTACTGATGAACACCCTACGCCTAATACTTGGTGTTCCATAGTCCTCCGCATGAAGAACATTAAAGAATATTTTTTCATAGCCCGCCCTGGCGAACTCCGTAACCAATGCTTCCTTCAATGGACCATCAATTATGTGGACCACGTTCTCGAGAACAAAAACCCTCGGTCTCAACTCACCAACTAACCTAATGAACTCCAACGTTAACCTACCAAGCTCATCGACATAAAGCCTATCCAGCGGATCCCTAGCCCTCCTTGGGTTTGTCTCCGTGAAAGCCTCACAGGGACTACCACCAATGACTACGTCTGGCTTACCGCCTATGTACTTGATAATATCAGTGCCGTTAATATCCCTAATATCGTCTAGGAGCATTACGGCGTTGGGGAAGTTGTAGCTATATGTCCTAGCCGCATTACTGTCAATCTCGACGCCAAGGGCTACGTCGAAACCGGCATCAAGGAAACCCCTACTGAATCCACCTGCACCTGCGAATAGATCAACAACTACGTAATTCATCACGAGGTATGGGGACTGCGTCTTTATTAATCCTCCTCCTGCTCACTCTCGGTCTCGTATAGGTTATCGAGGAGTTGTTTCACGTAGTCCTCCTTAAGCTCCTTCTCCTCCTCGCTTGGTTCCTCCTCCTTGTAGCTCTCAACGATGACCGCACTCTTCTTCTCAACGCTCTTCTTATCAACGTATGACTTAGTATCACTACTTTTTAGCTCCTCCTCATAACCGCACCTCTGGCATCTAAGGTAAACCTTCCCCTCCTTCTTAACCGGTACCATCAATCCTCCACATCTTGGACAGAACTTCATGCAAATCACTGGAGACAATGGACTTACTTATAAACCCTATGGTTTATGTAACCCAAAATATTGCACTGGCAAAATGGGCGCGGTGGATTAGGTATATAAGTTGGTTGTGGAGATGGTTTGCGTGAGCGAGAATTGGGTTAAGGTCAATAATAGGGCTGTGAGGTATATTGTTAAGGGTGATGGAAAGCCCATGGTCATGGTACATGGGTATAACTTCAGTGCGGACGACTGGATCAACTGCTGTGGTGATGGGTTGCGGGGTTTCAGGATATACGCTGTGGATTGGGAGGTTAGGGTGTTTGAGAGCTTTAGGAGACTATTGCCTATGGGTTACACATAAGCCCTGGGGAGGTAATTAGTAACGTGCGGTGATAATGACGTCATTAGGCCTACGAGGCTGTTCAATATGAGCCTTAAGTGGTCCAGGGCATCGTCAACGTTGGGTTTTGTTCCTCCGTGGGTGTGGGTTTGTGGGGCCGCCCGGACGAGGACATCCAAGCCATGGTTATGCTTAACGTCTGGCTTCTCGCGTTCATACTCTGTTTGTTCATAGAGTCTCTTGAATTCTTCACGGCTTATTCTTCCGTCGTAGTATGCCAAGATTAACTCGCTCCTTAGGCGCCTAAGTGGATGATGCACGTATTTCACTATACGCCTAAGCAGCCTAACGGCGTTCTCGCCGTAGAATCTCAGGACAACGCTATTATTTCGTAAGTGATCATTGCCGAGGACGCTAAACCTCTTAGCAATCACCATTTTCAATACGTTGGGCACCATCCTCTTCGAGCAATTCCTACAAGCCGCAATCTCCACAAAAGCATAGACATTGTCACCTTCAAATATACACCACACTGTCCCATCGCCATCTATTAGTCCAGCCACGAACTCCGCAAGCTCCTCATCACTGAACTTCTCAAGGATTTTCTCAAGCTCATTGATGCTCTTTGGCCACGGCCACTCGTTAGGGCCTAGGTCTACGTAGAATGACAAAGCAATTGACTTGGTCGCGTGCCTCGTCCCCGGTGTTATTCTTCCCCACTCAATTTCTGGGCGGGGTGTCTTAACTATGTTCAGAAGCATTGGGAAGAATACGGCGTCTATGGTGTTCGTTGTCCTTAAATTCAACTCAATGCTTCTTTCATGTCTCTTCACCGCTAGGTCACTGGCCCTTAGCCCGAGCCAGTATGGTCTTTTTAAACTCCTCAGCCCCTCTAAGCCCTCAAGCCAAACGCACGGCTCTATCCCGTGCCTCCTGAACTCATTTACGTCGACGTCAATAAATCGCCATAATTCTTCGCACATCCAAGTTTCACTCCAGCCGATTTTCTCTCTAAGCGAGTCTTCGATGACCTCAACAATTTTGCTCCTTGTTGCCTTGGTTTTCCAATCAATGCCGCACTCGGTAATCCACATATCTAAATAATGATCGTTTACATGTATCGCCTTTTTAACCCAAGTTTTCGTTATATCAGAATCTCTAAGCATTTTCAGCAACCTACACCTAAGCCCATAATCACTCTTCCATAGTTTATAAACTACATCCCTAACCTCATCGGCGATCTCCTTGCTAATCATGTTGCCATCGTGGCATTGGTTTCGAACCAACTCCTCAATCTTCCTCAACACGCACTCCTTGTCGTTGTTTTCTAGGCACTTCATTGCTTCCTCAATCATTTCTTGGCAGAGCTCTATCCTCCCTGCCTGGGTGGGTTGGGGCTGGGAGGCTTCGTCTCTTGTTTCTAGGTTGTTTTCCTGACTCATCGGGCCTTTGTCCTTTGTGGACGGCCCGTTGTTGGTTTTAAACCCACCCTCGGCGATGCACCTACTTTGGTGCATAGCCAAAGCACCTATGCCTGCTTAACTCATTCATGAGTATCTTGGCTAATTCGCTACACAACCCAGACTTCATACACCTTTGATAAACGAAGCTCCATAACCTACAATCAACACCTCCATAGGTCATCAGCCAGGCTATTACGTAGTCTCCCCAACCCACACCAACAATCATTTTATCTATTAGATTTATAAGGCACTACGAACATAGGCACAAAACGGCAACACCAACAATGCATGCCATCTTAATGAAGAGCAACTACAACCAAAACAAACACCTAACCCAACAACACGTACCAAAAACAATGATAGAGAAACTACCGAAGGTAGTACTAACGTGAAGATTTAGTCAGTTACTTAATAAGACCCAGGGCACAACCACTATAAAACAAACAACCCACCACGAGAGAACTCGGGTTCGAATCCCAGCGGGCCCACTAAGAACTTCAATTACCTTAATTACAGGTTAATCAATTCTGTGAAAACAGTGACGATACCATAGGCCTGGTGTCTTCGTTAGGTTGGTTCTTGACTTTCTACGTTCAATTGGTATTATAAATTGAGATATCCATCTACATATTACATGCATAATTACCTCTTATTATAAGGTATACCATAATTTAAACCAAGCAACCCATTAACTGCGTGGATAGGGTGGATGTGGCTTACATAATTGGTGCAGTACTTGGGAAGGAGGATGTTGGTGGGGTTAGGGTGGCTTACAGCACGTACACGACCACGTTGGGCAAATGGGTTAGGGATCCGGATAGTGTTGTTCAGTACCTCGTGAGTATTGGCAAGGCTGAGATATTGAAGAGTGGTTCCGGCAGGAGTGTCTTGCTTACGGATAAGGAGTTAATGAATAGGGTGAGTAGGTTATTAACACCTAAGGAGGATGCTGACCCATTAACCATAGTCCTTGACGGGATTAGGAAGCTCGCAAACCCACTATCCGGTTATGCCGATGTTGGTGAAGTCATTAAATACATAGAGGATAGACTTGAAATATCAACAAAGGAAGCCGAGGAATTCCTCATAAAGGTGATAAAGTTCCACAGGGCCAGGTTTGTCTTCGCACACGGTGGTTCGCGTAGGTTAAAGATTGGTTCCACGTACTACGGGTTGATAAAGGTGGTGGGCGATGCAGAGGACACTGGTTCCTAAGAGGGGTGTTGGGATTAGGTTACTTGGTCCTTCGTGGAGAGCCGCTAGGGATAAGTTGCTCGACATGGTTAGGGAAGACTACCAATTAATAACGATAATAGGTAGGGCAGGCACGGGAAAAACAACACTCCTACTAAGCCTTGAGGGAGCAGTCAATGGTTTATTCATGTATGCCGACATGACGGAGGTTAGGGATAGGGACCTATCCGCCATAGTATCAACAGCATTCGCAGACAACATAGATGTAATTAAGGACATACAGGAGAAACTAAAGAAGAGCGGCATAAAGGGATTACTAAAGGCATTCGCGAAGGCAGGGCTTGATGAGGTTGTTGAGAGCGCCAGGCTAAAGCCCATGGAGACCCTAGCACTACTAAACAATGCAGTGGAGTACCTAGGCATTGGACCGTTAATAATAGGCATTGATGAAGGCTTACTGAGCCAGGATGATCCGAGGGCCGTGGACTTCATAAACGCGATCCACGCATTCAGGAACAATATGCAGGTCCTGAGCTCCACGAAAATAATAATCACACTACTACCGGACGTGGTGAACCTAATATCCAAAATAGACACACCACTATTTGACGTACTAAAACTCGGAGCACTAACACTACCAGACTACGTAACCAAGGAAGACCTAAAGGAAGTGGTACAGGAATACGGACTAGGACCAAGCGAGGCAGGCAAAATAGAGGCGCTGGGACCACTAACCATGAGACAACTCATATGCCTAATGAACACGAAGATGGACGCCATAAAATGCGGAATAGACACAGCAGGGGAAATAACAATCGAATAAGACAAACAAACCCACCTACACCTTATTAACCAATAAAGACGTAGGTCCAATTAGAGTGGGTATGGTCATAACTCGCGATTATGATGGGGGTGCGGGGAATGAGTAGAACCGTCTTATTAAGAATATTACTGCATGATGTCTAAAAACCATAAAGCACCCTAAACATTGATTCACAACCAACCCATCCAAAACACCCCGCCCACAACAAACAAAACAACCACCCAACAATCAACCCAATACAAAACCCTGGAGCCCCGGCCGGGATTCGAACCCGGGACCTCCCGCTTACAAGGCTTGCACGGGGCTTTCGCCCCAGGGCGCTCCGACCAGGCTGAGCTACCGGGGCGTGGCTTCTGTGGTGTTTTTTGGTTCTTTAAGTTTTTCTTCATGGGTGTGTTTACTGTGCCTTTGTGACTTTTTGTGTCATTGGTACTCTTGTTCTGCTCCATGATGTTACTACTGCGATTACTATCAGGATTAGTGAGACTCTAAATGCCATGTGTAGGCTGTTTATAAATGGTGCCATTAGGCTTGGCGTCAGCGTTGACGTCCCCACAAATATCTGAAAGGCGATACTCCTTGGTATTGCTGCTGAGGAGACCACAATGGCTATTATGAAGCTTAGTAGCATGCCTATGTTGCCTATGGTCCTGTTCGTGCCTGAGGCTATGCCATACATGTTGCCTGGTACTTCAAACATCACCATCTTACCATTGGCCGCAAAGAACATAGCCGCCCCAACACCGCTTATTGTTGCTATTATGGTTACTAGGTAAAGTGGTGTTGTCAGCGATAATAACGTGTCATAGAGTACGTAGGCAATGGCCTGGAGCATGAGCCCTACTGAGGCTATGACCCTGGCATCGAACCTATCCGCCAACCTCCCACCGAGTGTTGCTGATAATGAACCGAGTAGGTAACCGGGCACTAGCCATAGTGACGCCTCGAATGGGTTCAATCCCCTGACTCCCTGTAGGTACATGATTATTAGGAATAGTATTGCGTAGTTCGCCATAAATTGAAAGAAGTAGGAGAAGCTCGATAGGGTGAACATCCTAATCCTAAATAGGCTGAGCCCAATGAGTGGGTACCTAGCCCTGGACTCTATGTATATGAAGGCGGCGAGTAATACTGTGCCCAGTACTAGCATTAGTCCAACTACCGTGTTATAACCAACACCTGCGTAGGTTATGCCAGCCATCGAGTATAGGCCCAGGGCTAGCCCTAGTGTTACTGCGCCGGGTATATCAAAACCCTGCCTAACCCTGATACCCTTATCCCTCAGGTATATTAGTCCGATTACGAAGCTGAGTATGGCTATGGGCACGTTTATGTAGAATATCCACCTCCAACCAATGAATGTGGTTATTACACCACCAGCCAGTATTCCAGCCACGGCGCCCAGGTTCCAACCCATCGATGTTGTTCCAAATACGAAACCCCTCTCGTGAGGTTGGAAATAATCACTGGCTATTGCCATGGTATTGCTAGTCATCAATGAGCCGCCGAAGGCCTGCACAGCCCTAAACCCGATTAGCTCGAGGGCATTGCTTGAGAGACCACATAATGCGCTGCCTATTCCAAAAAGTATCATACCTAGGTTGAACATTTTAGCCCTGCCCCTAATATCGCCTAACTTGCCCAGTTGTGTTGAGAATATTGTGACAGCTAGTATGTATATTAAGATGATCCAGATTAGTGTTGATAGGTCTGTGTGAAGTGCTGTGAGCATTACGGGTAGTGCTAATACGACTATTGTGCTGTCCAGAGCGACCATGAATGAGGATAGGGTTAATAGAGTCAGCACGATTACCTGCAACCTCTCCATTAACACGATATCAACGCCCCACCTTTTAAAGCTAATTTCACATTTCAAAATCTAAACTTATAAGCAGGTTACATTACTTAACTGTCAATGGTTACAATAAAGGACATAGAAATCTACCCAGTAAGCGATTTGGCAACGGCTAAAGCCTCACCATGGGCTTCCGTGTCAATAATTGTTAGGGTTGTTACGAGTGACGGGCAGGTTGGTTATGGGGAGGCTGTGCCTACATTGAGGGTTAACCCCGTGGTTAAGGCTATTGAGGAGGTTAGGAGGTTTATGGTTGGTAAGGACCCATTCAGGATAACGTATCTATTCAGGGAGTGGTATAAGCACGAGTTCTACATTAGTAGGTCCTTCGAGTCGGCCACGGCATACAGTGCGGTGGATGTTGCATTGCATGACTTGTTGGGTAAGTACCTGGGCGTGCCCGTGTACCAGCTTATTGATGGTCTCGTTAATGATAAGATTAAGGCTTACGCAAATGGTTGGTATAGTGATTGCGTGACGCCTGATGACTTCGCAAGGAGGGCTAAGGATGTTGTCTCCATGGGTTTCAAGGCACTTAAGTTCGACCCCTTTGGACCATACTTTGATCAAATGGGTGAGGAGGGTCTTGAGGAGGCTGTGGAGAGGGTTAGGGCTGTTAGGGAGGCTGTGGGTAAGTACGTGGACATACTCATAGAGACGCACGGTAGGTTTGATGTAAACACGGCGGTTAGGATGGTTAAGGCCATGGAGGAGTTCAACCCATTATTCATTGAGGAGCCGATACACCCGGACCTCAACTTTGAGGGCTTGGCGAAGATTAAGGCAGCCGCACCCAGTGTTAGGATTGCGGTTGGCGAGAGGATAATCAGCGTTGAGGAGCCGCTCCAACTGCTCGAGAGGGGCTTAGTCGATGTGCTACAGCCAGATATCACGAATGCCCTCGGGTTCACTGGTATGGTTAGGATAAGGGCTCTCACGGAGGCCTTCGGTGTTGAGTTGGCGCCGCACAATGCCTTTGGACCTGTTCAACATGCGGCAACGATACAGTTCGATGCCAGCACATACAATTTATTGATTCAGGAGAGCTTCTACGACTTCTGGCCCCAGTGGAAGAAGGACATAGTCAATAATGCATTCAGGATAGAGGATGGGTACTACAAGGTACCAAACAAACCCGGCCTTGGTGTTGATGTTAATGAGAAGTTACTCAATGAAATGAGGTTTGAGGGTATGGAACCATTCCACGAGGAAGAGCCTGTGTGGGTCATAAAGGGTACCTGGAGAAGCTATAAGTCAATGTAAGGAAGACTTAAAATAATTTATAAATGAATAATATGCCGTAAAATGTCAAGCCGTAGCATTGGCCAAGGTACATGCCCAAAATGCGGTAGGCGAGGTACGTTGGTGATTAAGGCCTTGGGTGGTGGTTACTATGCCTATTATCGACACGGTAGATCATGGTGTTACCTAGGACCCCTTAACAAGGTATACGACGAGGTTAGGAAGAGCCTTGACCCGAACTACGTAGAGGAGTTCGATGGGTTCGTTGGCAGGGTTAGGATGGGCTTGAATGAATCGGTGACCAGCGTGTTTAGTTAGATTGGGGTGATTCGCATGGGGATAATGTATTTATTGATCCTTGGTATTACCTTCTATATACTATTGCTCATGGCATTAATAGTGATGTATCAGGACCCACCATTATTCTTACTAGTAGGTAGGATTCTCGATCTAATCAATAACGCCATCAGTTTGGTCATAACCTACATGTACATATACAATGGATTCCTTGAACTAAGTAAAATCGATAAAACCTATGGATTGGGCTTTGGCGGTTCCCTGATTAGGTTGATCGCCTTACTATCCCTCATAGTTTTTGACAGTATCGTCCTAGCAATCAACGTACCAGCTATTACTGGATATGCGATTAAGGACGTGATTGGTGCCGTAATTGTGATTGCATGGGCCCTCATATTCACGCCAATATATAGGCTATCCAACGCATTCAATGCAAAACCAACAAATGTGGGGATTATCATAGCCATGATAGGTTATGCACTCGACTTGGTGCCCGGTATCGTATTGATTGGTGCACCAATACAATTCATTGGAGAGGGCATCATAGTACATGGGTTAGGGAAACTACCAGTATCCAGGTCGCAATAGTATTGAAATACACGAACGTGTGGTAATGCTTTACCAATAAAAGGTGGTTCGGCAACAGTATTTCGATGCGTAACCCAGGTTATAGTAAGTTAAAGATGCAATACATCATCGCGGCGCTAATTGCAGTAATAACAATATTACTTATTATTTATGTTAATAGTGCAGGCAATCCACGGTCAAAACTATAAACCTAGTTACTTAGTGAACGGGGGACATAGACATTAACTACGGTGCTGCGTTGACATACTTCGAGGGGATCAATGGTCTAATAATAGTCCTAGGACCCAACAAGCTCTATAGCAATGTCCTAATGAGGGCTGAGGAGCTAGGCATAGGTGCCCAGAGGATAGTTTATGTAGGCCTTAACCTAACCCTAGCCCTAAACCTAGTGAGTAGTCATCCAGGTTCAATCCTCATACTAGACATACCGTACGTAGAAATTAAACCAAACATCTTAGGTCCATTATTGGCACCATATCTGAAGTACGGCATCATAGCCTTTTATAACTCCAGAGGGCAGGAATTACAGGAGTATGCGTTAAATGCCCTATACTACGCCATTGAACTCAACTGGTACATTATTTACGGCACCTCACCAACATCTTTGAGCTTTAATGATCAGAGTTATGAATTATGGACGCCGGCAACAGAGGGTGTGGTGTGTGAGCCCATCGTACTGTCTTGATTTATTATTTGTTTGGACGATCATAATTAATTTAAAAGTGGCTTAGGTTTGTTAGGAGATGATGAGTAGTGATGTGTCTTCAATTATTAAGCAATTGAACGAACTTGAAATGAAGATCTTAGCCCACATTTATCACTATGGTCCAGACACACCTTGGCTACTGGCTAGGAGGCTCCTTGGTGCTGCTGGTTGGAAACCCATTGTTCCTGAGGATGAGGTTGAGCGAGCTGTACAGCACCTCGTACAATTAGGCCTACTCCAGGAGTTCAGGGGTTCACTTAAGGGTAGGGTCACAAGTTCGGTAAAGCCCTGGCTCAAGGTGAAGCAGAGAAATCCGGAGAGGAGGGGTAGGGGTATTTACTACGACTTAACGAAGATCGGCAGAAAGGTGGCTAGTGAGGTTTGGAAGAATTACGTAAGGCCTAACCTAAGGAGTGACGTGAACCCTAAAGGTAAATCCTATACCAAGGGTCAGAGAGGCTTGGCCTAAGTATGCTCGATGTATTCTTGACGAAGGATTCCTTCCTCATTAATGCGTTGGTTAATAATTGAATATCCAGTGGTAGGCTTGGTCCGTAGTGGGCTAGTGTGTCATTTGGTGTGTATAGTACGGGTTTGTTGACCCAGTTGAATTCCTGTGGTCTATATTCCTTTGTCTTGCCCTCATAAATAATCAGACCTGGATTTACCCTATCAACAACACTCAACACGCCATCCCTATTGGTTATTAACTCAACGCATTTAAGACCCCTAGCATACCTAAGACCAACCCTGTTAAGTGCTGAGGCTATATACGATGATTCGCACGGTATGACAAAATCGCCAAGCGACAAAACAACAAGCACATTATCAACGCTTACAGCGGATTCCTTCAGGGCATCCATGTAGGTGTTAATGACCCGTGCCGCCTCATTATCCATATCAAGCAGGTTACCCACCATCTCGAAGGCACTTGCTATGGCATTTAGGTTTGTGGGCATTGGGATTGCCAAAACAGGCGCTATCATTGATAGCGAATCAACCAAATGCTTCTGTACGGGATACGCCAATATTATCAGGTCAGGTCCTAACCTCCTTATCGATTCAATATCAGCTGCTGTGAACGAGCCTATCTTCATAGTCTTCATAGCCTCCCTCGGCCTATAACTCCACACATCACTGGCCACAACCCTGTCACCGGCACCCAGCACGAATAGGTACTCCGTTATTGATGGGTTAAGACTAACAATTTTCCTTGGAACACCATCCAGGGCTTTGGTTAGCAACACGCTTTAACCTGGAGAAACCAATTAATTTCTGTTACCTAACCATAGCATAATGATGAGCCAGGACTTTAGCGAGCGATGAGCAAATCTTCTCGCCCCTGACTTTAGGTAGAGATGATCATCAGTTGGCTCATAATTAATCATCCATAGATCATAAACTTAGCCCTCATCACCAGGGGATACTTAAGGGAAAGGTTTATTAGCCATTTGGGTTTCCATGGCTTGATTATGTCGTTTGACAAAGTAGGTAAATTGATAAAGGAGGATTATGAGTTAAGTAGCCATGATCATGAAAACAACGATTTACTAAAGGTCATTGGAGGAATATCCAAGCTTAACGAGGCCAATAAGGCTGTGTTTTGCCGGTGGGTTAAGTATGGCTTTATTGAGGGTTCCAAGGCCTTTGTTTCCCCTGTGGGTACCATCACATTGACCGATTGGTCCTCTGAGGTTGATCCATTAATCCACGATCTAATAAACAATGGTATAGCCACCTTGAATGATAGGGGTTATGTGGAGATACCGTACATGATGCGGTGGAGCGAGATCATAGATTTAAGCCCCGTGTGCGTCGATGATTCACTAGGTATTGATCCCAGTGAGACCATATACCCAAGCCCGATGATAATGAAAGTACCACCCTCAAAGGAGTTGATTGAGGACTCCTATGATGACTTATCGAGATCTCTAGCAAATACGATTAAGGGCTTTGACTTCTACATAGATGGTGAGGTTGTTCATGTGGGGCTTAATGTGAGATCAATAGGTTTTGTAAACTCAGTACTGTTTAGGAGCCCGATTGATGTTTTGGTGGTCACGGATAATAGGTCAATCATAGCCCATAAGGTGATTGATCCAAGTCGTACAGTCCATAGGGGTTTGTCATCCATGGAGCATTACCTGTTGGATGGCATAGATTACGCAGTGTTGGTTCATAAGTACACTTATTATGAGGATCATGTGGAAACCTTCAATAAGATCATTAGTAGGCAGTACATTAGGGATTCTGGGTTTGTGATTGTCCCATACGAGTTGGATTACATGATCTTCCTCAAGTGGCCCCGTTATAATTCCATAGTAACCAAGTCCCAGAGTGCTGCGAGTAAGCGGGCGTTAATTGGCGGTGCAATTAGTTTTATGCTTAATGCCCGTTAAGTATTAAATTTAGGCTCAATTGAGGTTTTGCGGTGTTCGGATGTCATTGGTTTGGATCTATGTTCCACCAGGTACTGAATATAAGAGAGAGCAGGAGCTAGATCCTAACCAAGTACTAATGATGATTAACAACGGTTGTGAAAGTATCAAGTCCCTTTTGGATTACATAGTTAATAATGTTCTGCATCAAACACGGTATGCGAGGGCTAGTGCACGGGCTTATAAGGGTGGTGACGATGCCTTAGTACATTTTGTAATAAATGTTGATGGTGGTAATAGGGAGGTTATGGTTATTGTTTCAAGGAATCCGGCGGATACCTTATTCAATTATTACACGAGTTCTTCAACGGAGAATATCATTGAATGTGATTTTGGATAGTTTAGAAAATATAATTAGTTATTTCGGTATTTTAAAGAAAAACATTATATATACTTTACGCAGTCACTAGAATATTAAAATTGATAGGGTAAATTTAATTAAGGGAAGAGTATTAATACATAGCGATGCCAAGTGTATCCTATGGCAAGTACACCCTGGAAATCCCCGTTAGGGTTAAGTTGTTCATAGACGGTGAGGAGGTCTCCTCAAGCAAGGGCAAGACATTCACAAGGGAGAACCCGGCTCATTTTGATCAAACCATAGCCGTTATTGAGGAGGCTTCGACTGACGATCTCAATAAAGCCGTGGACCTTGCAAGGGAGGTTTTTGATAAGGATAAGTACGGTTGGGTTACGAACTACAGGCAGAGGCTCAGGATCATATATAAGACGGCTGAGATACTCAGGGAGGAGGCCGACAGGATTGCAGTCACAGTGGCCCTCGAGAACGGCATGCCCATTAGGCAGGCCAAGGCTCATGTGCTTGCCGCCGCAGAGGTCTTTGAGTTTTATGCTGGTCTTGCTGATAAGGTTTATGGAGACTCGATAGTGCTTAGTAATGGTAATGTATCATTAATATTCAAGGAGCCTGTCGGTGTCGTTGCTGCGGTATCTCCTTGGAACTTCCCAATGACCCAAGCCGCGAGGAAAATAGCCCCGGCACTGGCCGCTGGATGTACGGTGGTTTGGAAGCCCGCTAGTTACACACCGATGAGTGCCATGGAGATTTACAGGGCTTTAGCGAGAGCTGGGTTGCCGAAGGGTGTTGTCAATGTTATTTATGGACCTGGAGCTACCGTGGGTAATGAACTCGTTAGGCATCCAAGGATTGATTACGTAAGCTTCACCGGAGAGACAACAACGGGTAAGCTAATCATGCAGCAGGCAGCCGCTGGCATTAAGAGGGTTGGGCTTGAGCTTGGTGGTAAGAACCCAGGTATCGTCTTTGACGATGCCAATATTGAGGAGACCGTTAGGGCGATAGTGTTTGGTGGACTTAGGAATACTGGGCAGGCCTGTGGTGCTATTAGCCGTGTCCTAGTTCATGAGAGCGTCCATGAGAAACTTGTTAATAGGTTAGCCGAGGTTTCAAAGTCATTAGTGATTGGTGAGCCGCTCAACGATAACACGGACATGGGCCCACTGGTATCTAAGGCCCAGGAGGAGAAGGTGCTTGGATACATAGATTTTGGTAAGAAGGCAGGCTTCAAGGTTGCCCTAGATGGAGGTAAACTATCTGGCGGTATTTATGATAGTGGGTATTTCGTGAGCCCCGTAATATTCGACGATGTGGATCCAAAGAGTAGGTTGGCACAGGAGGAGATATTTGGGCCCGTCATTGCAGTGATACCGTTTAAGACGGAACAGGAGGCAATTGAGATTGCAAACAACGTGATCTACGGATTAACAGCCTCAATATTCACAAAGGATCCAGCCAAAGCCCTTAGGGTAGCTAGAAAACTACAGGCTGGAACCGTTTGGATTAACGACGCCTATACACAACCCACCGAAGGTATTTGGGGCGGCTATAAACAGAGCGGTATTGGGCGTGAACTTGGGCTTTATGGGCTTGAGGAGTTCCTGGAAATTAAGCAGGTATATGTCGACACCACGGGTAGTCTCGATAGACCTCACTGGAGAACTGTCATGAAGATGGATAAGTTATGACATTAATAAATCGTGATTGAGCTTAAAATAAAAATTATTCAATAATATTACAATTCATGATGAAACATTATAGTATGCATTTTCATCCAATTGATGAGTAATCTTTTTAAATGATTGCAAACCAACTTGAGTGTGTTAGATGTAAGTGTTGAGTATGACGATGGTGTTAGGGAGTTAATTAAAAGTATGAAGGAGAAGTACGGCGACATCATAATAATACTTGGTCATGGGTGCTGCTCACCAACTGAACCTCAGATCTATAGGGCTTCTGACTTCATTGTTGGTAGCGATTATGTCGAGGTTGGTCGTGTTGATGATGTACCATTCTACATAGAGCGTAGTCTCGCGGAGTCCTATAACGGTTGGGTCTTGACTTTAAGGGTTGAACCGCTTAATGGGGCTGTTGATGACTCATTCTCGCTTGACGTGCTTGAGGGCGTTAGGCTAAGGCTTGGTTTTAAGAAGTTTAAGATATCCATACCGAAGGAGTTGAGAATAAGTGAGCTCCCTCGGTAGGCTTAGGTAAACTTATATATTTTGCGTCCATTGATATAGTGTGATAGATTTTGAATCAGCAAGGAGAAGGTTAGTAATATCGCTTAAGGAGGAGGGTATAATAAGGAGCGAGAGGGTTGAGCGGGCCATGTTAAGGGTTCCCCGCGAAGAGTTCCTGCCCAACTACCTGAGGTTGCATGCATATGAGGATACACCGCTGGAAATAATGTATGGCCAAACAATATCCGCACCCCACATGGTTGCTATGATGTGCGAACTTCTAGACCTGAAGCCCGGCATCCGATTGCTTGAGGTTGGAACAGGTACAGGCTACCACGCTGCTGTCTGTGCCGAGGCCATGGAGAGGAGGGGAAAAATCTACACGTTGGAGTACTATCCAGGGCTTGCATTATATGCAGTGCAAAACCTGGCTAGGTTAGGTTATTTGGACGTGATTCATGTAATAATTGGTGATGGATCACGAGGCTTACCGAAGTATGCACCGTTTGATAGGATACTCGTTACCGCAGCTGCACCCAAGGTACCGCCAAAACTAATTGAGCAATTGGGAGAGGGTGGTATAATGGTTATACCGATTGACGAGGGCTTTACGCAAGTCCTCTACGTGATCGCTAAGGAGGATGGTGGCATTAGGATGAAACCTATTACCTATGTGTCCTTTGTGAGGATGAAATATAGTGAGGAATAGGATTTATAAGAGCGATATCGAATACAGAAGTTGTGGTGGGTGTTGTAGATCGCGGTAGGAGGAGACTTATATTATTCACAACATCCTTGGCAGCGTTTCAGACTCCATATAATTCAACTGTTCTATCCTTCATAACTCCAGTACTTGGTAGGTATTTTCATGTACCACTTTACATACTTGTTTATGTACCGATTGTTTACCTAATACCACTGCCAACATTAATGATCGCGCTGGGTAGGTTATCTGATATATACGGTAGAGCCAGGGTTTTCAAAGTTGGGTTTGCACTCTTTGTTATAGGTTCCATAATTGGCGCACTGGCGCCCAATGTTTACATTTTAATATTATCATCATTACTCATGGGTATTGCTTCATCAATACTATCGCCGGGTTCGGCTGCAATAGTCAGCCAGGTCTTTCCTGAGGGTGAAAGGGGGTTTGCACTTGGTATTAACGCAATGTCTGTGTATCTAGGACTAACATCTGCACCGTTCCTTGGAGGCATTATCACGCAGTTCCTTGGTTGGCGTTCTGTACTGTTAATAACGACTATCCTTTCAATACTTGGTTTAGTGATTTCGTTCATATCCATGAGGGGTATTGATATTCTAAGACGCAGTATACCAATTGATGTTTACGGCTCAACCAACTACGCATTGGCATTACTTAGTATTGTAATGTACCTGCTCTTATCTGCAATGAACAATTGGTTTAACTATATTTATTTACTAATTATTGGTGTTGCGTTATTGATATTATTCGTGTTAATTGAAAATAGGATAAGAAATCCCATGCTTGAATTGTCATTATTCACTAGGAATATATCCTTCATGGCAGGTAATTTAACAGCGTTACTTAATTATATAAGTACGTATTCGATACCGTTCTTACTATCACTTTATTTACAGGCTGTGTTGGGCTATAATCCATTCATGGCAGGATTAATACTTGTTTCTGAACCAATATTCATGGCCGCATTGTCGCCAATTAATGGTAGGTTGTCTGATAGGTATGGTTCCAGGGAAATAGCGGCTCTTGGAATGGGCATTATTGGAGTGGCATTCGTAATGTTGCTAGTGCTAAATATACGCAATTTGATGAACATAGCAATATCGCTGGCTGTTCTCGGAATAGGCTTCGGCTTCTTCTCCGCACCAAACACAAACTCCGTGATGGGTTCTGTAACGTCTGATCATTAATGGAGCTAGCCATTAATGGGGCCTGTCGAGCCCGCGACCTGGGTTCAAATCCCGGCCGATCCATCAATGATTATGTTTTATGTTCTTCGTTTTTTGTTTTGCCCCGTGGGTGTGGGTTTGTGGGGCCGCTCGGGTGAGGATCTCTAAGGCATGGTTACGCTTGATGTCCGGTCCTCCGTACTCGTATTCTGTTATTTCGTAGAGTTTCTCGAATGCTTCACGGCTTATCCTCCCGTCATAAAGCGCTAAGATCAGCTCAATTCTTAATCGGCGGAGTGGATGATGAACATATTTTGCTATATGCCTAAGCAACTTAACGGCATTTCTGCCATAAAACATTAAGGCATCGGCCGTTTCAAGCGATCTATCGCTTCCAACGATACCGAACCTCTCGGCAATTACCCTCTTCAGCATATCGAGGATGAAACTCTTCGGGCAGTCCTTACAGACTGAAATCATTACATTAACGGATCCATTGTACCATATCGATCCATCACCATCAAGCGCCCCAGCTATGAACATGGCTAATTCCTTATCATTAAAGTTCTTAATCATCTTCTCGAGCTCGTCAGCGTTTAACTTGATTGGCCAAGGCCGGTTGCCAATGTCTAGGTCCACATAGAATGATAAAGCAATTGATCTAGATACGTATTTCGCGGTCGGTGCCTTATTTTTCCACTCAACGACCAGGCTCGGCGTTCTGATCGTGCCTAGTATCTTTAGGAAAAATACGGCATCAATAGCATTCGTAGTATTTAATATCAATCTAACTTTCTTATTGTATTTCTTAACTGATAAGTCGCTGGCCCTTAGCCCGAGCCAGTATGGGTTCCTTAGGTTGCTCAACTCATTAATGCCCTCAAGCCAAATGCACGGCTCTATGCCGTGTCTCCTGAACTCATTTACGTTGACGCTGACGAATCGCCATAACTCCTCACACATCCCAACCTCGCTCCAACCAAGCCTCTCCCTCAGCAAATCCTCGATTTCCTTAACAACATCGTTCCTCATTGCCCTACTTTTCCAGCTAATCCCACACCTCCTTAACCATCTGTTTAGATCCCGCAAGTCTGATATACGGGTCGCGCTCCTAACCCAACCTTTTGACGCACCAAGACTCCTAAGCAGCATCAATAACCTACACCTATGCTCATCATCGCCACTGTAGCTTAACCATAGCTTATGAACAATACCTCTAGTGTCATCAGCAACCTCCTTGCCAACTGCGTTGCCGTTGTGGCAGTTCGCCCTTACCAACTCTTCTATGAGCTTCATGACGCACTCCTTGTCGTTGTTTTCTAGGCACCTCATTGCTTGGTTTATTAACTCGGTGCATGTTTCTATCCTCCCCGCCCGGGTGGGTTGGGGCAGGGAGGTTTCGTTGCTTGTATCCGAGACTTCCTTGCTAGTCATTGGGCCTTTGCCGATCCTCGGCGGCCCATTGATTTTAAACCCACCCATAGCCGAGGCGGCAAAACGCTTACTTCGGTGCATCATTGAAACACCTGTGCTTGTTCAACTTACTCATGAGCATCTTAGCCGCCTCGCTGCATAGCTTTGATTCCACGCACTTATTATGGACGTAGTTCCACAGTTGGCAATCAACTCCTTGATATGTCAACAACCACCCAAGCAACCAAACCACCCCACACCCAATACTTATTTTATCAACTAGGTTTATAAGGTACCACGAACGTTTAATGACAAGTTGAACTGTAAACGAGACTTCACAGGAACGAGAAGGCGCCGATGGCTCACGCTGTGTTGGCTAGAAGCAACTACAGCGCGGATGCGGCGCTAATAAGGGGGCACGTAAGGACGGAAATAATGGAGAAACTGCCGAGGGTTGTACTGACGTAGTTGTAAAAACCATTGTTTTTAAACTAACTAGGCCCGTGCATGCCTTAGTTCAGTGAGATAGGTAATTTACTAGGCATTTAATGAATTCCAACCTACACCTGCGGCAATCGTCCGTGTACCACGGCTTCAGGCATTGGGCCATGGCCTCTTGATAAACCCTCTCCGCGTAATCAGCCCCACTGTTGGGCATTGATTACATGAATAAGGGCTGTTATAGGGTTATTGAACAAAACGGTTTTGATTTTTAACGAGGGGTTTGCTAAAGGGGCTCATGAGCTTGCTGTTACCGTGAATGGGTAGGTCTGGCCGCTAACAACCCCTTGAGCCGCCCGCCAGAGGGGAATATTATAACTTGATTGGTTATGATAGGTACTCCTGGTGTGGCATCTGGTGTTTTGGGTACCATGAGGTTTACGGGGCAGTTGCTGAGCATTACTGTGGCTAGTGCAATATTAATTAATTACCTAGGTAGGTATGCCGCGTTGTACCTATTCACTGGCATAGCACTTATTAACACGGTGATCTACCAATCATTCCTACTTGGACTAAGGGTTATGCTCATTATCTCGGCCATACTCAGCTTCATTGGAGTATATACGTCATTACTACGTGAAAAATAATATAATGTCTTAATAAGATGTATAAAGTTAAATCACTGCTTAAGCCAACGCCTTATCGTATCCATCGTTAGGTACCTGAGCTTAAGTTCGCTCTTTATCGTATCCCATTCGTGGAGTATCCTCACAGCCTCATTTGCAACCCTAATGGCATCCTCAACTCCCGCGTCTGGTATGAATTCGTTGGTTTTCCTATTGGCTATGGCTGCCATTATACCGCCAGCCCTTGCACCGTGTACATTGGCTATTGTGTATATGGTTGCCGCCTCCATCTCGAAGTTCAGCACGTTCATTGAGGATAACGTATTAACAAGATCCCTTGACCATGGAGGTAAATAATCGTTAAAGCCTGGTCTTCCTTGCCCAACGTAGAAGTCTGCCGTGGACGCCGTTAAACCCACGTGATACCTAACACCCAATTGCTCAGCTGCGGTTATTAAAGCCAGGACTACGTCGTAGCTAGCCACGGCTGGGTACTCCGGCATTGCGTAGGCGTTGCTGGTTCCGTCCAGCCTGACCGCGCCCGTGTTTATTATTACATCGCCGACCCTTATCCATTCCTGGAGCGCGCCTGTTGTGCCGACCCTGATGAACGTGTTTGCACCCAGTGCTAGTAATTCCTCTATCGCTATTGCCGCAGCCGGTCCTCCAATCCCTGTGGATACTGCCGAGATTGGCGCACCCTTGTACGTGCCCGTGTACGTCACATACTCCCTATGAACAGCAACCTGCCTCGCGCCGTCCCAGTACTTGGCTATCCTTGGTACCCTGTCTGGGTCACCTGGGGTTAATACGTATGGTGCTATATCACCAGGGCTAGCCATTAGGTGGTACACCTTAGCACCGACCATGGGTTTGGACGCGGACATTCGTGATTACAAACACCATAGATTATTAGGTAAATTTTAAACATAATCTCTCTTAAAAATACTTCGTGGGTGAGAAATTAAAGTTTCGTTTTGGCACCGACGGTATTCGCGGTATAATAGATAAAGATTTTAATGAAAGAATCCCTTAAATAAGCAATACCAATAATCACGGGTTACGACTCATACCTGGTTTTAAGGTTAATATAGCGCTGCGTATCATCCGTAATTGTGAGAATATTCGTTAAGTGGTGCGGCTTACCCTGGTGCATGTTCGTTGGTTCCTGGTTACTCCAGGGACTCAACGTTAGTAAGTATGTTAGGGATGCAACACCAATAGTGCCTCCAGAGCCTATTGCTGAGTTCCAGGGTGTTGACGATGACACGATTAGGCGGTTATTAAATGGGCTTAGGGTCCTAATCTCCCTGGCGTCAATAATCGCATGGGCTAAAAAACTGGGTCTCCGGGTCTTCATACACGGTGCGGCAATCCCAGATCCAGTAGATGATTTCGTAAGGGCCTCACTAGCCGGTGGTGCTGATGGGGTAATACCTGGAGATTTCGTGAAGATAAATAATGACGCCGTAAATATTGTATCCACATCAGCCAGTGACTCACCCGTCGGTTATGTAATGGTTGATACATCGAACATAAACATCGTTAACGTTAGGTCATACGGCGTGATCATACTTGACCCGCCTGCGGACGTTGATTGGCTTGTTAGGGTTAGGGATATGCTCAGGACTGGGGCTGGTGTTAAGGAGGTTTTTGTAGCATTAGGTGCTGATAAGCTTAGGGCTGATTTTATTAGGGGCATTGCTGATGTGGTGAATGGTATCGTAATCGTGGAAATACCGATCATCGTATCACTAGGTTTTGATGAGAGCTCGGCTCTTAACGTCTTTAGATGCCCTAACTGCTATGTTGATTATGAGACCAGTAATGAGATTAGGAAGTGCCCGAGGTGTGGTGGTAGGGTTAGGCCGGTTATAAAGCCGTGGGGTAAGGCAACGACCCTAAAGGATGGGGTGCTCAGGCTTAAGGGGCTTGGGGAGATTAGGGTCATGAGGCTGGAGCCGCCTAAAATTATTAATCTCTAGTTCTAGCGTGTTTATTGACTGATTACGTAATGATTAGGGGGGATCGATTAACGGTGGCTAAGTACATGCTTGAGGACGATTTCATCGCCGAGTTGGGTAGTGATAGGGCTAGACTCGTCCTCTACGTTCATGAGGATAAACCTACCGAAATAACGTACGGACCAACGATAGATTCCCTCGATATTCCCAAGGAATTGATCAGTAGGCTTAGGGAGTTGGGTATTGAGAGGATTTACGACTTTCAGTGGGAGGCATATAAGTCAATAATCAATGGTTATGATACAGCGATAATGGCGGGTACCGGTGTGGGTAAGACTGAGGCCTTCCTACTGCCGCTAATATCGCTATCGCTCAATAGGGGTGTCAAGGCTATCATCATGTACCCAACCAAGGCTCTAGCCAGGGATCAGATGATTAGGATCCAAAAATACATAACGCCGCTGGGTATGTCAGTACTACCCTATGATGGTGATACATCGAGTGATATCAGGTCTAAGGTTTACGCGTCACCACCAAACATACTAATTACAAACCCAGACATGATCAGTGAGACGTTAACACACGTCAGTAAATTCAGGGAGATTCTTAGGGAATATGGCCTAATTGTCCTTGATGATTTTCACATTTATAATGGAGTCTTTGGTGCGCATGTTCATTACGTGCTTAAGAGGATGAGTAGGTTTATGAGAAATCCGCAGTACGTAGTATCGACAGCCACTGTTGGTAATCCTACGGAATTCGCCAAAAGGTTGTTGGGTATTGACGATATAAGGTTGATACAAGGTCCTGAGGGTAGGAGGGGTATCACGAGGCATTTATTAGTTAGGCCAATAAGTAGGGGTAGGGTTGCCGAGGCTGCCGAGCTTGCCGTTACCTGTGTTAGGAGGGGTATGAAGTGCCTTGTTTTTGCCGATAGTCATAGGTTTGTGGAGTTAATAAAGAGGTTGGTCGATAAGAGGGGTGTTGGTGATAGGGTTAGGGTTCATAGGGCTGGTTTAACGATTGAGGAGAGGCATGAGGTTGAGGATGGGTTTAAGCAGGGTAGGTACCTGGTCTTGTTGGCCACGCCAACTCTTGAGATGGGCATCGACATTGGGGATGTGGATGTTGCCGTCATGGCTACGATACCGCCGAGTTACTCAAAATATCTTCAGAGGAGTGGTAGGGTTGGTAGGAGGGGTCAACTGTCGTATGTTATTCAGGTATTGGGTGATGATCCAATGAGCACGTACTATAGCTCAAGCCCGAGGGAATTCTATGCCAGGAAACCTGAAGATCTTTATGTTGAGGAGAGGAATGATGAGATCGCCAGGAGGCATTGTCTGTTGATGACTTACGAGAAGCCCGTGAGGAGTGGTTCAGTGGATATTTATTGTGAGGAGATCCTAAAATCGCTGGTTAATGACGGCTTGGTAGAAGTTAGGGGTAATTATTATGTCGTTACTGAGAAAGGTCGTGAAATTGCCAGAGCTACACGTGGGATCAGGGGTATTGGTGACGTGGTCAAGATACTCAGTGATGGTAAGAGGGTTATTGGGTTTAGGGAGCTTCCGATGGCTCTGAGGGAGTTGCATGAGGGTGCGGTTTACCTGCACGGCGGTAAGGTTTATGAGGTTTATAAGTTCGATATTGATGGTAGGAGGGCATTTGTTAAGAGACTTCCTGACGATTACGACCTATACACAACAGCACTATACTACTCAGAGCCCAGTATTAATGAGGTTCTTGAGGAGGGCAGTATACACGCAATCCCGTACCAATACGCCAAGTTAACTATTAGGGAGGTTGTGTATGGGTACTTAGTAAAGAGGTTCAGTAGTAATGAGGTTGTTGAGAGGAGGGAGTTCAGACAACCCCTGAGTTATGAGTTTAGGACTAAGGGCATTGTGATCTACGCGCCATTCATAACCTTCAGTCCATTCGAGAATATAGATATCGTTGAGAGAGGTAAGGCCTACCACGCAGCTGAGCACATAATGATAATGGTTGGCGAGAACGTGATTGGAGCAGGACCAACGGACATGGGCGGCATATCCTATCCCACAGGGCACATAATAATCTACGACTCATACCCAGGCGGCTCAGGAGCTACTAAGATGCTCCTTAGTAGGATTGATGATGTACTTAGGATATCGTTGGATGTATTAACGCACTGTACATGCGTTGATGGTTGCCCGAAGTGTGTTTACTCGCCTTATTGTGGTAACGATAATCACTACCTATCTAGGAGGAACGCCATAAGGGTTATTGATGCAATACTAAAGGGCATGCCGTCAAAGATAACGGAGATACCATCAATCACTGGGGAGTCCTACGATTAATGGTTAGGGTCCTTGTCACACCTAGGAATGCTGGCATGAATATTATCAAGGGCACCATGTACGTTATTACCCTAAACCAAATATCATAAGCCAGGTAATAATCACCAAGCCCCAGAATATCCAATATATATAAGTTAGCGAGTTCGCCAATACCGGCAGAGCCTGGTAGTATTGATATGTAGGTTAAGACAACGTAGGATGATGTTATCAAGACGCCCATAATGAGGCTTATGTGAACTCCAAGGGCGTAGAAAATCAATTCAACGTTAAGTCCAGATAACACCCACTGAACCACTGATAATGCGAAAAGAAGCACATAGTCTAACAGGGTTAGATTAACACCATATACCTCACCCTCATTGATAATTATTAAGTTATTAACGAAACTTATTCGTGAACCAATAAACCTAAGGAAACCCTCAATGTACCTACCAAGCCTAGCGCTAACTATTGATATGAATAGGACGGCATACACCACAAGAAATGCGCCCGCCATTATCAGGGCTATGTATGGAACAACGACAATACCCAATAGGTAGAGCAATAGGACAATTAACGTGAGTGTTATTGTATCCACGGTGTATCTAAGGACAATGCCCTCAGTAGCCCTCGTAGTTGGCAAACCCCTATTTGTCAAGTATGCTATAGATACAGCCTCACCACCAACATAAAAACCAGGCACCAGCAGTGAAGCAAACGTTTGCGCTGCGGCTATCTTAATCAACTCAAGGACACCTATCCTATAGCCAATGCCTCTATTAAAGATTATACTGAGCCTAACACCAACAAGCACCAATTGGGTTATGTAAACCAACTCTGATAATAACAGATAGAACGGGTATTTAGGAACCTCATACCTAGCCTTAGCAAGACCCGACTTTATTAAAACAATAATTGTAATCACAATGGTAATTATAGAAATAGCTATGAACAACACATCACGCCTCCAATCCTCACCACTAACACTATTCCGCCTACCCACCACTAGCACTAAGAATCACAGGCTTTTAAAGCAACTCGCGCGATACATCAATCCATAGTGATCTTCTTAGCTATTTCTTCGATACTTTGCCATACCATGTCAAAGCAGCCAATATACATCACTCGAGGTATGTCACTATCCAATGACTTATTAACGCAATCAACGAAGTCAGGAAGAACCATATTGACGGCATCCTGAACTATCTTCAGCCTCTCATCGAAATTAATTTTCCTCAAAAGATCAGTCCAATGTGAATCATTACTAAGGAGAACTTTAATTACATCCTCGATATTAACTATACGATCTCTACTCATTATAATTTCAATCTTTAGCTTATTTTTAAATTTTTCCCAAAGTATAATCTGAAAAAGCTAACCCTTAGATCAAAGTGAATACCTCAAATATATTTTAATATCACGTATCGTTAAACTAACCCGGACCATATAATCAGAGAAATGCTATCTAAACCTTATACTATCTACTTTGGTAAGAACACCCTTATAGAGGAACGTAATCTGCCTTAACGCTGCATAGTAATCGAACTCATCCAGCGCGGATATGCCGTCTATTGGAACCACTACATTGTACCAATTAAGTGCAGCTGACCCTGCGGTGTGTAGGACGCATATGTTTGCGACGGTACCAACTATGACTAGGGTATCCGCATGTACCACGTGCCTGAGCACGTAGTCCAGGTCTGTGCCGAAGAATGCGTCGTACCTACGCTTCCTGATCAGTATGTCATCGGGCATTGGCTTGAGTTCATCTATTATCTCGGCACCCCACGTATTCATTACACAATGCTCACCCCAAATCCTGAACTCCGGGTCGTTCTTGAAATGCCAGTCCTGTGTGTATATTATTGGTACGTTAGCGTCCCTAGCCTTTTCCAGTAACTTCCTTATCGCTGGTACTGTGGCCTGGGCCGTGGGTACGTATAACTTACCGTTCGGCTTTACGAAATCATTCTGCATATCTACTACAACAACGGCAGTCTTCGAAGGATCCAGAATGACATCCTCCTTAATCTCCATCTCGGGTATTTTTACGTTACCCGTTATCTTCGACATCAAACCCATAATAAATGGGCGGGCTTATTTTTCTAAGGCGGCAATTTTTAACCTCAGGCTTAAACCTAAATCATTCTCTGGACCTTAATCATGAATTGCTTTATCTTCGACATTACATTCTCAACGTGCCAGACAGGGCTCACAAAGACCATCAACCAACCCTTAGAACCCATCTCGAAGAAGGCAATTTTGAAGTTCGAGAAGCGAATTATGAGGTATTGGTATGGACCGAGGAGGTCATCATTTATTTTAGAGGTATGATCGACGAACTCTATGAGGGAAAGGAGGTTTTTGAGGGATTTTACGGTGAGGGTGTTTGGGATGTGATAGATGAGTGGGATGCCGTTTGAATCGATGATTGCGGCACCGATAATTACTTCGCCGTCTATAAGCTCGCTAAGCATTATCCGCTTGAGCTCGGTTTGAAGGGTCTTTTCGACCACCTTCTTGTCTGGAGAAACATAAATTACCAAACTAATCCCCACAAAATATTAACGCAACTCTTTATAAGTCTTATCACTTCAATTTATGTACTATAGAGGTTACGTATGCATCTATAACTCTATTAACAAACCTACACTTTACTAACTCCTCCCTTACCAGCCCTACCAAGCATCTCATGCGCTCTGGCCAACTCATCACGCGTTAATGCAAGCACTAGGTTAACCTCACCAGCCAGCACAGCTGCTGCCACGATTTCAGCAAACTTCAGTGCGTTCGTTCCAGGCGGATTTCCGGAACCGTAGACCCCAAGCATCTGGAGAAACTCTCTCTGTGTTGGTAATCCCGTGCCTCCGCCGACAGTACCAACCTCGAGGCTGGGTAGGGTAATTGAGACGTATAGATCACCGTTGTCCAAGGGCTCCATCCACGTTATCCCCATGCTTGACTCAACCACCTGTGCAACATCCTGCCCTGTGGCTATGAATATGGCGGCTATGATGTTGGCAAAATGGGCGTTGAAGCCGTATGAGTGGGCTAGGGCTGAACCCAGTAAATTCTTCCTATTATTCACCTCGGCAACGTCCTCTGCCGTAACACCCCACTCACTAAGTACGCTCTTGGGAATCACAGCCTCACTAACTACAGTCTTGCCTCTGCCCAGTAGAAAATTGACCGCATTCGCCTTCTTATCGACACACATATTACCACTAAGTGCGACAAGCCTAGCTCTGGGGAAATTACTCAATATATACTTGACAGCCTTATCCGTCGCTATTGTGACCATGTTCATACCCATGGCATCACCCGTGGTGAACTTGAACCTAAGCCACACATTATTACCTACAATGAATGGTTGAATGTTGATAAGCCTGGCATGCCTACTTGTTGACTCCGCAACACCTTTTATTTCGTTGAAGTGTTCATTAACCCAATTAATCAATTCCACGGCATCAACTATGGAGGGTACTGTGATTACAGGTGCTCTTGTCATACCATCATTAATGACCCTACTCCTCGCACCGCCTGACTCAGTGATTATCTTGGCGCCCCTATTTACGGACGCAACCAGGGCCCCCTCAGTAGTCGCCAGCGGTATGTAGTAGGTACCGTTTGCGTAATCCCCAATTACTCGAAGAGGCCCAGCAATGCCCACCGGTACTTGTGCAGCACCTATCGTGTTTTCTATGTTCCTACCAACTACTGCGTTGAAGTCTATGACGGTCCTGCCAACATTATCGAGCTTAACGCCCGTGACCTTCTCAATATATGCCCTCCTGATCTCCGTCGCTTTGTTGGAGTCGTTAAGTGCTTTATCCAGCTCATGAAGCTTTAACTCACCCCTCTCTATCTTGGTTAGTATATCCTCGAGGCTTAGCTCCTCAACCATTACTGATGCCTAACCCAGGGAATATTTAAAAACTTCACATTTATGGCAACTGCTGGTGTTCAATACGACAGAAGTATACATCGTAGCCCACTCCCTAGTGCCGGGCGGTAGGCATTACGAAAAGGGGCTCAAGGAATTGTTCGCCGAAGCCTTCCTAAAGGTGCTGGACCAGGTAGGCAACTCCAACCTGGGTGCCGTATATGTGGCAAATGCATTCTCGGAGGTGCTCCAGGACCAGAGCGTCCTTGGGGCATTCCTAAGCGATTACGTTGGTTTAAGGCGGACGCCGGCGATTAGGATTGAGAGTGGTGATGGCTCTAGTGGTGTTGCGATATTGGAGGCGTACAACATGGTTAAGGCAGGGGTTTACGACTGCGTTGCTGTGGTTGGTGTTGAGAAGATGCATGATGTGACCAGTATTAAATTGAATAAGGCGTTGGCGACAATAACGGATTACGAATACGAGGGATTCTTCGGAATAACACCAGCAGCTCAAGCGGCCATGGCCATGAGGGAGTATATGCTTAAGTACGGTTATGACTATGAGGACCTGGCTTCATGGCCGATAAAGATGCATGAGAGGGGCAGTAAGAACCCATATGCATACATGAGGAAGCAGGCAACGCTTAAGGATGTCCTCGAATCAGAGGTCATCGCGGATCCGTTAAGGCTTTACGATGCAGCGCCAGCGGTTGATGGATCAGCAGCTGTGGTATTGTGTAATAAGCCATTAAAGAGTGATGCGGTTGTTAGGATTGATGGTATAGGTATTGGTGCGTACGGAACTTACATGGGGCAGAGAGACACACTAACTGAATTACTTTCCGTAAAGGATGCAGTAAACATGGCACTTAGGATGGCGCACTCATCAATAGGCGATGTAAATCTTGTGGAGGTTCACGACACATACAGCATACTCGGTATACTAGCTCTTGAATCAATGGGCTTCGTAAGACCCGGGGAAACACCAAGGCTACTATCCACAGGTGCCCTAGACGCGGGTAACAAACTTGTAGTAAATGCTAGCGGCGGACTTAAATCAATGGGCTTTCCAGGGGGTGCCTCAGGCATGTACGAGATCGTCTCCATGGTCATGGAGCTCACAAACCAGAAACCATTTGACTCGCTTGGCAATGCTGGACTTGGTGTTGTTCAGGATATGGCTGGGTTTGACCTCGTATCAACAGCGATAGTACTCAGGAGGGTGACCTGACATGGTCGAACAGAAACTATCGATACCAAGGTACTGGAGAAGAACACCACAGTACTACAGGCTTGAGGGTGTTCAGTGCGTTAGGTGCGGGCGTGTTTACTACCCACCCAGGGCTGTGTGCGAGTGTGGATCTAGGGAGTTTAAGCCATACCCATTACCAAGCACGGGTAAACTACTGAACTTCACAGTTCTCTACTCAGTACCTGCCGAGTTTGAGAAGATGAAACCCCTGATAATAGGTATTGTTGACTTGGGGGGTGTTAGGGTTATTGGGCAGGTTGTGGATTGCATGAACCCGGAAAAACTCAACCCAGGTATGGAGGTCGAGGTCGTGTTCAGGATGGTGAAGATGGATGGCACATATGGATTAATAAACTACGGTTATAAATTCAGACCGATCGAGAACTGCTAAACCTACTCCTCAATATTAAAAGCCTAGTCTTATACGACGACCTTAATCGATCACAATACCCATAATCCCTGGCATTACTTAAACAGAACATGAACACCCTAACCACAAATGCCAAATCGGCAAGAAAAGAGGCGGACACGTAATCACCAACCTGTAGCGCACGCACCAAATTACTGATAATCGCTGAGTATGTCTCAGCGGGATTCGAGAGCTCTAAATCAAGTCCACGGAAATATCCCTCATTAACATTAAGTTCACCCCTAACATACTTAACGTATTGGTAATATGAAACCGCAGCCGATAAAGTATCACCCGGTTCATTACCATCAATAACCGTCAAATAAGGCTCAGCGAGGGAGCCGCAATTCCTAAGCTCAGCCCTGATTGAATCAATATCGGCATTCCCACCCACCCTAGCTAGATACATTAGAAAATTCTCCATAACCTCAACAATCCTAACACGGCAGTCAAAGTTATTCATTGCTAACACGCCCCTTCGAACTACTCTCAAACCACTTCCTCAACTCATCTATTCCTGGCTCCAGAAGCGTTAAGCCCCTACCAGGCTCTATGTCGAACCTCATCGCCTTCCTATAATGATTCGTGAGCCTCGCCTTCTTGATTATTAGCCACCTCCTAATCTCCTTCGTCGTCTCAACACCCTCAAACCACATGTGGATTATCGCGTCCGCAATGTGTTCAGCACCGAAGCCAAAGGTCATGCCCGTCGTTGGTGCATACTGGTTCGTCATCAACACAGTCACGTTTGAACGATAAAGCCTCTGCCTCAGCCTGTAAGTGACGAGCCTGGCCATTGCTGGGGCGTGGCTCCACATGGGTGCTAAGGAGTCAATAACAACTAACACATCCTTCTTACCACCTTCCTCACCAACCCCCAGCACCTCGTAGGCCTTCTCAATAGCCGCCATAACAACCTCCATACTCAACGGTGACTTAGCCCTTGCCTTAGACTCCTCCTCACCCTCCTCCCCAGCCCTAAGTAACTCCCTATACTGCCTTGTGAGCCCAAAGAGATCTATGATTATGAGGTTGGTCTTGACATCCTTCGTCTTCCCGGTTAAGACCTCGGTTAGGCTGACGGCATCACTCAGGTCAATACCGAACTGCCTAGCCTGCCTAACCACGTCGTAGAACTTGGTCTCCGTGCTCACGAAAACCACGGGCATTGCGTCGACGTTGGCACCCACCGCCTGTATGCACAGTATGCTCTTGCCGACACCAGGCTCGCCTGTTACTAGGGTCCACGTCCCCCTAGGCACACCACCCTGCAACGCATAGTCAAGCCACTCCACGCCCAAACTAATTCTCCTAATCTCGCTCATCAATAACTAAAAACTAGATATAATATTTTAATATTAATAACTATTTTCAAGGCTGACCTCCTCCCTGCCCTAAGAGGGCGTGGGAGGTTTCCTCGCCGCCACCTTCATTTTGTATCTGGTGGTGGTTCATGGGTTTGGCCCGGGCCAGCATTGCGGGCCATTCCTCGCTGGCCATGAAAGTCTTTAGCATTGCATGTAGATACTGTACGATGGGGTATGGTATTATTGGGTTTGATTCGTCTTCGTACTCTCTCCAGTTCATTTCTCGCTTCATGTTCCACCAGAATGCCTTGGTCCAGGACTCTGGTGTAATCTTCCAAGCCATATTGAGTACGGAGGCATAGTCCCTATCTACATAGTGACCAAGTGGGCAGTAAAGAACGTGCCAGTCGTTGGTTTTCTCAAGCCTTGTGAAATGGATTGGGCACACTCTGCTGTTCCTGTATGATGAGACACGGAATATCCTCGAACCCCTCTCCAAGGCCTTATCCTCAACGGCTTTCTCCAAAGCCTTGAATGGGATTTGCTTGATCCTATGCCTCAACTCACTCTTCACAATTCCATCAATCATCGACTCCTGTGGTTTCTCGCCAAGTTCCTCGGTGATTATAATTGCTGGCGTTTTTGTTAGTTCATTAGCCACATGCCTAACCCTACCAACCTTCCTAACCCCCTCACGTAACTTCCTTACCTGCTTCCTGTATTCCCTGGTGTTCGTTATGTTCACGTAATTACCGTTTGGTAATGCAAATTCGGGCTTGAGCTTCTCGATTATTTTGTTTCGAATTGCCTCATACCTCCTGGCTAGTCTACCAAAATCAGTCCTAATCATGTAGAACTGTGGCGTTAGGTATTGCCTATTCCAACTAGCCACCTTGCTCACGGTGGTTTTAATGTCAATCCTACCAACGACTACCGTGTTCTCGTTGATGTCGAAGGCAATGATTGATTTTGGCTCCTCCTCCCTAGGCTTTATCTCGAAGATAAAGACTGCGTACCACCTGTTCAACCTACGCTTAACAATCAACGTACTCGCTAGCTCGGCTTCCCCAGTTAGTACCTTCCACC